>Ga0247824_10000554_pt1 | contig 18717 bp, 14 predicted proteins | sample 13C_PalmiticAcid_FD_194412 | JGI IMG/M metagenome (GOLD analysis project Ga0247824, IMG submission 194412) | Soil microbial communities from agricultural site in Penn Yan, New York, United States - 13C_PalmiticAcid_Day48 | ecosystem: Environmental > Terrestrial > Soil > Agricultural land... | reverse complement strand
TTGCTGGGGAGCCGGGATTTCTGGGGGTGTTAGATGGTTCTGTTTGTGCAATTGGTTTGGGGTTGAGTAAGAGGTACCTGGAACAGCGATGCGAAAGAGGGCACATACGACAATGCCTCAGCGACAGGCGAGGGCACGAACCCGCGAAGTGATCCAACGGCGCCAGTGCAGGCTTTGCCTATCCACCACCTGCAGCGAACGTTCTCATCGGCTAAACCTGTGACTTTAAAGAAGTGGGTGCGAGAAGATTGCAGTTGAAAGTGAATCCTGGAATGGTTGCCCTGGATTTAAGATTCTCGTGGACCACCTCCATGTGCAACCGCCTCTGCAGTCGTCCACACAATGGTCGGCTGTTGCTTGGACAAGCGTTTACGCTAAGCGCAGGAGTTTGAGGAGCAACATCACGCTGTGAACCGTTCGCCCAGAGCAAACGTGGATGCGCCGTTTTCGATCAAGAGACCCATCAAGACAACCGTTCGACTGCCCAACAGAGGTGTGACCGCATGTCTGGGGTTGTGTAGTGCCCGTCTGGGGGCAAGGATGCCTTCTTCCTCTGAAGGTTCTTGTTAGCCTTCCTATGATAGCCTGAAATGATGAGGCCATGGCGTACCGCAACGAATTCGCTGCTCGCGGCGGCGTCTCCAGCACTTCCACAAGGTATACATGACCGGAGGAAGTCCCACAACGATTCCGACAGCAGCGATGATTGCCTCAATTGTCATTTCCATCTTGTTGGACAATCTTGGTTTCTGGCGAAGTTGTCAAACCAAAGGGACCGAACAGTTGGCTGATACTGGTAGGCCGCCCTTGCGGAGGTGTGTGTTAGGGCGGTTTTGACTCCCGTTGTTACGTCCCCATACGAAAAGGGCAATCGTCAGAAGGAGCTCGTCGTCAGCTTTGAGAACTTGTGTGCGGAGGAAAGGCATGAAATTTTGAGAGTGACTGTTAAGTGAGCACAATGTAGACAAGATTCGAGGAAGGGTTCTATGGGGAAAGCATTGGGCGTGTTCATTCGGCGAGTGTGGCGAGATAATGTCTTTTCTTCCGCTTCTCGCTCTTGGGCTGATTTCCGGCTATCTTGCGCTGCTCCTAATCTGCTTTGGAGCTGTTAGTATTCAGCTTCTCGCTCTTGGGCTGGTTTCCGGCTATCTTGCGCTGCTGCTAATTTGCCTTGGAGCTGTTAGTAGACCAACAGCCCACAAATTCGGGCTCTGGAAGCTCTGCGATTCCTCTTTGGAAAGAGCCAATGACGACAGGTCGGGCGGGATCATGGCACGGCCCTGGCGCGGGTTGTCCAGGGCGAGGCTAGACACGAGTGCTGTAGGTGCAGTCGAAGAGGCTGACACGCATGCGGTTGATTTCTTGGAGCGGGTTGCCGTCTTGAACGGCCCAGGCCATGGCGGTGGGGCGCCAGTTGTGGAGGTGGTCGTCGTGTGGGTGGATGGGGTCGTTGTTCCAGCAGACCTCGGCCCAGTCGAGGCCTAAGTCGTTCGGGTCCCAAAGCAAAGACTGACGGATGAAGGCAAAGCGGGTGTGGGTCCAGACCTGCGAACCCATGTCCATGGAGGCGCGGGTGTAGAGTGTGACGAGGAGGTGGATGTGGTAGCAGGGGACCGTGGTGCTGTTCTTCTTGGTGATGGTGGCGTGGTTGAGAACCCCGGCCTTGATGAGCTTGGCTTCGAAGTCGGGCCAGTGAGTACGGACGATGCGTCCCATCTGGGTGTTGGCCGCCAGCTTGAGAGATTCGTCAGACCTCCAGTCGTGGATGGAGGCCTGTCGGAGATTCTCGAGTGGCCAGGACAAAGACACGTAATATATGGTCAGGTCCTTTGGCATCAGGTTCCAAAAGGGGGCAAACTGGACCACGGAGATGCTTGCTGTGTTGAAGTCGACGAAGGATGAGACGACCAAGCTATGGAGGAGTGACAAGTTGAACCGGGACTTGGTCGAGACATCTCGTTCTCCAATCGTCGTACAGACGCCGAAGTGAAGGATGTCTAGGAAGGCCGCGCCGTTGTAGTGTGTCTTTTTCAGCTCAGGAGCGACGAGCTGGATCGCCTCCGGGTTCCCCTCGAGGATGATGGCGGCGCGTCGTAAGGAGTCAATGTTTTCCCTCCGGTAAAATGTCTCTGGCAGCTCCTTGTTAGGCTCGACTGACAACTGCTGAAGCAGTCTCACCGAGTCCAGGACTCCCAGGCCGCGGAGGTGGTACATGTAGTCGTCAGGGTCCGAGGGGGTGTGTGCAATCGAGGGGTTGTGTGCAATCGAGGTTGTGTCCAGGCGAGAGGCAATAATGACCATGGACTGCAGCTGAGTGGCGGCGTCAATGAAGCTCCGCAACCGCTCTGGCAGTGCGGCTTCGCAGCGGATTCTGTCAAGCTCAAGCGGCGTGTCGAAGATTTCGGCACTGTCAAAGACGATGAGGTACCTCTCGTGTATCGTCGCCGGAACCTTTGGAAGATGGAGGGCTGTGATGTGTCCATTTTTCCTTGGAATATGCGCTGAAGTAGAGCCGCGCTCCGGCAGCTGTGAGGTCTGATTGCGGGGTGCAGGTGCAGCCACGACGACCACGTTAGCCCCGTAATGACCTCTTGCTTCCGAGAGAAAATACTTGGTGTGATAGGCCTGAAGGTTTACCGGACCTGCTCCAATAAGGCAGGGTTGTCCCGAAATGGCGATGATTACCGAGAGTCTCAGGCCATTGATGCATCTTCTCATCGGTTGTCCCTCGGCTCCTGCGACTCCTCTCGACTGTATCACGGGCATACGCATCCACATAGAGTTCCAGTGCCTCCCAAAACAGAGGAGCAGCATCTCGAGAGAGAAGGAGAAACCGAAGCTCCGGCAAAAGAACGCACGAGGACTACAATGTCGTTTGGATCTGTCCACTTGATTTTAGGCCTCGAACCCGACGGTCTGCGCGAACGCCGGCAAAAGCCCCGACATCAGATCGTAGACAGTGCCGATCCACAAGTATGACCGCTTTCAGCCCATCAGGCATAGGTCCACCATCTCCTCCGCCACCTTCCTCAACGAAGAGCACGCCCGGCCCTCGCCAAGCCGCATAGAATGACAACAATAGTCATATCATGGGCAAGATCGGCAGTGACAATGTGGTCATAGCCGTTCTGCCCTGACTTTGCATTCCGTGCGCTAACCTGTCATGAAGTTTAACCATACTCCATTCCCTCATGCCTTGACTCATATGTTGGAGGAGCAGATCGCAAAAACAACGCGCATCACAGGCGCGGAGATGGCGGGAGGTGCGGGGGCCTTAGGAGAGGGCTGGAAATGCTGTTCCTGTCGTCCAGTCAGTGCGTTGTCATTTCTCCGGTGGCACGGCGAGATTCTCTGGCGAAACTCGGGAATTTCCAAAACTGCACCCAAATTTCGTGCAAGAGATGGTTTTTCGTTTCCAAGTTTTGCGACTGCTGCTCTTTTTCCCGAGAAACATCCCTCGTCGAGATTATGACATTTGGAAGTTATCAAGGAGGTATCAACAATTTCACGGATTGTCGCTCAGTTTCCCCAGCGCCATCAGCCACGCTGTGACGGGCTGGGCCGTGGTGGCCTTGGCGACCCTCGGCGTGCGCACGTGCTCTCGCTCGTGATAGCTGTAGGTCCAAAGCTGTCCTGCCCCTTTATCATTTAGCTTTCTCTCTTTTTTTCTCTATTCGAAGCGATCAAGTCATTCCTTGGAAAGTTCAAGCTGTCCCGGATGCTCTGATGTTGGTGGCCGTCAGGGCCGATAGAGACTTTGAGGAAGGAACACAAAGACGGCTCCCTGTAGGCCAGATGAGATGTGGTGGAGTTTAGTGATAAACAAAAGGAAGCAATTCAAGCTGCGAGAGAAGGCTATAAGAAGGAAGCCAAGAGGGCATTGTGTGGCGGGTAACTTCAGTTCATGGGATGGCCCCCTTGGTGTCAGCGTCCACCCCGCATGAGGCAATGCCGACACAAACTTCAAGTCAGCTTTCCAAGGCTCAGGTAGATAGTGACGTTTCGTTTCTCTGGGCTGAATGCATTTCCTAGCAATTAATTACGGCCTTTGTAGCCCTGGTCTTCCTAATGGCTTTTCATGATTTCACACCTTTTTCCCCACTGCAGGCGCCTCAACCACGGTCCTATTTTCCCCAATGCCCGTGGTTTCGTCTCCCACAAATGGTTCCCAACCTTCCGGATCCTGTGGCTCATGGTTTTGGTTGCGGGTCAGGTTCCTAAGAGATGACGTCGAGTGCAACTCGACGTCCGTGTTTGCATGCGTCTTTGGATGAAATCGACCAAACTCCCGGGTGACGCTGACTTCGGTTGTTACACAAATCCGGCCCCACGTCGTCTTCAAGATGGGCCAAAACACGGGAAGCGCAGCGCAGACGGCCGCAAGATGGACCTCGAGACAGGCCAAACCGGCCGTCGTAGCACCATACCAGCTTGGGTCGGTCCGGAAAGCGTCGGCTGTGAACCTCTGAATGACAAAGACCATACGACCGATTGCGCACGAGATAGACCTGCCACAGGGGCTGCGTTACTACCAGGTAGGTATCAGGTAAAATCATAGCCCGATGTGGCGGAGAATTTAAAGGGAAGAAGTGTTCAGACGTGACGTACATAGAGCCAAGGACCAAAAGACCCAGGAGGCAGAGCTTGGTGTTTCTTTGCGTATCAGTCCTGAAGCCGAGCTGGATGGGGATCGCAAAGACGATGAGGTCGAGAACGGCGGTGCTGGTGGCCTGGCCCACGAAGACGCGCATGAACGATCGCGGATCCCGAGAGTTATAGCCCCAACAGCGAGCGCCCTGTATAGAATAATCCCAGTAAGCAGCAACAGGGAAGCAAGGAATCCAACGCAGCATGATGAAAGCCGCGCCCCAGGCGGTAGTGACGGCGATCATGAATTTGCAGAAGACCCTGGTCCGGGACCCGACCTCGAATACGCGAAGGTACTGGAATAGCAGTGCCAGCTTTATCAAGGTCACGGAGACTGGGTACATGGCGTTTCCGATGTAAAAGACCTAGGGGGCGGTTAGGCTCAGGGTAGCGACAATGACGGGCGAGGAAAGAAAACAGTGGATTGCATACCCTCATGAATCTCTCAAGCTCGAGGGGGCTCATTGTGTAGATAGATCTCCCCAAGCCCAAACCCGGCACTGAAAAGGGACGCTACTGTGAGTTATGCGGAGCTTTCGTGGGCTTAGCAAGAGGTTGTACGAACGAATGCAAAGAACTATAGAGCCAATGGCCGTTGATAACTATCACACAGAGTCAGAAAAAACCACTAGAGTTGTGCCAAATTTGGGATGTGCACCATAGTAAGGATGATGAAGACGTCATCCCATCCCGGTACTTGGAGGATGACAAACCGGGTATACAGCCTCAGTAAGGAGCATATCCAGGAGAAGACCTGTAGCGAGAGTTAACTCGTTGCGGGCACACGCGGAGAGTAAGAAGGAACTGTCACCATAAAGGAAATCATCAGCGCCAACAAGGTCGCCCGGCGGTTCAGGATGGGCACCGGCGTGTAGGGATAGAAGTCCAAAAACGACGGATGTGACGTCGGTGCCTCAGTCTCGGAGAGTTGGCGTGACAGAAGCATCGTGATTCATGGGTCCGACTGACGAGGGAAAGGCAACGGTCGAAGTCGTGATGAATCTTCGATACGCAATACGATTACCACAATTAAGGAAATTCATGTAATTTCATGGTCTCATTGTTGGTTCAGCAGGAGTTGCAGGAAAACCTGAGACAGTCCAGACGGGACGGAAGTTATATCCATCCCTTGGACTTCAAAAATGGGGCAGAAGGCGAGCCCCGCACGTCAGCGGCAGCGCAATCGCAGACCTACAGGAGGGTCAAAGATAAGGTGATGTGATCTTGGAGTGGTCAAGGATTATCGCAGCAGTTTGCGACCCGTGGCAAAAGAGATGGGTTAGCCGCTCCGGTTTTCGTATAAGAATACCTCATCGAGCCCAGTCCGTCCATTGAGCCCAGACTCCGACAGGGTCCCCCCACGTTTGCCCAGATGATGACATGTTGCAGGCAGGCTCTGCTTCGAATTGAGCCAATTCTCAACCCCCGTTCAGTTCTCAGCCCCCCTTCAGTCTGAGGACCGACAACTCTTCCAACTTTGATTCATGGGAAGTTACCACTCACAAACTTATCGCGGCCAACATGGAACGATACAACATCGACGCTGCCTCACAACATCCCCCCGCTTGGACAATATTTGACAAGTTCAGCACTTTTCGAGCGGAGTACAAAATCATCGACGGCCAACCCATCCACGCCTTCTTTGTTGTCCCGAATAAGCTACCCTCTGGTCCGCGACCACTGCTTGTACGGTTTCACGGAGGAGGCTGGGTCGAGGGAGAAGCAGAGACGGGTTTGCGCGCCTTGTAAGCGGCCCGAGCACCAGCTGACAGACGGGGTTGAAGACATCCGGTCTTTCAGGCGGTGGATCGAGGATGGATCAGCCCAACAACTGCTCAACACCCCCCTGCCGGACGTTGTCATTGACACCGGAAACCTCCTGGTGGGCGGGGACAGCATCGGTGGTCACATTGCCGTGACCACGGCCCTGCTACCCCTCACCTCACTTCCCATCAGAGTCCTCTTCTTGCAGTATCCCGCTCTCGACATGACCGACGTAACTCGCACAGAAAACATCAGCGAGGCCATGCAGCGGTCGACTGTGGGGGCCGAAAGCGTGCCTTACTGCGAGGTTGAGGACTATTTGGCCAACCACGAGAAGGGCGCGGTGCGCTCAAGGGCCATCTTTGGGTCGCGGATGAGGTTGCTGATGGGTATGTTGCAAGCGGGCAAGTTCTGGGATGCGGAGAGAGATGCGGAGCGGCTGTGCCCCATGCAAGTGCTCAAGGAAGGGGCAGCAAAGTTGCCGCCCATTCTGCTTTACCATTCGCAGGAGGACGAGATCCTTCCGCGGCAACAGACAGAAGAGTGGGCCGCAAAGCTGAGGAGGCTGCTACCAGATGTGCCGCTCTTCTTGACGTCTCAGCAAGGAGACCACATTTTTGATTAGGACGATACTATAGAGACACCGTGCCTGGGTGTTTTCTCCAAGTTCGTGAATGGCGCTCAAAGCAAAACAATCCTCTCCACCACATCCCGCTTCACCCACTCCCTCGCATCCATCAGCCCATGGACATAACACTCCCCAACAAGCGAGAAGACAAGCTTTTCGGCCTCTCCATCTGCCCATCGACCAGTCGGCCGGACAACCATAGGGGTACAGACACCTGGAATAATTACAATACGATCCCCCGGCTCGGTGCCAGGGGGCACAAGCGCCACGAAGCCAAGGTGCTCCGTGATGGCCAGCTTCCGTGACAGACATCGGTTCTGCGCCGAGGTCACCCAGAGTCCAGACTTCCGCGGTCGATCAAGGGAGTCTTCAGGATCAAAAAACTCGGTGTCTCGTTCTGCTTGGGCCCCAATACTGGCCAGCTGGGCGAGCAGTGTCTGCCTCTCGTGCGCCTGGAAGGATGGCATGGAGACGAGGTGGTATCGCATGTAATCGCGGTAGTAGGCGCCGAACGGCATTGGCGCGGGTCTCGTGTTGGTACTGAGCATTGCCCCGTCCGCACCGTAGAGTCCGGAGTCGACCATGAGCGTCCTCCAAAAGACTTCTTCCAGCGGCTGCCCCGTGTGCTGGTAGATGGTGTTTGCAATGTCGTGTCCAAGATGGTTAGCAACCAGGCAGAGTGCTTCTACGATCCAGCGCCCCGTGCGGTCGCCCATGACGTCAAGGTTCGTTACATAGCCGCTCTGTGATAGTACCGTCGGCCGTTCGAATTCGGAGGTGAGGTACAGGATCGGGTCGCCGCCGAGGATGACGGCGTCCATTTCTACCATCATGCTCTCGCCACGGAGGACGCGCAAAGGCGACGCCTCGAGGTTTCCATAAGGATGGTAGCGGGATGTGCTGTTCTTTGGGAACGACCCCAACAACGAGCGGCTGACGGTGCTCCAGTCCGGAGCCCACGAGGGTATTCCGGGGACACTCCTCGGCCATCCTACCCCGGCACATCCCAGAACACGCAATAGGTCGTCTCCCGTGCCGCGCAAGGCCAGATACACAGCCGCGTCCGTAAAGACCTGCGTCTCGGTCTTTGTGTAATCCGGCCTGACGAGCACATCGTCTCCGTCCGCCGCGAGGGCCCACAGCGCAAAGATCTTGTCGCGTCTGTCCGTCGCCTGCAGCGTCCAGCACGACCTCAGCACCTCTGCCAGGGTGGGCGGCTCGCCCTTCTGCAGTGCGTCGCGCACACGATCCAGAAAGATGACATTGGTCCCGTTCAGCAGCCCAATCCGTTTCTTGCCCGCCTCAGCCGTGTCCTCAACGAGCAAGCTGAGCCGGTTGGACATGAACAAGGTGCGCAGCACCAGAGTGAGGGTGTCCCAGTGGAGCAGCTGGCCGCCGTAGACGACGTGCACGTTTCGGTTGACGGCGATCTCCTGCACCATCCAGACGCGCGTGAAGTAGGGGTGCTCCATCATGTTTCCCAGCGCGAGCCAGCGCGCGGATCGCCGTTCGGGGGCATAACGCTCCCAGAGCTCGGCGTCGGTCACGGGGTAGTTTTTGAAGAGGTGAGCGAGCTCGAGAAATACATCGACGGCGAGATGGGCGTCCGGGGCCACGCCTAGCCACACGGTCACGCGGCTGGCGCGCGAGAAGATGTGGTGCATCAGGGCCACCTGCCAGCTCTTTTCGACGTCGTCTTTTTGGTTGATGCAGATCGAGTCGATCCAGATGGTGCGGGGGGAGAAGACGAGCGAGCGGTCGTGCAGGAGGTCGTACACTCGCTGCGTGACGCGAAACCGGCGGTCGTTGACACAGATCTCCCTGCAAACGTAGACGTCTTCTGGAACCTGAGGGCCCCAGGCGTACGACATGGCCTCGTACACCAGGATCTTTTCCAAACTCACGTGTTCGATCTCGCAGCGTATCGTGTCCGAGTTGCCCCGCGGGAGGAGATGCAGCACGCGCATCTGATCGCCCGCGAGCGCGGTGTAGGCGAACGGGGGAAGCGTCTGGTTGGTTCCGAGCCTTTGGGGTCGGCGGAATCCTCCCGGAGGGTTGCCGTCGGTGAAGCCATGTAGAAAGCGAACGCGGACGTTGTGAAACTCCTTTCCCACCCGTCGCCACCCCAGCTCCGCCACGGCCAAAAGGAACATGACCAGCGGAACCAATATGGTGTAATAGATCGCCAGTGCAGACGCACCGCACAGGACCACTTTCCAGCCCCCACCAAACACGTCCCCAAGCGTGCAGTGCCTCCAAATCCACACCGGCACCCTCCTCAACACCCCTTCCCCCGTCACCCTCACCGTCCACCGCGGGTAATGCACCAACCCCACCATGTACACAAAAACCGGCAGGGTCGGAACCCCCGTCTGGCGAAAGTCATGCCAGATCTCCGCCAGCGGCATATTCACCTCGTTCGTAAACACCAGCGGATAGGCGATGTGGACAATAAACAGCGTAATGCTAAAGACAAAACAGCTGTCCAGCTCATCGACCCCGACGCCGGCGAGATGGAGGAGAAGCCGTTCCAGGGCGTAGGCGACGAGGAAGACGAAGCGCCCGTTTCGCACGAAAACAGTCGCGGCGCCGACGAGCCAGAGGCGCCCGATGCGAAAGGCGAGGTAGTCAAGCGCGAGTCCGAGGAGGGCATTGCGCGTGTGCTCGACGCAGCGGGCGAGGAGGAGGATGAGGTAGCGTTGACGGATGCGGTTCATGGCCCTTAGTTTGACCCAGCTTGTGGGTTGGTGGCGGTGATGGGGAGATGGGGGGATGTTGATATTGGGTTGACATAAGGTTGAAATGGAATGAAGAGGGGTTGGGGGGTTGCTGGCGAGGCTCTTGGGAAAGTTCAGCTCGGACAGGGGTTAGTTAGGCTTCGGCAGCCATGGCCTGGGCAGGGGCTCTCGGGGGTGGTTCCTATTTGTCAAATAGAGCGCAGATGCACACAAATCTACCTTGCCGTATTCCGTTCCTGAACACGCAGTAACGTTAACGTACATTATAAGTGAGTGAAACATATAAGCGAATGAAACACCACTGCAGGCAAAAGAACAAGCCCTCGGTGAGCGAAGAACATCAAATGCGAAACATTGCATCCGATGACCCGCTAAAAAGCTTCATCCAATGACTCTATTGACTCGCGATGAGTTGGCATAAGATGCCTGAGCAAAGCACATGACAGCATCTGTGTGGCATTGCCTAATGCTTTCCGGCCAGCAATTCGTTGTGTCAACGGAGTCGGTTCCAACTCACGTACCATCCAGCGCATCTGTGGGACAGAGGGCAAATTTCCTTTCCCGCCATGGTCGACACCTCGCGGTGCTCTGCGACGCTGTCTTCAACAGGACCGCAGCCCCCTCCATTACTGGGACTGCAAAGGCAAAGGTTCACCCGTGACAAAAGACAGTCAGGTACGTCCTTCAAACCCTATGTGTCCGTTCAGGGACCGCGTAACCGAGCCGTCTAGAGCGCGAACCTGGCGGACGGCTTTCTCATGGTCCGCAAGGGCAGGTGATCACCACCCTCTTGTCAGACAGATTATTCTTCAAACTACCTGCTTACACTGCCCCCTGTCGTAGGACGGAACGACAGCTTACCGGTAGTCTGGAAACAAACGACGCACGATTTCTCGCAAATCATATGTACTCTCCCTTCTCCGTATTCCAAGTGCCAACGACCTCCAATCGCCCAACGCAAACGTCGAAGGCTTTTCTGATAGCAGTTGCCTGTACCACTCCGGGGGCTTCCAACTCCTCTAGAGCATCATCATCCGAGGGAGAGTCTGCTAAACGGTTGACGAGCCGGTCGCAGACTACCATGAGGCTTGCTAAGCCCACAGCCATGGCCACGGGGATCGAACTTCTGCGCGCCTGGGATGACGACGTTTGGGACTGTGGCAGGGCCTGCGCCTTCCTCGTCGTCAGGAGTTACGAGGTCTACCAGGAGCTGGAGCGAACGGGACCGCCATGTGCCGCTGGCTCGCCCCGTCAAGATGCGTCCCCCGCAGCGACGGCGAGGGCAACGGCGAGGGCAACTCGGACGACAACGTTGATGACAACGACGACGCCATGTCCACTACGACCGTCCAGACCGACGCCGCCGACTCTTCCCTGGGCGTCATCCGTCTTGGAGTCCCGCGCTTTCTCTTCGAGAAGGCCAAAGCCGGGCTTCCCGCCTGCTTCCTCTTCGGCCGCAAGTCTGCCTCGCGCCGAGTCGATGTCGTCCTGGGTGCTGGCAGCAGAAACAACGTGAGCCGCGTTCACTTTGCCCTCGGCCTCAAGAGAGACACCTGGGCCGTCCGCAACATGTGCGACTTCGAGACCTTGGTGAATCGAGACATAGCCCTCGGCCCTGGCAAGCCTGCCCTGGCCCTGTGGCCTGGCCGCGCGACTCCGATACAGGTCGCCGACATCGAGTTCGACCTCTACTGCCGTGAGCCCAGCGTCGTAGCCAGCTACCTCGCCGACAATCCCTCGCTTCCTCCCCCAACCCTGCCGTTTGATGGCACCGTCTCGAGCGGCGTATCGTCCCGGACCACGGTAGATGCCACCCCCGGGGACCCGGGAGGAGCGCCCAACCTACAGCAGGACTTGCCCGTACGTCGTTATATTTTTCAGCACAAACCGCTCGAAAGCCGCAACAAGGTCCGGAAGTTCCTCGCCATGGACCCCTGGACCTGCACCCTCTACGTTGCCAAACAGTACCGGACGGTTCAAAAGAGTAAGCTTATAAACCACCTCGAGCTGTTGCGTCCACTTTCCGTGAGTGCAACCCCCCGCCCTAGGTCCTGAAGTCTATCACGTTGCAGTGGATGCAACTCGATGTTGTAGAGTCCCGCTAAGCCCTCATCGCAGTTGCAAGGACCGTTCATGCGCGACGAGATCATTCATAACGGCCCCGAGGCTACCTACCTACTCACTCGCTATCGGGAAGACGTCTGCCCTCTGGACGAGGTCTACGAGGTGGCCACAGTCCAGCTCGCCCGCCGCATGCTTCGCACCCTACTGAAGATCATCGCCCTGCTTCATCAATCCAACATCGTACACAACGATATCTGCCCCTCCACTGTGTTCGTCGCTGGTACCTTTGCTTTCGGCACCAACCTGGACAACCTTTTCCTAACTAGCTTCTCCGAGGCGTCCGCGGACATGACCAAAGCAAAGAACGACTGCTACCAAGTCTTCCAGACCGCCCACCACTTTATGAGCAAGCTGCCCGCGCCCCCGAGGTGCTGGACCGGGGATAAGCACCTGGATGAACTCTGGCAACATATGTCTGAATTTGGCGGGGAGTCGTGGCCTTACACTGCCCAGGAGATCTGCCGCCTCTCCGACATCAGCCTCTCCCCGGATATGGAGGAGCCCAAAACCATCTCGGTAACCCGAGGTTTCACCTTCCGGCACACGTCACAGACGGACGTATCCTACCTCAATGTGGAAGACGTCAAGGAATACTTAACCCAAGACGTCGCTCGTTGTGCGGGGAGATCACCGTCCACGGCCCAATTTCGGCGTCTCATCCAAACCGCCTTCGCGGCCCTCGAGCCATGCGTACGCAACAACAAGATCACCGTCGAAGATTACCGCCACTTCACGCATCACCTGTCCGAACGCCATGGCAATCACAACTTGGGCTTCAAACTCCGCTCCTCCCTCCCCAGCAGCGGTTACCTCATCAAGAAGCCCATCCGCTTCCGCCTCAGCTTCCCCGTCCCCTACCTCTCCCGCTACGGCCTCATCAACCTCGAGTATCTTATTAACCTGGGCCCCACGGGCTTCGACCCCGAAGCCCTCCAGCACCTCCTTCTGCACTGCTACGAAGTCCGCGGCTTCTTCGACGCGTGCGGTGTCTACGTCGGGGACGGGGGCGGAGGAGACAAGCAGATGGAGGCGGTTTGGGAGACAGGGAGGTGTTAGGGGCGGATGTTGGCTGTCGTTGGCCGCGGGGGAGAGGTGGCGGTGAGGATGGTCCGGGATTTTGCGAGCGGGTTGCCGGACACGGGGCGATTTGTCGAATGGAACAGGTGCTAGTTGTGATCGCGGGCTCGAGTTGGCCCGCGCAGCCGGACGCGAGTGAGGGATAGCATCTTGCCGGCCAGGTAAACGACAGATTAGACGTGATCTTACCACAACTCTCTAGTCCTATGTGCTTCGAGATTTCCTTTCATTCCGGACGTATTCCATCCTTTCGTCAGTTCCGGTATTAGCACCTCGTCGACATCTTACCACCGCCGCCAAGCCATGACCGTTGGTCAACCTGGTGTGCTCAGCAACAGTGCCGAGGGATCCATTCAACGCCACTCCTCATCGCGTTTGTGTGTTTGCGTGCGGGCAGAACAAGGGGGGGTCAAGACTGGTTAAGGGTGCAGAGAACGGTGGAGCACGCTTCGGCTACCTATCTATCTCCCCGAACCTGCTCAACAGGTCCACGAGATCACCGCCTCCATCACGAGCCAAAAGGTAATGGCTATCCACAACACCGGGTCGGTCCCTGGCGAAGCCATCGGCCGCCAGAAGAAAATGGGCATCCACAGTTCCTGCGACGGGGCAGTCATGACCTGCGAGACGAATATGGCGACCCACAACACCGAGTCGTCCATCGGCGTGGTCAGCAACAGCCACACGTAAGTGCCTGCCCACGGTCCCCGAAGCAGCTCGTCAACCGGCAGCCTGTCAGTCATGAACCCTTCGAAGAAACCCTCTACCAAGGCTTGCCGCACCTGGGGGGCCAACGGCGGCATGTCCAACCCGCCAGGCCCTGTCGGTGCCTCGAGCAGCCGCGTCGCCTCGCGGCGGTGCTCGGCGCCGCTCTCCCGGTCCCCGTCGCGCTCGCAGATCTCGGCGCGCAGCTCGAGCAGCCGCGCCTTGTGGTGCCTGTCGTCGTTGCGGTTCAGCACCTCGCGTGTCCAAGCTTTATCCACAATCTCGCGCGCCTGGCCGAAGTGACCGCGGTCCATGGCGTCACTGGCCTGTTTCATCGTCGAGAGAAGCTCTAGCTTGAGCTTGCCCCCGGTGATGGCCTGTTGCGGGACGTCCTTCCACGTTTTGTGGTTGGTGTACAGCGTGTCGCCGGTAGTGGCGGCGCTCTCGCGCATAAAGTCCTGGCGGAGCTTCCACGTCTCCTCGTCGAACATCGCCTCGGGGTCGGAGAGCGTGGGATCCGCCATCACCTCGTAACAACGGTCCACGTAGCGGAGGCTGGCCTGTGTCATGTCTGCCTTGGCCAACATGCCCTGGACAAAGTCGTCGCCCATTTGCTTCATCCGCTGGTGTAGCGACGAGCCAAGGGCGCCGAACGGCTTGTGCTCCTCCGAAGTGGGCATCCCGGCGAACGCTCCCCGGTTTCCTGCCATGCCAGCGCCGTACATGCGGAGCAGCATCAAGATCTCCTGCTTCTCGGGGTCGGGACTAGCCCCCACCGATGCGGAAACGCGCTTCTCTTGGCTCAGGACGAAATCCAAGGCTTTTTCCTGCGCAATGTGTACCAGCTGAAACCGGGACACCTCGGTGCCCACCCCGCGGTGCAGGACCATGGCCATGGGTATGACAGAGAGGTTCTTCATCGTGATGTTGGGAAGATCCCTGGAAATGTCGCCGTGCATGGCGACGGCCGTCACAAAGTTGAAGAACTCGAGCCCGAGCTCCTTGCGGACGGTCCGCCACTGGGGCTCGAAGTACTGGCGCTCGATCGGCCAGGTCCTGGCGCGGTAGGTGTAATAGAAGACGAGAGCTTCTTTGACGTGCACCATCTGAATGCCGCCTGGATGTTTGGTGCCGTAGAAGTGGTAGAGGGGGGAAGTGCGCAGCAGCAAGGGCAGAAGAGGGTGTATGCTGTAATAGTCGGTCTTGGAGTGGCCCCGCGGCTGTTGAGGGCTTACTGCGAGGAAGTGTGCAGCTTTGAGGGGATCAACAATACGAGCGCATGCTGCCATGTAGTGGCTGAACAAGGGTGACCGCCTCACGAAATCGGCGTAGTCTGGGCCATCCTTGACCAGGAACTGAACCCTTTCAGCGACCCTGGGGGTTGTTGTCGTAGGGTTGTTGCGCAGCTCGGTGAGTGTCTCCCTGAGTTCAGGCGACTTGAAAAACGAATCAGGGTGTTGGACGAGCGTGGCCACTGCCGACTGGAACTCGGGAGGCAATGTCGATGAACCAGGGGCCCCGGTGCCGTCTTGTCCCATTAGGGCCGTGAAGAGGGCGGCTCGGAGATCTTCGGGCTGATCCTTGGCGACCTGGTCCGAGTATGCCCCAACGAAGACGGGCAGGTCGCTGCGGGGCAGCAGCCCCCAGAAGGGAGCGAGAATAGTGACGGGGACGGAGTACTTGCCCGTCGGCGGGACCACGAGGCTTTGGATAATGCGGAGGAGTTCCGCCACACAGTAAAGGTCTTCGGTGTGTGATATTGTCAGGAGATGTTGCTCCGTGGCTGGAGTGTCCATCAACGGCTCGCCGAGGATCAAAAAGGTGAGGAACTCCTTCATCGTGCTGGCCTTGCCGTGGAGGAATGCGGCAACGACGACGCGGAGAGCCGCTGGGTTTCCTGCCAAAAGCAACGCGAGCTGCTCGAAGCAGTGCAAGTCCTCGGAGGACTCGCCCAAGGATTTGACTAACCCCCCCCCGTCGCATCCCGAATCGCCTTGTCCATGTATGTCCGGAGCAGTTGTAGGCTGCCGAGCTTGCTGAGCCCCCCGAGATGTTCCCGCCTCGGCTCGACATACTCGTCGAGATTTTCCCATCCCTTGTCGGATCTCGCGGCGAGGATGACCTTTGTGCTTCGGCGATCCAACTTCTTCAAGATCTGGATGATGAAATGGGTACAGGCCCGCCCCGCTGACGATGGCAGATATGGCAGATTGTCAAACATTAGAATACAGCGGTTCTGCCCAGGTACTCGACCACTGCATCCGGGCCGTGGTACTCTGCAGTCGGGAGAAGGCGGTCGTGGGCGCCGCGCCAAAAACCCTCCACGTCCCACTGAGGCGTAGCAGCGCGGCAGTCGTGGAGATAGACGCCCGTGGCGAGGCCCGTCTCCTGCCACCAGGCGCTAAGATGACGAAGCAGGACATGGGTGTAGCAAACGGGAATCACGTAGTCGTAGACGGGGACCCTTGTGGTGTAGCGGGAATCGCGATCCGGCTTGAGGCGGAGAGCCTGGCGCGCCCAGGCGGCGGCGGCATCCAGAGTAAGCCCTTTGACGAGGATGGCATCGTAGAGGATGGACATGAAGATCTCGACGGCACGGGACACGACGTCAAAGGTCATGGCGACGCATTCCTCCACTCCCGCTTTGAGGATGCCGAGCGCGATGCTGTCATCGGCATCCTGGTAATGCGCTGAACGGCAAGCGTTGAGGACGACGCGGCGGACTCGGTAACGGGTCAGCACGGAGGCGAGATGAGATGTCGAGACCATCCGCTTGGTCAGGCTGTACTTGCCAGGTTCTTTTGGGTGTGGAGTAACGTCGACAAAGGCGAGGCCTTGCCTGGAATCAGAGATGCGCGTCAGCTTTGGGCTCTGGAAGCGCAGGGTGGATGTGGACGTACAGTACTTATTGTCCCCCATTTTGTCCCCATGCAGGTCAAAGTGGACAATGTCATAAAAGCCCGGGCCCTTGGTCTCCAGTTCTCGGTTGAACTTGGTTCACAAGCGACCATAATAACAACAGCAGTGTGTGGGAGCTTTGCTGCAGGCGTCAATGCTGGTGTGGCAGTATTGGCTGGCGGTGCATGCGGATCAGTGTGCGCTCCGGCAGGTCCGGCAGCAGCAGCGTGCGCCGCCTTCTGTGCAAGGGCGGCGGGCGGCTTATCGGCTGTGGCCGTCGGCGCTGCATGCGCAGAACTGAGGAGCGCAATCTGTGACCCGCTCACTCAGCGGTGTGCAAACTGCAATTCGGCGAACAACGGAATATGTGATGCAGGCAGTACGCAATGTTGTGCAGGTGAGACGGGTACCCAGTGCGGAGCGGGTTGTTGCTGTTGCCCGGAGTGCCAAGCTCCAGCCGGCATTAACTGCGCGTGCACAGCAGCCCCATGTTAAAGGGACTTCCCTCTGTATTTGGCGGGGCTGCTATCCAGCGTCATAGCAATGTCATTCCGGTGGAGGTTATGTCCTGACGGCGACCTGGTTAGTTAGTTTTCCTTCCAAGCTGTGTAATCCCATAATTCCTTTATCGATCTCGTCGACGAGGCTGAGGGCTTCGAACCAAGAAATTTGTGAACGCGGCCTTGATCGGAGAAATACTCTTGATAGCTTGCACCAGCCCAGGCGAGTACTTTATGCTCGCTTCAAAAACGGCGACTCGGTTCTTATTTCGTGTATCTCGTCATGCGCATCATGCGGCTCACTTTGACTCGCTTTGCTTTGCAGGCGTGGCAGCCGGCCTTGGACTTGTGGTGCGTCCTGCGTTTTTGGTACGGTCGAGCCGTGCTATTTCCCTGTTGCGGCTGAGAGAGAACTCGAAGGTCTGGCGCAGGGAACATTTCTGCCATGAAGTTCGTGACATCCTCGCGGCCAAGGCCAAAAGCGGAAAACGAGGATGGCGGCTTCAGGCCTCAAAGAGTTCCAAGGTACGCCCTGTTGGATCAACTCTGGAGTTACCATGATGAAGCTGACGTTGCTAAAGGGTCGGGGGCTGTGCATCTCGTTTTCCTCTTTGGGCGATAGCGTGGCTGTGTATCCACTGATCTCCGTCGACAAGGGCTTTTCGAAAGGTGCTGGGGAATCTTGCTTTCCTCTTTGGTCGATAGCGTGGATGTGCAACCAATTATATCCGTCAACAAGGAGGCTCTTCGAAAGGCAGGCGGCGACTTTCGTCTCGGCAAGACTTCCGCCAGACAGGGTCTTCGGCATTACTAAGCTCTTCTTTCAACCCTCAAGGAGCTTACAGCTGTGTGAACTCCAAGCCTGTGTCAAGCACGCCGGGTAACGATGGAATCGCCATCAGACCATGGCAATGTTAGTTTGCCTATCTGGTCGTTGAGTGGGTTTTATAGTTCCCAAAGCTGGAAGTATTAATAGATTCTCCCTAAGCGTAATGAGGTTTATTCTGGCCTGCACAATGCGATCCGTACGGAGCACTAAGAGCTGGAAACGGCTCGAAATCGGGTGGACCTATAAAAATGGCTCTTAGCAGCAGGACCAAAGAATCCATTTCAGGTAAAGAGGAAAGGAAATCCAAGAACGGGGGGCTCACCTTTCTTATCTTGCCGCGCGGTGAGAGGTGACATCAGAGTAAGGACCCGTCATCTTTCACGCTGAGTCAATGCATCGGTCCTCCATGTCCAAACATACCACACATGTGCATCGCACTCCCCAGGGGCATCTACTACAGCCCTCCGGCAGGCAGCGCAGGAGAGCGGCGAGGACGAGGCAAGCAGCAGCAGCAGCAGCAATGTCGACGTCGACGTGGCCTGTCGCTTAGACTCGTGATGGTCCGGCCTGAAAGAGCCCGAGCCCGAGGCCGAGCGGTCTTGTTTTTGCGGCGCCGGAGTCTGAATTCAACGACCGTGGCTGTGGTTATCCACCTCTTGCCCTTCCCAGCCAGCCGCGGTGATGAACGACGATGAAGGCGCTGGGGCTTCTGAACCTGCGTACATTTGTCTGGCTCCCCGTTCCGGTGCTCAAAGTAGCTTCAACTAGCAATTGGGAAGTGGCTACGCTACCTCTCTCCCTTGCTGG
>Ga0247824_10000553_pt1 | contig 18739 bp, 13 predicted proteins | sample 13C_PalmiticAcid_FD_194412 | JGI IMG/M metagenome (GOLD analysis project Ga0247824, IMG submission 194412) | Soil microbial communities from agricultural site in Penn Yan, New York, United States - 13C_PalmiticAcid_Day48 | ecosystem: Environmental > Terrestrial > Soil > Agricultural land... | reverse complement strand
CTCCGGGGGTGGCGGGGGAGCGCTCGTATTGCTGGGCTGGCCGCGGGCCGGGGTGCTCTGTGCGCCGCCGGGAGCGTTGGGGCCGTTGCCCTTGAGTCGCATCTCCATCTCGCGGATGCGTGCCTCGAGGGCTTCGAGCTCCGAGGCCTGCGAGTTGATCTGCTGCTTCCTGCATAGCGCCGGAGCGAATCAGCAATCATGTTTGCGCATTCGGTCGGTGGCGTCACGGTTGGCGGCAGGTTGGCGGGGTTGCGTCAGGGAGAGAGGGTGTGCGTAGGTGCATCTGCAGGGTCACTGACCGCTTGTCGACCTGCTCGTCCAGGTCTGCGACGCTGTTGTCGATGCGGAAAATGTCCATCAGCTCCTGCGAGAACATCTGGGCGATGGTGCTGCATCAAGCGCGATGCGCGTCAGTCTCTTGCTCTGGTCCGAGACAGGGGCGCTGTGGCGGGCGCGGATTGCTGGAATAGGGGCAAGACGCACGATTGCGGGCGGCGGCCGCTCGGCTTCCAGTCGCGGTCGAGTTCCTCGTCGGTCAGGGTCATGGCGGCGACTGTGCTGAATGGCAAGCTGGAAGGTGCGTGTGTTTGTTTGCGGGGACGTGTTGTGCTTCGGGCAGGAGCGGTGCGTTGCTGCGATGCGGGACGGATGCGAAGTGCAAGAGCAGGCGCGGGTCTGGTCTGGGGGAAGGAGGTCTTGATCAACTGCTAATCAAAGCGCCCGCGGCTGGACTGGCAGTCGGAAAATCGTTAGCGTTGCAGGGTGCTGCACGAACCACGGGGACTGGCCTTGACCTGATTAGGGATGGTCTGCCCCGGCTGGCCAGGGGTTCGGGTGCATGGCAATGGCAATGTGCCTGCACCCTCGAGATCTCGGTTGGCCCCAAAATGCACCGCTGACGGCTCCCCTCGGCACGGGTCGATGCAATGTGACCATAAGGGCCGTCCCTTTGCCTCTCCCTCATGACATCGGAATTCACTTTTGATCTTCTTTTGTCTTCTCCTGACTCGGTCGGGCGGCATTCAGCGCGAGTCGGTGCAGCATCCTCCCGTCATTTTCGATTTTCGACAACAGGTGCAGGCATGCATGCATCCCCTGCGCGCGTGAGAACTCAAAAGCGCGACTGTGGAGATCCCGCGGTTTGCTGCCCCGTCGCTGCTCCATGGCGGCATCCCTGAGATGATCCAAATCTCCAGCAGCTGCTCCCAGCGGAGCTCCTGAAATTGCCCTTGGATGCCTGGCATTCATTTGAGATGCTGGAGGGCGCCAAGAAATGAAGTCATTACACAGGAACCAACCTTATGCGAACCGTCGCTCAAAACGGTTCTTTCAAAGTTGTCATTGGTGTGACCCCAATCGGCCGGATTCAAACCCTAACCCTAGACACCCCCTTATTGACCACGATCCATCATCTGCCTCGCCTCACCTTCGTCACCCCGCAGTGTTCAGACACTCTGCAGTAATCTGTGTCGATAGATATGCGCATAGTCTTGGAACTCGTTAAGTCGGTTGGCCTCCAGGGCCATGTTCAACTCCTCGTTTCCAAAAGGGCGGCCGCAGGCAAGGTAACTCCGGTGAGTTGGGCGAGACCATGGGCCAGCTGAGGTTTACCTCGCCCTCGCCGCTTTACGCTTGCGGTTGTCAGACTCCGCCTCTGACATCGGGGAAGAAGCGGTTCAGCTGCAGACCCCACCTTTTGCTCAATGGTTATCTGCAGCCGGTTAGTTTCGCCAAGCACTTTCTCAGCCTCACTGCCTCAGCCCCAGACCAACTCAACCTCTGTCCATCTGTTTCTCGTTGCAGGACGGCATCAAGAACCCCCGCGCCGCTTTCATACCAAGCACCGGCCGGATGGACCCTCTATCCATAACCGCGGGCTGCCTCGCACTGCTGAGCGCCGTCGGGAAAACCTCAGTCGCCGTGACCACCTTCATTCGCGGCTGCCGCGAAGCACGTTCCGACCTGACATCCATCACGGGCGAGCTCACCCAGCTGCACCTGGTCCTTGATCTGCTGAAGGACGAGGCTTCTGTCAGCGACGGCCGCGTCATCCCCGAATCGCTTCAGGTCCAGATCTTGTCCATCATCAAGAACTGCTCCACCGTCGTCGACAACATCAACAAGGTGCTCCAGAATCACTCTGGCAAGACTGGTGTCGCAAAATGGGTCGCCTTCGGAAAATCTGAGGTCGCCGGCCTGCGCATGTCCTTGGAGGCTCATCGGGGCTCGCTGAGTCTGGTGCTCGAACTGGTTTCGGTGTCCATGGCCAAGGCCATAATGGACGACGTCGCCGTTGTTCGGAACGACGTCCACGACATCAGGCAGGACACTGTCCAGATACCGCAGATCATAGCCGAGTTGACGAGGTTACGCGCCATCGTTGCGTCCGGAGACATACCGACGACTGCGAGGGGGCACAACTATGTTCTGGAGCAGTATTTGGACAGCCTCACGTCCTACGCCGAGACTGTCTGCAATGATGTCGTTTGGGACTCGGATGGCAGTCAACATTCACCCTCTCGAAAACCCAGCCTTGAGAGTGTCGGTGATTCGGGGAGGCCAAGTCACGCTCACCCGGGAGGGGCCACGGCTGAAGTGCCGACTGAACGCAGCGACGACAACGACAACCACGATTCGTCGCAGCCTTCGACCACAGCTGCAGCGCGTCTGGAGTCTCCTAATGTTGTAAGCGTCACCACTACTGGCCAGGCACCTGACCGAGTGTGGGAACTTGCGAACCAACCCTTCCTCTCGGACTTCGACTCGCTAGCCCTCTATGGCGATGTGGTTGTGGCGGGGAACTCCTCGCAAATTCCACAAGACTCAACGAATTCATCGAATTTCACGAGCAAGAGTTTGCCCACCACAGCTGAGAAAACGCCGAAGCCCGAGGTTGCCCATGCAGCAGACAACAAAAGCCTGCCGCCCGTTGATGCTTCAACCACGAGAAACGACGAGAGTACGTCCGCCATAGGACTTTCTAACGCTTCCGTGGCCAAAGCTCGTGACACCGAGCCTTTCTCGCCGTTAAATACCGGGGGACTCCGAAAAGAGTACGACCCTTACAACTACACAACCGCGCTCACTCGGCACGCACCTCCTGCCGCACCACTATCCAAAGTGGTTGTTTTGTCACACGAAGACATCCCTGCCGCCAACAGTACGAAGAAGTTGGACTTCATTTTCACGACGGACGAGAGTTCTGAGGGGCCTCAGTCCGTGGTAACACCCGAGCTTGAGGCGAAACGCGAGGATGCACCGCTCCCTGATATTGTACCAGTTAATGAGCCCGAACTTCCTGCAGCCGGCAAGGCTCCATTGAAATCTCCAGAGGCGGAGTATCGGAGGAAGCTGTTTATCGTTGGCGATGGCGCCGCTGGAAAATCTACGCTTTACATGTAAGCACTGAGTCCAGCCTGCATCGGTGTGCTCCCTGTCCTCCAAGAGGCTGACCTGTCTTGCCGTAACAGCGTCTTTTCGACGGGGATATATCCCGAGGTAAGAAAGACACAACTGTCATCGTGGTATGGGAGTAACGGTTCTTCTGACTGCGTCGTTTGCCTAGGTGTGGACGCCATCAGTCTTCGAGAACTACGTCGCCGACGTAGAAGTCGACGGGAAACATGTCGAACTCGCGTTGTGGGACCACACCGGCTTAGAGGACTACGATCGGCTGAGACCGCTGTCATATCCCGATACGCATGTCGTACTGGTCTGCTTTGCCATCGACTCGCCTGACTCGCTGGATAACGTGCAAGAAAAGGTTGGTCACAGCCAAGTTTGCCTTCTTTCCAAGTTACATCTGTCATCACAAGAGTTCTCAAACTCACAAACCAACACGCACAGTGGATCAGCGAAGTCCTCCATTTTTGCCCACGGACACCTATCCTTCTCCTCGGGCTCAAGAAAGACCTTCGAAATGACCCGCGTACAATTGTGGAACTTGCGAGAACGAGCCAGCACCCCGTAACCCCTGAAGAGGTAATACCACCCCCATTCCTTCGCAGCAGCGTGGACTGCGTGACTGACGGCTGGGTTTTTGCCAGGGCCAATCGGTTGCGCAGAAGATTGGAGCAGTCAAGTATCTGGAATGTTCTGCTCGGACCATGGAAGGCGTGAATGATGTCTTTGAGTATGCTACGAGGCTGGCGCTCCTGCCAGTGCCGAGGAAGAAGAGGAAAAATCGGCTCAGCAGCTTCCTCACGAGGTTTGCCTAGAGCTCATCATTCTCTTGCACAAAGGCGGCGAAGACTCTCGTAGACAGTGACGGATTTGTGCTCAGACTAATGATACCTTTAAGAAGGGGGATAGCGCTTGCTGGGTTCTGAAACAACACGCTCTTTGTATCAACTGGATCGTCCCCTTCTTACATCCTTGCCTTCACGGTAGGCGCACTGCTTCCTCCCTCCAAGAAAACGACAGTATTCCTGCTCTGCCACACAGCCTGTCTCTTGGATGCAAGCGCCATCGACCTTCCCCCATCCTTGTACCAGAGTGGATTGTATTTTGACAGAGACCGAGAAAGGGCACTGCACGCACCACTCAACATGCCATTGTCTTCCTAACGGGCCCTGTCGTCCGTCTCGGGGGGATACACGACAATCCTGTCCAGATCAGCCCCCTTGTAGTCGAACCCGTTCCACAACCCGCCCACGGTAATCGTGTTCTTCTTCCCCTTGTCCAGCGTCAAGAGCAGCGGCGTCGACAAGACAATGCCCTTGTGGGTGTCCCTCTGGAACAGCGTCTCGACCTTCTCCGTGTTGCCGTTGACCACCACGCTCGCGATCCGGCGCAGCTGCCACGTCCCGCCGATCCGGTCCGGCGTGCCGCCCGGCTGGTCCCCGAAGCCCATGTCGTCCGTGTTCTGGTAGTAGAACGACACCCACTGCGGCTTGCCCGTGCCCACGATGCCCTCGAAGGTGACGGTGCTGTCGTTGCCGTAGATGCCCGTGACGATGGTGCCCTTGCTGGCAAAGTTGGCCTCCTGCTTGAACGCACCGCCAGCCGTCTTGGCGTCGGCCGCGAGGTACGCCCGCCCCTTGACGGGGGACCACTCCCCCGTCTTCACGTTCAGGTCGTACACGTCGTGCCACACCAGGTCGAGCGTCTTCTTGCCGTCGTCGATTTCGATGGGCAGCCAGATGTACCGGCTCTCCCAGAGCGAATTGGAGTCCCATTGGTCGCCGAGGTACAGGTGCGTCGACTTCTTCTTTCCTTTTATGGTGAGGGTGAAGCCCGACTGGGAGTTGTACGTTCGCGTATTGAGCGGGGCCACCACGAACGGCTGCGACCACGGCCCGGCGAGGCTGTCGGCGCGGAAGGCCACGACGTTGTTCGGGCGGTAGCCCGTCTTGTGGCTCATCAGAGCGTAGTAGCTCTTCTCCGTCTGGACGATCGTGGGGGCCTCGAGATCGTACTTGTCGAAGCGGTGGACCACTTTCTCAAGCGCCGTCACGTTCTCGTTGTAGGAGCTAAGGTAAACGTCCCGGCCTTCTTTGCGGTCGCCGTTGGAGTAAAGAGCGTACGACCTTCCGTCCTTGTAATCGGTAAAGACGCCAAAGTCCTGTGACCAGTTGCCCATGGGCGCTGTGGCGTCCACGAAGGTGTAGGGGCCCGAGATATTGGGAGAGCGGGCAAACCCTTGGAGCAGCAGTCCGTAGGTTGAGTTGTCCGCATGCCACCACATCTGCCCATTTGGCATCAGTTCTGCGCGCGCACAGGTGAATGTCAGATACGAATGTGGGTGTACATACGTGGTATTCATTGGTGGCCTTGCTGTAAATTACCTTTGGCCGCTGAATGATGTGGGAAGGCGAGAGATACGGATGCCCCTCAACAGGAGCTGACAAAACAGTCAGTGAAAGCCATGTCAAGATTCGGGGTGTTGTCACAAACCAAGAGCAAGTCCGTGACTCTCCCACGTTGCGAGGTCGTCCGAGCTGTAGACCGAAACACCCCCACCCTCGGTCTGACCTTCGACCTTGTACTCGCCAAACAGCCAGAACTTGCCAGTATTCTTGTCGACAGTCACACATCCAGCGTGGGCATTGACCAGGTTGCCGTCCGTGTCGCGCCACCGGCCGCCGGGGACGATGTACTTGGCGGCCGAAAGGCCAGCAAGAAGAACGAGGGTCCAGAGTTTTGACCGAGCCATTGTGTGTTGGGGCACAGAGTTGTTTACAGCGGCTTTCTGGCACAGGGAGCATATATGGTTGCGGCTATATACCTTGTGGATAAGGTGGGTAGCAAGGTACCTGGCATCGTCGATCCGGGGCACTTTAACCCGAGACTTATCCCCGCATCTCGGTTCCTGGCACCTTCTCCACAAAATGAGGTTGTTTGGAGTCCATCGTCACAGGTGGAACACATGAATCCGGATCTTATGCTGTTTGTAAGGCTCTTGGCACGGAGTTATTTGCTTGGACCAAGATGGCCTCGTCGGCTCATTCTTTTCCAGAGTTCTCGGTTCCAAAGCATGGCCGGGCAGTACACCAACCAAAGAATAAATCCAATCTCGCTTGCCGCAAGGGTTTGTTTTGGTACCATCAAGAAAAAGCATGCCACTCACACCCATCACAATGACACTCGTTCTCCAACTTCTTCTCCTCGGTGTGCTCCGCGTACGACTCGGCAAGCCCAAGAAGAGGTAGGAGGAGTAAGACAATAGGCACCAACTGCCCGAACCCCAGCTTGTCCTCGGCGCTGGCCTCTTCCCCGGTCATCTCGTCATGGCCTAGCTGGCGGTCTTGGAACACCCAGTAACATCCCATGATAAACCAAGCGATAAGTTCGATCGTGGCAAACAGCTCGGACGCCAGGACGTTCCATGCCCAGAAAACGACAGCTTGAGCAAGGCTGACAAGATCCCGGATGGCGCAGAGATGCCCCGCGCCCGGCTGGCCTAGGAAGCGGTCCCGATGACGCAGCCAGAGTCTCCGAGCGGTAACCGAGAGCCCGATCATATGCAGTGGGTACGAGTAGAGTATCAACACAAAGTTGACAATCATCCACGTCCGCGGCTCGCCGCACTTGGGGTACTTTGTCGTGCACTTCGCCGGACAGCTGAGCTCGTAATACCAGCACTCAAACCCCGTCACCCACGTCGCGTACAGCAGCAAACCCGCCAGCACGAGCATCAACCCAACCCGCAGCGCGACCGGCAGACGGACCGCCCAGCTCCGCCGCCCCCGCGGCCTCTCCTTGGCGCTGATGCCCCGGCTGCGCAGCACCAGCAGCGCCAGCAGGTGCGCGTTGGAGCTGAACCACGCGAGGTCCGTGACGATGGTGAAGTGGTACACGGTCATGGGCCCCGCGGCGTCCGCCCGCGCGAGCCCGATCATGCCGGCCACGAGCACCGCGATCCCCGTCACGAGCTGCGTGTCGCTCAGCGCCTGCACGAGGTCGGACGCGCACGCGGCGAGCACGTCCGCGTCCCAGCCGCGCCGCGCGAGCCACGAGACGACCGCCCGGCAGACGGTCTTGCGGAACACGACGTCCACGGCGTTGAGGGTTTGGGACTTGGTCGGCCAGGCGCCGCCGCCGCCGCCGGGGTCTCGGGCGCCATCCGTGCGCGAGAGCAGCAGACAGGCGAAGGTTGCGAGAAGGGTCAGGCCGGCGGAGACGAGGTAGGCGAGGATGACCTAAAGTTTGGGCTCGGGTGTTAGCCCCGAGGGTACTTAGGTAAGGTAGACAGCGTGCATGTAGATCGGTAGGACTAGAGGGGCATAATTACCCCGAGACCAGCGACGTCGGGGTCCGCTTTCAGTTGCGGACACCAACAACTGCTCTGGTCAAATTCCCGGCATGTGAAGTCCTGCTCGTTGAGCCAGTACGATTCGCCCGAGGTCCAGTTCCAGCAATACACCGTCCCGTTGACAAAGACATTTGCTGGCTGCTCAGGAAGGCTGAAATTCGTCTCACAGACCATTGTGGCTCTTGGAGGCGATCTGGAAGTTTGGAAATGTTGAATCCACTGAAAGGTGGTTTCAAGGTATCTTGGGGAAATCAAATGGCTGAAGCAGATTAATACTGGGCATGCTGGATTACCTGGTACTCTTTCATGTCGCAAATACTTGGTTTATTTGCCAGCTGAGCCGCCACTTGAGTCCAATAAACTGCATGGGGGCATGCTCTGTCTCTCGCGCTATTGGTTGTTGTGGTGGGATATCCGATGAGCTATGCAAGCCACTGGTCGCTTTAACCGGGCTGGGTGCCTGCTCAGCCAGGGCCTAGCTCAGCTCAGCGGCGATGAGTCCTTGGATTAATACCTCTACCTGCTTCCGGGTATAGGGTGTCGATTACCCAACGTAGCCACTTGATGCGTAGAGAACATGGCAAGGCACCGTTATTGAACGACATCAGTGAGTTGTTGAAGAGGTGTACACTTAACGGAAATGGGAGAAGGGCGGAAGGTCCACGAACTGGGGCCGAAGGAGTAGGACCAAGACAGGGAGATGGACATTGAACAGAGTTGAGGTTGGTTAACTTTGAGAGAGGTATCAGAATATGTGAAGAAGGGGACCTGTTCATGTTGTGTCTCGCACTGGGCTGGGTGTTGGTCTGCAATCGTGAGGCAGTCAACCTCACCTGGATCATGTTTTGATGCTGCCACCCGAGATATAACTTCTATTAGGCAACCAAGACATCTTCCGTCATGTTTCAGTCTGGCCCGCTCCCACCGCGGCCGCATTGCAGAAGAGAGCAAAGTGAGCGGCAGTCTCTTTGTCGTGCACATGCACTCGACGTGCACTTTGTGTCCTGCCCCGAACCCTGGCCACCAAAACTGAAGTACGTATTTGCCATCTACAGTCCAGGTCCCTAAGTGAGCAGGGAATTGCCGCTGCCCTTCGCCGTGTCTAGCACACCAGGCCGGAATTTTGCGTACCTCTCATCTCATCTATACACATTTGTATGTGTTGGCAGTTGCACCCCACTCGCATGTCTCACCCAGGTTGCGCCACGGCAACCAACTGAGATGTTTTCAAGACCTCGATCTCCAAGTTTCATTTCCTCGGTCAAGTTTGAAAACGGCCGCCTGCTTCTTGTCCCAAACAACGGCTCTCGTTCAACCCCCCACCCTGTCGTTTCAGGATTTCTAGATCAGGCGTTGGTTGGCGTCACCGTAATTGCCCAGTCACGATGAAGTCGTACATGGCCCTTTGAGAAAACTGCAATACTTCGACGAGAGACGTGAGGGTCTCGAGAAAACGTTGCAGGCCGAGAAATTGAAAGGCACTTTTCGCGTTCTGAGGAGGTGGAGGGCGGAACGGTTCCCCATCTACGGCCCAGGCCGCTAGCTCATTGTCGACTTCGAGCGCTCCGCAGCAACCCTGCTCGGTGTCGTCACCTATGGAGTCCAACTTATTGTCTACCGCGAAGAAGCCGATGGCCTGTCCCTCTCGCCCCCCCGACGCGCAGCCCACAAGGTCCTCTATCCCAACAAGCTTGGCGTGACTGTGGGCGGAAGTCTGCCGGCTGGGGAGATACCCCTCGAGTGCATGATTTGCGAGTCCGATGAGGAGGCTGGCTTGGACGCCGACTTGATCAAGCAGCACGCCAAAGCGGCCGGCACCATCAGCTACGTGACGACGTCCGAGACCGAGACGACCAGCGGCGGCGAGGCCGGGCTAATCCGCCCCGCGATTCAGTACATCTACCATCTGAAAGTCGGCTCGGATGTGGTGCCCGAGCCACACGATATGGAAGCTTCGGATATCAGCCTCTACACGATTGCTGAGACGAAGGCGGCGTTAGACGATGGCGAGTTCACTCCGGCCAATGCCTGTCTCATCTTGGACTTCTTTATCCGGCATGGTCTGACCACGTATGAGAATGAGGAGAACTACAACCAGATCGTTACCCGACTGCATAGACCGCTGGGGATACAAACTGCTTGAGATGGCTGAGAGCGCCATGGGAGGATGACTGCAGGGATTCTTGATAGCTGGGGAAGGTCGGTTGAGATCAGCACGCTCCCCACCACATGTAACTCGAGAATAATTTCAATCTCACTGATTTTGAAACCCTGTCAGCGACTTCCGCGGTATACTGACGGAACTGATTCCGAGTGATTGGTTAGTAGGCACACTCTCTCCCTGCCAGAACTCTAGCCACTTCCAGTATTGAAGTCAAGCCCGCTCCATTTTGGTCAATTGTCTGCGTTCTGTTCTGGCGCTCCCTGATCCGGTCAGCTTTTGTCTGGGGAAGACTACGGGGTACCTTAGCTACGGGAACACAAGCGGTGTAATGCGGACGAGGAGAAAGTTGGGGAGGGCTTGCGGGCGTTGTGTTTGATCTTGGATTATGCTCCGTCTCAGCATCCTTCCAATTCAGCAGATGAGTTTGAAGTCGTTCTCACCATTAATATGCCCAGCTGGTGTTACAGAATCTTGAATACGTATTGATAGGAGACTGATTAACCCTCGACTAAAGCAGAGAATCCCTTCCATCGTACACAAAATCGTCCCCGACCAGATTGCTGCCACTTGTGCCCTGGAGTCCTATCTGCCGATGCCCATCCCCTAACCTCTCACTCCTGCATCATATCATCAATAACACAGTCCCATGACACCGGATCAAAACTCGGCGCCGCAGGCCCAAACGAGCCCGCAATCCCATCTCCGCCCACCACGAACTCGTCCCAGAACGCGTCCAACGCCGGCTCGTCGGACGGACCACTACCACCATCACCACCATCGGCCCTCGGCCCGACGGCGGCAGCGGCGGCGGCGGCGGAAACAGCACCACCACCACCGAGCCCCGTCTCGGAGTCCGAGCCAGAACCGGGAACCAGGAGGCCCGGCACGAAGTCGGCGGCGAGCTGGTGCAGCACCTGGCAGCGCGCGCCGATGTGGTGGTTGCCGCGGTGGCCCATGCTGGCCAGCAGGGCGAGGGCGTCGCGGAGGGAGGCCGTGTTGGCCGCGTCTGGCGGGAAGGCCGCGCACACCATGAGCAGGAGGATGGCGGCCGAGAGGGCGTGTTCGGTGTCCATGTAGCCGTAGTTTGCTGGGTCAGGGCAGTCAGTGGCAAGAACCGGGGACTGGGACACAAAAAAGGGGGGAGAGAGGGGAATTCTCACCGACTAGCTTGGGCCTGTTCGCGATCGTCATCATGTGGATGGTGTTCCGTGCGGCGTCGATGCACCAGACGACAATCTCCTGTGTCGCCTCCGGCAGGCCCTCGCGCCAGTCGCGGGCGCGGTCCTCGGGCGAGCTTTGCAGGCGGCGGCGCACCAGGGTGTAGAGGAAGGGCCGCACCGTCATGTTGATGCACTGGTAGTAGTGCAGTAGCGTCGACACGCTCTCGCGCGTGTCGGTCAGGCGTCCGACGTCGAACCTGAGCTCCTGTGGGAGGGCGTCGTGCCAGCGCTGCAGTCTCCCCGCGAGACCGTGCATGGCCTCCTGCAGCTTGTGCGGCGACGACGAGGACCGCGGCGCATAGAGCCGGGCGATGTCGCCCAGGATCCGCGAGAGCTCGGTGTAGAAGGCCAGCGTGACGGCCGGGCAGTACTCGGGCTCGGACGGCAGGCGCGACGGCATGGCCACGCTGATGTCGTCGTCGTGAATCATGGCCGGGTTGCCCGACTTGACGGTCAGGATGCGGTCCATGCTGTAGACGCTCCACCAGACGCGGCGGCGGTACTCGAGCTCCTCCTCGGACAGGGTGGTGCTCTCTGGCGCGGGCACTTCCTCGTGCAGGCCCAGCGAGATGGCCATGCGCACGGCTAGGCCAACGTAAGAGAAGGCAGCGGCCCGGTGGTTGAGGTTCTGCATGAAGTAGCCGACCAGCGAGAGGGTCTCGACGAACCGGACGGAGGCCTGCTCGTGGATCTCGGGCAGCAGCTGCACAGCGGCGGCAAAGTACTCGGACCCGGGCGGGCTCGCGCCGCCTACCCCTTGGTTGATGGAATAGAACTGGCCGAAGGCCATGAGGATTAGCAACTTGGCGTGGGCGAGGCACGAGGCCGGGTCGGCCATGTCGAGCGGGCCGCCGTAGACCTCATCCAGCAGCTTCCCGAAACAGGCCCGGTCGGCGAAGGCAAAAATGGTGCCGATGTATGTGAACTGATCCTCAAACAGGAGCCGCGCCGCCTCCTTGGTGGGGGGCAGCGTCACACTTGGGCGGACGGTCGTCCGGCTCGGCACGATAGAGGAGAGGCTGGATGTCGGCGGCGGCAGGTTGAGGGGCATTCCAGCCCGAGCGGGGGTGCCATGGAGGCGGCCAACGTGTTGCGCGTCGGCTAACAGCTGGAGCACGTAGTCGGCACTGCTCTTGACCACTCTCTCGGTGCGGTCTTCGGGCGCTGGAGCTATCACGGGCTTGGGTCAGTCTCGACTCGACTCCGACCCCTGAGTGCTTTCCTAGCGGGTTCTGGGCAGGCCATTTCCGGGCTTGCAAAACGCGGAGCAGCTTACCGTCTAGAGAGAGAGATGTTTGGGTTTGGCCCGACTGGTTGATGTGCAACTGGATAAAGGACGTACCAAGCGCGTTACCCTCAGCACGGGAGACGGTCGAGGATGTTGTCTGCCCCGACAACAAACCTGCGAGGCATGGTTAGCGAGAAATCGCGACTGGAAGTGGCGTATATATTGACATAGCAATTCTGCGATCTTGTGTTCTTGGTTCAAGACCCTTTCCTGGATGTCTGGCAGCACATCTAAATTAGCACAGGCTACTACCCCGCCGTCGCGGCGTTGTTCAGCCGGGGAGGAAAGGGGAGAGAAAGCCAGGAGAGAGGAAGCTAAGGGAGATCAAAGTGGGGAGAGGGTAGGGGGGAATGGAGGGAGACGAAGGGGGGAAGTTCCGATTTAGACACTAACCATCGAAGACCCTGGCAGACTCTTCCTGTTCTGCTACCTTGCGGTGCAGGTTGTCCCTGTCCGCAATCAGGACGGCCCTCTCCGCTGCGAGGGCCCTGAAGATCTGTTCATATTCGGCGACCTTGTGTTGCAAGCGGTCCCTGTCCGCAATCAGGGTGCCCCTCTCTGCGATCAGCTCGTCCCTCTTAGCTACTACGGCGTCGTGCTCACTGCATGGTACATGTTAGAGTGTCATAGTGCCGAACAAGCCCGCTTGACTGCAGCAGGCCCTGCCAACAGCAGACACTTACGCTCTCGATATCTTTCCCGTCCCGGCGTACGTGTACATGCACTCGCTGTCAGATACAAGACAGCGAGCACATACGGAGCCTCGACCTTTTTCGCAGCCCTTCTTCATGTCCCGACATCGGTCGCAGCTATTTGCTGATAGGCGCTTAGTGTCACATTGCCTTGCCTTGAGGTAGGTAGGACTCGCCGACTCGGTAACCAGAGACGAGCACTTTGACTTACGCGGTTTGCTTGGCCGCCCTTGTTGAGCGTGGGCTGCTTGGCCCTGGATCTCGGTTACCCGGCGGGCTTGCGGATATTGGATGCGACATGCCGCTCGGGGAAAACATGCTTCAGCTCCGGCAGGTGTCGGTGACGGGAGTTTGACAGACGAGCGGGCAACGGACGAGTGGGAAGTGGGTGGAGTCTGTGGAGTCTAGAGTCCTTAAGTACGTCCTCTACCATGTGTGTGGTTGAGAGGGGTCCCAAGCGCAAGGCTGTCTTCGGTGGCTTGTTTCATGCAGGCTGTGCAATTCGGCCCTGATGCGGGCGTGGTGTTAGCGTGGGGCGCAAGGGCCCAATCACGATCCACGATCCAAGGAGGGTCGGAGACTTGGGCCGCGCGGAGCCTTGGGAGGGCTGCTTCTCTCGCACGCAGGTCGCCTCGTCCCCTCAGCTGCTCAGGTCGGGGCCCTCGCCCGCCTCGATCAACCCTCAGTCAGTCCATTTCGCTCGCAGCCAGCCCCGCCACATCCTTTCCCCCCGCATCGTAACACCGATCACACAGGCGGAATACATGCTAAGGTCATTTCTGGCATTCTGCCAGCCTGCCTGTTCCCTGTGGGATGTAAATGTAATAATTGTGGATGGGACCAACAGCGTGGGGGAGATAACCCGCAGACTACGGCATTGTGGTCGGGGGATCTTGCCGACCAGCGTCTTTCGAGCTTCTGTCTGTTAAGGCACCATTTTCATGACCCTTCGTCCTCACAATCGGCTAGCATGGCCGCTCGCAGCAGGCTTCTTCTACACTCTCCGCCTGCTACAGGCGGCTCAGCGGCCGCGTGTAAGTCGACAACAGCTCGTGTTATCTCAACGTTGCACCCGGTGTTGAAACTGTTCTCGGATCCTCCGTAGACCGTAATCTATTGGAGTGCACATATTCTATGATGGTAGTTGTAGTCAAACGCCTTGTGAATGCCAACCAGATGCACCACCGTCGCGATCACGACGAGAACATGGAACAGCTGGTGCGACGAACCGAATATGTCCAACTTGCCGGGGAAACGGCGCTCGGGAAACTTGGTCTGGTTATTGCAAAGTGTCAGAGATGGTGATTCTTGAACCTTTGCTCCGAGTTCAGCTTAATGGCAAACGTACCGCGTACAGAAACACGCCCAAGCCCAGGAGGCCACCTTCGGCAAGGTAGTAGGGCATTTCAGACTGCTTCAACATCTGGACGAAGCCAAACATCTGGATGCCGTGGCCGAGGGGCGCCAGACCCGACAGACCGGTCCCTACAAACGTCATGATGCGGAAGGTGCGCCATTTGGGGCCGCGGAACTTTGGGCTCAACAAGATAAATATGGTGAGCGCCCCAAGGGTGGAGATCTATTTGGTTGAGGCCAGCATCAGCAGCAAGTCGAGTACATGAATTCTAAGCGGGTCTCACCATGGACCAGTAAATCTTTCTCTGCAGCGGCTCACACCAAAACACCAGATAGATGCCCGACACGAAGTCGCCCAGAGTGAGCACAACGATGCCCACCAAATCAAGACGCAACCACAGCGATTCGACGCGGTGCGAGTGGTTGATCATGGTGTGGTAGGTTGCCGACAGGCTGAGACACACGGTGGCAGCGAGGAGGAAGAAGGCGACGATGAGGTGGTCGGAGACGGTGACATGGGCATAGCTGTTGTAGAGGTAGTCCTGAATGTACCACTCGCCCAAGAGGAAACCGATGGCCGGAATGAGGTGGGTGAAGATGTTGACCGACTCGTTGTGCAGGTACAGCCAGGTGGCGAAGGAGATGCGGGCGGAGGAAGACACGGGTCGGTAGCCGTGCCGGATGAACTCGTTGTCCTGGTATCATTCGGGAATCTCGTCGTAGGAGAGGAGACTTGGGCGGTCTTTGTGTCGGAGCAGCTTTGCTGTGGCTGGTGACGAGGCGTGCGACGACCTCGACAGCGGCCGCGGAGACCGAATGGTAGCTGGCAGCGGCTCGATCGGACCCGTGGTATTTAAGTCGGCAGCCAAGACAGCGGGTGACGGCACGCAGATGGGCGACAGCAGAGCCATTTTTTAAGGCTGAAGTGGTGTTTGCGGGAATGGCGGTTGGGTTCTGGTCTTGCAGTTTTCCCCATGGTGGTTGCGCTGGGGGAAGGATGCGGGTGGAACAACGGAGCCTTCATCTTGGTTCACATGAATGCTGGGCCGGACGGGTGTTGGCCACAAAGGGTCTTGCTTCAGATGGATGTTGGTTCAGATGGGCGGCTATGGCAGATGGGGGTGAACAACGGCCAACACGGCGCTAAACCACACCGCGCACACCACGAACAAAGACCTTGTGCTTCCAATGCCTTACATAATCTCATTATCTACCAACCCATAACTCCATTCAATGCACCTCCTCTATACTGTCTACCGAGGCACCCAACCTACAGCTCGTCATGCCCCTCCCCCTTTTCCCCGGCCTCCGCCTCCGCCTCCTGCGCCTTCTTCACCTCCTCGCCCTCCTTCATAAACTCCTTCAACATCTCATCAATCTCCTCCTGCGTCGGCATCTTGCCGTCCTCTCCAGGCTTCAACTTGATCGTCTGCGCGGGCTTGGCCGGCTTGGTCTTGTCCCCCTTGCCCTTGGACTTGGTCTTCTTGGCCTTCTCCTTCTTCTCCTCGCCCGCCTTGCGCTTCTCAAAGTTCTTGACGCCCTTCATGGCCAGGTCCATGCCGGCCTTGTCGAGCTTGTCACGCCGCTCGGTGAGGTCCTTGACGAGCAGCACCGGGTCGTCGGTGATGCCCAGCTTCTCCTGCGCCGGAAGTTTCGCCTCGAGCCACGCCGAGATGGACGCGTACAGGTCCTCGGTCGCCTTGAGGTCGTCGAGGGTGTAGAGCGGGGGCACGGGGCCGCGGACCTTGTCGATGTCTTCCATGGCGGTGAAGGTGGCGGTGGCGGGCTCTTCGTCCTCGAGGCCGTCAAAGTCGCCCGAGGCAGAGGAGGGAGGGGCGGTGGTGGTGGAAGTCTCGGTTGACGTGGAGGCGGAGGCGGATTGGGAGAGGAAGGCCTCGTGCTCGGCAATCTTGTTCTTGATGTCGGCGATGAACTCGCTGGTGGACTTGAGCGCGTCCTGCAGGCCCTTGATGAGCTCGGGACGCTTGGCGGCTTCCTCGATGCGCTTCTGGACGGGGACGACGATGGCCTGCAGCGCCTTGAGCTTGGCCTTGAATGCGTCCCTGGTGGCGTCGGCGCCGTCGTCGTACAGCCACTCGCTAGTCTCACTGTTCTTCTTCTCCAGGGCTGCGCGCTCCTCGGCGGTCGAGTGGGCGATGAAATCTTCCTTCTCGATGATGTCGCGGACCTTGTAGGTGTAGCCCTCGAGCTGGTTCAGCGCCTCCTCGCGCTGTCTCCGGGCGCGGTCGGACGCGTCGAACGCCTTGAGGCGGTCCTTGATGGTGGTGGCGTCGGACTTGGGCAGCTGGGGGACGCCGGCCTTCTCGAGGGTGAACTGGATGGGGATGACGACGAGCTCCTTCTTGGCAGGCTTGGCCTCGGCAGACGCAGAGGCGGAGGTTTCGGACGCAGAGGTAGTCGTGGACGTGGTGGAAGAGCTCTCGGTGGTGGCTGAGACGGTCTCGGTCTCGCCCTCCTCCGATTCCTCGCCATCCTTCAACGGCTGCTGCTCCTTCTTGCCAAAGCCAAACAAGTTCTTGACGCCATCCACAAAGCCCGCCTCGGGCGCGTCGGCCTCGCACTCAACCGTGACCTTGGTGACGTCGACCTCGCCATTGTCGCTGGCCAGACGGGCGCCCATCTTGAGCCGGATTTCCGCCTTGTCGCACTTGTGCTTCTCGACAAGCTCGGCAACCGAGGCAGTCAGGTTCTTGGTCGTGAGCACCTTGGTCTCGGCCTCGACCGACCCAGCATCCGACGCCGGCGCGGGGACGACCTGGTAGAAGGTCACTACAAAGTCTTCCAAGTTCGAGAACGTGACCTCCTTGGCGGCCGCACCGAGGTGAGACGTCGCGGTCCACAGACGCTGCTGCTTCTCCTTGCCCTCGTCCGTCTTCCACTTCATGCCGACAGGGTACGCGGCGGCCTCACCGACACGGATCTCCTTGACGCGGAAGCTGGGGCTGAGCTCGGCGGCCCGGAAGCCAGCGCCAAACACGGCAGCCTCGTCCGAGTTGACGTTGGTGCGGATTTTGTCCGCGCCGCCGAGCACCTTCTCGAGTTCTTTCTGGACGAAGGGGGTGCGCGAGGCGCCGCCGTGGAGGATGACGGAGTCGAGGTCCTTGAGCTCGATGCCGGCGGCGGTGAGCGCGTTCTGGACAGCCACGCCAACGCGCTCGGCGTGGGTGGCAGCCATCTCCTCAAACTCGGCGCGGGTGACCTTGTACTTGAAGTCGACATCGTCATAAAGCCCCTCGAAGCTGGCGCCGGTGTTCTGGTTGGCGCTGAGGACGTGCCTCACCCGCTCGGCCTCCTTGGTCAGCTTCGCAATGGCACGGCCATGAGCCTTGACGCTCTCGGCCTGCACACCCGCCTTCTGCGCCTTGGGCGACGCAGCAAACTGCGCAATCATATCGTCGACAATCAGATAGTTCAGCGCGTCGCCGCCCAGCGTCCTGTCCCAGCCGCTGCCGACCACATGGACCTCCTGAACCGTCTTGTTGAACTTGCCCACATCCTTGACGGTCCTGCTCTGGAACCGCATGACCGTCGCCTTTGTCGAGCCAGCGCCCATATCAAACACCATATGGTGCTCGGCCTTGCCCCCCTCATTCACATTCGGAAACTGCCTGCTGGTCGCGTAGTTCAACCCGACCGCCAGCCCATCACTCACCAGCGCGAGCACCTTGAACCCCGCCAACTCAGCAGCCAGCTCCACCGCCCTCTTCTCCTCGGCCGTATAAAACCCCGGCACGGTCAGCACCGCCGACCGCACCGAACTCCCAGCGCCCGCCAACGCCTCCGCATTGGCCTTCACGGCCCCCAACTCCATCGCCAACAGCTCCTCGACCAACCACGCCTCCTCGCCCTCCACAAACGCCCCGCCACTCCGAAACGCCGTCGTCCCCTTGACCTTGTGCCCCACCACCTCCAGCGCCGGGTGCCTGCGCGCATACTCCGCCACCTCGGCCGCCTCCACGGGCAGACCCAGCAGCGCCTTCAGGTTCGGGTAGGTATCCCCCGGAAAGCGGGGCGCGAGCGCCATGGCGTCGGAGCCGTACGCGCGCTCGGGAAAGGGCGCGTGGGCGGCGGGCTTGAAGGCGACGGCCGAGATCTCCTTGCGGCGCGAGTCCTTTGTGAGGACGATCTCGAGGGGGATGCCGGGCTTCACGAGGGCGGCCTTGATGTACTCGGTGCCGAGGTCGATGCCGAGGACGGCGGAGACGGCGAGGGCGGGCGGGGAGAGGAGGAGGAGGAGGGTGAAGA
>Ga0247824_10000550_pt1 | contig 18753 bp, 11 predicted proteins | sample 13C_PalmiticAcid_FD_194412 | JGI IMG/M metagenome (GOLD analysis project Ga0247824, IMG submission 194412) | Soil microbial communities from agricultural site in Penn Yan, New York, United States - 13C_PalmiticAcid_Day48 | ecosystem: Environmental > Terrestrial > Soil > Agricultural land... | reverse complement strand
GGGCCAGAAACCCCGGAGCGCAAACTGGCCGCCCACCAAAAAGAAATCACGCTCGTTGTACGCCGGGTACGCGCTCTTCCGGAAGATGCTGTTGAGCGTGAAGCCCGTGGTGTACGGACCCTGGCCCTGGCGCCAGAGGTCGAGACACGGGTCACCCGGCGCGCCGTACCAGCAAATGGGAGCGTTGGGGTCGGCGGGTGGGTTCTGGAAGTCCCTGGCGGCATGTCCGACGATGGGCACCTCGTAGTTATCCTGAAGGTTGGTGCCAACGCCGGGCAGGTCGACCACGACGTTGATGTTGAACTGGGCAAGCTCGGCTGCCGGCCCGATGCCAGAGAGCTTCAACAGCTGGGGCGAGTTGAAAGTACCGCCCGAAAGGATCACTTCCTTGCGAGCAAATGCCTGTCTGACCGTCCCCTGGTTCTGCGCCGTGTGGCGGGGGTCCGCCCCGTAGACGCTCTGGCCCTCGAGAAACTCGACGCCGTAGGCCCGGGGCGTCTTGCGCGGATGGTTGAGGTCGGTGAAGAGGACCTTGGAGGCAAGGCTGTTGAGCTTGATGGTCAGGGGGTACTTCTTTTGTCCGCTCGCGTTGACGGCATTGGCCGTCTGGAGGATGTAGTCGCGCGAGCTGAAGCGACGCCATCCGGCGTCCACGTGCTGCGCGCAACCAAAGACGCCCTGGGACTGGTCCCGCCCTGGGTTGGGGCCGTTGGGGTCCGCAAGGACATTGGCCCCGATGGAGGCAGGGTTCTGGCCCAGCTGACCGGATGCGGTTCCCAAGACGGAGAGCAAGTCATCCTGGCCAGCCCAGATCGACGAGTTGCTCATCATGGTGTCCAGGTAGCCGTTGAAGCCGTGGCCGGCCGTCCCGGGCGGAAGGTAGTGGTTCTTCTCGATCCGCTTGAAGATGTCGCGCATGTGTGCCGGGCTAACATGCTTGATTAGCAACTGGAAGGGCGGCGAACAAGACGCGGACCCGGAAGAGGGGAGAGTCCGCAAAGATCAGGCTTCAGCATGCTCACCTCCAAGTCGAGTCGCCGGTCAACGTCACAACATTCTGCCAATCACTCTCGCTCGGATACACGGTCGACATGGCATTGACGGCCGAGCTGCCGCCCAGTGTGCCGCCGCGCGGGTAGTGAATTCCCAGCAACGTCGAGCCAGCGGGAGGGTCCCGGCCGACGTAAAATGAGCCATCTGGCCGGCGCCAGGTGAGGTGGTTGTGTTGCAGATTCTGGGTCTCGTTGGCAAAGTTGCGAACGAAGAAGTCCCACCGCATGGTCGGGTCGGTGTAGGCAAAGCCAAAGAAGGAGACGACCTCAGACATGACATTGTTGCCCTGGTTATCGCCGGCCTCGAGCAGCAGGACGGACCAACCGGCGCGGGCGAGGTTGCTGGCCAGGGGCCCGCCGCCCGGCCCGCTACCGACGACAATGTAGTCGTAGTAGTCGTCGGCATGGCATGTGCCAGCCAGGAGCGTGATGCCGGTCAAGAGACCGAAGGACAATGATTTCCACATTGCTGCGAAGCGGCCGCCTCGGAAGCAGGGAGGCAAGGGGGGTTGGAGGAGCTGGGGAAAAGAAGAAGCCAACCCCCATCTCCTAAACCTCGACAGCATGCCCAGTCATGCCTTTATACCTTGTTACCTCCGCATGTCTGGCCGTCCGTCATGCCATCCCCCACGTCCCAACGCGTCCAACTATTGAGAGTCAACCTGGTTGCCGGCCTAGCCCGGCGAAGGCGCGATGCTCCCCTGCCAGGGGTCGAATCCGACGCCATTCCGTGCCGGGACGCCCGAGCCGCTGCGGCAGAGCGGGCAAGCTGCAGGGCAGATGACCCCGCTCCGGCAAGCCTTCCGAGCACACTCATGATTGGCTGTGCCCCTGGCAGACAGCCATGCAGTTGGTCCACCTGCAGGCACTGTGACGGGCGGTCCAGAGGGCGGAGACGCCTGGGGTTCCGGCCCCTCCCCCGGCGGGACGGGGTTCTTCGAGCTTGTCGCTGAGGGGAAGTCGACTCATGTCACACCCTAGCCTCAAAACAAAACACAGCCATGCCATCTTGGCCTCTGGGCTTCAAGACGCAAGAACAAGCATGGGGTCAAAGCGTCCAAACACATTGTGGAGCAGAAGATAGTTCCTCTCCCTAATCCGTTCAGGATGCTGGTTGCCTGAGGGCGCATTAGATTAGTGGGGCTCCCAGACTTTCCATGCAGAGAAAGGTCTGCTGCCCGGGGTACGGATACAGAACCGGGTTGGGGCGAGTCGGAGACCGGGCGGGACTCGGGGGGGCTGGGAACCTCAACACCAACCCGCCGCTCCCTCCCGGTTCCCCGCGCCTTGAGCGGAGAGCAGTGCGCTTGGCAGCAATGGCCAGATTCTCAGAGGACTGGACACAATGTGCGAGGGGCGGGCAATCGAAACGCCAAATTAATCATCAAGGCAATTTGTTAGAGGACATAGATGCGAGTAAGAACCGATTCACTCCGCGGAGACATTGCTATCAAACCCAAATCCGTGCCAAAAGCCATCCTAGTGGATTTCATCCGCGGCAGCTGGTCTTCCCGCGACCCGAGGCCACACAAAGTGTGAGCACCTGGGTACAACACACGTTTAGGAGACCTTTGCAGCCCCCTGCGGCGCAACTTGTCCATCCGCGTTCTCTGTGCGCCACACAACTCATCTAATGCCTGATACCATCTCCAGCTCAGCCCCCCTCCTCAGTTCCACCGCAGCCATCTCCGGCTCACTTGCCCACTTCTGTTACATGGCAGCAAGTAACCCAAAGAACGCAAGAACCGTCAGACCAGTCACACCGAGAGGAGCAAGGTTGCCCGCAGCCGAGTTTCCAGGTGTCGTTCCAGCTGTGGTCGAACCCCCGGAGGTGCTCGTCGAGTTTGCAGTCGTATCAATGGTGAAGAAAGTTGCTCCAATTGCAGGCCCGAGCCCAAGCTGTGTCCGCCACCGAGAGAGCTAAAAAACAGAGGATGTTGTTAGCCAGTGACAGCGGACGAACGCATGACATCTGACAGTGCTCAAATTGTGGCTGCTGTGACGAATGCTCAACTTACATTCCAATTGCTTGTTTCCGCTTCCATGCCAACAGACTCGAATCCCGCAGTATTGAAACGCGCAGGCTGGACGTAGAGAGCGTAGATGAAGCGGTGCACACCTGTATTCGGTTCCGGGTTGGGGTTGGTAAATTGCGTAAAAGGACGTGACTGTCCGCTCTGAATAGAAAGACGCTGAGCGGTGGACAGCACCGTCGAGTTGGTTCCGGCCCGCGTGTAATTCCCCGCAAGATAATGGCGAAGATTTCTTGCCGTTGGCGTGCTCCTTGCCGGGGCATCTGCGTCGAGCTGGGGTAGAGCGTGTGAGGATATGCGCACAGGATGGGTCAAGCAAGGCCAGACGGCCCAAGAATGGGACCAAGTGAGACATACCAGATAGATCAAGAATCTCGTCTGAGCGGTGATGTTGGTGGCGTTGTTCAGGTTCTCAACGCTGAACTCGAAAGGCATCGTTGCCTCGGAGATGGAGAGGCTTGAACCAGGTGTGAGGAGCGCGTCATGGCTATCCGCCCCAGCCTTGTAGCTGGCATAAAACGAGACGGAGGGGTCGAGCGCGGCAATAACTTCAGGCACGATGCCCGAAGCCACGAACTGGTTTTTGAAGCTCAACGTGCTGACGCTGGTCGCGATGTGGTCGTCGGCCATGGCAGCAATTGCCATGGCTATTATGGGAAGACATGTACTTCGGAGCATTGTGTCAAAGCGAAAACGACAATCCAGTTGCCGTGTGACGAGAAAAATGAGAGTCTGCAGTATTCGAGAATGTCCTGCGAAGAACAATGTGCGGGAAGTATGGAAACATGGTAACCGATGTGCGGCGGAACGATGGGGATGGTTATATACAGGCTCTTCGTTGTTGGGGCTGGGGATAATCGTCGACTCCTAATATGATCCCCCTATTTCTGGGCTTTCTTGGCCTGGCTCGGAGAAATCGTGAGCCGGACGGCGAGCAGCGGAGATGTGCTGCTGTCCTGCGGATGCTCTAGGCAGTGGCTCGTCGGCAGCCGCCCCTGAAGGGGATCATACATCCTTGGCAACCGCCCCTCTGTTTCAGCGCCGCCAAATGATGCCGGCGTGAACTTGGCAGTTGTTTGAAAACTTAGGGGCTACCATTTGGCTTGGTGCTATGTTGATCTCGTGAATCGGGCCACTGTGCGCTGTATTAAGGTGCTTGGTTAGTCGCGGGCGGGGACGAGGCAGAGAAGCTGTCTGCTGAGAATGGCGTCTCGCTGTCAGGTCCCCTGTCCTTCAACTGCCTTTTTTCTCTCGTCCCGTTTTTCTTCTCTTACAGTTTTTTCTTCTCTGCTGGCTTTCGGTCACTCTTCTATTCGATGGTTCCCTTCCCCAGCGCGCCCATCGGATGACCTGGATATTACCGCAAGCTCAACATGAGGAGCTTGTCAGAAGCACCATCCAACTGAGAGTAGGTTCAAGTCCGACGGGGGAGGAGAGAAACTCGGCTCAAAGGCGGAGAGGCGATCCCCATTTTGGACCAAGTCGTGGGTAGCTTGGAGCGGAAAACGGCTATAGGTAGGTAGTCACCAAGGCTCCAGCGTCGGGCAGCCCTTTTTGGCCCCATTCGGCTCTTGACCACAAAGAATACGACGTGACAGCGACCACCTCGCATGAATGCGGAGAAAATTAAGCAGGGCTGGAATTTTGGTTCTATTTTGGCGACCTTGTGTCTGGTTAAGTTGGAGCCAGGTGACCCCTTCGAACGCTGTCATGGGCCGACTGGACGACGGCCAGGTGTTGTTTGTCACCAGTCACCCTCGCAGAAGCGGGCTGAACCGCATCCCGCAAGCTCCTCACTGGCTGCTTGCCGACACCTGTCCCCCAATCCCAGCGAAGCCCGCAAAGGCCGCTACTGCAGAACAGCCGACCCCTCTCGTCAATACGAGCGTGTGGCTTGCCAAAAGAGCTTGGCAACCCGTGTCATCGGGCGGTTGCTCATCCTGCAGGGCAGCTCCGACTCCAGGGCAGGTCTGCAGGGTCCTCACCATGCTCTGTGTCTGCGGGGCCAGGGACGCTTGGGTGCAAGCCTGGTGCCGAGAGTCGGGAGATTCGGACTTCGAGAGTATAAGTTGAGGGCTCAGCTCCTCGGCACTCGAGTCTCACTTCCCTCTGCCGCCTCGTCCCAGCCCTCACAGATCCTCCATACTCTCGTTAACTATCGCGATGACGAAGTTCGTGTCTCTCGTTTTTGCTTTGGCCGCCGCCCTTGCCTCTGCCACTGATGGCCCTGGCTGCAAGCCGAGACCGCCGCGCGACGGCAAGTGCTGGAAGGACATCCTCGCCCTGGAGTGGACGGCGCACGCCTTTGACTACCACGCCTCATACATCTTTTCCAATCCTGCTCACCAGAATTCATGGGGCTACGTCACCTTCAACCTGACCAACACTGTTGTTCCATACACGGCCGTCTGCTCCGCGGCGAGCAGCCAGCTCTCCGACTTCTTCTACGGCACCGTCGACTACGCCTGCACCCTACCCGCTGAAGCCCCCGCCGGGTCCAGCGTCAAGTTTCGCTACAGCCGTCCGGGTGGGAAGCTCGACATCACCCAGTCCATCATCTGCAGTGAGAACGGAAAGACGTAAGGCAGCCAACCCCCTTACCCGAGCCCACACACGCTGACTGACTCGATGGGCCAAAGGGGAACCTTTGTCGTCACAGGCTCAGAGGCGACGACGTTGGAATGCACCGACGTGACAACTGTCACTCCAGACTGGAAGCCGGGCCAAATTTATTCTGGGCGCGAAGTGAAGTGCGATCTCGTTGATGTCACCTTCACGCCCAATCAAGTTGTCGGGTGATCGAGGTTTCACACCGGGAAGAGGGTAAGGAAGGGGGAGCGGGAAAGAAGTCAAATTCGGAAACAAACGTGTAATTATTGAGGTATTCGGTACTCGAGTACCCATCTGCTGGCCTGGCTACTTTGTGGAGAACTCCATTCGGGCTTGGTGGCTCTGGTTCCTCTCGCCGGGTCCAAATTGGCCCGTTTTGACTCTAGAGGAACACCCCGGAGGCGTGTTGGAGCAGATAATCAAGGGCCGGGGGGGAGGCCTGCGCCAACCTGTATGGAAGGGTTGGTGTGAGCCTTGCGTACGTAGCTATAAAACGGCCGGTGAACGAATACATGTGCGCTGAGTTCAAGACGCCAAAAGTGGGTTTGTGGAAGAGCGCCAAATATGAGAAATGCTAACAGAGGAAAACGAGAAAATCCAATGCCCCCCCACCGCCTACTCGTCGTCGTACAGCGAAGTATCCTGCCCATGGCCTGTCTTGCTTGCGTGTGGACTCGTCACCTTGATGCCGTTTTCTAACCTCGACAACGACAGCTCGTAGCCCTTGAAATCGCACCATGTTCTCGTCAGCTTGACGGCGGTTTTGATCTCGCGCCCATTGAGTTGCCACGACGCCAGCTCCTTGATGTCCTCGTCGGTGATCTGCGGGACAACCTCGTCCGCCTCTGCCGCGGCAGGGGCAGATTCCCCTCCGTCTGGCTTCTTCTCGGCCGTCGGTGCTGGCTTGTCCTCCTCCACCTGCGTGCTGGCCTGTGGAGCTGGCGGCAGCCTATCCAGGAACTTGCGCCAGATAAGCATGCGCGACTCGGGAGTCAGAGCGTTGAAGAGGAGATGCAGGCTGACGCGGCTGCGGAAGGCGGAATCAATGGTGCTGTACAGGTTGGTGGTGAGGAAGATGATGCCGCGGTAATACTCGAGCTCGCGCAAGAAGATGGAGACCAGCTCGTTGCGCGCAATGTCTTGTGGGTGCCGCTCCGCCATGAACACGTCTGCCTCGTCGAGGAGAATAACAGCATCCCACTCGGTTGCCATCTCGAACACCTTCTTGATGTTGGCACCAAGCGCGGCCGCGTTGATGCCCAGATCCTCGGCCTGGAGATAGAAGAGTGGACGGCGGGTGCGATCCGCCACGGCCTCCGCCATCAACGTCTTGCCTGTTCCGGGCGGCCCGCTGAGGAGTATGACCAGGCCCTGCCCTGGTGTTGGGGGTCGCGAGTCAGCAGGAGCACACTTGGGCGCATGAAGGAAGAAGGACAGCAAAATAGACGAGAGTGGGAAGACGATCAAGAGCGAGAACAGAGAAAGGAGACGAGAGAGAAAGGGAGACAAAAGACAAATCAAACTCACCCTTCCCGGCGATCACATCCTCCATGGCCTTTGGATGCTTCTGGGTGGCTGCGCCGCTGCCGCAGTGGCTCTCGACAAACGACATGACCAAGTCCTTTTGCTGCTCGTTGTAAACCAGGTGGTCGAAGGCTGCGTCGTTGTAGACCAACGGGGCGACGTCCTCGACAAAGAATGACATCCAGAGCTTGTTCTTCAAGGCGTAGCCCTCAACAAGGGGCATCATGTACATGAGCAGCGGCTCCTCAGCCTCCCTGGCGAGCATGGAGCGCTTGTTGCGTTCCTGAGCCGCCGGACTGAGACGCTTTGTCGTCGCCGCACTCGTGGTTGTCGAGCCCGTGCCGCCCTGGTGGCTGTCCTCATCATCACCGTCACCAACCACCAGCTGGCGCTTCTTTGACTGTGGGTCACTGCCCTCTCGAGCGCCTTGGGCCAGGTGATGTCTGTTGTACCCAACCACATCCAAAATGATCCGGCCGTCGACGTTGTGCTTGGACGAGTTCTTGCTATCGATGCGGATGCCGATGCCGCTGTAGTTGACGTATGTCAGGGCCTGGAAATTGAGCATCTTGGTCCCACGGGCCGTCAACCTCGCCCTGACGGCGGCAGCCTCCTCGTGGAACTCGAGAGGATATGCTGGCAGTTCGATGACGGGCCGGTGGCCAGAAAAGGCGCTGATGGTGACCGAGAAGTCCTCCCATGAGAAACCGCGACCGTCAAACCGGAGAACGTTGCCGCGGATGATGAGACTGGATTTCATGTTCACGACGACATATGATGCCTCGGTCACCTTGGAAAGGAGCTCGCAGTTGTTTCCAAACGAAATCATTGGCGTGTTCCTGGGGAACAAGGTCCAGGCGAGCTTGTAGGACATGAGACCGTCCGCGCGGAGCGTTTTCAGCCTCGCACGGATGGGAGTGAAGATCTCGTCCAGCAGCCGGATCAGGAGGAGGACGAAGGGTTTGAGCGGGTGTGAGGGCTCCGTCTCGTCCAGGGCGCGGTGCCTGGCCACAATGTCGTCGTAGCCAAAGTACAACTCCGGGAAGGGGTGGTTGAAGGTGGCGTTCTCGCTGGTGTCGAGATGGACGTCTTGTGTCTTGAGGATTTCCGCCAGGGCGGCCACCAGGAGCGGATTTTGGACCTCGATCATGTGGTAACGGAGGCTGAAGCGGCCCGAGATGATGGGCTTCTCTGGGTCCTTGATCTTGTACACCTTGATGGCCACGCGGTCCTGCGCCTTGGCCGCGCTCTTGCTCAGCTGCCGGGGCGGGTAATCGACCCAGTCGTAAATGCCGTCGTGGCTGGCCGGCCCCTCGTAGAGCATCTTGACCGACGCGTTGGCCCCGAGCTCGCCATTTCTGCCGCCGCCGGCCACAGTGCCGCCCGAGGTGGGCGATTTCTTGCTGTGGTCGTGCTTCTTGAGACTGGACTCGCTCGACTCGGACGAGGAGAAGTCGGACAGAGTCTTCTCCCCGCTGTCGCCAAAATGCTGCAGCTTGTACCGCCATTTCCACGCCTTCTCAGACATGTCCCGGCGGCTCAAGTGGATCAGCGGCATCGTGAAGTCGAGAAAGTGATTGGTGCTGGATGGGATGTGATGTTGTTGTTGCGGGGAAACTGAGGGGATGATGAGCCACGATGACTTCCCCAAGAAGGAATCACGCCAAACCGCAGGAGAATGCTGATCAGGACGACCGGCCTGAGAACGAGGGGCGAGATGGGGAGAAAAATGCAAAGGGTGGAGGGCAGATTGGAGGAGTTGGTCACATCAATAAAAGAGCTGGTTGTGCTGGTTCGGAGACTCCTATCCATGTGCTTCGTTTTCCGGCTGCCTGCTTTCTGCTGCTGGGGCCGGCCTGGGTAGGACTCGGCCTGGGACCGAGCCAGGACCGCCGCCGAGAACCGTGTGCTGGCGATGCCTGCCTGCCCTGGTCCTCGGCTGGCCAGCGAGCAGCCAGTGAGGGCGGCGCCTTTGCGCCTTCACACGACCGGGTGTTGGCACGCCGACAAGGCCCCCCGACCTGTGGCTGCGTGTTGACAGGGGCCGCGTGTTTAACACATAATACGAGGCTCCCTGCAAGCACGCATCTTCCTGTCGAGACAGAATGAGTGCGGGTCTTGTGGGTGCTGTCTGCAAGACACAATCGGCTAGTTAGACACAGTCTGATTAGTTATTGAGGGGACACGGTTCTGAGAAGGAGGCCGCAGGCCCTCTCCCGCCTGCCTGGCTGATTTCTCGGCAGCACCCTTGCAAGCTGAACAGGCGACCCAGCGGCTGCCGCCAAGGTCGCAGTCCCCAGCAAGGCTGACTGCCGGGCTGTTTCCCCAGATGACTCCACCGGCGAGCAGGGGATTGGTGAGCAGATGGGTGGTGCCGAGCTCTCCAGTCCTCCCCGCCCGCCATGCCTGCCTCGAACGAACCGACACCGACCACCGCTGGCTTGCTGGGGAAAGCAGCAAACAGCACTGCCACAGCAAGGGCCTCATCGTCCCAGCGTCCGAAAAGCCTGCCCACACCGTGAATCCGAAACTCAATTCTTCCTGACGCCCTAAAACTCAAAGCTTGATGTTTGTACAAGAAAATCCCTAACACACCCCCACCCTCCCCATCCCCATTACTTCCTGGCGGTGCCCCCTGTCTCAGGCTCTCTGGTCCTCCCGCGACAAGCACTCTGGGTATCTCAGCCAATAGCCACCATGACCAATCTAGAGCTCTTCATTGACAGACGGGCTGTCGTCAACCACCCATATGCTGGCCACCAAATTAGTAGGGAGCGCCCATCAGGCCGGGGGCATGCAGAGCGCCGTGACGCATCTGGACGCTCTCGGCAACGCGGCCTGCAACCTGGCTCATGTTCGAGAGCGTCTTCAACGCAGCGTCATGCGGCGAAATCCCCCTGATCTCTAGGAAGAGCTGCTCAACCCGCGTCTTCAACAGAGTCATGATCTTGGGCGTCACCTCGCGGACCTGGTCATCCTGTATTGCGCGTGGCTTGGTCAGCGCGGGCATCAAACAGCGGAGGGGCAGAGTACGTACCAGAGTTGCGAGGTTCTGATTAAACGCATAGATGACAACCTCGAGGAGGTTCACCTTCTTCATCAGCTTCTGCGAGTTGCGGCTCAGGTCGACCGAGACCGTGGCGCCGACGGAGAGCAGAAGCAGGGGCTGCAGCTCCTGCACGAAGATCGGATTGTAATTGGACAGCACCTGCTGGAATACCTCCTCGGCCTTGTCGCCAGATTGCAACCAACGGAGCATGGCCTCGTCGTAGTTGCCCGACCGCATCAGCCCGTCGATGGCCTCGACCAGGCTGTCGAGCTCCATCTTCTGTCGCTCCTCGCGGCTGAGGGGTGCGAAAACCACCTGGCCTTCCTGGTTCCCGAACTGGTGCTGTTGTTGCTGCGGCGGCTGCTGCTGATGGTGCTGCTGTTGCTGGTGGCTCGGGTAAGGAACCTGCGCGGCATGCGCATGCGTGGTCGGAGACTGATGCTGGTGCTGGTGGTGCTGAATGGGGTAATTCACCAACTCCCGTGAGCTCGCGCCGGGCAACGCACCACTGTGCGAGTGGGCGTGGGCGCGCGCATGGTCCTCGGGGACCGAGGCCCTCTCGCGCGCCTGGTCGAGCGTCTGTTGCTTCAGGGCAGTCAACTCCTGGTGGATCTGGGTCTGGGACGCGGCCAGAGACGAGATGGCGTTGGAGAGATCTTCAGTCTGGGCGATGAGCCGGTCGAGTTTGGCATCCTCGTCCCGGCGGCGCGCCTCGAGCTGTTCGAAAGCATCGCTGATGCGCCCGTTGACGTCGTCCACGATGCGTTGGTGCACGCTCTGGGCCGTGGTCTTGGCGATGACAGGGGCGATGGCAGTGAGGGACTTGGCAAGTTGGGCCTCGATCTGAGAATTGACGCTGTGGGAGACCTTGTCCGAGATCGGCCGAGTGACGTCGGGTTTCTGCATTGCCTGGTTGACCACGCCGGGAAGGAGCCTCTGGATTTCCTTCTGAAGCGCGTTCGCCTGGGCGCTCGACTTGGTGCTGAGCTGTTCGGAGACGGACTTGTCAACGGCACCGCGAACCGAAGGGATGACGTTGTCGTTGATCTGGGCGATGATCAAATTCTTGAGCACCGCCTCGGTGTTGTCGTTGAGAACGTCGGCGACCATCTGCAGCAACGTCGATTGGTTGCTGGCAAATGCCGAGTCGCGGCTGTCCTGGAATGACTGCATCTGCTTCAGAATCTCGTTGAAGACCGCATCGAAACGGCCCGCGATGTTGGAAACAATGCGCGATTCCATTTTCGAGACCACCGCGTCGAGCTGTTCCTGGGACACCGTGTTGGCTGCGAATGCGACGTCGGCTGCGGCTCTGCCCGATGCGGTATCCGAAGGCTCAACGTTGCGGGCAGGCTTGTTGGGCTTGGTCTGGGATGTTGCGCGGCTGGCCTCTGCCGTGCCGTTCGAAACCAGGTGATCAGTCGAGCCCGTTGCAGCAGCAGCGGCGGCGGCGGCGGCGGCAGCAGCTGCCGCCGCTGCGGCCTTCTTCTTCCGGCCCTTCTTTTCATTCTTCTCGGGGGCGGGGACGGGGGTTTCGACCTCCTCCTTGCGCTCAAACTTCGGCGGGGTCATGATCTCAGAGCCCTTCTTCTCGGCGACCTGTGGCGACGGGACCTTAGGCGCGGCGTCCTTGGCGCTGCGCGTAGCAATCCGGATCTGCGGGGCGGTGGCAGCATCGCCGGGGACGGCAGCGTGCTGCGTCTCGGTCGACTGAGGCGGGGGTGGGGCGACCAGCTTCGAGATTCTAGCAAGGCCGGTCTCGACGGCGTCGGCAGGCGCGATAACCTTGTTGTCCTTGGTCCAGCCCAGCTCGGCCTGCTTGATAAACAGGCAAGTAACACCCTTCGAGTGCATGGCGTACAGCTCGAACAGTGTCGGTTCGTCGCCATCGGCAGACGGCGAGGGATTCTCGAGGATGCTGAGGCTGCGGAGAACGCCCTTGTTGGCGAACGAGTACTCCCGAACACCACTAATGACGGCAGTGGACTCGGGCTGGGGGATCGACGAGTCTTGCGCGACGAGCCGCTGGATGTAGTCGACCTGCGACAGGTTCTTGAGGGTGTACTTGGGCGCTGAAAGGTGGAGGAAGTAAACCGAGTTGCGCGTGGGATGCCCCACAATGATCATGCTGGACGGGGCGTGGTACATGACGCTGCACACGGCGTCCGACTCTTTGTTGTGGGGGAAGTTGAACTCCTGCACTGGCTTGCCGAGGGCGAGATCCCAGAGCTGGAGGGTGTGGTTTTGCTTCATGCCCACAACCATGTACCGCAATGCGGCACGTTTCTGGTATGGTCGGACCTTATCCAGCAGCAACACCGACGTGGGCCACGCCTTCTCACCCTCGGGCGTGGTGGTCAAGGTCAGGAGGGGCTCCTTGATTTCCAGCGAGGTCCGCGCCGGCATGGGATTCAAGGGGTCCGAACCCTCCTTGTGGGCAACCAGGTCGCGGACGTCCCAGAACTTGACGCGTCCAGACTTGTCCAGCGAGACGACGAGCGTATCGTCCTGACTGAACGTGAAATCCTTGCCTGCCTTGCCCGTGTTGATCTTCAGCGAGCACTGCTTCAGGAGCTTCTCAGTATCGACAACACGGTCGAGGCCGTTCCCAAACAGGTTATTCTCCAAGATGAAGGCTGGCCAGATGATGTTGATGGACTTGCCCCTGCCGACAGCGAAGTAATCCGGATGCATGGAAGAAGGGCGGGCACGCGTCTTGAGCACACCGCCGGGAGCATCGCCGCCCTCCTGAGTCGAGATGGGAGGAAGAGCAAAGCCGTACTGCTCCGGGTGCGCATCCTCCACGTGGTCGCGGTCGCCGTTCTTGAGCTGCACCCAGTATACCGTCCCGCTGACTCCGGTGCCGATGACGGCCTCCTTGGGAGGCTGATGGGCTGGCGAGGTCGAGATGGCGACGTTGAAGATGCGGTCCTTGGTATCGGTAAAGAGCTTGGCGTCCTTTCCATCCTCCTGCCGGATCACGCGCAGACCACCGGCCTTGGACATGCCGTAAGCCATGTACGTCTCGGAGGCAGACACGAGGTTGCGGTCGATCTGGTCGAACTCCTTCTTGAGGCGGGCGACATCGAGAATCGTCTCCTCGCGAAACACGGGTCGGGCGTCGTCCGTCTCCTGCAGGCTGATGGTGATCCAGGGCTTCATGGGGAAGTTGTACACCTTGACGGGCGCGGTAGTCTCCTCGATGACCACAATCTCCTCGGCTTCGGCGCTCTCCCAGCTGTCGGCGACGAGCACCTGGCTCGCCTGTGCCGCATCGTCTCCGCTGTCGTCCTTGGGCTCATGGGCGGTGTCCCGCGGGAGGGAGGACTCCAAAAAGGCATTGTCGTCGTCCTCCTCGGGAATCTCGTTCTTGACGGCAGGTGATGCAGCCAGGCCATGGTGGTCAAACTCTGCCGCGTTTGCAGAATCAGCGGCATGTCCCAAATCCCGGGTAGGCTCGGCGGCGTCGGCCTGCTCCTGTTCAGCGCGGGCCAGGGCCTCGGTGGCCTCGCGGTCGGCCTGCTCGGCGAGAACGCTGACGGCGGCCGCCACACTCTCCTTCTTGCCTTCACCAGACGGTCCGCCAACGTAAGGCGGCAGGCCGATGGGGTTTGACAAGGGCGAGAAGCTCTCGGCGGCGGTGTTGGCCACATGGGTCTGCGAGAGCGGGGAGACAGGGTGCTCGAGTTTGCGCCTGGTATGCTCCGGGCTGTCGATCGCACCACGGTCGCTGAGCGGACGCTTTTGGTCGTGAGAGGACTGGGCCGAGTCTGGCTTCTTGAGGATCTGAATGGGGCCGGACGCCGGGTAGGCAGCGCCGGCAGCCGAGCCAGAAGCCCCGGGAGTCGTGGATGATTTGGGGGTCCGATGAATGGGGGAGGAGCCCGAAATGCCGTCGAAGTGATCCGAGTAGCCGAGAACACCGGGCCTCGAGCTGGACTGCTGCGAGTGCTGGGAATGGGGCGTCGAGTCAAACTTTGGGGGCGGCGACTCCAGGTGCTTGGGCTCGTAGTCGAACTCGGAGCGGGACGCCAAGGTTTCCACGAGGGTGGGCTCGGCAGACCGGCCGCCGTGGGAGCTCTCCGTGTCCTTGGGGTCGTCCACGGGAGGGGGCGGGGTGAGCAGGCTGGATTCCGCCGCGTCCGACGCATCGTGCTGGCTGGGCTTGGGCCTGTTGAGGAGGTTGAGGAGGTATTGCTGCGTGCCCGAGGAAGGCGGGGCATGGCTCCACGCGGACGCGTTGGGCTCGGGCTTGGCCGGCTCGGGCTGCAGGTTGCCCTTCATAAGAGCAGCAAGTAAGCCAGTGGGATCAGCAGCGGCGGGGGCAGGGGCATGGATGACGGGAGGCGCGATCGGGGCAGGCGCAAACTTCATGGGCGGCTCCCGAGCGGACGGCTGATGGGTGTTGTTCGCAGGGCCGCTCTGCCCGCCGCTGAACTTGAGCAGGTTCTGCAGATGGGCGGTCCGATCATCTCCCGTCCCAGCTCCGCCGCCGGCGCGGGCGGCACCCATCTGGTTCATCAATCCAGGGGGGAACTGGGAGTGGCCGAAGCCGACGGGCGGTGTGGGAGCCTCAGGCAAGAAGGCGGGCGAATCGACGCCTTGCTGGGGATGGCTGGGGAGGTTGGGGGAGTCGGAGTTCGAGTGATGGCTGTAGAAGGACTGGCCGCCGTGGTTGTACCCGAACTGGCCCCCATACTCGGGCCCAGAGCCTGCACCAGGGCCGGGGCTGGGAGACGACTGAAGGCGGAGCTGGGCAAGAAGGGACTCGAACTTTGGGTTTGCGTCCCCGTCGCTCGGGCCCCCGCTGCCTGGCAAGCTGTAGTTGGACATGGCGCGCGGCTTGACGAGATGGTCGAGGATTCTTGGGTCGCGGCAATGCTACAAGAGCTGTTGGACAGAGCAGAGGATGGGAGGCGCGGGGGGAAGTGATCGAAAACGCGCACAGGCTGCGGCGAGCAGCTGGTCGACAACTCGTCGATGACGGGCGGGTGACGGGGAAATGAGGACCCGAGCGAGCGCCAAAACCGACCGGCCGAGAAGCAGACGACACAGAAAGAAAAACAGGAGCGCAGCGAGCGGGGGCGATGCTCCGACAGCGCAATCCTGCTGGAGATGGTTTGCAGAAAACACGAGGTGGCGGCACTGCTGCGTTCAGCAAGCAGAGGCGACCGCAGGTTCTGCTGCGAAAACAAGAGGGAGGTGTTTGCCAAAAGGCGTTGGCAGGGTGTGGATGCTGGCAGGCTGGGAGTGTTGCCCCAGAAAAATATATGGCAGGCGCTGGTCGAGGCGGCTGGGAGCGGGTGGTGGCCCGTGCTCAGCCGATTTAGCGGCTACACGTGTCCGTCCTTGTGGCGCGTGGTCGCGGGTCGCAGCGCAGGCGGTCGTGGGGATGAGGCCCGGCAGGGGCCCAATGGGGCCCAATGGAGGGGCGCTCACGACAGGCTGAGGCCCGCCCAAAAAAAAAACAGGGCTGCCAGCAACCAGCATTCACCACCCCAAGGCAAAGCAGGTCGCACGCATGGCAATGAATGTCGACAAGATGCTACGAGATGTCTACGAGGACAAACCCATCCAGCCCGCCCACTCGACGCGGCTGCAACAGGGAATTGAGCAATGCAGGAACAGAGAGCGGACTGGAATGGTCTGGGAATGCGAGATGCATGGTGTGATGTGATGGAGACGTTGGGTTCGAGCGCCAACAATTGTTGGCAAGGGGATTGCTGCGCTGCGGCGGCGGTGGGCGGTGTGTCTCGACTTTGTGCTGGTGGTTGGGTTGGGCAGAGCTTCATGCAGCCCGGCCATCTGAACAAGGCGCAACTTCTCTCTCCGCTCCCCCATCTTCCATATCGACAAAGGCGATCGGTAGGAATAGGCATTCCGTATCCGGACGTACCTTTGGTAGGAATGGGCTATCTTGGTCCGCTTTGCATCGTGCAGAGGAACTCTTGCCCGAAGGCACTTGCTCGGTCGCTCGGTCCATCGTTTGGCCGTTGCCTGGCCGTTGGTCGCGATCCCCGATCCCCAAGCCAAGCCAGTTGCCAGCCGCAAGCAGCCACCAGGCGGGCTTAGCTAAGCGTCCTCCAGGGCCAAGGCGGCCTGCACGACACTCATCTGCGTCAATGATCCAAGCCGTCACCCGCCGTCAAGCGAGTCCAACACTTACAACGCAGCCAGCGCGCATATCGACTCCGGGACAATCCTTTCGCCTCCTGAACTGCCGCCAACAGACATCGGCACTGCCTCTTGAGTGACAGCATCCGAGGGACGCGACCACACCCCCAAAACGGTTACGCCAGCAACACCTCCTTGCTGCCACTCCGCCTTCGGTTCATTTGTCGTCCTGGCCGGCGCCCGTCTTGCAGGGCCTTCCCTCCCCTTCTGGGTTTCCGCCTACTGCGTCGCTTGGGGTCGCGCGCGGCCTGACCTACCCCAACTCGCGGGGCCGGGGTGACCGCGGATCCGTCGTCCTGCCCGTCGGGCACCGCGTCCGGCCACGGGCCAAGGCCCTCCTTACACCATGTTCTGTCTTCGCAGGTGGGCGGCCATTCTCTCTGTACCGTCGAAGGGGAGGCGGGGCAAAAACACCCATCCCCTGGCTTTGCTTCGGATCCCTCGCACACATGGGCACCCGCTAACAGATCTTGAACCGTTACAGTTGGCTCCCGTTTCTCTTCATCCCGACAAACGCGTCGCCGGCCTTCATCTTCCTCTTCTTCGTCTGCACCTACTTCCTCACCCGGCCCTGCAACTACTGCGCCTTCCTCCTGCTCATACTCTTCCTGACATCATGCAACTGGTCCGATCGCTGCTTCCTTGACGTCGGGAGCAACTGGTTCCATCCCCGGTCCGCGGGGAGTTACATCTACGTGCCGATGCCGGGATCGAAGCTGGGGGAGCCGGCCAACGCGAGCGCCAGCAGCAACCCCCTCAACTCGACGGCCTCGGCCTTGGTTACCGAGATTCTCAACACGACTGCCGGGGCCCTGGCCACCGCGGCCACAGAACAAATCGCCCGGGCCAAGGTCGAGTGGACTGGGCTCGGCCTGGAATGGCTGCGGAGTCTTCTTGGGCGGAGGGAATGGCGGGTTGACTGCCTGGATCTCTACATCCGGTTATAACCCGCGGTGGCGGGCCGGCGGTCTCGACTTGCAGGCCGCAAGGCTGTCCAGGCGGCGGTGGCTGTTGAGGCGCCGACCAAACCAAATTCCCCAGCAACTCTTCTCTCTTTGCAGTCACGGTTCTGTTCTGGCTGTGTGGACATGCATATTATGGCGTTTGGGTATCACTGGCGCGGTTCCCCTCCCGGCTGAGTGGCAGCTTCATGGGCGAGCGGTTAGAGCATCTCCCAAAGTAGGCCCCTCTTGGGCAGGGCGGAGAACTGCCGTCTTAAGCTTGTCAGGGCGCTTCAGCTGAATTCGTTGTATATATTCTGTACTGCGTAGAGACATGTCGCGGCATCTGGAGCCCGAGGTTCTTGACAGCAATGCAAGGCCCGGCCTCGTGGGCCGACTCAGCGAGCGTCAGTGAGCCGTTTCCTTCTTCGAGTTGTTTGGTGCCCTCGGCAAAGCCGAGTTTTCGGGTTTGGAGAGCCCGTGGGATACATCACGTAATACCCCGCGAGTCTAGACGCGCGCATCTTGAGACGCGAGTCAGCAACCTGTCTCTCTGCAATGTATGGGCAACTGGCGCAGCGAGTTGGTCGCTGACATGGAAGATCAATTTCCATTGCAAGCCCCGAACCTCCAGGGGGCTCGTGAGGCGAAGCAGGCACGAGCAACGAAACTGGGACAAGGCCTTGTTGTGGGGGCCCGAAACCGATCAAAACGACCAAGCAGCCAACCGAGAGGCAGAATTCCCAATAAAAGACGAGGCGCATGCGCGATGGGACGGTCTTTCGGGGTCTGGACCGTCTTGATCTTCGGAGATCAAGGAGGGAGCGGCACTCAAACCCTTTTTTGCCCCTCCCTCCCCTGGCGGGTTGACAGTGTGAGAGTCGTCTCATGCCCCATGCCCCACCGCCGAGCGGCGCCGCCCACAGCGGCGATGAGGTCATGGTCGCACTGCAGCAAGCAGGCCCCTTGGGCTCAGAGTCGGGTGCGGGCTCGGGGCCATCAAGGCGGCAAGGCAGGCGGCTGCTCCGCGGGATCCTTATTTCCCTACCGACCCATTGGCAGGCAGCTAGTGAGTAATTGAGACAGGCAGATAACGAAAAAAACACGTAAATGGGGACAAATGCATTCCATGCTCTGACCGGCCTGAGATGGTTCGTCTGAAGCAGCCCTGTCTGGGAATACAAAACGACCCCTGGGCGGTGGCTGGTTAGCGCTCTCGCGACTTTCGGGCCCAGAATTGCAACCACGGGGGGTGGGGCACCACGGGCACCAAACAAACCGTTGGGGCCGTCTTATGACGCAAGTAGTGCCGCCCTGCCGTACTGGCGTCAACACGCACAGTGCGGTTGTGGTCCACAGAAGGATGCAAT
>Ga0247824_10000549_pt1 | contig 18761 bp, 12 predicted proteins | sample 13C_PalmiticAcid_FD_194412 | JGI IMG/M metagenome (GOLD analysis project Ga0247824, IMG submission 194412) | Soil microbial communities from agricultural site in Penn Yan, New York, United States - 13C_PalmiticAcid_Day48 | ecosystem: Environmental > Terrestrial > Soil > Agricultural land... | reverse complement strand
CCCCCCACCCAATGGCCCCCAAGAAGAGGAGACTCGCACTCGCCCCAGCTGCAGTAGACCTGACGCTCAGTCGATTAGAGGCTCAGCAGCCTCCCGCTTCTCGCCTGAAACGTCAGAAGTAGTATCAGACAACTGCCCGTCAAATGCGATACCCTGCTCCATCAAGGATTCGGGCGACGCTGGCACATCCCCGAAGATGACGGCCATAAAATCGGCGAAGGCACGGCACAGTTTCTCGTCACTGTCGTGCCGCTCGCGGAGCATCTTTTCAAAGTCACCTGTGTGGCGCGTCTTGTCGTACTCCAGCCAGAGGTGGCTGGCGCTCGCACACAATATGGCCAGCGACTCGTGGTCCGCGAACCGCGCAGCCGTGTCCAACAGCTGCGGCACGCGCAAGCGCGGGGGCCCGCCGTAGTCGGCCGAGCGGCTCAGCAGCAGCTGTAGGACGCGGTGGCTGTTGTTGGCGATGGCGGTCGTCAGGGGCGTCTGGCCGGCCGTGGACGTGGCGTTGACCTTGGCGTTGTGCTCGAGGAAGAGCAGGGCAAACGCGACGTTGTCGGTGCGGGCAGCGTGGATGAGTGGCGTGCGGCCGTCAACTCCGCATGCGTCAACGTTGGCGCCAAAATCAAGCAGCGTTTTGATGAGGTCAGGGTCCGAGGCGTTGCGAGAGGCGCAGTTGAGCGGGCTGCCGACTTGTTGACCGCTGGGGATCACGGGGTCCGGCTGCGCGCCAGCCTTGAGGAGAATGCGCACGCAGACAGTGTGGTTTTTCTCGGCTGCGTAGGACAAGGGGCCCGAGTGTTGGCAGTCTAGAATGTTAGGATCAGCTCCGTAGCTGAGTAGCGCTGTCACGCTACGATCATCACCGCGTGCCGCGGCCCAGTTCAGCGCAGTGCGGCCCATAGCGTCTTTGCAATCCACAGCATTTGGATCTTCAGCGAGTGCTTGATCGAGGTCTTTCCCATGTAAGCCTAGCACAATACGGTGAAGCAGCGGGAAGTTCTGCTCCTCGACCCAGTTAGGGTTTGCGATGCGCGAAAGATCTTCGACGACGTCGCTGGGAAGGTCTCCCATCATCATGGCATCGGACGCCTTGTTGCTGGCGCTGTTGTCGTGGAGGGCTTTTGGCCTTGAAACCACAGAGTTAGCATTTCGCTACTGGGAGGAGTAGCAGTGGTTGGGGAAAAGAAAAAGGGGGAGCGACCACGTACCGGTAATCTGCATCCGCGCCAGCTGCGTGCAGAAAGGAAATCATTTTGTACTGCCGCGCGTAGAGTGCCCACTATGAAGAATATCTACCATCAACATTCACGCCGAGCACAAGATTACACGGGGGTCGGAAAACACTGACGCGTATAAGCGAGTAGCCACGGGTGTCGCTGACGTCCTGGGGCGAAGCGGCGCCACGGCGAAACAGGTCCTGTAGGCCCCGGATGTTACCACTCATAGCAAATCCGATGGCGGGTGCTGAATCAGGGATGCGGCGCAGGGTGCTCAGTTGCAATGATGGGCATAGGCTTGGCCGGTAGGTGGCGCGGAAACGGAGAATCTGTGGCCAGAATTTGCCGAGGGGAGACCAGTATTCGGCGTACAACCGCGGAGCCTGAGCGTTGATGCAGGTGGGCGAGGCGCACTTGGTGCCAATGCGAGGCGTGACGGCGTGTTCGAGAAAGAGCTGCCCCAGGATCCGGCTCAGAAACGAGGGTGTCGCCGACCGTTGGGCCCGTCGGCATACGCACTTGGGAACTGACTGGGCTCGCTCCAGTTTCTGAAGTTGTTCCGTGACAACAATCTCGGCGGTCTCTATTTGCTTGTCGACTAGCTCAAGGAGGCGCTCCAGCACCTCTTGTTGTAGCATAGGCGTGTCGAGGAGGCGGTCAAGGGCCAGTTGCAGCTCTGAGAGGTCATTCTCGATCTCGCGCAGGCGATCAAGATGGCCTTCCCAGGCACCAGCATGCTGGGCTGGACCGATGAGAAACTGGCCGTTCTCGGACCTCTTGACCTGGGTCGAAAGCTCGCGCAGTTCCTTGACGAGCTTGCTAACGCGGCTCATGACATTCTGGAGTCGACGGTGGGCTTTGGTGTTCGCCATCGCTGGGTGTTGGCCGATTGATGCCGTTAGACTGCGCATCTGGTGCAGGCGCACGTCAAAGCCATCTATCTTGCTGTCAAGCGTGAGGAGCCTACCGGGCATGGTTTTGGCGAGAAGGAAGTGTAAGTCGAGTGCTGGGGAGTGGGGAAGGAGCGATGTAGTGTAATATGCACTGGTGGCGGAGAGTTTAGCAGATGACGGTTCATGGTCACGGCGAGCAACCGAGGGCGCGGAGAAAAAGAAGACATCCTCTCGTAGGTATCTACGTTGGCCCGCTGGAGTGGCCAGTTGCCAAACCCAACAGCCGTTGGTTTGGGTTGGACCAGTTGGTGACCATGAGAAGAGGGCAGCCAGGTGAATGACCTCTGAGGTTTCAGGGTTGGGGTTTTTAAAAACCCACCTGTGGGCTTGGCGCTTGACGGTTGGACGATTTAATTAACCTTGTACATAGGTACAGAAATCATACAACTCATAGTTTTCATAGCTTGACCGAGTACATACAACTGTACAAGTCAAGATGCCACCACCAACATTTGCCACCCCGCTCCCACAATCTCCCCGTTCCGACATACTGGAATGGCGGTTCCCCAAACCCTACCACAACCTCACGCTCACGGGGCGGTCTCGGGCAGCATGGCACACCTCCTTCGTCATCCCGCAGCTCAACCTGCTGCTCGACGCCGGCCTATGCGTCAACAACCTACGCCCCAAACACATCTTTCTCACCCACGGCCACAGCGACCACACTCTTCTCACGCCCGCATTCGCCAAGCGCAGTGACCCGCCAGACATCTACTGCCCCGCCGAGATGAAAGACGCCCTCGACAATTTCATCAACGCCAAAACCATGCTCAACGAAGGCGGAGGCATCTGGCCGCCCAAGAGCAAGTCCCCCTACCTCGTCTACAAGCAGTCCTCTTCCGACTCGGAAGATGAAGAGGAACCCGAAGAGTCCCCCTCACGAGCAGAGAGCGACCAGAACGAATCCACGACCACCACCAAAACCCACCCCCTCCTCAAGACACACCATATCCACCCCCTCAGCCCAGGCTCCGTCACCACCCTTCCGCGTCTCCCTCCCCCACAGTCCTACACCGCCACTGCCTTCGCGTGCGACCACACCGTGCCCTGCCTCGGCTACCTCTTCAGCGCCATCACCCCGAAACTCAAACCCGAGTACCGCTCCCTCTCGGGCCCGGAACTGCGCGCCCTCCGCCAGGACAAGGGGGTCGAGATCACGGCCCCCGTGGCCACGCCCGTGTTTGCCTTTCTGGGGGACACCACCGCCTCAACACTAGCCAGTGCCCCAGAGTGGCTGGAACAGGGTGTGAAGCTGGTGATCACCGAGTGCAGTTTCCTGGAAGAGAAGCACAGGACGCAGGCGGAACGGACGATGCACACCATCTGGGGGGATCTGGAGCCCGTCGTCAGGCGGTGGCCGGGGACGGTGTTTGTGCTGATGCATTTCAGCATGCGGTACTCGGACGAGGAGATTCGGGCTTTTTTCCGGGGGAGGGACGTACCCGGGAATGTGGTGGTTTGGGTTGATGGGGTGGGGGACGAGGCTGCGGTGGAGGGGAAGGGGAGTTGAGTGGGATAATCGGGGTGGGCAGACGACTGACCGCAATCCAAGGTCCAATCGCGGAATCTATCAGCGTTTGCCTGGTGCAGAAAGCTTGGTGTCACAGATGCTGTGTAACACATAGCCAAAAGATCAGGCAGTTCCAGTCGATGCCCAACAGAAACTTATTGATATGGGCGAGATGGTTCTCTGCCCAGCCTCTCGACCCCACCCAACACAACTTCACTCCTATCTCTTCTGATCTTCTGTCACCCTAACGACACCTGCAACCTCCACAGTGACAAGCTTGGACAAGATGGCCTCTCGCATCCTCGCAGACATATCCCGATCAGATCTGACTGATCTCTCAGTCCCTGACGGCAAAATCACTGGGTTTCAGCATGTCGCTTCCTACAACTGGCTTGACAAGGCTGTGCCCACCATCTCGGTCCCCGGTGAGGCGGTCTTTGTGAGATAGTGTCTGGACTTGTTGATGTTAATCAATCTGTCAAAGGTTCACCACCTCTCTGGTCGCCGCCATCGTCTCCCTCAAGACTGACCCCTGATTCTGGAATGGTCTACATCGACCAAAACCGCGCGCAACCCCCGCTCTCCCCTCGAGCCCCTCTTTCGCGCGCTCGCTGTTGCGAATCCCGACTACAACATTGGAGACGTCGACCTCGTCACGGATAGAAACAACATCCGGAAGCTCCTACGGTTTGTTCAAGCGTCCTCCAACCAAGCTTTCAAGATCGAAGTTGAGATTGCAGGCGACAAGACGGCGCTGTTCACGCGCGTGGAAGAACAGACCAAAGAAACCATCAGGGGCTTCAAGGGGTACGGCCACAACTTCGAGAAGGCTTACACTAAAATACCGACCGGAAGCACTGGCCACCACAGAATTGTGGGATACACCTTCGGCGGCCTCAAGTGTCTCGTCCGGCACGAGACCGATGGATACGTTGACAACAAAAGCCCACGCGAGCTGACCGAGGACCTATCGGATGCCTTGAGAGGACTCTCCATCTCCAAAGTGGGCAGTGTTCTTAACCGCCCAGCAGCGGTCAAAGTTGAAACCGGCGGCAAGGCCGTGGATCCTTCCTCAACCCTCGAGATCAAAACCCGAGTTGCCCACCGTCAGTTGGACATGGCTGAGGTTTCTTCTCAGCTATGGATCTCGCAGACTCCCAACCTTGTCGTTGGCTATCACCGGAACGGCGTCTTCGACAATGTCCGGCTCAGAGACATGACGGACGAGCTTGGTCGTTGGGAATCCATCAACCAGCGTGATCTCTGCAAACTGGCAGCTCTCTTGACGAAGATCATCGAGGTCGCAAAGCTCAGCAGTGACCGCACCGCCCTCGTGGAGTATGGCTGTCTGTCGAATCTCAGGATCTTCGCCGGTAAAGGAAAGAGGGCATTGCCCGACGACCTCTACGCAAAGTGGGGGCAGAAGGATGAAGAGGACAGTGCCTCCTCTTCGCACGCTGGCCAGGGAGATGTCACGAAGCTGAAGATGAAGGGCAAGGACGATCAGGCCATGAAACGGCCAGCCGCGCTCCAGGCAGGGTCCATCCCTTCCGCTGATACCTGATGGCACGCCCTATTCCGACATCATCAACTACGCTGTGCGCAACGGACTTCGTCGATACTTCCGCCGCATGCCAACCCAACTGTCCGACTATCGTGTCCTTTGCAAAACACTTCAGGTTCTCTCTGTCGATGTCCCAGTCGGGCCATGGAACAAGGCGTCAAAGGACTCCGGAAGCTGTAGTGTCATAGCCGCTCTCCTCCGCTTGGTCGGTTCGAGTCTTCATTTCCAAGGTAGGTGGTCATCACACATTTCCTTGTGTTTGAGACATATCGCAACCAAGGTTATCCAAAAGTAGAAAAGCAGGTGATAGGTAGGCCTTATGGCCCTGTTTCGCAATATGCTCTCGGCTTTGATTCGCTTTTCCTCCCACACCAACCCAAGCTCACGCTCATAGAGCCCTGTTCTCTGGGCAATGCTGTGTCAACACCCCCTTCCAACCACCAAAAAATAAAACCCGATTCTTGTGTAATAAACACAGGCAAGAACTCGATAAACCATTCAACGCCTTGCTTGATGTCGACCAAACCAAAATAGCACCGACCTGAATGCGATATGCCCATGACCATGCTGTGCGTCGCCCCCCCCAAAAAAGCCAAAAGTATCTTTTTTAACACCACAAACGACTCAGACAACCTCCTCCTCGTCCTCCTCGCTCGGTATCCCCCTGTACTTCATCTCCAGCACCCACTTCCCATCGAAATCCACCCCCTTCCTCATCTTCGTCCCAGCCTTCTTCCACACCGCCTGCCCTAGCCCCATATCCACCAGATACAGCTTCCACTCCAGCACTGCATCGTCCGCCACCGGCGCCTCCCCGGCGAGAATCGTCTCCCCATCATCGTTGTCCGCCACCACCATCGCCTCCAGCAGCCCCCGTTTCGGCGCGCCGACCGCGACCACGTACCGCGGTTTGACGTACAGCCTCATGCCGTCCACGACACTGACCTTGCCCGAGGTGGGATCCACCCCGCTGGGCACGTCGACGGCCATGACGAAGGCCTCGTTGCGGTTGGCCCACTCGATCAGCTCGTACACGGTCGCCTGGTCGCCGTTGCGGAGCTCCTCAAACGAGATGGCCAGCCCGAGCAGGGCGTCGATGATGAGCATGACGGGCGCCGGGTTGGCCAGGCTGCTGAGCGAGGCGCGCGGGGTGTCGATGGTCAGCATCGGGATGCTAATCTTGCGGATGTGCTCGAAGAAGTCGCTCTTGGTGAAGACGCGGCCGCCGAGGTTGCGGTAGAGCCGGACCTGCTGCTGGACGTCCTCAAAGAGGTCGCGCTCGCCGCGCTCGAGGCCGACGACGCACACGAGCACGTTGACGCCCTTGTTGCGCAGGTGCCGCGCGGCGGCCACGGCGCGGCTGCCGGACTTGTTGTTGCCCGCCAGGACGACGACGGTCTGCGGCGGCGGGATGCCCGTCGTCGGGTCGACGTTGCCGGCGTGACGCACCTTGATGGCCGGGTCAGACAGGGCGGCGAGCGTCACCTCGGCGATGCCGCGGCCCGCATTTTCCGTCATCATCTCCTCGGTCAGGCCAATCTCGTTATGCGCAATGTTCTCGAGGTTGAACATTTGCAGCGCCGACACGGGCTCAATCCGCCGGTTCGACGGCAGCACGTACAGACCCTGTGGCGCGGCCGGCGTCGGGAGCTGCTTCCTCTTGTCAGCGGTCGCAGTGCGCGACGAAAGTCGACTACTCGGCCGACTCCCCTTGAGAGACTGGGTGCGGTAGTGGCTTACACCAGAGTTGACTCTGCTGGGGCCAGACCCTGTCCTGGCCATCTCGTTGGCTTTGTTGTTGGCTTTGCGTGATTGCGACCGCCGGCCGGCCGTCCCCTTGCTGTCCCCCCTGCGCGAGCTCTGTCTGCTCCCCATGCCCAGGTCTCTTCCGCTCAGCCGCTCGCTATGCGGGAGTCCGTCATCCGCCTCGCTATTCCAAAAGTCGTTCGGCGTCTCCTTGGACGTCGGCCTGTCCTTGGGTTGCTTCAAAATTGCCGAAGGAATATCGAGCACGTTTTCCGAATGATGCAGATTCCGGCCGCCCGCCGTCCCCGGCTTTGGACGGGGCAACCGGTTGTGGGCCACCAAGCGGTCAGCCTCGTCGACCAGGTCGTCCTTCCTCATCTGCTCAAAGAGATTCTGCTTGTCGAACTTGGCCAGGCTGCCCTCAAAGTCAAAGTCGCCCATCTCCTGGACGTCGGTGACATCCTCAGAGGCCCACCCGTTGTCGACGGCCTGTCTGCCCTTGCCATTCCGCTTCAGCGAGTTGAACGGCTGGAAGGACGCCGTGCTCTGCAGAATAGGCGTCTGCCTCCAGCCCTTACCTCTGCCCGCAGTTTTTGTCGAGGGCGCGGGCGATGCCTCATAGTCTTCCTGCACCGCCGCCTTTGCATTTCCGGGCTTTCGCTGGCGGCGTTTTTTCTTCTGCCCAGCCACCTCGCCGTAGTCGATGGCGTTCTCGGCGCCCTCCTCCTCCTCGGCCGACTCGAGAATGGCACCGGCAGCCTCGAGTTTCAGCCCTTTGAGAGATGCACCCACAATGGTCGTAGGCGTGACATCTCGGGACGTACTCGCAACTTGGACTGTAGGAATAACGACAGGCCCTGGATCCCTCTTCTCGCTGGTATTAGGTTGCGGATGGGTCTCGGGCATGCGGCTCGGAATTGGAACTGCGGGTGGTTTGCCCACGGCCACGATGGCAGGGTCCACAAACGCAACCTGGGGCGCCGGCTGTTGGGCAACAGGAGGGGCGGCGGGGACAGCGTTCGGCTCAGGGGCGGACGGGAACTCGGAAAGATCGGCGATGTCCGCGGACGGAATCGTAAGGCGGGGCTTCCACTCGTTGGTGTTGAGAACCCAGACTGTCCACCAGAGGTCGGTCAGTTAACCGCTTCAAGGGCGCGCGAGCATCGCGGGGCGAACTCACCGTTGCTCAACGTCAGGCCGGCACCTGCTTCGACCGCGCTGACGGTGCCCTTGAGACGTCGCGGCGGGTCGCCCCGTACCGTCACCAGCATCTGCAAGCCAATGAATTCCGATGCCATGGCGACGGATTCGAGTGGCGGTTCGGGGGCCTGAAGTCGCTGAAGGGTGCGTGCTGGTGCTGGGTGAGTGTCAACGGGTCCGCGTGCTCAAATGTCGGTGGTTTTCGCTGCTGGACTATCGACCCTCCGAGTGGACTGACAAAAGCTGTGAACCGCAGTCTAGCTCCCCGCTCAGTTCGGCTTGGGTGGTGCGCTGCGAGACTGCTGGTGGTGTGGTTGTGCTCGTAATTTAAATCGCCGTCGCAGCTTCCATCTGATCCAACCTTTTGCTTATCGATTAACGTTACTCCCGTGGGATCTTCAGTTCTGGACTGCGCCAAGACCAAGAGGTTGCAGGGTCCGTTTTGCGGGGCGCGTCTCGACTGCAGGACGCGTGCAGTAAATTAAGTGTGTATTCCGTTCCGTGACGCGACGGGCAGGAGTCCATGTCCTGTATTCATTACCAATGTACATCTTGGAGGTGTTATTCCACACCGAGTTTGAAGAGAAGTAGCAAATGCTTGGATTTGGCAAACATGCTTCCTGCAAACACATGGTGGACAGCAAATTGCGTGGGTTTTCTGCTCCCCTCTTGGTCAGGCTGCTTCCGCATGTTCTCACACCCCAGAGAAGCACACACCCCGCCTCTTGAAATCTAAGGTATCTTGTTTGCTAGAGTAAGGGCAATTCATTCCCGTAGCCCGTTGTCCACCCATGCACCACGTCGACGCTGTCTGTATTCGTTTCAGGTAACAAAAAGAAAAACAATGCACTCCCAAAGACTCGCCGCCTGTGGCTGTCCCTGACGCCAGCTACAACACCTACAACACCATAACATGCAACTCCAAGAAAAGCTCTGCGCCAACCAAACCGCCCATCAGCCGTATGCCGCCATGACCTCCGCCTCTTCGTCGTCGTCGTCAAACACCGACACGGGGTTCCGAGCAGAACCCCCTGTCGGGGCCGCCTGTTTGACCGTGTAGCTGGTGATCGACCCAGCAGCCTTCTTCTGGAGCGCCGTCTCTGCGCTATACAGCTTGTTGTAAAACTCGACCACGCGGGCATGCGCCATCACCTTCGCCTTCTGAAAGTTCAACACCTGCAGGCCCTGCTTCGACGTCGCACGGCTCAGCGCGACGTAGGCTTGTCCTTTTTCGAAGACTTTGCCGAGATCAACCTTGACGCGCTCCAGGGTCTGTCCCTGGGCCTTGTGAATCGACAGGGCCCACGCGAGAATCAGGGGGAGCTGCTTCCGCGATGCCTGCAACTCGCCCGTCGGGAGCTCCACCTTCCAGTCCTCGGGGACGCAGAGAATGCGTCGCTGCGTGCCGTCGACGGCGTGGAAGGCGACCACCGGGTACTCCTTGGTGTCGCCCTTGGACCCGTCGCTGAGGGCGCTGTTGAAAGCACGGACACGCCGTGCGGCCGCGGACTCGACGTCTGAGCCGTCATCCCCCCGGGAGTTCAGCTCGAACGCGTCCTGCGTCTTAAACGACACTACGGTTCCCAACGAGCCGTTCACGAGTGTTTCATCCATGTTCTTGATCAGCATGACCTGAGCGCCCTTCTTCAGCTCAAGACTTGGCGGCGCCATCATGTTGGCCAAGAGTTTGTCTTTGACCCTGAGGTCGCCCCCGTCGATCGAGTCGTACCGGTATGACTTTGAGGTCAAAGCCTTCAGACGCCTCTGATTCGAGGATTCAACCTCTTGCCTCGTTGGAAAACTATGCGGGACACAATGAGCTCGTGACTTGCCAGGCAAGGGCTGCGACTTACAGTTCGGTAACCTCGAGCCCATCATTGAACTTCAGTGGCCGACTGAGAGCCTGGAAGCTGCGGACAGTTTCGTCGCTGATTCTCCCCAGTCGCATCTCGTTGAGCATTCCAGCAAATTCTGCAACCCAGTCAGTATGCTTGACTCGGAGTTTCCCTGGGAATTCAACCTACCTGGATCTCGCTGGCGAAAGACTTCACTCAGACCAATCGTGTGGTCGATCGACATGGTCCAGGTCGCGGCATCGAACGCGAACTTGGACTCCCTTTGCTTACCGCCATCCGGTACGGGGGGCAGCTGGAAAAAGTCGCCCGTGATAACCAACTGAATGCCTCCCCAGGGGCGCCCGTTATTCCGGATGATCCTGCCAATCTGGGACAGCTTGTCGAACAACTCGGCGTCGACCATGGATACCTCATCAATGATGAGCGTTTTGGTCTTGAGCCAACGAGTCTTCGCTTTGGGGTTTCGCCTGATCTTCTTGACCAACGTATTGGTGTCTTCCTTGCCGAGGCCGATACCCGAGAAGCTGTGCAGGGTCATGCCGCCGATGTTGCAAGCGGCCAAACCGGTGGAGGCCGTGACGGCCACGCGCTCCGGGTCTCTGACGTGCTTCTTCTTGAGGTCTTGAATAATGGCCCGCATCAGCACCGACTTGCCCGTACCGGCAGGACCGGTAAAGAAGACGCTCTGCCCCTTGTCGACAACAAGACTCTTGACGTGTCGCTGCTCATTGCTGAGCGTGATTGCCGCTGCCTTCTTCGTGTCTGCCTTGAAGGCTTCGTGCATGTCTTCTTCCGACGCGGGCTCCGGCTTCCCGGATTCCTTGAGCTGCGTTTTCAGCTGCTTCTTCTGCGCCTTTACCGCGCTGGCAGTGGTGTTCCAGGGCATGGAACCCTTCGTTTTGGCCGCGGGCGTGGCTGCAGCAGCCCCGTATCGCTCCTCAATGTCTTCCTCCTTCGGGTCCGATCGTTTTGGCCAAGGCAACTGTCGCTTTGCCTTCTTTGCTGCGTTGGGAGCCGGTTCATCGTCGTCCGGCGAGACGCGCTTTGCAAACTTTGGCGGGGGAGGTGGCCCGGCTCGCGGCGGCGGGCGCTCGAGATGCGAAGGCGATGACTGCGACCACGAGAACGCGCTCGTGTTGCTCGCCGGAGGGGGCTCATCGTGCTTCTTGGCCGAGGCATGAGGGAGGGGCGGCAAAGCGGACGGGGCTACAAAGTCCAAGTCGAGATCTGCGTCATCGCTGAAATCGTCGTCATGAATATACACCGAGCATGCCGAATTGCTTGGCTGCGATGTGTTGGTCGGAAGATGGGAGCTGCCACTAACGAGATCGATGAGTTCGGGCTGGTCCTGGAAGGAATCCGACCTGTTGACGAGCGATGCGAGTCCTTTGCCGTTGATGTTGCGAGGAATCTGGGGCGGGACGTTCAAAGGGTGATTCTGTAACGGCTTTGCCGCTATCGTGGGTCTCGAGAGGCCACCGGAGCCCAAAGAAGGGGGTTTCTTCGTCCACATGTTGGCGATGGTGTTCTCTACGCGTTTCCCAGGCGCGGGCGAGGGGCTGCTCGAGGGGAACAGTTGTTTCGCGAGGGCGCCATTGTTGGTGGGAGGCCGTGGCGGTTGGCTTGCCGCCTCGGCCTTCTTCTTGACTGCAGCCCCGAGCATTGGGCGAGGACGCAGGACGGGACTCGATCCGACAACATGCAGGTATGCTCGGCCTGCAAAGCAAACGGTGTTCCTGTCGAGGGAGAGGACTGCTCGACGGAGGGCCAGACTGGAGATCCCAGTCATACAGAGTCGCGGCCGCGGTGGCGGGCAGTCGGCCTGTGTTGGAGGTGGGCAACAACCGAGATGGAAGTTGCCTTGGATGGGTCGAGGCTCAATTGGGCATTGCACGACCACAAAACTGGAAGCGACGGGACAAACTAACAAACGGGTCGTCGCGTCCGCTTCAGAAAATCGCGTCAAGGGTGCCTGCCGCGAACGCGGGGAGTCTGTGCGCAGAATGACGCCAAGACACTAAATGCCCGAGGCATCCGTGGGTCAAACCCTAACCCTGGCGCTCATCACTCCCATCTTCGATCCAGCGGTGCTCTGCTCTCCTTCCAAAACCCTTGACCACCCAGCGATGACTAAAACGTAAAGACAAGCATCAAGACAGAAGCACGCCCGGCGCCTTGCGCGGGAGAAGGTCGCCGTTGCTGTCAATCCTTGCCTATCACGGATTCCGAGCACGCGAGGACTCAACCAACCGGGTCCCGCTGTCCCCCACGGAACATCCCCCGAGATTCCAAACATGGCAACTGTCCACGGCACCCCGCCTTCGTGGCAGATGCATGTGGCCCAGCAGGTCGGGAGCGGACGTTGACGACGTCCGGTCTCGCTTTGTCATGCAGGGAGCACACGACGCCCAGCAATCGCCCTTTTCACCTGGCTGGCCAGGCAGATTTTTATTCTCGTCTGCAGCAGTGTCACGAGACATGCATGGTGTCGGCGAACCGAGCTGAGCCCCTGTCCGGCATTCAAGTCCAATATGGCCCGTGCCGGTGTCATGGGCTGTGGTTGGGTCGTTGGGGGACAGGGGCGAGATTTGTTTCCCTCCGTGAGCCCAATCAACAAGAGGCTCTGTGTGCAAGTGACAACCCGATATTCAAGATGGACCTCACCGCTCTCAAGCTCACACAAGCCTTCAAGAGTGTGCGGTTCTGACCAACTTGGCACACATCACAGCCCGATGGTCTCGACCGTCTGGGCATTGGCGGGAGGGATGATCTGGGAGACAAGAAAAGCTTGCACAACCCAAGCATTGGACGTGTGCGGAGGATTCGCTGGGAGGTGCTGGGCAACTCTGGGCAACTCTGGGCAATTGCTGGGCACGGCTTGGCGGGAGGAGGACGGCTGAGCGCAAGAAACAAGAAACGGGCAGAGTCATCGTGGACTGAATCCGGTCCGTTGTCGGTTGCCGCTGTCCTGCCAAGCCGCTGTCAAGCTCAAAACGATGACGGTTGATAACCTCGCGGCAGGGGATGAGCGGGAGCTGATCGCCAATTGCGGCACATGGCAACCGAGACAATCCACAGGGTCTTCCGCAGACAAAGTCAATGGTGAGACAGACAGAAGCCAGAAAGAACACGGCCCTGTCAAGACCCAGGTTTCCGGATTACACCGCCTTGGCCGTCGGTGCCAGGTTGCACCACGGAAGGGGAGCACGGCGTGGGGCGGTTGTCGACAGTCGTGGACGTCCGGTGCAAATCGGACGTCCTCCGGCACTTTGTAGGGCTGTGAGCCCCGAGGCTGCTAACAGTTAAAAGCGGCTCTTCAATCAATCCAATCGGTTGATGGCTTTGTCGGGAGCTGGTGGCCCCAAATCGGCTCGGGAGCTGGTGTCGACCGACTGGCGAGGGTTCGGGAGGAAGTCGGCCTTTGCGAGGTGCTGACTCTGCCTCTGGGCTGCAGGCCCCACATGACTCCCGAGCGCAGACGCCGCCACTCGGCGCCAAGCCCTAGCTGCAAGGATGGGATCAAATCCTGGCAAACGAAGGTCGGAGCAACAACCGAACCTTCGTCGGCGCGGCTTGGAAGTTTCCATATAAGCTGCCATGGATGCGCGTGTCCCCGCAATGGCGGGCTTCTTCCTGTCAGTTTGTTGTTCCCACATCCGCGGGACCGCTGGGATTGCGCGTCGCTCGCTCTCCCCCTGTTCTCTTGTTGTTTCGTCGCCGCATGCGACTTTGCGTTCCTTGCCATCCTCGCCATCCGTATCTCAGGCTCGCTCCTGCTTTTTACCTTATCTCAGGACCACTCCTTCGACAAACCCTGCCGGTTGCGGATTCTCTGCGCTGCACTCGTGGCACCCGTGCTGATCAGGAAATCTCTGCAACCTGCCTTGGTTAGTGCTGCCGCATTGCAACCGGGGCTGAGTCAGTTTGTCTCAGCAGACAGAGACCGCTGTGCTGCTTGGAATTGGTCACGTTGTTGTCTTCCCCTGAATGTATCAATTGCAGTCCTTCGCCGGGCCGGATTTTGATACTGAAGGAGACGTGGACACCGGACAACAGTGGCAACTTGACAGGGGTTGATCCAAAAATTGCAGTTGTTGCCGCATGTTCCCCCAGCATCCGGTGACGTCGTTTTTCTCGCCCGGTTCCTGACTTTTTGTTCAGCCTTGAACTGGACTTGCTGGTCCACCTCCAATCACGCATTGGACCTAGCCTCGTCCACTAGAAATCACCACACCACCACACAACGACACTCGACACACCTCGTTGCTTGCCGCGCCCCCCCCCTTTGGCGGGCACCCGGTGATCGACCATGGCGTGGGACCACCTCTCCATCACCAAGCCGCACCTAGTCTACATCATCCTGGGCGGCTTCACCTCGCTGTTCATGCTCTGCTCGTCCGTCATCAAGGAGCGCATGTACATTGGCGAAGCCACTGTGGCCACCCTCTGCGGCGTCATCTTCGGCCCCTATGCCGCCAACCTCATCGACCCCGAGACATGGGGCAGTGTCGACATTGTCACCATCGAGTTCTCTCGCCTCGTCCTGGTCGTGCAGTGCTTCGCCGTCGGCGTCGAACTGCCCAAGTACTACATGGAGAAGCACTGGAAGTCGGTCGCCTTCCTGCTGATCCCCGTCATGACCTTTGGATGGCTGATCACCAGCCTGTTCGTCTGGTGGCTCATTGAGCCCCTGAACTTCCTCGAGAGCCTCGTGGTCGCCGCTTGCGTCACGGCAACGGACCCCGTCCTGGCCTCGTCTGTCGTCGGCAGGGGCAAGTTCGCCAAGCGGGTACCGAAGCATCTTCGCGACCTGCTCTCGGCCGAGTCGGGCTGCAACGACGGCATGGCGTTTCCCTTCATCTACCTGTCCCTCTACCTCATCCAGGACAAGCAGAGCGCCAAGGATGTCTCATTTCACTGGATCGTCTACACCGTTCTGTACGAGTGCGTCTTTGGAGCCATCTATGGCTTCATCATCGGCTATCTCGCTCGTCACGGCATCAAGTTTGCCGAGAAGCGCGAGCTGATCGACAGGGAGAGCTTTTTGGTCTTTTACTTTGTACTCGCCCTGTTCTGTGCGGGATCTGGCAGTATCCTCGGCGTGGACGACCTCCTCGTGGGGTTCGCCGCTGGCGTCGGTTTCTCCAATGACGGTTGGTTCACGCAGAAGACGGAGGAATCGCACGTCTCCAACGTCATCGACCTGCTGATTAACTTGGCTTACTTTGTCTACTTTGGCACCATCATCCCCTGGAGCGACTTCAACGATAGCGTGCTGGGCCTGTCCGCCTGGCGGCTGGCTGTCCTCGCCATATTCATCGTTCTCTTCCGCCGGATTCCCATCATGATGGCGCTGAAACCTCTCATCCCCGACATAAAAACATGGCGCGAGGCCCTCTTCGCCGGCCACTTCGGCCCCATTGGCGTCGGCGCCATTTTTGTCGCGATGCTGGCGCGAGCCGAGCTGGAATCCGAAGACCCGGTTCCTCTCTCACAGCTCCCAGAACCAGGCGTCGAGCACTACACGGTAATCACGCTTGTTTGGCCCGTTGTCGCCTTCATCGTTGTCGCCTCGATCATCGTCCACGGTTCTTCGATTGCTGTCTTTACGCTGGGCAAGCATATCAACACCCTCACCATCACCATGTCGTACACGCAGGCCAATGAGGACGGTCCGCACTGGATGAACCGGCTGCCTCGTATCTCGTCGCAGTCGCGGTCCCAGGCGAGGACCATGTCCGACACCGAGGTTGATGAGCTTAAAATGCCCGAGTTCCCTCCGGGGACCTTGCCTCCCGTAGGCCTCCCCGGCAATTTCCTGCGGCGCGTGAAGGAGGATGACAACGGCAAACACGGAAGTAGGTCCTCCTCGCTGGCGGCGCGGCGCCGGAAAAAGAAGTGGGATGACGGCATCGGGCCGGGAGGCCCCATCAGCCAGTCAGCCATTTTCCCCCAGCGTCGCAGCCAAGGGGAGCCGTTATCGCCTGGCATCCCCCGTTCCAGCTCAGATCAAGCCCGACGGGATGATGGCGCGCTGTCGCCGGCTGAGCTTGCGTCTCCTGGACCGTTCAATGAGAAGGAACCGGACCGATCTTCTGCCGAGAGCTCTTCCAAGCCGGCCGGTGCCGAACTTCCCACGAGCCCCAACGACGAACGCAGAAATCCCATCGAGGTCTACGATGAGGGCGATAATATTGTCATCGAGAACCGCGACGGCGATGTTATTGCGGTCCAACCAAAGGATGGCGAGCCCAATCTGGCTGACCAGGCCAAGGATCTTGCGAGCAGGCTGAAATCCGAGACCGACCCATCTGGTTGGACTTATGATGCGCTGAAGAAGAGGGTTATGAATTGGCGTGACGTCGAGGTTGCGAAGAGAAAGGGCAAGGAGAAGTCGTCGAGGAAGGGCGAGCCGGCCCGGGCGTATCAGTTTGGCAGCACGGTATGTCTAATCGAACCCCTTCTGTGGCCACAGTGCTATTCTAACTCGGCGGACAGATCATTGTGGAAAACGAGGACGGCGAAGTCCTCAAGAAATATGACTTGCCAACCCAAAAGCCGCAGTCTGACCTGGTGAACACAGGTCTGAAGTACATGGGAATGGGAGTCTTTGCCAAGGCGATGGACAAATCAGCCGCAGAATCTTCCAAAGCAGGCGAGCCGTCCACAGCGGCGGCCGAGTCAGCCCAGAACCAACGAAAGAAGAGTGTTGTGGCGGACGAGGAAGAGGAAGACGACAAGCACATTCGGTTTACCATTGGCGGCTTCGGCCGACGCATGACGAAGGAGGACTTCATCCAGGAAATACAAAAGCTGGACAAGCCCACCCGGCGCGAAGTTGTCGACCAGCTCAAGGCCCTCGGCACCAAGCCCGACCCGAACCTGCTGCAGGCCACGCAGTCTCCGGCTCAGTCAGGTACCAGCAGGAAAGACCACGCCGTGTCCGCTGCTGGTGTGGCCACCCCGCAACCTGAAGCGCAGGCAGCAGCAGGCAGCCACCAGACATCAAGGTCTTCTTCGCCCCACAAGTCGAAGACAGACTCGGAGTCGCCGAGCAGTGAGGCGGCAGAGACGGAGGTGGAGCGGAGGAGGCGGCTGGCGGCGCTGCAGGGCGTCGGGGATGATGGCGATGACGAGGAGCACGGCGAGACGGCGGCGGAGCGGCGCCGTAGAGAGGCCGCCTTGGGGATGGCGCCGCATGGCGACGGGGAGGACAGCGATGACGATGATACCCCGAGAGTGCCGCCTTCGAGGAAGTCGATTCGGTTCGCGGATGTTCCTGATAATAGAGGAAGGACGAGGGACTGAGAAGACTGATGAGAGAGCGTGTGGCTTTGCATGGTATGGCATGGTATGGCATGACATGGCATAGCATCAATGGCATGTTTGGAGTTGGGGATAGAGTTACAATAGTCAAGCATTGCGGGCATGGTGTAGCGGACAGCTAGTGGTTACATAGGTCAATACATGTGGTAGTGGAGTACGCTGTGACAAACCTTGGGTACCTCTGTGGTTGACGGCTTAAGGTAGGTTGATGTCGATGGTTGCTTGTCAGCCAGCCAACCATTCTCTCCCTTTCCCATCCATATCAATGAGCTTTACTGTGTCAACTAGCACATACGACCATATCCGCGCGAAAATACGGGATCCCGTCCGCTCTCCCCTAGTCAAACGCGTGAGAGCTGAACTAGTAGTTGGGTCGGTGACGACCAGCGAATCCTCAGTGTTGTATGTTTTTTTCCATTTTATTTTTGCATGATTTGTGCAGTTCTGCTTTGGACGACGCTGGTGATGATGCTGGCTCCGTCACACGGTTTTTGTGTCACCAACAACCAACAACTCCGAGACTCAGCCTCATGGTTCGGGTGTGCAGGCTTGTTTCTTGGCTGTGCCCGGAACCATAACACGCCATTCGTCCGCTTGATCCTCGGGTTCCCACAATCACCGCCAGCCACATCGGGCTTAGCGGCTTCCAGAAAGCCGTCATGCTCCCTATCCGCGAAAAAAAGACGTTTTTGGCCGGGGAAGGCGGCTTTCGCGAATCCTGAAATCTTGATCCATCAACCTCAACACCGAATCCACAACCCCGACGACCACGCCCCGCGTCTTCGCGTCATCCCACCGCGAAGCCTACCTCGCATACATCCCACTATCCAAATACCGCCCTTTACACACACACAACCGCCACAATGGTCCAACTCGTCGAGGTCGAGGACGAGCACTTCCAGCAGCCCCAGGTCGGCCCTGAGGAGGACGACGAGGACTTTACCGACACCGGTGCGAACCCCCCTAGTCCATCCAGCCAACCCTTCTCTTCCTTTTGAGGGATGCTAACAAAGAGTTCCAACATCCAGACTCCGAGATCTCGACCGAGTCCAACTACGACCCAACCGACGAGTCCCTCGCCGAGCGCCTCGCCGCGCTCCGCGACATGGTGCCCGCGACCACGCGCGGCTGGATCCACCACAAGTACGAGGCCACGACATCGGCCGTCAAGGCCGCCCTCTCCTTCGCCGGCCGCGCCGCCTGGACCGTGTCCGTCAGCGCCCTGCTCGTTGGCGTGCCCTTTGCGCTCGCCTACGGCGAGGACCAGAACTTCGCCGCCATGGAGCAGGAGCAGCGCATGCGCGAGCTCGGCGGCGAAGTGCTGACCGCCGGTGCTGGTGGGGAGGGCAAGGGGATGACGGCCGAGGAGATCGGGGCGGCGATCGG
>Ga0247824_10000547_pt1 | contig 18777 bp, 13 predicted proteins | sample 13C_PalmiticAcid_FD_194412 | JGI IMG/M metagenome (GOLD analysis project Ga0247824, IMG submission 194412) | Soil microbial communities from agricultural site in Penn Yan, New York, United States - 13C_PalmiticAcid_Day48 | ecosystem: Environmental > Terrestrial > Soil > Agricultural land... | reverse complement strand
GGTATGAAGGGAGCGGGGATTCCTCACTGTGGGCAGGGGCCGGGGCGCAGGTGCCGGCGGCGCATTCGACGGAAATGTAAAAGATTGTGCCGCGGTAGTTCTTGCCTTGGGGATGGTTAGATAGGATTTGATGGAGGGTTGTTGGGAGGGGCTAAGGGGTGGCGGTGGTTGGGGGGAAAGAGAAAAGGAGGAATGGAGTTACTCGAGAGGAGAAAGGGACTTTCCCCTCCTTGGAATAGGGTAGGGGAGACGGAGGCACGTACTGGTTGAGACTTTGGAGACGAGAGTGTCGTTGAGGTAGAGATTTTGGTCCCAGAGGCCGGTAGTGGTGTTTATTTTGTCTGTTGATTCATGCGACAATAATAAGCGTCAGGAGGTGCCGAGGAAGGTGGAGTAACAGTAGAGCGACTAACAGTGCGTCTTGATCCGGGATCCGGGGGGACAAACAACTGGCGAGCCGTTCTGAACGGTGGAGGAGGCTTGAGATGGCAAAGTCAGCATCACCAGGCAGTCGAGAAGGGCCAGGTCGAAGAATACGTACGGCTGAGCGTGTACGCAAAGCTGCACCAGTTGCGCCCGAGATTCTGGCACCACGGGCTTCACATTCGTCTACCACGTTAGCCACCACTCCACACCCCCTTTACCCCTGATTCTACCGAGGACGAAGTTGGCGACAGCTGACTCACCTGGGCTGGACATTCTCAGTCACCCCCTGGAGAAAATCACCCTTGTCGGTCATGATGGCGCTCCACAGGGCAACATCCCCCGTCATGGGGTTCGGGACGTTCCCGACGACCAGCGTGGCAGACGCCTCTTGGATGTATGCATCGCCGCGCGTGGGGAGTGTGACGACGTCGAGGTTGCTGCGGACGGTGCTGGCCAGCGCCAGAAGGACGCCGAGGATGGCGGCCGGCTGGCTCTTCATGACGGTAGTGGTTTTGATGTGGATTTTGTTGACAGACTCGTGAGCGGTGAGAAAGAGGTGGCAATGGTCGAAAGGTTGGGAGTTCGAGCAAACAGAAGGTCTTCATATGTACCGGATATATTCGGTGCTCGACTTGACCCGGCTTTTGCCGCTCCCTTGGACTGTGCACCTTTAGATTACCAGTGTATCGCTGCTCCCCGCGATCGTGATGAGGTGGGGGCAAAGTCCCGGGTGCTACCTGGCGCGTCGTGGTTTGCAGCTTCGGTGAGTTGGTCCTCTTCCGGTATCCCACCCAGCCTGACTGCTCTCGTAAACAGACTTAGCACCGTTCAGGCTCTGATGGCTCATTTGAAGGACTACGTACGTCAAGGCGACCTCCCTAGTCTTGTACTTCCTTACCTACACCGACAATTACGCCACGGGGTATGTTCAAAGGCAAGGCTTCTTCGCTAAGGAGATTACGCTCGAGAAATCCGTCTGGATGGGTTATATTAAGGACTATGAAGGCGGGACCCTGATGCAATGCTCTATGGTGCTCCCGTATCCGCTACCTCGAGGTCGGCCGTATGCTTCTCAAGCAGAAGGAGACTACGTTGGCCAAGATCCGTGCCTTGAGCATGAGCTATGTCGTTCATTAACCGTCTTAGTAACGGGCTGGCGAGATTGTCGCTAATAATCGACCTGCTCTCGATCCCTGCTATTCGCGCAACAGGACGGTCCCCCGGTATGGATGAGTTAGCGCGGCTTGTTTTCAACGCTGATTGACTGGAAACTTCACTGCTTGTTGGTGTTGGTCAGAGAGAATCAACCCTGGCTCCATTACGCCTACCCCGTTTTATCTAAAGCTCCCATCTCGGTCGACAGAAGTTGATACCACGCGTCAGCCATTTAAATGCCGCACGCACCCCAAGTGCCCAACTTGAACTTGGATCAACTCACTGCTGCAACCGGCATCCTATCCGACATCTTCCACGCGACCCTTGTGCCCCTTCAGCAGCACTTCCAACCTACCATTTTCGCCATGGCATCCTTTCCTCTCTTCCCCCTCCTCCCCGTCGAGCTCCAACTGGCCATCTGGGCTTATGCTGTTGTCCCCGATCCTGAGCCCGAGGTTTGCGTCGTCTGTCCCTTGTTTCTGACGCCGGACGAAAAGCCGACCCATCCCTTTATTGTCGACACAGCCTGGCCCGCCGCCATCCACGTCTGCCGTACCGCACGAGAGGCCGTCTTCGCGTCCGGAGCTCTCCGGCTGCGGTACTCCCCGGTCGCGGGCTTCGCTGTACCATACCGCCACTTTCTTCCCGACATTGATACGCTTTATATCAATCAGTCTCAGGTGTTCTTGGTATCGCGACTTTTCAGTCAGGAATTTGCCCGGGGCCTACGTCATCTCGCCGTCGAGGTAGCTGGCATGGAGTCCGACTACGACCGTCTACCCTTGATGATTCGACGAAGGGCTATATTTTTGCGCACCTTGTCCATCGTCTTTGCAAGTACCGCTTCTCCCAACGTCGTACCGCCGCGTACTCCAACGTTCCGACCGCCCTTGCGCCGGTGCAGATTACGCGACATATCGAGTGAGACCTTTGCCAAGATGAAGATGAGGGATACATGGAACCCGGCAAACCTACAAAAATACCTCGACAAATACCGGCAGTCCATGGACGGCCGCATCCGCGTATTTCCCGCCTATACGGCAGAAGAGGGCACGGCATGGAGCACTGTGGATGGCAGCTTCAGCGGGCTGGAGATGAAGGCACAGACGTTTGTGGAATACGCCATGGCCGAGGACAGGCAGGAGCGGTGGGTTGAGGTGTGCGAGGGGCTGGTGATGCCCTACATTCGGGTGACGGACCGCAAGAACCCGGAAGAGTACCGCGTGCTTGACGACAGCGGGCCAGCACAGGTACGCCGAGTTTAGGGCGGCGTGAAGTTGAGGAAGAAAAGAGAAACATTGCGGGAATCCCCCAGCAATTATCCCCCCAGTCGTGGCCCCCCGGCGGAGGCAAAGCCTCGGGCGCATAAAATTTTCCTACTTTTTCCTTTCCTTTCCTCAAACTTTGAAGAGTCGTCATCAGATAGTTGCAATATATTCCTGGGACCGTTCCACTTGGCACCTTGTTGCGTGTGTTGACACAACTACCCTAAACTTGCCCTACATCTCGTCCTCAAAGAATTTAATCAGAGTCCTTGCGCCACTTATGCCGAGCCCCATACGAGGGTAGGAAATATACACCAGGTCATCCCTCGTCGCCCCAAACTTCTCCCTAAACTCGCTCTTCTGCGCCAGCTTTAGCTGCTGGGCGATGGTCCGGTACGTCCTGGACAGGATGCGCGCCCTGATGCCGTCCAGGTTCACGCCAGTGACCATCTCAGGGAGGGCGCTCGCGCCGAACGTGACATTCCTCACGCCTGCCTTGGCCAGCGTCTGGATGGCGGCCGAGATGAGGGCCTCGATGGTCCCGCTCGGCGAGCCGGGGAAGTCGAGGGCAAACTTAATCTGGTAGCCATTGGCCGGCGACAGGCGATGCAACACGCACAAGGCAGCCACCTCGCCCCCTTTGGTCTCGGCCCAGAGGTATCGGCGATGCGCCGTGTCGACCCACGGGGTGACGTCGGTGATGTGCACCTGCTTGCTGCCCTTGCGGTTGGATTTCCACTCGGCAATCTTGGCATCGCACCGGTCGCGGAGTTGCTGAGGGATGGGCTCGTCGACGGGCTGCTCGTGGATGGTCACCCCGGCATCCTCGGCCTGGCGTTCCTTCTTGGCCAGCTTTTTGGCTGCTTCGATGGGCACGCGCTCCTCAGCGACGCAGCTCAGGGTCCGCCAGCCGAGTTTGGAGCCAAGGATTTCCTCGACTTCGGTCCCGATGAGGAGCCACACCGGGCGGAGGTCTTGTTGCTTGCGCAAGTGCTTGAGGAATGCGAGGATGACGGGTTGGTACTGGTGTGCGTCGCAGAGAGGGTTGCCCATGACCAGAGCATAGCCGTTTTCCTCGGCGTAGCCCACCGCGGCACCGGTAGATTCATGCCTCCAGACTTTGTATCTGTCATCAAGCCAGGACGTGTTGGTGGCATCACCGTAGTTGGTGATGAGCTTCTCCATAGGGGGGATGCCAAGGTTAGGGGAGCCGTGCTCGAAGTCGTAGGCATACCGGATTGTGTCGGCCTCGGGATGGGGCAGCCGCACGACGTCCTGCTTCTGTTCCTGCAAGGACTTGGGGTCCCGAGGGTAAAGCGACGCATTGCGAATGTCGCCCAGGTTCAGTAGCAGGAACAGCAGCCGCTCCAGACCGATCCCGCACCCCGCGTGCGGGAGGACGCCAAACTCGAAGCCCTGGACATACTCTTCCAAACCCGTAGGCTCAATGCCGGTCTTCTCCATGCGCTCAATCAGCAGCTCCGGCGTGTTTATACGCTGGCCACCTGTCGTGATCTCCTGTCCACGAACAAAAATATCGAACGAGTTGGTAAAGCGGGGATCTTCCGAGTCGAGTTGGGTGTAGAAGGGACGAGCGGATGTAGGGAACTTGTCGATGATGTAGTAATCCGTCTTGAACTTGTCCTTGACCAGTTCGCCAATCCGGATCTCGGCACGCGTGCTGAGATCCTCGAACTCGGAAGCCTTGCGCCCGTGCTGGTCGGTGAAACCAGAAGAGTTGAGAAGGTCGACGGCCTCTCTGAAGGTCAGAATGGGAGTCTGGTCCAGCCAGACGAGATCATCGTGCGGGAATCGTGTTTTGATGATGTCAATCTCCTTGCGGCACCGCCGGTAGACGCCTTCGAATATGCTCTTCATCAAGTCGTCGATAATGTGCAGGGCCTCGTGGTAGTTTTCATTGATGGACATCTCGAGATCCAGGCCGGTGTACTCGGTCAAATGGCGGTGCGTGTTGCTATCCTCGGCGCGGAAGACGGGGCCGATCTCAAAGACGCGGCCAAAGTCGGCCGAGATGCTCATCTGCTTGCACAGCTGGGGGCTTTGTGCGAGGAAGGCGGTGCGCCCAAAGTACTCGACTCGGAACACCTCGGCTCCCGACTCGGTGGCTCCAGGCATGAGCTTTGGTGTGTGGATCTCGATGAATCCGTGGCCCTCGAGCAAGGAGCGGAAGATGCTGCAGACTGCCGAATTGATGCGGAAGATGGACTGGGCGGTTGGGGTCCGCAAATAGGCGATGCGGTTGGACACGCGAACTCTGGTCGAAGCCCTTGCCTCTAGCTCGTGCGTCTCCTCGTCCACTTCGACACGGTCCATGTTGAAGACGTCGACCGGAAGGTTCTCCTTCACGGGCACAACGAGATGCATCGTGTCGATTCTGACCTCCAGGTCCCGGACAGAGCAACCGGTGATCTCCCCGGGTGGTCGCCGTAGCCTCCCCTGCACATGGACGAAGCTTTCGGTGACGAGATGTTCAGCCCAGCGAATGAAGTTCTCTGAGATCTCGCCCTCCCTGTAGGCCAGAACACCCTGGACGAGGTCGGTTTGGTCCCGGAAGATGACAAAGGCGAGCTTGGAGCTCATGCGCCGCACATGGTGTATGCGGGCTATGAAGTTGGCCGACACCCCGACGTTGTTCTTGTCCGCGGTGAGCTTCTGGAGGGAGTCAGTCTCGGCGAGCACTCGGTGGGCCTTGGTGCCGTATCGAGCTGCTATCTCGGGGGGGTCGTCTTCGTGGGCCCTCTCCTCCTCCTCTTTCCGCCGCTGCTGGAACGACTGCCGCTCCTCCTCACGCTCATCCTCCTTGATGCGTTGCTGCTGCACTTTCTTGAGGTGCTTTTCGTGGGTGGTATCATGGACGAGGGCGGCCGTGTTGCCAATGTGCGGCTTTGACATGTGGTTCTTGGCGGATGCGTGCCCGATCATGCGGTTGAGGGCCAGCATAGGCTTCTTGAGTCCGCCCGGCGACATGATGGCTCAAAAACGGCGTGTTCGGCTTGTTCGACTGATTTGTGTCGCTTCGGCGTGTCAAAGAGCAGACAGGCACCATCCAAGACCGGGAGCGTGAGTTTTAACGTGTCATGCACAGCAAGGATGGAAAGTTGGGAGATGGGATCAGGGACGGCCATTTCTGGAGGAAGAAACAAGCAAGGCATACCGCAGTGATGGCACACACCGCATGGCAGTTGCAAGTCACGTCGTCAATGACGTCAGAACTTGTTGCCCGTCCCTGTATTCGCAGGGTCAGGCTGGTACGTACTATTCTCGGTGCTTGCATATTAATATGCGGGGTCCGACACGCGTCGCCTCGCTCTCCTCAACATGAAGGATGAGAAGTCTCCTACCATCGAGGTTCTTGCGGCAGACATTAATTACTTGGTAATTTTCGACACAGAATTAACACGGCTTGGGTTTTCCCGTCGCACACATCATGTCCAAACCAATCCTCACCGTCGACGGCATCCCCATTTCTGTCCTCCCTCTCTCCGCGCCGGCTACAGAGCAGCCCCCACTCGCCGACGTCCAAACAACACGACTTCAGACGGCTCGGGATGTTACCGGACCTGCTCCACCGTCCCGGTGGTGGCTGCGCGCGTCTGCTAGTGTCTGGAGAGGTCTGCAGTACGTCGGCATGACGGCTCACTTTCTCGCTCCCGAGCGACCCCCAAGCCCGTCGTTTATAAAGACTATCCCGTCAACAATTTCCAAGACCAAGGGGAAGTTCATTCTTCAGTTCTATACGCCCGAGGGGTACGATACAGCAACACCCACAGGGGAGACGTTCCCGGCCGTCGTTAACTTCCACGGCGGCGGCTTCGTCATCGGCAGCGCCACCGACGACGCGCGGTTCGCCCGGTTTGTCCTCGACAAGTGCCATGCCGTCTTCGTCAGCGTCGACTACCGCCTGAGCCCGGAGCACCCGTTCCCCGTTGCGGTCGAGGATGCCGCCGACGCCCTGCTCTACGTGATCCGCTCCGCGTCCGACCTCCATATCGACCCCCTCAAGCTCGCCATATCGGGCTTCTCCGCCGGCGGCAACCTCGCCATCACCTCCACTCTCCGTCTGGCAGACCACCTCAAAGCACTCCAAGCATCCGGCACCCCCCTCCCCGAGCACTGCATCCGCGCCGTGGCCGCCTGGTACCCCGTCACAGATTTCACCCAGCCGCGCGCCGCGAAACGCGCCGCCTGCGTCCGCCCAGAGCAGACCATCCCGGAGGCGCTCACCAACCTGTTCGACGCGTCTTACCTACACCCGCCCATTCTGGAGCTGGCCAACCCGTACCTGTCGCCCAGCCAGGCCGCGGACGAACTCCTGGCGGCGGCTCTGCCCGAGATGGTGGTGCTGTACACCTGCGAGTGGGACATGCTGATGAAGGAGGGGGAAGCGTTTGCACACAGGGCGGGGAGGGCCCCCATCGGCAGGGACGTGCGGTATAAGATGGTCGAGGGGGTGCCGCACGCGTGGGACAAGTCGCCTAGCCCGACGAAGCCGGCCGAGAGGTCGGAGGAGTTGTATGCGGAGTGCTGTGGGTTTTTGAGGGAGGCGTTTGAGAGAGGATAGGAGGAAGATGTTTCAGGAGGTGGTGTTTGTTGCAGATGCCCCCTTACCCCGGTCGCCGTAATGATGCGAGATGATTGTCTTGTTGTGCTTCAATTCTGTGGTTGGTGATGTCCAGGTCGAACCGAACGCGGCCGGCGGCGTGCAAGCCGTTGGGCGTCTCCTGCAGCCAGCGGGGCGGCAGACCGCCAGTCCTTGACGTTGACCATCATGGTGACTTTTGACGTTGGCCAGCTCTTTGGTACCGATCTCCTACACAGCTGATCTTGTTTTGGTCAAAAGCCCAAACTCGCCTGTGAGGACCGCCTCCCACTAGCAGTCGCTGTGTGTGCACACCTTGTGTCAAAGAAGCTCTGGGTGTTTCATTTCATGGCCGGGGCCTGGTAATTACCGTCCATGCATTCCGCACAGTACTGTCAAGGCGGCTGCGCCGGTGTGTCCGTCGTTGGTGAACATCACGTTATTTTTACGGATAGAACGGTTGGTTGGACCACTTTTGTGTGGCGCGCATGTGTGGCCCAGCCCTTAAAAACACCGCTGAGCTGGAAGGCATCGGGAAACTCACGAGTTCATCTCTCTCTTCTACAACACCACCGACCACCCTCCCTGACAACCCACCACTTTATAAACACGGAGCGCCCGCGCTCGCTCCTTTCTCTTGGGAGCGAAACAATGGGCTCAAACTGGTTTTCGCGCTGCGAGTTGGATCAGCGGTTCAGCTCTGCCATGCGATACCCCTACCTCCCGCCTGGGAGCGGCATGAAATGGCTTGTGTCCGACTGGGACCAGCGACGTGTGGTCGATGTGTTTGTCCCAGGCCCTCGATGTCGAGGAGACGTTCGTTTTCGAGGCCGTTGCAAAGTTCATCGAACAGCTCCCCGCCGACGTCGTCCAAGTCAAGCTCGACAGAGCCGGCGACCTCGTGTCAACCTCGTCCGACTTCAACCATGATCGCGCCTGGATTCCCTTCTATCCGCCGCGTACTGATTTCCCCCGGCGGATACCGACAATTCGCCGCCGCGGCCTCACTGAAGTCGACCGCCTCGGCCTGCAAGTCGACCTAACCACCTACCCGGACCCGTTGCGCCCTGGCGAGACCAGGAAGGTGGTGTTCAAGTACTATGTGACTGAGAACAGCGTGGTCACTTGGTGGCATGAGGCAAACTGCGTTCTTCGTATGCCTAGCCACCCTAACATTGTGCCATTCGATGCGCTTGTTGTCGATCGGATTGACCATATCGATTGCGTTGTGGGCTTCACGACGCGCTACATTCCGGGTCGAACACTCCACCAGAACAACAACCGGGTGTTCAAGCTCAAGTACCTACAGCAGCTCATCAATGTACGTGTCCTGAATTCTACCCCTCTTCCTATAACAGTTGATTAATTGTAGTCAATAAATAGGTTGTCGACCACCTCAACCTCCACCTCGGCATCGTTCACGGCGATATTTGCCCCTGGAACCTTCTCATCGACGCCGAGACCGACGCGCTCCAGCTCTTCGATTTCAACTACGCAGCTAAGCTCGGATGGGAAGGGGATGAGGACAACCGCCTTGAATTCGAATACGAGGAGAACCGCAACGATGTCAAGTTTGTGATCTTCACTGTGTACGAGCTGATCACCCGAGAGTTCTGTTTTCGCCAGGAATTCTACCCCGACGAGCTGGATGCGTCCGAGCTAATGAAGAAGCCCAAATGGACGGCGCACAAGGACGCAAAGCTCGACAGCCCCGTCACCGAGTACGGCCGGGTGCTCAATGACTGGGCTAAGCAGCGGGCGGAGATGGATAAGAAGGTTGACCACTTTACCAAGGCATCGCAGCCGCTCAACTGGCCAGCACTGCGCGTGGATCCGTCCATCGCATGGGATCAGACACCCTTCAGAAGGAGGGGCCAATTCCGGGGCACACTCACTCAGATGGGGAAGGACTTCCTCCGATGGGAGCGGCCGCCCACGCGCTCGTTGCCACCCCCAGAAGGCCAGCGCCTGCTCGCCACCGGAGAAACTGTACAAGATGTACCAGGTGCCTCCACAAAGAAATAGGAGCTGGGAACTGTCACAGCGGCTCGGCCGTGGCCGCTGGGACCGGGCACGCGTCCCCTGGGGTTGACGATTCTGTACCTCGCTGTCGTGAGACCTGCTTGTAGCTCTTCGCCCGTCTTAATAAGAGAGCCTGCCCGTACCTGACGGAATAGAGCCCAGACTGTAGCTTAGACCGAATACTACTATCATTGGACTACCTGCCCATCCGACCCGTGACATTTACTACCTTGACCCTATTTAACGCCTCGTCTAGGCAGCATTGCTAAAGCTCATTCCTTTTCCTCATTCTGCTCCTCGTCGCTCCCCGAATCTAATTGCTTAGCTACTTCTGCCTGCTCAGCCTGGTCCCAATTAGCAGCGGCGCTAGCGACCTGCTTCCACCACTACGCCTCCGATGCTAGGCTCCTACGCCTGGCCCGTCGCCGTCTTCTGACGAACGTCCCCATGACGACAGGGGCCCGATGCTGGTCAGCGTCTCGTGGGGCTTGACCGCCTTGGCCTGGACCTAGGTTATTCCAGGTTTATCACCTCCGAGTCGACATCGGGCAACTCCAACAGAGCTTCGCCCATCATGAGCCCCGGGATGATGCAGTCGCCAATAAGGAGATATCGACCGTCGGCAACTGGACGGATCGCGTAGGGGAGCTCCATCCCGTCAAAGATGCAAACCAAGTCTCCTTCTTCAGCGACCGGTGGCAGCCAGCCGATTCTCCCTTCCTTCGTGCGACCGAATCGTCGCTGCACCTTATCCATTATCAGATTCTCCAACAGTTGGTTTGATCTGAGGCTCATACATTCCCAACCGGCAATCCTGTAGCTGTGATCATCGACCGCGTATGCCGTGGCTTTATCGAGACGCAACTTCTCAGAAAACTGGCTCCTGGCCAGTTCTAAATCCTGGGTCATCTCTTTGAACATGGCGTTGTCGTAGAGTAGTGCGTCTCGGAAAGCTTCCTCGCGGTTGGTGCCCGTGCATGTAGTGTTCGCAATGGCCATGCATTCTTGTAACCACCCATACCTGTCTTTCTTAACCCTTTGGATGCCTTTCCGAGAGAAACCTCGATTCCCGTCCATCATGGTGTTTATGATGTGGGAGTCGCCAAACCTTCGGCCGTCCGACCCGAGAAGCTGAAGCCTGTCGAGGATGCGGCCGCGGATCGTCAGCATCATGCTGTCATTGTCCAAACGCGCCTGTAGCACCAAGTCACCCGAGGCGTTGTAGTCCCTGACCTGCTGCACGGTGAACTGGGAAGCCAAGATGGTCCCGTCCCCGTCTGCCAGGACGCTTTCGAGGTTGGGGACCCACGAACGCACTCGGCGTTGTAACGGCGTAAACAGGACAAGAGACCACAGCAGCTTCAGACTCATGCTGTCCGAGACACAAGCGTATGCAAGCTGTCGCCAAGTCTCTTCGGCTGAGTTCTTGTAGTCGACGAGATGATCGAAACGGTGTGCGTCGGAAGCGATCCCGGCCAGCGCGAATATGTGATCCCGGGGGTCGCCACAGCGAAATCCCAATGTCCTCGCAACGAGAAACAACAGGATTTGGTTCCCCATGGCCTTCATTTGTGTGAGGACTGTTGCCCGGTGCATATTCATTCCCAAGATCTTTGTGCCCGCCTCCAGAACATGAGGCTTGGGGCAAAGTCTCAGGAAATGCCCTTTCGCGGGTGGACAGAGCTCGACAAAATTCATCCAGCTAGCCAACGCCGCCCACGGGAGAGGACGTACTCTACCGGCAACCATGAGTGGCTCCCGCGACTTGGCCAGCTCTTGGATGACCCATTTTCGCGTAAACCACGGACGGCTGAGCAGAGCCCAGATATGTTCAAAGGCAGCATCCCGGTGATTGCCAAACGCCGCCTGTAACATGTCCTCGGCCTGGCTTTCGCTGACCAAGCCAAAGCCGTCTTCTGATGCCGGCCAACCAAGTCCGGACGAGACCCAGATCCTGTCAAACCTGCGCAGCCAGCCAAAGGCCATCTTGGTCTCGTCCGACGCTTCGCCAAGCCAAATAGCTGTCTTGCTCGCCGCGGCGTAGATCTTGCCCATCATCTTGACTTGCTGGGTACGCTCCGCGATGTCGTCTTGGTTGATGCAAAGTGCATCCGCCCAGACGAAGATGTCGCCGGCGGGCTTGCGGAGATCTTGCAACGCGAGGTGGAGGCTGGGCCCGATTTCGGCTTGGAGGCCCGAGCAGCGGATTGCTTTTTGGGGCTGCGGGTCGCCCCATGGGTAGGACAGCGCGGTGAAGCAGGGCGCTTTGTTGAGAGAGGTGTGGATAAGATCGACGGACAGCTCATCCGCCTCTGGTCCGGCATGGAGCCTCAGGAGGCGGATGTGGCCGGCCAGTGAGAGTGGGGTGTAGCGGTAGTACTCGGTCATTGTAGTCGTTTGATGGTGGAGCTTTTTTTGGCTGTGGATAGGGAGATGAAAGAGATGAGAAACATAGGAGGGTTGAGGAGGGAACCGCAGGTTCACAAGAGCAGGCTCCGAGGCAACCATGGACACATCGGGAGGGGCTGAGTTCTGGGCGGAATGCCCCAGCCACAGCCTGTCTGCCAATCCGCTGTCGAGCCAACGCCATCCCGTTGGCTCTCATCTGCGACATCGCCCGCTGTCTTCTGCGAACCACCAGGTCCAGGAATACGTTCTCGCCCTGCCAATAGTAACGACAGCCTCTAGCCTTTGTTATTGTTAAAAAGGTACGTGCTTTTGCCCTCATTCTCATACCTATCGGTTCTGGACCCTTCAAAGTCAGACAGGGAACTTTTATACGTAACGTAGTCGTAGATAGTTACGAACGGCCGGCTACTAGCCGTCACAGTGAGGGACGGCCCCGGGCCGGGCCGGGCCTCGCCGCAGCAGCCCACTACCTGCTCGGTGCCGTCGGCTAATGTGACTAGCTCTTTGAAGTCGTCATGGCAGCCATTGTGTTCGTCATCCCAGTCGTCAGTCCAGTCCTCGAGCGGGCCGACGGTGACCTTGATGGAGGATACCGCGGGGTATGATACAGGAGACTCGGAAACCGGATGGAAGCAGTCGGGGGCGGATTGGTAGGGAGACTGCGACGAGATCGAGTCGGTGGGGGAGGCAAGGACATTGATACCGGTTCTCGGGCCCGAGATATACCACCGGAGACGGTAAAAATCGAGGGATGGGCGTTTCCCTGGACCTGCCTCTTCGAACGGAGGGAGGTTGGGAGGCATGCCGTGCTGCGTTGGCTGGGAGGCTGGGACGAGCCGATTATCAAGTCGTCGCAAGGGCAATGGCGAGGAAAGGACGAGGAAAGGGAAATAGGGCATTTGCAGCGAATAAATACGGCACGGGCCACCCCCAATTCCTCCCAGGTAACCGGATAAGCGGGCCAGTCATCTGTCGTGCTGAGCCAACGCGCCATGTCAAGGCAACCACACTTTACATCTCTTACATATACCCTCTTACTCCTCTGTTACCCCCCTACCTCATACGTATACTCTGTTGTCTGCATGCACTCTCCTCGCGCGTGTAGTTCCTTTATAGTGGCCCCAGTGTTAGATGCCCACCTTGGGTAGAAGAATGACTAACTTAGCTCCTTGACACCTAATATAATGTGAGCCCTTTACGTATGGTTGCTTCAGCGCCGTGGCGGTAAGGACGGAGGGGACAACGGGATGTTTAGGTCGCTGTGGAAATTGTTTCGCCACTCCGCGTGTAGCAGAAAGCCCTGATGTGTGCTGTGATGTAGGATTCCCAACCTGCCGGACGACAGCCAGGAGTCCATTCACCTCCAGCTCGTTGTTGGCCGGGTGGTGCTGGATAACGTGGAGTGGCAGTCTTATTCACCGATCTGACGTGCCTATGTCGCCAGGCACTGTTCCGCTGAACTTGACCCGTCACTGGACCCTCGCTAATGCACTGTTCATGTCTGTCACCAAAAGAGGACAAGTTGTAACACACAATTCTCAACATGATTAAATGAGCATGACTGTATCCCTGCGCAAGGGCACTCCGGTTGCGGTGCCGGCCCCTGTGCAACTCTCTCTCCTCGCCCTCTGTCTGCCGGATCCAACAATCACTCAGGTCCCATGTAATAATTAGTCCCCCGTTTAACTGCCCACCTACTTCTGGGCGAACACAATCAACACTGCTGCATAGCTGGGAAGTATGCCAAAAAGTAATGGTTAGCCGCAGGTTGTGCATTGTCTGGAGGCATTTCAAAGTCTAGAACAGGAAAACCCTCCTGGAGACTAGAGGAAAAGAGATATTAGAGACTTACGCGCATGCTGCCAAGACAATCTCGTGGTCGCGACATGCCGTGCCAGCAGCCATAACCACGGACACGAGTATGCAGCACAGGGCGACGACCACTACCACCGTCGGCCTGTCCTCTATGCGCGAGAGGATACCGACAGGGACCAGAAGTAGAGCGGACGACAGCACAGTCAACAATACCCGGACAATCAGTCGCACCTTGGCGTCGTCGTAAAGATGCAGCCTTCCGGACTGTGAGACGGAAACCGTTCGTCCTCCAAGTGTTTTCTAGCTGGAGCGTCAGAGTCTAGCCGTGTTCCGCTTGATCTGGGCCTCACACGAAGATCCAGTGCCGCCGGTACAGCTTGATGACTGCCCCAGATGGTAAGCAGATTTCGGAGGAGACATTTGCTTACCGTTGAGAGCCACCGCCACGCCAGCGTCCCAACGAGGCGGTAGACCCACGTCTTTTGGGAGGAGCCCTCTCCTAGGGTGACCAGATCATCGTCGCCGAGTTCTGGTTTGCTGAGAAAGGCCAGATCGGGGCTGTTCGACTGCGGCAGGGATGACTGTGCCCAGCGACGCAAGTCGGATAGGGCGACGGGATCGGGAGCTCCGAGCCTGCAGATCTGCGAGTAACGCGCCATGGCTTCGTCTGTAATAATTAATGACCGTTAGGAGGGCGCAGTCTTGAACGCTTCTTTTTCTCTCGGGAATTGGCGAGCCTACTGTATGCGAGGAGCCTTGTCTCAGCAAGGTCCTGGAGCCGACCGGTAACATCGCCTTCCTCCTCAAGCCGCTTCTCGAGATGCGCGAGCTCGGACTGGATCCGAAGGATATTACGTATGTTCATGGCCGCGAAGCGCCGGAATATCAGGTAACTCGCGTCATGGCGCATGACATTTGCCAGGTTGCCGTGCGGATCGTCGCCATCTGAAGTCGCAACCCCCGGGGCCGGAGGTGTGCCAATAGTGGTTGTCGTGGTTGTCGTGTTTGTTGTTGGCAAAATTGGCCCACCTTGGGGTATCTGTTTCTCTTTTTGAGCGAGTCTCGAGCCGTAAGTGCGGTTACCGTGTCTGCGGAGACGGAGCTGGATGTTCTCGTGCTCGACCAGGTGGGCTTGCAGCTCGGACCTACGAACTTCAGTACCTGAGATGGACAGGCTTCGGTTGGCACGCAGAAACGGCGCCCGTTCGGGGTGAATGCTTACTCGCTCCCAAACTGCTTTCCGGGACAATGATGGCAGATCATGTTGCTGTCGCGCTCTTATCCGCGGAGGAGTTGGTCGAGTACCTACCGAGTAAGGACTCCAGACGCTGTTTTCTTGAGGCTCGACGAGACTGACTCCGTTGGCGACAGAACACGACACAAAGTTCCATCGCTGCCCTTGCTCCCAAGTCCCCCGCTCGCTCCGACGCGATAGCCTGATTGCGGGGGGGGCTGTGATCGGCAGACCCAGAAACCCCATGCAGCGTAGTATTTGACCCCCCTCCGTGCTCAAGAGTTAGCCTGCGCGCAAGTGTGCCTTGCCGAAGGGATGGCACAGCCACGCTTTATAATCGCGTACAGCCTGGTGGTCATTCTGCGCTTCGAGCTGACTTTGTCGCATTTTAAGGTAGCTCGCTCGCCCAACCTTTTCCCCTCTCGCTGTCCGTAGCAATCGAGGAGAGCCCCCGGCAACGCGCCACACCTTCGATTTTGACTTTGCCTGTTACCCGACGAAGTGATAATTAATTACCTGCCTAACATGGATTGCAAACATTGCGGTCACAAATCTGAGAGCCAGTAAGTAATAGGTGGACGGAAAATTGGCGGAAACTGTCCTTCTTTCTGCCCAGCGAGTATTGACTGCGACGCCCAGGGCCGAGTTTGCCGCCCATTGCGAGGAGCACGAGAACATACAACAGCGTCTCAACCGTACCGGTCTTCGAACGTATGGTGCCCGGTATACCGAGCCCGAGCCAGCCAAGGGTAAACATGAGTCGTCGACGTCGGGTCAACCTCAGCAGCGTGCTGAAAACGAGAGAGTGCTTCAACATCGACCCAAGGCAGTGCCCGCACAGGTCTCCACAAGCGACTCTGCTTCGACAACCGAAGACATCCATACAGACGCGCTGAGTAAACGGGTGCAAGCCATCGTCAAGAGGTTCCCCGCATATCAGGGCGATGGGATCGAACCTCAACAAGAGCAGCGGCCGCGCGAGATACCTTGCCCGGACTGCGACGCCAAATTCCGAAGTCAGTACGTCACACCATGTTACCTGAATACCTTGTCTATAAAATTTTGTCTCTCGCCAAGATCTAACAAAGGAATAGGCAGCAATTTGACGCGCACTTCCTATCACTGTACTGCCGTGGAAACGATATTCTCCAGTATGGTTTGGCTGCGGACAGGTACCATCAAACTAGCACTGATGTGGCTCCCTCTCGCCATCGCAGCTGACATAGTCATAGTTCCAAGCCCCGTGGTTATTTCGTGGAGGAGGTACGGGTGCCTTTCGACCACCATTTACATGGCTCGCTGTTTCAGTGCCGGAAATGCGACTCTGCGTTTTCGACTCTGGTTGAGAAAGAGGAGCATGAACTCACACGTTAATTTGACCCAACCTGCTGCTGTTCATGATCAGGTAACCAATAACGGTCGGGACTGACTTTCATGATCTTGCAGACCCATTATTGCCGCACAAATGCCTTCATTGCGCCAAGGTATTTGGTACAGAGTGAGTAAGCCCTTGCAAGCACTGAGAAGCCCTGCACCTAGGTGCTCTAACGAGATTGGGTGTCTACCTACCTAGATACGAGCTGGAAACACACTACGAGTGGCATGACGACATGGAGTATCGACAGATGGTGGATCGACTCCCGCTCCCGGATCAGAAAGAGCATCAGAGTGAACAACCCGAGGTTACTAGCGACGTCTTCCAGCTCCCCGGCGGAATCCAAAAAGTCCCCTTCCCCTTCGCCATTGGCAAAAAAAGTTGGCATTTCCCAGGGTCGGTGTCTGAATTGTCGAGCGTTAACGGCCCTTCAGACCGACCGAAAGATAAAGCCGTGTTGGGTATTAGTTCTATCAGCCGGGAGGACGTGGAACATCGTAAGTCGTCTTCAAATTCACCCCTTTGCGCGAAACAGCCGCATCTCATTCCTCCAACGAGCAGGCTTTGCACCCAGGGGCATCTTCGTCGGCGGACCAACTCATGGATACTTCCTCCCTCCAGGCATGGGCGAGGAGCAGGGGAGTTCCATTGTAAACTCATATCACAACTCGAAAGACGTACCCCTGCTTTTGACCCCGGACGGTCGCGTCATCAGAGTCGGCGGCCTCCGGACGGCTGCGGCTCCGGAGGTAACCAGCGGCAGGCAAAGCCATTCACTCGCCAGCGCAGCCTACTCGGATTCGAGCAACCCGGGCACCGAGGACGTACACGGATGTCACTCTATGGGCCACGGGTCCGCAGAAAAGGGATTCCAGGTTCGGGATGCGTCGGGCCGTCTCAGATGGTTGCGAGTCGAAGCCTACGGGCCTGTCTCCAGTTTCATCCTTGATGATCCCCCCTTTCAGCAGGAGCTTGAGGAGCAAGTCGGGGCTGCCGTGAAGTGGGAAACTGACGGCGATATGGAAAAAGCCTTGGTTTCCTGGAAGCGGGTTGCCGAACTGCTGGCCGACCCGTCGAACGTCGAACGCGACAAGGACCTGGTGGCTATGGGCCAGCTCGCAGACCTTTCGTCAAAACTTGGGCGATTCGACGAAGCAGTGAGGTACTACTGCGATGCTCTGGAACTCTGCGAGAAGCTCTTTGGCATCGCTTACATTGCCAACTTTTCCATCATCAATGCCCTCGCCGTCCTCTTTGACGAGAAGGGAGACTATCAACAAGCTGCCCCCCTCTATCGCAGATCACTTGCTGGTCGCCTCAGCATTCTCGGACCGGACCACCCAGACACACTCATGAGCACCCAAGAACTGGGCATGGCCAACCGGCAACTCGGCCATCTTCTTGCTGCCAGGCGGCTCATCGAGACGGCATGCCTTGGTTACGAGAACCTGACACCGCCGGAAGAGAGGATGTCGTTGATGACGCGCAACAATCTCGCCTCCATCTACGGCTCCCTGGGGCTGAAGAAAGAGGCCGCCGCGCTCCTCGTGCAGTGGGTACCCCAACTGAGACAAAGCCTTGGCCTCAACGACAGGCTCGTTGCCTTTGCGGTTTTCAACCTGCTGCAGAACCACCAGAGCCCGACTATTCCGACCGATGTTCTGGGTGTTATCCACGAGCTCCGGGGCCTTGAATCCGAGGAGGGCATCACCGCGTCACAAGAGTTGGCGAACTTCTTTGCCACCCGCCAACGACAGAAAGATGCCCTGCCTCTGTACCGCGAAGTCGTCCAACGATGGAAGCGGCGGCAAGGGAACCAGAACGATGTCGCATACCAGCGGTTAACCAACGCCACGGCGCTACTCGCCAATTGCCTCCTGCGCCTACACCTCTATCAAGAGGCCGAGGCGGCCTACGGCGAACTCGCCCGCCTGGCCGCCGGCGTTGCCGCGCTCCGCGGATGGCATGCGAGCGCGACCACCACGGCCGCAATGGCGAGACGCAAGAGGGAGGCGCTCGACGGCGAGCGTCGCCGCTGGCGCCTAGACGAGCCGGGGCCGTGCCCCTGCGGCCAACCCACAACTCGGCTTTGCCCCATCTGCCAGACAAAGCGGCTCTGCTCCGCCGCCTGCGAGCGGAGTCACCACTCGCCCGGTGCCCCCACCGCCGGGCTATGCATCCCGTCCGTCACGCCCGAGCAGTCCACCATGGCCTACCTGGAGCCCGACTACCCGGCACCCAACGTCGAGCGGTGGTTCCAGTCCCTGTTCGTGAGTGACGAGCTCATCCCGCGCAGCAGCGCGGGCGCGCCCCGCCTGCGCTCGTCGCAGGGCCTCTTCGTGCCCGCCACCCCCGGCCGGTGCTTCGCCACGCTACGCATCAAGAAAGACCCGGCCTGTCTGGCGGGATACTGGTTCAACTCGCGGTGCGCCGCCGACGTGCGCGTGCGGTACAACGGCAATGTGCAGGCTTCCGG
>Ga0247824_10000544_pt1 | contig 18810 bp, 16 predicted proteins | sample 13C_PalmiticAcid_FD_194412 | JGI IMG/M metagenome (GOLD analysis project Ga0247824, IMG submission 194412) | Soil microbial communities from agricultural site in Penn Yan, New York, United States - 13C_PalmiticAcid_Day48 | ecosystem: Environmental > Terrestrial > Soil > Agricultural land... | reverse complement strand
ATGGACGGCTGGGCGTTCGTTTCTGAGCTTATGTACGTTCTTGTGTCCAGATGTAAGTAAATGATCGCATTCGATTTGCCCTCCGTCGTTCGAAGGCCGGGACAGGGGTCTCGGTAGAAGGGTCCCGACTGCAAACCCTCGCTGAAAGTGAGATGTGACTAGAGGCAGGGGGTGGTTGCTTCGGGTAACGATGCAAGTCACCGAGGTGTTAGCCAGCACGCCACGGCTGCTCCAGAGTGAGGAAGGGTCAACTAGACTAATCGTTTAGGATGTTGTCGACACGTAGATTGTGCCATCATGGTTGTGTCTTAGTTGCTCAAAAGCCACAGCAAGTTCACTCTTGACCCAGAACTGTTGCCTTATCCACCAACCTGGCGCATATCAAATCTCCCGTCTGTTTGAACTCGGGACGAGGTCGAGTCTGTCTGTCTCAAGTCTCGCCCAAGACGTTGTCTCCCCTCGGCAATAGGGTTCCCGCATGCGGGCAAACAGCCATTGGGTCGAGCTGTAGCTGGCCGATGCCAGACGGGCCATGGCCCAGGGGGGCAAACACTGATCGGTCTGGGACTGAACCTTGGTCTCGGCCATTGAAGTGGACGACGAATCTGGGGGTTGTTTCAACAAGAAAGATACACAAACTCATCCTCCTGGCCCTTGTTTCCCGTCTCCTTAACCTTCAAGAGCCCGGGATTGCCCAAGTAAACGTGCAGCTGTCCTAGCGTTGGTGTTGTAATCTGACCGCATGGCATGTGCGACGTTGCAGCAAACAGGGCGGTACGAGCTCAAAAAATCCCAGTCAACGGTTAAGGGGGGGCAGCCATGCGTTTGCAGATCTGGTCTGTGACCTCCCGTCACACAGCATTGCAACACATGGGACGATCCAGGGTCCCGGCTCCTGCACAGTCCAGCCCAGGCAGCGTCCTACATACAAGTTGGTACACGAGGACCGGGTTCCCTACCCGTCGGCTCCGTGCAGGGCAATTCCTTCGTCGCCGTCCTCGGGCGGATACAACGTGTGTTTGACTCACTTCTCCAGCGTGAAGATGCCGTTGAGCTGCAGCGGCCATGTCTCAAGACAGCTGCGTATCAGCGTGACTTCCATGAGGGTGGCGCTATTCAGACAAGACGGCACCACACCTTGGGCAACAAGAGCCATGCAGAAACGCAACCCAAAACGCCATCTAGCCGTATCTCCACCCACGCACATATCCATATCTTCCTATCATCAAACACGACATCAGGCAAACCCCCGGCCTCAAACCAACAAGTCTAGTGGTGATGACCACCCTCCCCCTTCTCCAACACGCTCTGGCACTTGGCCAAGATGGCCGCCTGCCTCGCCACATCCGCCAGCCGCCCAATGACGTGCTTGTTCCCTTCCACAAACCCATACAGCGCGTAGGGGATGCCGACCTCGTTGCAAAACTCCTGCACCAGCCCTTGGGTCTTGCGCAGGTTGTGCCGCGGGATCCGCGGGAACAGATGGTGGATCACCTGGAACTGCAGGCCGCCGTGGATGAAGTCGAGCCAGGGCGGGCAGTCGACGTCCATGGTGGTGCGCAGCATCTTCTGCGGGAACGACTCGTCGACGCCCAGGTCGGCGGTGCTCATGGCGAAGTGCGACAGCGTGATCTGCACGTGCACCGGGGTCGTCACGAAGTGGCTGACCAAGACAAACACGAGGCGGTCCCAGCCGTTGTCGATGCTCTTGTACACCACGCCGTAGCCAAACCACCACCAGAAGCACACCTGCCCCGCAATCTCGAGCCACCGGTGCCAGGCCGCGATGCCCTTCCGGGGACCCTGGCCCGCGAGCAGGTACAGCCACGACAGGCGGTACAGGTTGAAGCGGCCGAAGAGCAGGATGACGTAGTACAGGTGGTGCTGCAGGGAGATGAAGAACTTGGCCGCGGCGTCGTAGTGCATGACATGGTCGTAGTAGGTCGAGCGTAGGCCCGCGAGGAAGCGGTGCGAGATGGCGAAGAAGGGCATGTGCTCGATGTCCGGGTCGTGCTCGGGCGAGTTGGTCACGATGTGGTGCACGTTGTGGTTGCGCTTCCACCAGCCGAGGGACAGGCCGCCCAGGAAGTCGGCGATAATGATGCCGATGACCGTGTCGGCCTGGAAGTTGTGCGTGATGCCCATGTGGCCGGCGTCGTGCGCCGTGAAGACCAGCTGGTGCCAGAAGCAACCCAGGAAGAAGGCGCTGGCGACGTACCACTTCCAGCGCAGGAAGAGCAGCATGAGGCCGAAGAAGAGCGTGTACCGCGAGACCTCGACGGCGTAGGCGTAGTAGTTGCAGTCGTACAGGCCCTCGGCCTTGATGCGCTCGTGCAGGAGGCGGTACTTCTCCACGATGGCCTCCTGCGTGGCCGGGTCCGGAGGCGGGTACTTGCTGAGATCGAGCTTGATCTCCTTCCGTGTAAGGATGTCCAGGTGCGCCATGCCATCGGCCGGGGCCGGAGTAGCTACGTCGTCGACCGACGAGAGTGAGGTGGCCGACTCTGACCTTGGCACCCCTGTCTTGCGATTGCGCAGTTTGACTTCGTTGGTGTCAAAGGTGGGTGAGGGCAATCGTGAGCCGGAATCACTCGACGCCGCCGTGGCATGCTCTTTCATTTGTTGCGCGGCCAAGTTGACGTCGTACTCCTCCTCCTGCTCCTGCTCCCCATCCCCAACTCTCGCCCTGAACCTCCCTCCCTGAATAGGGGGCAGGAAGTTCTTCCAGCGGCCCTCGATGCGCCCAATGCGGTACTTGTCCATCATGCGGCGGGCCTCGAGCGAGTGCAGCCTGTATGCGTCTTCATGTCAACACATACACCCTCACGCATCCAAAGGATCACCACCACCCCTCAGACACCACAAAATAAAAATGCAACTCACCCATTCACCTCATCCGTAGCATCCCTCCCCAGCATATGCAGAATCGCCTTGTCCCCGCCCGGGTGGTACTTGCACCAAGCATCAGCCTTGATGACATGCTGGTCGACGATGAAGACCTTCCTCCCCTCGGCAATTAAGGCCTCGATCTCGCGACGAGGCAGCACGGGGTATGAGCGCCCGCCTCCTACCGCCTTTGACGACGAACTTGTGGACACAGCCATTGAAGCAGCTTCCCTCAACCTCGAACAAGGTAGGATAGGCGTGAAAGTAAAAGGGCGCGTAGACAAAAACAAGGGGAGCAAAGAGCGTGGTCGCAACACCCTTAAACACCAACCCCCAAGCCCGTCCGTATATAGTTTCGTGAAACCCTCTCCGTTAGACCGCCTCTCCCCCTCTCAATGTCACCCACCACTTGCAACAAACCCGCCGTGTTGCCAAAAATCAACACTGTTCTTCGGTCCCAATGGCACCTGTCAGCACAAAGCCGAAGAATCCGGTTGGAGGAGACGAGAAACGAAGGAATGGAATCCCAGAGCAGGAATACGGGGAGGGTAGAGAGAGAGAGAGAGAGAGACGCGCATTACAATGGAACGTTTCTTCGTCCTGACCGAAACCCCGAAAAGCCAAGTGCATGGATGGGATCGACCCACACCGCCGCTGGAAGGAAACCCCCAATCGTTCGTCTCCCCAATTGTCCAATTGTGGTACGATCCCATTCGATCAACAAACCCGCAAAGCTGCATGAAGACAGGGGGTGTCGGTAAAGGGTTAGGGTTATTCTAGCTGGGGGGGCTGGGTTGATGTTGACTTTGGCAGATGAAAGGGCAAGATCCACCTTCACATGGGATGAACGGGAAGAAAAAGACGGGACGGATTGCCTTGCTCTTTTCATCTCTTCTTTTTTCCAGAGCATAGGTTTGTGGCCTGTGGCCTCTTCTCACCGACTCACATCACAACAATACCACACGTCAAACACCACCCTCAACTCGGCACATCTCACACCATGCCACATAACCACGGTTTGAACAAATGAGACCTTCTCTATCTTGCCGCGAGACTATAAACCCATCCACCATCTAACGTTACCCCTCAGCCAGCACATAACGCAACGCAAACTCGCTGCTCGCCTGCTTTGCTTCGTTCGGTAGATTAGGGTTTTTTTTTTCCCCAGCTTTCAAATACCTGCCAGCCGGCGCAGTCCATTTACCGATGATGCCTGTGAGAGGGAAAACAAGCTAAAGTACAAGGTACACAAGAAAACGCCGCGCAACAGACCCCGAACACGCCTCACTCCCTTAAAAGTGGATCGCCTTCGAGTACGTCGCCATCGCCGCCTCCTTGAACGCCTCGGCGAGGGTCGGGTGCGCGTGGCAGGTGCGCGCAATGTCCTCGCACGACGCGCCGTACTCGAGCGCCAGCGTGCCCTCGGCAATCATCTCGCCGGCGTTGGGGCCGATGATGTGCACGCCGAGCAGGCGGTCCGTCTCGGGGTCCGCCAGCATCTTGACCATGCCGTCCGTGTCCAGGTTGGTCTTGGCGCGCGAGTTGGCGCTGAAGGGGAACGTGCCGACGCGGTAGTTGATGCCCGCCTTCTTGAGGTCCTGCTCCGACTGGCCGACCCACGCAACCTCGGGGAAGGTGTACATGACGGCGGGGATGACGCCGTAGTTGACGTGGCCGTAGCCCTTCTTGATGTACTCGACAACCGCCACCGCCTCCTCCTCGGCCTTGTGCGCAAGCATGGGGCCGAACGTGACGTCGCCGATGCAGCGGATGTGGGGGATCTTGGTGCGGTACTCCGAGTCGATGATCACGCGGCCGCGCTCGTCGAGCTCCATGCCAATGTTCTCGAGGCCGAGACCGCCGGTGTAAGGGCGACGGCCGATCGCGACGAGGACGACGTCAGCGTCGATCTGTTGTTGACGAGTCAGTGTGCTGGCCTCCCAATGCGCAACCATTTTAGAAAAGAAAACCCACCGTCTCCGCCTTGCCGCCCTTGGCCGAGTCGACGTTGAGCTTGACGGACCCGTCAGCCTTGTCGCCGCTAACGACCTTGGTGCCAGTCTTGAAGTTGATGCCCTGCTTCTTCAGGATCTTCTGGATGTTCTTGGCAATCTCGGTGTCCATGCCGGGGCCGCCGATCTGATCGAGGAACTCAACCACGGTCACCTCGGATCCGAGACGGGACCAAACCGACGCCATCTCGAGACCGATGATGCCGCCGCCAATGACCACCAGCTTCTTGGGCACCTTCTCGAGCGCAATGGCGCCAGTGCTGCTGATAACGGTCTTCTCGTCGATCTCGAGGCCGGGGAAGGGGGTAACTTCGCTACCGGTGGCGATAAGGATGTTCTTGCCGGTCACGCTGGTCTCGCCGCCGTCGTTGAGCTGCACCTTGACCGTGTGCTCGTCCTGGAAGGAACCGGTGCCCTTGAGGTACTCGACGCCGTTCTTCTTGAGGAGGAACTCGACGCCCTTGGTCAGGCCCGAGACCGACTGCTCCTTCGCCTTCATCAGCTGCTTCAGGTTGAGCTTGACGTCGCCGACCTCGATACCGCGGTGTTTTGTGTCGTGGAGGACCTGGTGGTACAGATGCGAGTTGTTGAGGAGCGATTTTGATGGGATGCAGCCGACGTTGAGGCAGGTACCGCCGAGCGTGCCGCGCTTCTCGATACATGTAACCTAGTTGTTTCAAGGCGTGTCAGCCATTGCTCGACGGCAACACATTCGCATGCAGTGTCCATCCTACCTTCATGCCCTCCTGGCCAGCCTTGATGGCGGCAACATAGCCGGCGACACCACCGCCGATGATGACGAGGTCCCTCGCCTCTACACATACACAGTTAGTCCTGAGGGCCAATGCCAGCCGCGTTCAACACTACTAACCAGACTCAGTGGCATACGTCCGTCCCCACCGCGACGCGGAGACGATCGAGGGCAGGCTTGGGACCGCAAGTCAGCAAACGGGGGAGCCATTTTGCGCGGATGGAGCTGGGAGCCACACTTACCCTGACGGCTTGAACGCGGACTTGACCGCGGTGCGGCCTATTAATCTCTGCGACAGCATGTTGGGCTGTGTGTGTATTCGAGGACGGACAATGCAAAAGAAATTCAGAATAAAAAAAAAGTACGCAAAGGAACTCCCCGGGGCGGAATGCGCAGGTCTGGGAGTGGATGTCAAGGAAGTAGCGACAGGTGCGTCACGAAAGTTTGTTGGGAATGGCTGCGAAGAAGCGTCCAAGCCAGCGCTGAAAAAATGTCCCCAGTCTTTCCGTCCAACCGTCGGGAGAGCTTTCCCCCAAGGCGATTCGAGCAGCGGGCCCGGGATTGGCCAGGGGCTGCTTGTTTGGGCTGCTAAGCCGCTAAATTTCAAGTTCCCGCCTCCACGACCCGGGCGGGCCTGTCAACGGCAGCTTCGAGCTCCGCATAAGCCGCCAAATCCCGCACCTTCGGGTGCCCTGGCGAGCCCCGTGACCAGTGACATCTTCGCTCTTGGCTTGTCCCGAGAAAACGCGACGCTTTGCGAGGTTGCCTCGATTAGGTAAAGAGAGATGGTTCTTAGTAAAGCGACTTCTCAGGGGTAACACCTGAACTTGGCAGCAGCCAGAGGATTCTACAGAGTACGTGATCACCAATCCCGCCATTGCAGCGCCGGAAGGAGCCGTCATCGCTGGAAACCAACATCAAGCGGCACGGCGGACGGTCCGGTTTGTGTGGGGTATCTTCTCTTTCCGTTACATCCACAGATAAGGGACACAGCCAATTCTCAAGCGAGTCCCTCGTCCCTGGCAGACGCGCTTTGCACGACCGCCTCGGCCATCTTGCATCCCTCCTTGAGTAGCTTTGTGTTCTTCTTGCCCCCGGCCAGGTCCGACTTTCGGACCACCTTCTTGAGGAAGTAATGCAGGCCCATGGCGAGATCTGGAGCCGCCTCGACACCCCCAAACACCTTGGTGATGGCCTCCTCAGGCCGCTCGTGGGCCTGACACTCTAGCAGCACATTGACGAGCATGACCTCGACAAAATCCCGCGTCTTCTTCTGCAGGTACAAAAGGTTGAGCCGCTTGAGCACGATCACCCCGAGGTTGTTGCCGGCAACGAGCGCGCCAAATAGCTTGGCCGTGTTGACAATCCGCCGCATATCCACGGCTTCGTCTTCCTCCTCGTCTTCAACCTCGTCCTCGCCGAAGCCGGACTCGCCCATGCGCCCAAACAGCTTCCAGAGGCTCGCCTGGAAGGCCCACCTCACCTCACGCTGTTCGGAACAGAGCCGCTTTGCGATCAGCGTGTAGTAAGGGTTGTAGTGCTGCTCTGCGCCGACGCAACGGATAATGACATTGGGCACCTCGCGCTGGCGTTCCTTGTTGAGCCGCAGCTTGAGGATCCGGAAGTAGGCGTCCTGGTAATCCATGGCGGACATGATGGAGACGAAAATGGAGCGCCGCACTTCGGTATTCATCCCCTGCTCTCGGGCCAGTTCTGCCAAGTCCGGTCCCTGCTCGACGTCGTCCAGGAGAATGCTTTCGTCGTCGCTGTCGTGGTCTGCCGCGTCTGTTGCTTTCTCTGTGTCTTTCGCGCCGGCCGACCGGCCTGCCCAGCTCGCGCCGACCAGCCACCATTTGCCCTTCTTGTCGGCCTCCTGGATGTCCTTCAGACCCATCCGCATGGGCTCAGTGGACTTGACCTTTTTCGATTTAAGCTGGCCGAGCAGCTTCTTCATCCGCGTAATATGTTCCGAGACGACTGCCGACGCGCCTGCGCCAGCCTTCATCTTGTTGTTCTTCAGGTCGGTAATGGTATCGATCATGAACTTTGTTCTTACGGTGAGGTTCTTCTCCCCCGCCTTGGCGACGGCTGGGGGGATCAGGGAAACGATATCCTTCAGCGCCATGGGGTCATCCTGCCGAAGAGTAGGGCCGCACATGCGGACTATCCTGAGCAGAAGCTCAGCGTTGAGCTCAGAGAGATTTTCCAGGAGCATCCGAATATAGTCGAAAATAAGGTTTGGCCCAATAAGCTGGAAGGTGTAGAGCTCCGAGATAAAGGTGATGAGGTTCGATGTCTGCTTTGGTACGTCTGGCCGCTCCAACGCAGCGACTTTGGCTTCTGCGTAGTGCTTCTCAAAGCGTTCCACCACGTCCTGGATCAGCTGGCCTCCAAAGTCTGTCCCGATCACCATGTACGCAGCCGTGGCGAAGCCAGCTGTCAGAATGAGGAGCGTGTCTGGTAGACTCGTCGGCTCGCAGATCTGAATAAGGAGAAGATCCACAAGCGAGGAAGTAACGTGTTGTCGAGGATACTCCCGGTAGAGTTTCTCAATCTCCGCCATGATGGTCAACAGGTTGGATTCGGTGATCCTGTTGATCAGACCTTGGGTCTGACGGCGAATCCGCGCAGCCAGTTCCGCGTCTGATCCTGACTCCTTTCGCAGAGATGGGGGTACGTATTTTGCCGTCTGCCCTGTCGAGGGAGCAACATACGGGTTTTCGCGCACTCGTTTTTGGGGTTCTTCTGCAGCCTCCCCGTCTTCAGAGTCGAAACCTTCAAAGTCGTCTTGGCTGTCCCCATTGTCATCCTCGCCCATGACCTCATCGTCATCGAATCCGTCGTCCTCAGATCCGGAATCCCCCAGGTCCTCATCGTCAAAGTCTTCCATATCTTCATCCATTCCAGAGTCACCAGCACCATCTCCGCTCTCGTCAGACTCGGGCTCTGGTTGCCTCCGAGCAGCAGCTGCTGCTTCGGCCTTCCTCCGCTTCTGGGCCAACCAATCGTCCGCCTCCGCTTTACGTTTCCTCTTGTCCTGCTTCTCCTCATCGAAGCCGCCGCTCAAGCCCTCAAGAAGATCACCCAGCCCATCATCCTTGAAAGACTGTGGCAGATTCTTCCTGTTCTTCAAACCGAGTTTCCTTTCCAGGTCTGCGATCTCTGCGTCATCCTGTGCGAGCTTGGCCTTCACTGTCTTCGACACCTTTTGCTGCGGCGCGGTGTCCACGGCCTCATCTTCGGAGTCCCCATCTTCAAAGTCCTCTTCTTCGTCGCCGCCTTCCAGGTCGTCTTCGGAACTCTCGTCAAGCACCCCGTCTGACAAGAGATCCGCCCCGTCTTGCTCGTCCTCGTCGACATCGTCGAAACCGTCGGATCCCGAGTCCTCCTCCTCCTCCTCCTCAAATTCGGGTCTCTTCTTTTTCAATATTGATTGCGGCGCGCCTGCACCCGATCCCCTCTTCCCGCCTACGGCCTTCTCAGTTGTGTGAGAAGGGTTGGTGTTGCGGTTCGGGGCCGCCCGTTCGGCGTGATGGTTCCGGATGGCTGTGGCTCGATTCGCTCTGGACTGTGTCCTCTCGGCCTTGCGGCGGTCCTTTCTAGATAATTCCTGCCCCTTTCCGCGCCCACGCTTCTGTCCCGGCCCCGAAGCTGGTCATGTGTTAGCGAGAAGACTGACATCGTGCTCCGTGGAGGGGTTCGTTACCCGAGGCGCCGAGCTCCTTGAGGAGGTGGAGCGGGAGCGTAGGTTTCGATTTTGCTGAAGGCGGCATGGTCTCGGCCTCGGTCTGTAAAGGCAGACGGCGACGTCCCTCGAGCTTCTGAACGGGGATCTCGATTTCGCAACTGGCTGCTTCCAGATTGACGACTTGCCCGTAACTTTTTCTTATCGATAGAGTCGATGTGGGCCGCACCCTGCGGACCCCTGCTGAGAAAGTCCCCACAGGAACGAGACAGCAACTCGTGGTGTCGTTTGAACGGGATATTTTGTGGCTGTCGTCAAAGAAGCTTGAATATCTCACTTAGCTAGATTTATTCATAGTATTGGGATTTTCTCGGTTCAGTACCATCAGTGTTTGCTCTGTTTCCATGTGTCGCGTCCGTCCAGATTGGCCTTCTTCCCAGCTCCAAGTACCATTGGTGGGTCTCCCCCACGATTTGTGGGTCCTTCGACATCCCACCACACCTCCACGACTCACCTAAGCTCCTGGTCCAGACCTCATCAACACCACCTCACTCCTCAAACCAACCCAACATCAAAAATGGGCCAATTAACGCATGACGAGGTACAGTCATGCCATCCCCGTTTTATCACATATAGAAAACGTGCCACTAACCTTCTCGGCTCTCAGTTCTTCGCCAAACTCGCAGACATCTTCACCTCCCGCAAATCCAAAGCCCACGGCGCCGTCTTCCTCACCCAAAAACGCCGTAAGATTTCCATCCCTGTCCCATCTTATCATGGGCTCTAATCTCCATCTAGTATCTTACACGCCCTCCGCACCATCACCCTCATCAGCCGCCGACCCGCTCGCGGACCTCCACCCTGCCCACCCCCTCCCCATCCTCATCCGCGCCACCAACGGCAAGGGCAAGGAGGACCGGGCGGCCAAGATCAAGCTGGCTACCGTCGTGCAGCCGGACGAGCTGGACGGTTTCTATGCGCGGTATGCGGAGGTGTGCAAGTCGGGCATGGCGGCGCTGAAGCCGAGGGATCGCACGAAACGCAAGGCGAAGGCGAAAAAGAGGAAGGGTGGCGCGCCTGCTGCCTGAGGTGGGGGCTAGGGGGTTGTGCATGGCGCGGTGCGTACGCCGGACTGCGGACGGCGGACGGGACCTCCTGGTTGAGTCGGTGCCAGGGGTCATTGCTTCGCGGCTCTTTGATCCTGGAGAACTGGGCACGCGATAGGGGTTGTTGCTGTGAGGGACGCCAAATATCAGCCTTCTCATAGAAGCCTCCATCACATATTCATGGCACCATAACGTCGGCTGCCGTTTACGTGGAGCCACGGTGAACCAGTTGGCCTTCGAAGAAGATGGATGCCTCCAGCCAAAACAAGGGGTGCGAGTTAGTTTTCGTTTGCAGGCGACAGAAGACCGTCATGATCAAGAAACACACAAGCCAGATACTCCAATACAAGGACAAAGTGAGAGAAGTTCTTCTGCCCATGAAGTTGTTCCTCGCCCGAGGCCTGCTGCATGGTTATTGAGCAGCCTGCTTTCTCCTGCCTGGCTCCCTGATGGTAACACAGCCTACGTTTGTGCCCAAATGTTTGTAAACGACGCTTTAGACTCAGACTCGGCACATTGGGATATTCGGGGTGGACACGGCAAGGCTGTTGTTGAAGCTGTTGTTGACTTCCCTCTCTCCGACATCTCATCTTGGCCTCAACCACAGCGAGGCAACCGTCAACAGTCAACGAGGAGAACCACGGATATCCGTCGTGCTGCTACTACCTTTGCAAACCCCGAGAGGCAAAGCAGGAAACAGAGCCAATGGTTGATAAACCCTTGGCTCCACATCTTGCTTCGAGTGTCTCGTCCCATGAAACATTCAACAGACAAGCCAGCCGCTTCATCGACGCCTCACTCGAGTCTGTTGCTTGATCCCTTCCCTCTACTCACCTTCCATATACCTCCGGAGCTGGGTTAGCACATGTTTACCATATAGCTTCCCTCCTCTCGAGCCAACCGTTTCCCATCACAAGAAGCGAGCAGTGAGTAGGAGGCGAAACCAAACCTGTGCCGTTTTTCACAGAGATTCAAACTCCTTCTCAAATTCAGTGTCTTGCCCGTGTTACATACCATTACAGCACCCAGGCGTACCTCACAAAATCACGCTCCGACTCGTGGAAGGGCGGTGACAGGACACTCCAGTGGACATGAACTGGCTCTCTGTGCCTCGCTGAATGGTGACCTAGCACTGGACTACATCGCCAGCGCCACTCACAGACAAGGCCTGCATCAAGGCTGGTGGGCTCAATGCTGGATGAAGACGGCAGTGCGTCGAACATGAATGGTTTAATCTATTGCCTGCTACATCGGCCTCGTCAGGTCAGGGGGATGTCGTGTCCCTTGAATCTACCTCGGCCGGTGCGCAAGTCTTCCAACATCATCAAAGCCGATAAACCCCCGCGTTTCCAGAGCGCGGCCAGGGAGAGCGCGAGAAACTTAAACCAGTTGACGCCCGCCGTGGTGCCGAAACAGAACGGGGTGCACCGAAACGCCCGTCGAGCCGTAAAAGGGTATCATGAGAGTATCCGGGTATCTGCAACCGCAGCCCGCCACCCAAGAACACCAAAGACGCCAATGCCAATCACGCCTGTACCACACATTCCCGGAAAAACGAATCATCCCTACGTGTCGTCGTTGTCGTCGTCGTCGTGGTCGTCTTCGCCGCCGCCGCTCCGCAACTCACCAAAACGTCTGCCAGCAGCATAGCCCCGGCCAGCCCGCTCGCGCATGGCGATACCTTTACCAGTCGAACACGCCTACCACTGCCCGGCGCCCCTCCATCGAACGCCACCATCAACGGGAGAATCAGATGCTTATTCGACAATACATTCTAGGGTAGACAGCCCTCCAATTTCCCTTTTCTGCGGTGCCAAATCAAAACGCAGAGCCCCAACCTGAGAATCCATCGCCAAAGACCTTTTGCGATTGCGAGTTGCCGACTGCCGACGGTGGGAAGCGTGCTCCGATGCTGCCCTTTTTCATTCGTGGGACCGAGCCCCATCCTCACCGAGAAAACGCACCTTAGATGGCGCAGGTTGAGACGGGGCATCATTCTCCTGCGCCCCAAAGGTGAGATGAGATAGGAAATCATGAAATGTCGAAGAGCTCCGAGCTAAGTAAAGAAATAACAAGCGGCATGTCAGGGACATGCCTAGTCAAGGAAATGCCGAATCCCGAGGCCGATCATGTGTTGGGTGTGGGATTACCGTGAATGGGCAGCGTAGATATTGTCTCGGAACGACGGCCATTGCTGGCCGCTTCTAGAGACATCACATGCTGCGTAACCCAGCCAAAGAGTCAATGTCGGACTGTCGGGCTGTTTACATGATCTGGTCTTGGGTGAGGCCACCATGGGGGTCGGTATCCATGCTGTCGCCACCGCCTGGCGTGACGTACTTGACGTAGCTCAGGCCAAGAGGGCGACCGCCATACTGATAGCCCTGGAACTTGGCAATGGCGGTTTCGGCAGTGTCTGCGCTGTCGAAGCGGACCACACCGCTGCCGCGAGACCGGCCGCTCGGCTCATACTGGATCTCGGCTTGCTCGACTTTGCCAATAGTAGAGAAGAGCTCAACCAGATCGTCGTTGCTCGTCGACCAGGGGAGCTGAGAAACAGTTAGCTCGGTCAGGACCGAAGGGTTAGAAATGGACATGGGATGCGACTTACGTTGCGAACATAGATAGTGTCGCACTTCTCAACGCCCGCCGAGGCATGGTCAGTGAACGGGTTCGGCGGCACCGAGGCGTTGCCGCCATCGAAACCACCGGGGCCACCCGGACCACCGGGACCGCCGGGGCCGCCAGGACCGCCATACCCACCACGGCCGCCATAGCCGCCGAAGCCACCACGACCTCCGCCGAAGCCGCCGCGGCCAAAGCCACCGCCAAAGGCCCCGCGACCGCCAGCAAAGCCGCCACGGCCGTAACCTCCAGCGCCCATAGCTGGGCCGGCAAAGCGATCCTCACGGACCTCGAGCATGCGGCCCTGCCAATCGTAGCCGTTGAATTGCTGGATGGCGGTGCGAGCATCGTCAGGCGACTCGAAGACAACAATGCCGGAGCCCTTGGGTCTGCCGTCAGGGCCAAGGTGGACATCGGCGCGAATAACACCGCCTGCACGGGCTGACAAAGTGAAGGCAGTTAGTGTACAGTTCAATGGCGATTTCATGGTTCTGCTTACCAGCTTGACGGAAGAGATCTTTCAGATCTTGCCAACCGACGTTGAAGGGCAGCTATTTGGGATTGGTTAATACACCAGTGGTTCCGAATCATGGCACCAAGGGGAGCAAGAAGAGTTGTGACAAACGTTGGAGACGTAGATCTGACGACCGCCAGCGCCACCGGCCATGCCGGGGTTGAAGCCGCCACCACCGTACGGGCCGCCGCCCATGCCGCCCTGGAATCCGCCGCGAGCGGCGCCGCCCGGAGGGCCAAACCGAGGCTCGGCCTCACGGTCCTGCCTCAAAGTCAGTCCGGCCGAGTCAGAGCCCGTTGTGCCCATGGACGCCTCACCTCTCGAACATAGATGAGCCTGCCCATAAGGTTCTGGTTGCTGAGTGTCGCTACGGCTTGCTGCGCCTGCTCCCTCGTGGCATACTCCACAATTCTGCGAGAATAAAGGGTCAGAGCCTGTCACACACGTCGAGATTGTTGACAAAATCGACTTACCCGCATCCCTAAATTCACCTCGGACAGCGTCCCAACCCGTCAATCCAACAATCCATCAAAAACCGAGAAGAGGAACCACAAAAGAACCAGCCAAATCACTCATAGGCGCCCACCTTCGACATTCCATTGGGAAGCAGCAACACATCGGCGTAGAGCACCTCTCCGGCTGAACATGGACAGTGTTAGCCCCCCGCGTCGTTCCAATACAACCGTTAGCTGCCCGGAAACCCACCCTGCCTCATAAAGTCCTTGAGATGGTGCCACTTGACGTCGTAGGACAGGTTGCCGACGTAGACCCGGCGGTCCTGCTGCGACGACTCGCGAATGTTGTTCATGGCTTGTTCTCGGTGTGCCGAGCGATCTTCGTACGATCGGTGGGGAGCTCCGCTGTATCCTGAACCTGTTCCTCCAGCAGCTGCACCCTGTCCAGTCATGGGAGACCGACTTCTTCTCCGGGGCTGGCTCCGCGATCGATCACGAGGCGAATATGATCGGCGAGTATTGGGGCTTCTTGAACGACCTCGGCGGGGAGAACGCGACCTCTCACGCTGCGATTCGTCAGTCAGCGGCCGAGTCATGGCGTGCTAAAATTCCAGATTGAAACGAGGGCGACAAGCGACAATCAACGGATTCACGGGCCGGGGAAGGCACGATGCGCAAGCTTGGCCGAATCGATCGCGTGCCGTGTACAGTTCGCGGACCAAGGCAGCGCGGCGGGGACGATTAATGCTCCAATCCACGAGATCGAGCGGATGTGGAGACCGACCAACCCCCGCGAACGGCGCCGGCTTTGGGCCCTTGAGCACGGCCCATATCGACAAGAGCATCCTGTCGCCAGAACGAAGGAGATCGAGGGTCGGATGGGGTGGTGATCGAATTGCAAGCTCGGGAGTGGAATGGTGGAATGAAAGAAAATAAATTACTCACCGGGCGATAGGTGTCTCCTGAATCAGCTGTGCGGAAAAACCAAAGGTTAGAAACGGCTGAGATGGAGAAAGTGGAAAGAAAAGTCGTCAAGAAGGATAGAGTTGCGTGATGTGGAGGAGGAGGAATGCGGGAGGGAGTGAAGCGATTGAGGCGTGGCAATTTGAGGGAGGTAGTGCTTGGGGTGGTGCCGCGGCGGGGGAAGTGGTGAACGAATCCGAGGGTGGATCGGGATGGGATGGGAAAGACATGCAGGGCAGGGCAGGGGAAGGCCGAGGGGAAGGGGTCTGCTTGTGTGAAGGTACTTCCGGACACGCAGGTAGCATGAAGGGAGGGGGACGCAAGGCACGCACTGCAGGAGTGCGCCGCTCCTTGACTGGAAGCAAGTCGAGCGAGGCTTGACAAGCCGGAGCACCTCACGCAGCCCGTCCCAACTGCCACTCCGCCGGCCGTGTGCGAATCGACCGAGTGTGCCGACTGGGCAAGGTTGGGGGTTACAAGCGTCGGTAACACGTCATCGAGACATTTTGAGAGCTGCCTGCGATAACGGGCTTCTTGGGTGGATGAAAGGGGAGAGAGGATGGCGAGGAGCGGGCTCTGATATGGAGTATGCAATTCGATTTCGTACTTACCCATGGCTGGTAGGGAATCTCGATTTTTTTCGTCTGGCACAACTTAGCCGCTTGATGGAGGGAAAATCTCGGCGACGCGACGATTGGGTGCTGATAGTAGGCGTCTGTCTAACTGCGCCTGCGCTCCCAGGTGGGTGTCGCCTGGTTGTGGTTTGGTGGGGGATGTCGCAGCAGGTGAAGTCAAGGTCTGCACGCGGCTTCGCGACACGGGCCAGGGAATCGGTTTGTGTGAGAAGGGGTCTTCTTTGGGGCTGGGATGTCGGTCAGCCTCCGGCCAGGTTGGGCAGGCGTGCGTCTGTTCGAGTCGAACCTGGAAGGTTGAGGTGCTGCACGACCGAGACAGGGCAGTGGAACCCGGAAAGGCTGCGCGGGCGGAAGTAGACGCGACGGTACAAACTGGAGGCAGTGACAAGAGAAGGGTCAGCGTGGAAAAATTCGTTGCCGCAGCGTCTGACACCGAAAAGGTCAATACCGTACCGTTGGGGAACCCAAAGCCAGGGAATCGAGCAAGGGTGAGCAAGGTGTCGACAGGGAGAACGCGTGTCGGACAGTGGCCCAGCAAGCGCCGCCAGCATGCGAGGTTTCCCTGTGGAGCTCTTGGCGGATCGCGGAGGCCACGAATAGCGCTCCGGGATTGAGGGATGATGGTTTGTGTTTGGTGCGGCGGGCTGGAAGCACAGAGTGGGCTGCGGGCAGGCTGGCTGATGGGACCTTTTCACGCGCTGCTGCGGCGTTCGGCAAAACTCGACCAAAACTGGGCCAGGAGGCCAGCAGGACGGGACGGAAACAACCGTCAGAGCATTGACCACATCGCACATCCAACACAGCGGGGAAACGGAAGTGGGCAGGGAGGTCCTTCGCCGTGGTTTGTCAATTCGAGTGTTTTTTTATGGCGTCTCTCGAGGCTCCAGGCACTTCCACAGATGTACAATCTGACATTCTCAGCCCGTAGCCCCTAACACCGAGCAGTCTGCCCTGCTCTTTGCTGTCTGACTCTGACCGTTTGAGCGTTGGCGTGCCTGGTGACCGGGGGTGGAACGTTGCGTATCTAAGTGGAGATCTGCGGAAGGCTCGTTGACCAATCAGGGCCTCCAACAGCCTTAACGTTATCTTCGCTGCGGCGGGGAACGGTCAGTTCATCACCAACCCCAACTTTCTGCTCGAATCTCACATCGATCTAGTCCTTGACTAAAACGGCCATTGAAGCGTCAACTCTAATTATTCTTTTGCTTGCTCGTCCAAAAAAAAAAGAATAACTGTAGTACTTTGTACTCGAGGATTCTCCTTTGCCATCAGGTCCCTTGATGAGCCTCTTCACTGCAATTCTCCGCCCAGCCAAGGCACAGCCCGAGAGGTCATTGAGCACCACAACATTAACGGAGACAAGACTCATCATATTCCCTCCCCCATCCTGTGTCACTGTGCTGAGCTGCTGTGGGGTGGGGAGCAAGCTCGGAAAGGCGGCATTCATTGGCATTGGCCTGCCCTATGAGTGACCCTGGAACCTGGCTTCCCACTGCCCGTGGGACGGTGACACGGCAGGTTGAGCCAGCGGACACTGCCCAATCCTGTTCCTCTCACCGTCCTCAGCCCGCGCCCGGGCATGTGCGTGAAGAGAATTTGTGCTTCCTGCGGGGCAGACATCGAGACACTCGGGTGAGTTGGCCATTCAGGATGAGGTGCCGGCTGACTGCCAATGTGGGTGACAGGGGCGACGAGGCGCCCGGCACGGCCTTCTGGCGCTCCACGCGAGGCAGCAAATGTCATCGTCAACCGCCGAAGCACTGAAGCGGGCAGGTCAATCTGTCGTTAGTTATTGGCGCCCAACCAACCACAGGAACGCAAGGAACCGGTCGATGCATGATGGGGCTGGCGATACAACCGCACATGCAGCAGCACCGAGTTTGTGATGAAGGCAGTGTGAGAGAGCCTTGCGCTGGTGGTGGGGGAGCTCAAAAAAACCCACTTCGGCAGCGGAGGAGGGGTGTCTAGCGGCCCGGGGGCATGTTCCGTGCGGAGCCGAGCTGGACGAGGGAAGCTGAAGGAATCAAGGCTCAACTCGGTTGGTGCTGTGCGATCATGAAATCTCTCGTCAGCCAAACCCTTCCACCATTGGAAGCACTCCATGGCGAGATTCAATGGGATGGAAGGCTGTCTCAACACCTCGCTCGACCGCCCCGCGGTGACGGGGGCTCGACCAGTGCTGGATATGCGCTTCAACGAGATTGCCGAGAACCTTTCGTCGAACGAACATTAATCAATTCGTGGCAGTGACCTTGCGTCCCACACTTGGGTTGCCTGGTGTCGCTTTCTACATGTTCGCTCCTTCAGCGTCGGACCGCATCCCGCGACAGAACCTGACAGGCGCCGAGACCAACCATATCTTCCTCGTGTATTGCTGCGGCCTTGCATTAGTTTCCTTGCTGCATCCCGAGCTTTGCTTTGGGAGCCATTCGTGCCACTCGGGGGACCAGGCATTGGTTGGAGACGACCCCGCTGGGGACCTTGAGAGCCAGGACGTGCACCATGTGAGCTACCCCCGAGGTGTGTTTTCGGGAATGGACATTTCAAGTCACCATTGAGTCACACTATTCCGAGCTCGATGGGTTCATGCAAGGTTAGACGCAAGGAAGAGTCCATCTTCTGCAACGCCTCATAGTACATGGTAGAGATCGATAGTGAAGGGTGCTTTGAGGTTGCTGCTCCGAAAAAGAGCGGGGCATGCCAGGTGGTTCTGCAGGGTGGGCCTGGGCATCCGGAGCTGGGGACGGACCAGTTTAGCGCAGCTCACCGAGTGGACCCCACGCCGAGCTTTCCTGATTCTGCCAGGAACCTGACCTCGCACGTGCAACCCGATCGCACGACAGCATCACCAGGGTTCTCGTTACGAAAAAAGCTTCCGACGAAGCCAATCGCCCGCACCGCGACAACCGAACGGCACAATCGCGACACCGCAATGCCTCCCCCGACAGTCTCCTGTTCCGCGGGCGCCGCGGCAACCCGGCGCCTGCTCCTCCGCCCCGTCCGGCGGACCGTCCTCTCCAGCCGACTAACACCAGCACCCCCCTCCCGGAGCTTGTCAACCACCACCACCACCACCACACCCCGTGCCAGCACTTCCTCCCCATCACTCTCCAACAACCGCCCGACCTCTCAACACCGACGCCAACAACAGCCCCTCCGCACCTACCACTCCCACAGC
>Ga0247824_10000543_pt1 | contig 18812 bp, 23 predicted proteins | sample 13C_PalmiticAcid_FD_194412 | JGI IMG/M metagenome (GOLD analysis project Ga0247824, IMG submission 194412) | Soil microbial communities from agricultural site in Penn Yan, New York, United States - 13C_PalmiticAcid_Day48 | ecosystem: Environmental > Terrestrial > Soil > Agricultural land... | reverse complement strand
GTCCGCTTCTCGGCAGAGTCGCGCCGGGGGCGCCATGACCGCGGGGCTGGACTGGGGGAACCTTGAGCAGCGTCCTCCTCCTCGGCTCTTTTGTAGGCGCTTGAATAGGACATGCCGTTCGGCTGCACAGGGCGAGGGATTTTGGTGTTGTTTGTTGCTGCGACTTTGGAGTCGGAGACAGGCTCCGCGCGAGCAGCAAAGTCATTCGGGCGCGGTCGCGAGAACAGGTCCCCTCTCCGAGATGCGGTGTTGATGACAAGGGGCGAGGTGAAGCGGGTATTCGGCTCTGCAAGCCTCGTGGCAAGGTTCGGCCCAGCCTTCGTGGCCCCGTCGGCATCCATCTTGGTCGTGTTGTTGTTGTTGTGTTGCTGCCGTCGCGACGATCGAACTTGGGGGTCGTGAACTCGGTTGCGGGTGGCCTGGTGGAGGGCGGCACGCGTTGCGCTGCCCGCGCCTGAAGGGCTAAATGGTGGCAGGGACAGCCAAACTCCAGCAATACACTGACATGCTGGATTGGGCCGGCACAGAGTGCAGAACAGCCCAGAGACGGTTGGAGTGAGCAATTCGCGGTTCGCGGGCTGAGGTGTCGAGGTGTTGGTCGGGCTGCGCGTCGAGCTGTTACAGGCTGTCCAAGAAGTTCGTTGGTGGGCACACCTCCCAGCGCGCTGGGCATGTGGTGGAGCAGTGGGGATCAGCATGCAAGCACCCCCTGGCTGCAGCTTTGCCCAATCGGAATCCCGGGATTTGTCCAGCAAAAGGCACACGCAACCCAACGCAGGGGTTCGCGCGGTGTGCTGGTGTGCTGGTGTGCTGCAGCACACCACTCCTCGCTGCTGTCGCGAGCAGCGCATCACCGCCCAAACTAGGGACCTAGAAAATTACCAGAGAAATCTGCGACGACAGGTCTCCTCGGTGCCAAAAAATGGCCATCTTGGATGAAGGAAGCCGCCCTCTCGGGCCGTGGTCAGTACCTCACCCACACCTTCGTCCAACATGGGGCGTCTCCATCCCCCCAAACAGCGCTGATACCGAGACTAGCGAGATCTTCTCGTCATCACGACACGCGCTGGGCTTCTACCGATGTGTTGCGAACACATGCCGGTACTCTGTGCCGCTGGCACGTCTCCGAGGCCGCGCCATCCGCCAGGTGTTTGAAACTGCCCTTGCCAGCGTCGTTCTCGCCATTCCGTCCTTGAGTGTTGGGATTGTCGGCGAGGATAGCTCCAGTCCCCAGTTCGTTCAGCGGCCGTCCATCAACCTTGGGGATCATCTTGAGTACCTTGAGGCGGGCGGGGACTCTGGCACACGCGAGGTCAACCTGCTCAACCTCCTAGAAAACCAACATGATCAGTTGTGGCTCGATGTAGAGCACCGTCCGGCGTGGAAGCTGACGCTCGTGGTACGGGACGTGACTCCCAAGAACGGCGTGCTGGTGCTCGATGCCGTGTTTGCGGTGCACCACGCGATAGCCGATGGGCGCAGCACCGCCCTCTTTCATGCCCGACTGCTCGAGGAGCTCAACCGGCCGCAGGCTGATCCACCTGCCCAGCTTCCTGGTGGCATCTTGGACATCACGGGCAACCGCAGGCTCGTCCCACCTCAGGAACAGCTGGTCAAATTCACCACTTCCTGGAGCTTCTTGGTCCGAACGTTGTGGCGTGAACTGGGGCCCGCCTGGTTCCAGGGCCCGCAGGATGCCACGCCCTGGTCTGGACAGCCCATCACCCGCGAGCCGTGTCGGACACGACTGCGGCTCGTCGTAATCCCCGCTGCCACGGTGCCTCTTGTTCTCGCCGCCTGCAGGGCACACCGGACGACGCTCACACCGTTCCTGCATGCTCTCGCGTTGGCCTCGTTCGCCAGCCGTGTCCCCGCCGAGGCGGCTGAGGCGTTCCGGAGTTCAACACCCATCGACTTACGGCCATTTATCAGCAAGGATGGCTCGCCGCCCAGCGGTAACCGAGGTCGATTCGGCATGTTTGTCAGCGGTCATTTTCAGACCTACGACTCATCCACCATCACGGCGCTGCGGGAGGGGCTATCGGAGGACAAGATTTGGAGAGCTGCCGCCGACTTGCGGCGAGACATGAAGCAGCACCTGGAAAACGTGCCGAGGGATGATATCATGGGAATGCTTGGTTATGTGTCGGACTGGCAGAAGTTCTGGCTTTCCAAAGTGGGCAAGCGACGCCAGGACACATGGGAGGTGTCCAATATTGGGTCGATGCCAGGAGGCCATGGACGCGGGGTGGCGGAGGAAACAACGGAAAGTTGGACGATTGAACGGTCCATCATGTCTCAAGGCGCCACCGTCGCCGGCGCCGCAGTTAGCATCAGCGTGGCTGGCATTGCCGAGGGCGAGATCAGCCTTGCTCTGGGGTGGCAAGAAGGGACGATTGAAACAAGCATGGTTGATGGTCTGGCTGAGGACCTCGGCGCCTGGCTTGGTCGGCTGGGCCGGGGTCAGCCGCTCGTCGAGCAGGAGCAGGGCCGACGGAATTCGAGGTGAAGAGACGAGGAGGTAATTATCCGAGGGGTTGAGCTTGGGACAGCGAGCCAGATACCGGGCTGCCTGGGCAGGTTAGACGGGCAGTTCACGATGTAGCCGGCATAAATATAATGTCTAATGTACTTATATACAACCCAGGGCTCTGTGTATTGGCTTTGCACATGAATCGAATGGCGATGTGGTGACTGACAGCCAGGGGTGCTGTTCCGCACAGGACGGGCAAAGCTCAAGCAAGCCCGAAGCAAGGCTGGAACGAGCCACAGCTTGCCTGTGCTGTCGCCCAGGATGACCCCGCTCCTGCTTGGTGGCCCGCCCTGCCAAGCTGCCAACCAATGCACCGAAGAATACCCGGATGTTCTGCAGCAGCTGGGACCTGGTTGTGGTGTGGTTCTGCGGTGCTGCCTCGAATTTTTGGGGCGGGACTCGCTCAACCAGAGGCCGACCATCACCGAGCTATCCCGTCGCCCAGCCCAACCCCGACGGCAATGACAATGGCGGCGCCTTGGGCGGGCAGGTCGCCAACATGCCTCGCGTGCTTGCGAAAGATGGCCGCTCAGCCATTCTGCAACAGCAGCGGGAGTGCCAACGCAGCCTCGGTGGTGCAGCAGGTCCGCCTCAAGTCCCACAGGCTCAGGCCGAAGGACCTGGGTGTGGTTGTCCGCTTGCTCGAGGATATCCCGAGCTTTGGTCGCAAAGGTAGGAGGATATTTGCCCCCGCGTGGTCTACACGGTATCAGGCAGAAATTGGTGCTAACAGCAACCCGCCAGACGCCATCTTCCGCACTGAACGATCGCGCATGCGCTACCAGTGGTTTCCCTCCAGGAAGGCAGAATACATGACAGCGTTGCGCTTCCGTGAGCTTGGCCTGACGCGCGGCGACATTGGCGAGCGAGATCCCATCTTTGGTACCGCGGAAGCCGTCGTGGAATACGATGCCCTGGAGCCCGAGGCAGAGGTTGCCCCCGTGGTCACCGTCACGACGGTATGTCTCCCGAGTTCACACCCTTCCCCCTCTGCCGGCGGATGCTGACTGCACACAACAACAGGCCCAACAGGCACACACAATTTTATCCACCCTCATCCCCGAGACGCTCACTTTCTACCGCAAACCAATCCCCTCCGCGCCCCCTCCGCCGCCGGCTCGCACCATCTCCCCGCTCATCGCCGCCAACAATACAGAGGCAGAACGGGACGGGACCGCTCCCTTGGCAATTTACGGCTCTGTTTCTGCTGCTGATATCGTGGGCTTTATAAAGGGGCTGCTGGTGGAGGACGCTGGTGCAAGCCGCATGGAATTGGAAGCAGAAAACATCCAATTTTTGGGCCTGGCTCCTGGCGCCGACAGGATCAAGGCGTTGGGCCGCTGGGAGGTTGATATTTCCCCTGGAGGCACAGGTTTGGAGCCTGTCCGTAAGGTGGTCGAGATTCTTGCCTCCGCAGAAGCCGCGGAGGAGGCCGAACCGCAGCCTGCTTCGTGAACCCGCCGCCAATCGATGTTTGGTAGGGGTGTCTGGCCGGCATCACAGACCGCTGTTGGTCTACCCAACGGCCGTGTCGTCACATGTAAACAATATTTGTACAAGAAAACACTACTTGCGTATATGGGATGCCTGTTTGCTGCTCTCGGCCTCAGCCGACTGCACGTTTTGCTTGACTCAACATTGACGACAGGCCCTGCCCCCGTACGTACTCTCACATTGCCCGCGGACATCCGACCCCGTTCCCATATCGTTCCCGTCCATCAGCAGCCCGCGTAAACACGTCACGTCAAGAACCCTGTGGCCCGGCTCCGTAGTTAACATCTAGGCTCCAGAGGGAGTCCCATACCACGCTCTTCTTCGTCGGACTCGTGGATGCGGTGCTCTCTTCGCGCTGTAGTGTGTGGGGGCGGCGGGCCTACCAACACCCGTCGTCAGCAGCTGAAGCTCCGATCGGATGCTCAAGGCCCCATCAAGGAATCCATCTCGCGAACCTCTGGGTGTGCCTGTGACAGCTGCTGCCCAGGCTCGACGCCGGCCGCCTTTCCACCACTGCCGCTTGCTCGGTCTGGCTCGGCCGTACTTGTTGATGTTGGCGGCGGGTCTTGATGAGGCGTGCTGTGAGCCACCTCATGTTGTTGTGTGGGGCTCGTCGCCGCGGGTGTGTCGGCGGGAGCAGCACGCAGCGAGTTGGTCTCGCTTGCAACAGCACTATCTCGGCCCCTGGCGACTCCGATTGCGAACGGCAGGGCCTTCTTAGAACCCGTGCTGGATCGACGACTCTCGAGGCTCTTGGACAGCGTCTTGCTCACCCCTTCAATCCCAGACGAGACGCCCCCGCGGCCTCCCGAGCCGAATCCCTTGGGTCCGGCACGGCTGTGCGTGTGTCTATCAGCCATGGCTTCAACATTGTTCGCCGCCACTGTGCTCTTCGCAAGCCCGGGGGTGGACGGCGCCCCAGGCTTGTCCTCGGCAGCGTCGATCAAATACCACCTGAGGCCATCGGAGAGATCAAAGGGGTTGTCGTTGTCATCGTCATTGGGCGGCTCGGCGTCGGCGCCACTCCCATTCTTCGTGACCATTCCCTGAGGTGCTTGGAGAGACTTGGAAAGGTCCACAACCCGTTCCTGGATCCGTGAGATCCGGGCAACAAGCCACTCTCTGCTGCGTAGCCGATGGCCCTCTTGCTCCCGCAAAAAGTAGTGCGGGAAGCCAACGTTGAATGCCGCCCAGGCTCCCGTCGTCTGATTCCTAGTCGGAAGGAAGAGGGCAAGGTCGCCTTCCTTGAAGTGCTTGTATGCAATCTTCTCGTGCGCATCTTTGTGCAGCGTGTGCGCCTTCTCACGATAAGCGCGGGCATCTCGTTGCAATTTTCGGGCCATGTGCTCGACGTCCTTGACACGACGATACGTTACTTCGCAAAATGCATCCATGTCGAAGGATCCCAGCGAGGCCATGTAGTCGTCATACCTCCTTGATTCAGCCTCCACGTCTGAACAGTCGACCCAGTTGAGAAGATCGAGGTTAGCACTGCTGACAAGGGCAGCGCGGCTGTTGAGGGTGCCCGATCGACGGAGCGAAGAACTCGGGTCCGAGTCGTTGGCATTTTGGGATGACCGCTCGGACCGGGGGATCTTCTGAATCACCATGCTGCCGCCCTGGCGGGTCACCGAGAACCCAAGGCGCTCGAGCAAGTGGGTGAGGCGCTCATTTTGTGAGTACAGGCGCTGTGTCAAGTCTTTGGCATGTCCCGATCGGGTATCGAACAGAGCGGTGAGGTCCGACAGCTTGGCTTGTGATCGCTGGAGCTTGTCCTTGAAATGCCGAACCTCCTCTTCCAAGCTTCCCACCTGTGACTGTCGGGAAGCCAGCTCCTCCATGGCCGACGTGTTCTTTGCCTCCTCCTCCTCCAGCCGCTTCCGCATGGATTCAGAGCCCGTCTCCCCATCGGCAATCTGGGCGCGCAGCTGGCTAAGCTGTTCACGGTCATCAACCAGCTCGCTTTCGAGGGCGATGACCTTGGCTTTTTCTTCGCCCAGGGCTTCACGGAGGCGAAGTGATGCCGCCTCCTCGTCCGAAAGGCGATCGGCCACGGCCACTCCTTCTGCCTTGGCCGCTTTGACGGCCCGTTGCGTTGAATCCAGTTCCAACCGGAGGAGCGAGATATCGCCGTCCAGGCCTCGTACCCTCGCCACCGTATCGTTGGCCTTTATCAACAACGCTTCAGCGAGATCAGAAAGGTCTTCGGGAACAACCTCGCCCGGCGAAACCTGGTTCCAGAGTTCATGTAACGCCTTGCTCTGGGTATCAACCGTCTCACTCAGAGCCCCGATCCTCGTGTTGAATTCCCTCGCAGAGTCCTTGGCCGCCTGGAGTTGCCGTTCACAGGTCTCGATCGTCTCGCGCTGTGCACGTGTCTCTTCGCGCAAGAAGGCGATCTTGCCCTCCGACTTGAGGCATTCGTCTCGTTTCTCCTTGGCGAGTTGCTCAGCTTCAATTTTGAGAGCTTGGACTGTCTCATTGTATGAAGCCTTCTCGTTCTCTCTGGACTCCCCAAAATGCTCAATCTCGTCCTCAGTGTCCTCCAACCGAGCCTGGAGGCGTTCGATCTCACTCTCAAGAGATTTCCGCTCGTCCATGAATTCTCGCTTGAGCGCTTCGAGGTTCTCGAGCAAGTCTTTCTTTGTCGAGTTGGCTTCGTCCATTTGCCGCTTCATCTCTTTGGCCAACTCAGCCTGTCCGCCCAGGTCCTTCTCAAGCACCGCCGATCGCTCTTTCTCTGATGCCAATTCGGCCTCGAGCTGCTGGACGCGCCCGAAAGTGTCAATGCCGTCCACCGATATTCTCCGATCCTCTGCCGCTCGCGGGGACTTGATCGAGATAGTTGAATCGGCGCGGTCGGAGAGTTGCTGGCTCGGTAGCTGGAAGAGGTTGCCCAAGCTCGGCCGCGATGCCTGGGTCTGCCGATGGAGCAAATCCTCAAGCCGTCGCACACGGCTCTCGGCAGTTTTCAGCTTGTTCTCCAGCTTGAGTTTGTCGTCTTGTAACGACCGAAGGAGGTCATCGTCGCCCCGAATCAATAGCCCGCTCCGTCCCAAAGCAGCCTCGTGAACGCTGCCGTTCTTGAACGCCTTCATCCGCTTGGACTGCTGCCTCGTGGGGTTGCCCATCTCAGAGACCATCTTCTGCACGTCCTGGACAATGTCGGGATCGGCCTTGTTGGTTTGCAAGAGCGCTTGGAACTCCTCAAGGTCCCTCCTGGTTATGACTGGCCAGCGCTCCTCATCGCCGAGGAGGTTTACTTCCAAACCGGGGACATGGGCATCCGAGACGGGGGGCTGTGGACCATAGGTGTTGCCAATCGCTTTGTACCACCTTCGGCGCCGCTTGATCTCCTCGTCCTGGAAAAGGGCCATCTCGTTTGCAAGCGTGGACGAGTCTTGCTTCATCTTCTCGAACCATTCGCGACGCTTGACGGCCTCCGCTGCAAAAGACGCGTACATGTAGGGCACCTGTTGGATCAGGCGTAGGTAGTCGAAAGTGGCAAGCTCATCCTCCTGGTTTTCGGCGTTGATTTGCGACTTGACGCTGTGGCTCAACGAAGTGATGTCGGTAATACTGCGCATGAACTCGAGCGACTCTGCGGCCAGCGAGTTTCTTGCCTGCGTGGCGTAGCGAAGCATGTCGTCCATTTCCAGCGCCCGCTTGCTCAAACTTGGCAACAGACGTTCCGTGTGGTTGGAGGCGATCTTGGACGCCTGCGAGATGACGTCTCTGGAGGAGCTCGTGTACTCGAGCGTGGTCTGGTAGTCGGTGTTGATCTTCTTCGCCAGCGCCTCGATGTCTTGGAAGAGCTGCTGCGAGTCGCCGCTGTGAGACATGACTGACCGTCCAACTGTCCTCTCATACTCTCGGAACAGGTCCTCTGCGTCTTGAAAGAGGCGGGCGGCAGCCTTGTCAAGATCTCCAATCCGATTATTGAACTTGCGGAGTGCCGCAGGGGCGAGGCGGCCCGCCCTGCGGGCCGTCTCGAGTTCCACCAGGTCCTCGAGTGTCGCCTGGCGCGGCATTCGCCCCTTGGGGTCGCCGACGTCGCGGCCAGTCATGAACCGGACCATGGCAGCGGACGCAGGTATGCATCGTGCAAGGGACAAGTATTGCTCCCACCCTGCTGCCAGAGCCCCATAATCCGCCTGCGCGCCCGGAAACCATTTTTTAAGCTCCGCGTACTTTGGCTCCAGGACCCGGATGACAGACTCGAGGTTGTTTACGGCGGCATCGAGACAGCGCAGCATGACGTCCATCTCGCTGTATCGTTCCTCGGTCGCTGATGCCATCTGCTGACAGTCCTCGACCACCTCGAGTGCCCAGGTCCATCGGGTCTTGAATAATGTCTGCCACGCCTGTACGGATCCCGTCTTCTCGAGCGAATTCGGCGGGTTTGAGACGACATATCGCTGGGGGACAGGAAGCTCTGACGTGGAAGTGGGCGGCGCCCCCGGCGGGGGAGCCTGCGCCAACCGGTTGTCATAGACGTAGATTTCTTTCTGCAAGTTGCTGTCAGGATCCAGGCTCGCTCACACCTTTGCTCGAACATCACCGTGGACCACCCACCTCAGTTTGTATTGTCTGCAACTTTAGCGGTTTCCCCTGCGGGGTCAGGGTAATGATGCACTGCGCCGGTATCGAGGTCTGCCGGGCCACAGCGGCCTTGAAGCTATCGAGTCTGGCAGCTGTTAGGACGAGGGCAGCCAAGACGGGACCACAGGGGCACGCACGATGTAAACTGCGAAGTGTCTATTTGCAGGCGCTGGCCCGTGTGGGCGATCAACACCTCAGCTGCCATGTCCGAGCATCCCTTGCAGGGTCAGGGAATCTCCTCATAAGCGGGCGGCCGCCACTGCCCATGTAAGCCGAGGGAGATGAGGGGACGAAGAGTGCGGAGTGGTCTGGTGCGTCTCTCGTCTCGTCTTGATGCGTCTGGGAGTTGCGTGGGAGTTGGGGGTGTCGTAGATGTGGGTGTGTGCTGAGGCGCTGGGAGAGCGTCGCTGGGGAGTCGTCGGGGTGTGTGGGTGGTGGGTTGGAGTCCGTCGCGTCAACAGTCGTTCACAGACGTGGGGAAGGGGGGGGGGCAGCTCCCAAAAATGCCGTGGGTGTTTGAAAGGGGCGACAAAGTCGTGGTTCTATTTCCTTGTCCAAAATCGCCCGGGTTGGCGGACAACTTGGCGGACAAGGTGAGGAAGCCGCCTGGTTGTTGTCTGGCACATGGGCAGCCCCAAATGACCTCCCCAGGCTGCTAGTTATACGTACTGTGTGCGCCTCGGCCGCGTCTTGATTGTGCGTTCTGGGCCCTGTGCACTCTCATGGCCCCGTGCAATCGTGTACACTCTCGAGCCTCATCATCTAAGCTTGCTAACTGACATATAACTGATGTCCGACCATATCTGGATGGATACAACACGGTATAACCACCTATCCTGGCAGAATCCTAAGTGCTAGAACGAAAATCACGTACTGTGTTATTGCACAATGACACCGTCTATCGCACTGTGTGTCTGGAGCTGCTCTGGCTGAGTTCCACATGAGCTTAGCGTGTGGAGCCGCGCTCCGCTGGGTTCAGCTGCCCCCTGCATGCTGTGCGCGTTCAACGCGCGCTGCACTCTCAAGGGCCAGAGATCGAACCTTACCAGCAAGACCATGGCCAAGTGGACATAACAAGGCGCAGAGCAAAAGAAAGCCATTTCATATCCAGCCGCCTTCAACCAAGGTGCCAGCGCCGACACACGGCACGAAGTATGGCCTCACAAGCCCCGCCCGTGCATTCTCTTGAAGCCCTTACAGAAGCAGAGAGCAATGTTGTGGCTCTATTTGATCAACTTCAACAACTTCAACTTGAACTCGCTCTCCTGAGGTCACAGCAAAGCCATCATGCACCAGGTTAGAGCTCCCAATCCCCGAAGCGATCGCTCTACAGTTCAGGCTGCAGGGGTTTAGCGCTAAATCTCTATTATCAGAAAGGACAGGTTCACAACCTGCAGTGCCTGGTCTGGCTGTCGAGCATACGCAACTTCTGAAAGCCAAGGCAACATTCGCCTTGCGCAACACGGTCGTGGAGAACGTGGTGGCCATCCAGCCGGCTTTAGAGGCAGTCCATAATGCGAACGCGTCACCTATTGAACGGTATCTGCCCGCCTCGACTCTTGGACACCCATACGTTTTTTTTATAAAAAAAATTGGATCGCACTGACAGTCTGGTATTCAAGGGACCTCCTACCCACCATTGAACAGCGGGACGATGCCGCGACCATGGCAGCTCGCAAGTGCATGGAGTTGCGGGCCGAGAGAGATCAGCTGGCCGAGCTTGAAGCTGAGACTCTGCTGCTCGGCTGCCAAAATACCAAGCTGGCCTCAGAGGTACTGGACCTCACCGGAAACACCCCCGATCAAGAGACACAGATTCTCGGGGGCGGCCGGTTTGGCAAGGAGATCGCACGCCTCGAGAGCCAAGTGAAGTCCAGCCGCCACAGGTGGAGGGTAGTGAAAGGGCTAGCAAGCGCGAGTGTCGCTGGGAGTGGCATGGAGTGGACTCGGGATGAGCGATTGAGAGATTTGGTGCTTGATCTGCAAGATTGACAACGACCTGGAGGATGGACAGGGTGGTCATCGATTGCGATGCTAAAAATGAGAGCCGATGACTCCGCTGATGCAACTGCTCCAAGGGAGAGAGATCAGAGCGCGTCAGTGAGCAGGTGGCGGTGGGGTGTTGGGTGCCTTCCTGCCTCGCTGCCAGGCAAACCTTGTGTGACCAACCCCTGAACCCCTGGAAGGGGGCCGTCAAATCGCACAGACCAACAGCCCCCGCCTCCGACCCAATCCCTCACCCAAACACGGCCGATAATAATTCTGGCTGTGTGTTTGAGCGCGTGGCATCACGCCTCGACGCGGCCCTGGCGGGGAAATGGCCAGACTGTGGTTGGAAAGGGGAGCAGAAAACCAGCCATCAAACGCAGCGGGAAAAAAAAGGCTCGGATAAAAAAGTCGATATGTTTTCTCTACCTGCCTCAGCAACTCCGTCACTGCAGAGACGCTCGGCAAGCCCCGATCGCTGCAAAGCGATGGGGCGGCCGACAAATGGCGGAGAGAAGTCGGGGGGGTGCTGGGTGTTGGGATGTCGCATTCTGTGCCCAGAGCGAAGCGGCGTGTGTGATTGACCAACCCAGCCCACCCAAGCAGATAAGGGAGGGAGGCGCGGAGGGACGTGCCCATGCCTCCGTTTGTATGAGGTACCTGGCCGGCTGAATATTTGGTGCGTCTCCTGGTACCATTGCGAAGATGCAAAGTACCACTGCCCAACCGTCAACACTCAACCCATTCCCTGGCAGGCCTTGGAAGACAGCTCTCTGTCTGTTCACTCGCCATCAACACAGATCTGATAGACCCCTCCTCTTTACAAATGCCTGGCTCTCCAACCAGGTCAACATCTCTCTTCCTCGATTGACACTGGGAGTGCTGTGCTGCCTGTGGCCGCTGACCCGTCCCGCGACACGGCTGCTCCCATGCTCTCCTCGCCCAAGTATCATATGATGCCCGCCGCGAGGGCCAAAATCGGCAGTGGACAACGGGCACGAACGAGAGTTGTCAAGGGGACCAAGTCTCTCGGGCCCAGCCTCGAATCCCTCCAAACCCAGTGCGCAGCCATGTCTTTGGATCATGACAAGAGACTTGCTTGCACCGCCAGCAAACCTGACTCCTTCTGTACGTAGGCACGCTCGGGAAAGAAACCACCGAGACAAGGCAGGCCACCACCCTGCATTTCAAAAGGGGCCATTCCATGTTGCCCAAAGGAATCTCCAGCACAGCGGACCAGACGATGGTGTTTGGGTCTGACGGTTCTTTCCATGAGAAAGTTGAATGCGGGCATGCAAGACATTAGACACGCGATGAATGGGAAGCCAGCATTGGGACGCGATCAGGTACAAGGTACAGCAGCGGACAGTCCGGCGGGACAAGGATGCATGTACATTGTACCTGCAGGCTGGTCTGTGCCGGCGCGACAGGCGCCCACCCAGCGCCCTCGCGCACCCCAAAAAACGGGCCCAAAAATCAGCCCGTGCTGCACCTTTTTTTGTTATGAGGCAGGAGGGAGGGACCCCCGCCCCCCTCATTCAATCAGCCGCCCATAGTAAAATACGAGCGACGGCGTCCCCCCTCCCCTCGCAAATCTCCCTCCTCTTCTCCCATACAAACTGCCCACAGCACTCAACACCTCGCTATCCTGGCCTCCACATAACCCAACCCAGTGAGTACCTCTCCTCTCTGCAAAACCCAACACATGTTCAAGTACTCGCCCTCGGTCTCGACTGGCGTCGCACTCTTCCATTGGTGCGCATTTTCCCCAGCGGCCCTGCGATCAAAGCTCTCGCTGCCGTCGCCGCTCAGAACGTGGGTTTTGTGCTTGGTGCCTACCTCCGCTTCCTCCCCACTCGGAGCTTGCGTCTGCAAACGCATCTGGCCTCCAGTTCCGCCAACACAGCCGCGCATCTTGGAATCAAAACAAGTGCTGCCGCAGGTCGCTGACGAGTCGCGGATCTCAACAGAACATCCCAACACGCATCCCATCCCTTCAGTTCTATTCAGAGTATGTACCCTGCCTGCGTTTGGCGGTTTTTGAGTTTCCGAGTCGCGTTTCGTTTTATTTTTTCCCCATGACAAACCTCTCTGTCGCGCGCAATCCCTCTGTCGCCTCAAGACGCCAAGAGCAAAGGCGCGACTTGCAGACGGGGCCTGTCGCGTCGGGTCCCCGCTCTCTGTCGCCCCTCTTGTTTCTCCCCTTGTTCCCCCCTCGGCTCCTCAATTGTCGAGACTCCGAGCGGTGCAGGCTCCCGCGCCGCCCCAAGCCCCAATCTCCTGTCTGGTTTTTTATTGCCCCGAACCCCAATGTTTTTCTCTCTCTCTCTCTCTCTCTCTCCTGGCGCTCAGTCACTAACGCCCCACAGTCTTGAATCAAGTCAATATGCCCAAGGCTGCGACTAAGCGGGGCGGCAAGGTCGATAAGAAGGTGCGGGCCAAGAAGGGTAAGTATTTTTGCCAGCCGCGGCGCGTCTGGGCGCGTCGGGCGCCCATGGACCCCAAGAACCAACAGCTGACCACGCGCCGCAGACCCCAACGCACCCAAGAGGGGCCTCTCTGCCTACATGTTCTTTGCCAACGAGCAGCGGGAGAATGTTCGCGAAGAGAACCCCGGCGTCTCGTTCGGCCAGGTCGGCAAGCTCCTTGGCCTGCGTTGGAAGGCTCTGAGCGATAAGCAGCGTGCCCCCTATGAGGCCAAGGCTGCCGCCGACAAGAAGCGGTATGAGGATGAGAAGCAAAGCTACAATGTGAGTCGAATTCCCTCAAATTGCTAAAAAGGGCTTGCATCTCATGGTTGACAAGCAGGCCCAGGCCGACGAGGACTCGTCCTGATCGATCCTACCCCATTCCCCTTGCAACACGCTGGGGCCAGCGAGGCTTGGTGAGATGCTCCTGGGCAGGGCCATGGCTTTAACGGGGCTTTTTTCTTGTATGTTTTGGGACGGATGGTGTTGAGTGGGGCACGGCAATGGGCTTTCAGTGCTTCTCTATTTTTTCCTTTTTTTCGTTCTGGCATGGTTTGCGCAAGGGTTGCTATGATCTATGGAAACTGGAAGCAGAATTCCCTTGGAATGGGTGAGGTTGGTCGATTTCGGTACGAGGGCGCAGCGCTCGGCCCTATGACATGTATAACAGAGACCTTATTCTTCGCGTCCATCCACATCCAAGACCTTGTAGATGTGACAGACGGTGTGGGACGGTGCTGTTTGTCCTGCTTCTCTGCCTTGGAGGTGACGCCGCCGGAGTAGAGAGAGGGGGCAGGTCGATTGGCATCGATTAGCAGATTGGCAGCTTCGTCGGGCTTGCTCAAAACCAGCAACTCAGCAACCCCCAAACCCGAGAACAAGGTCCTGTGTCACCCCACCACCGTCTCGCCCAATATGGGCCAACTCCGAGGCGCTTCCGGACCAACCGCCATTATTGCTGGCGGCGTTGCGAAAACCCAAGAACCGGCAAGTGCCAAATCCATTCCCTCCACCGGCTGACCATCAACCTGTCATTCCAGCAGCCTCTGCGGCTTCACCACCCCGGGCCAAGAACTGATTCCCCGCCCCTCCGCCAGCCTCAGCGAGTTGAGGGAGGGCGAAAATCGAGGGCCGTACGGAATACACTCAAGGCAAAGGGGTGACAACCGAAGCAGCGCTGAGCTCTTCTCGGGCGACACCTGGGAGGTGCCCTCCCGCAGACGGTCGTCGCTCATCTGCAGGCCCATGCACATGCTGCCCAGTCGATTGGTCCCCGCTTGCAGGAGAGGCGATTGGGCCCGGCTTCGTGGCAGCATCTGACTCCCTGGCTGCCACCCCACGTTCGCTCCCTGCATCTTCGACTCGGGACAGTCATGTCGTCGCCCCCGCCCAGGGCCGTCCAGCCTCCCCCTGTGGGACTTGGCCGTCAACAGGAGCCAGTTGGGGCCTTGTCTCCCAGCTCCCGAGCGGGGAGCTGATATGCGCACCCAGAGGCTTCGAAGCTGCCGCTCCATCCCAACGTCCTCGAACAGTCGTGGCGCAGTCCCCACCCGAGGGATGGGCGGAATGTGGACCGCTGGGCCAGTCCCGTTGTACATAGGCTTGTCTGCCCAGCGAAGCCGGGAGTCGGGTGATCTGTGGGTTGAAGGTCAAGACAGGTAGATGGTTCTGCTTGCGCTCCAGACCTCCCCAGCCCTGCTTCCTCTCTACACTATCCGTCGCGGCTTTAGGATCCCCACGCCACATCCCCCCATGGTACGAATGTACCCACGCGTCTGAGCGCAGCTCCAGCCCAGTGCAGAACAGGGCTGCGCAACGCGGGCGCGGAAAACACCAGTGTTGTTTCTTATCCACAGTCACTGGACCAGCATCATCGGAGCACTCCTCTTGCGGCACAGTCATGGTGCTCGACCTTGGCGATGTGCCAGCACCATCATTTGAGACAGCCAGCCCATACCCCTCAGCACGACATTACACTTGACTGTTGACCCTTTCTATCGACAAGGAAAGTTGCAACATGGAACAGATCGGGCCTGCCAATGTTCCCCTGGGAACCCACCTCCTCCTGGGATGCTGCCGCGAGGCTGATAGGGCCAACGATGTTGCCCGCAGCCTGGACCTCCTCAGGGCAGCACTCCCAGAGTCGTTTCATAGCCATCTCATCGCCCTGACAGAGGAGATCCGAGCCGCGAGTGGGCTGCTACGCGGCCTTGCCGACCGCTCACAAATGCATATGAACCGGGTTCCTTTCATGACAAACTACTTGAGCGTCTTGCTGCCTTGCCTCTCCCGATCTCTCCAGGATATCACCAAGTACTACGAGGACAAGACGCTGACCAGAGAGACGAGGTGGCGCAAGATGTACAACGAGATGACGGGGGAGGCCGGGGGGCTTCCGCTGCCGCAGCGCTTCGTCCTCTATAATCACTTCCTGTCACTCTTGAAGCAGCTCCTTGCCAGGTAACATCCCACCCCTTCCTTCGCACTTCGCTCCGGACCTTTTCTAACACTCGTCCAGGTCACACGACTTCGACCTCAACGCCCTCGAAACTCTACGCACACGGGTTGTCACACTGCGCGAACGGAGAGGGATTGGTAAGTACCGGGGGTAATGCGCTGGTAAATAATCTGTATGTGCGCTAACATAGCCCTCAGCACCGCCCGCCGTTCAGTCTAGCGCCCTAGTTCAGCAGAATCTGATGTCTTTGGCAGTGGTGCAGGACCATGTTGGTGTCCCCGCCGCCACCTCCCACCTCGGCGTGCCAGCTCTGGATAAGTACTTACATCCAATGAATCCGAGTTTAGAATTCACACTGGGCCGAGCAAATATTTTCCCTTCCCCTTCCCTCGCGGACATCGCTGAAGCACTTGAGATCGTGAGTACCCCTGGGATGTTACCCTCGCCCGCGTGTGACCTGCTCTGACCAGCCTCGAGGTCCAAATCCTACGGTCCGTTCCATCCATTCGGTCACCTGGTCCCTCCGCCGGACTCGAAAGTCCTCTTTAGGCGGTAAGCTTTCCTTCGAGTCCTCCCGGATTCACCTCACCAACCTCAAACCAACCCCGACTACCGAATGATCTGGCACACCCTACGGGGTCTGATCTCGTCGTGCAATAGGACCTTCGACAACGATACAATTTCCCTCATGGCCTACCTGAGCTCGGCCGATCAATGCCCCTATTTCCTGATGAGAACCAAGCAGGGCACTGCCTACTGGTACTCAATGCGCGGTGCCCATGAGCTCCGCATTGGGCGAGAGGGGAGCGCACTGCAGCTGAGACGGTGGAGCCGCACTGATCAATGCAGCAAGCTCTGGATGGCGATGTATTTCCTGACCTGGGAAGGCAAGTCGCTTTGAAGGCCCCTGACTTGATCCGTAACCACTGGCTGACAAGAGCTAGAGATGGTGCTATTCTACTGTACCTTCGTCGCCTTGAAAGCGCGCAATCCACAAACCGTTCAGGTCCACCCGAACGAATTCCAACTTCATCGAGAGAAACGACTGTTCCAGGCGTATGCCACCCTCCAGCTCCGTCTTCAACCCCCTCCCCATTCCTCTCCACTGAAAATGCCTGCGATGACCTAACGAGAGAACGGGGTAGTCAAATCACCGACGATGCATATAAGCACTCGCTTATCGTCTACGAGGATATGCAAAGCCGGGGTTTGCGTCTTCATGCTGCAGTCTGGGAAGGCGAACTCAGGCAATGCCCCGTTTGGACAGCTTTCGGTAACCCCCCTCCCGCCCCTCACACACTGTGGCATTCCTGCGGCCATGCCCGAGAGGGAATCTCCTGTCGTCCTCGTCCGATCTAATGTCCTTGACCAGTCACACACCAGTCCCAGACCCCAAAGTGGCTCAGTCAGCGCGGACGACACCGTGTGTGGCTCAGGGATATCCAGCTGTATGTGTTCTGCAACACATATCACCAGGAAAACATGCGGCAGAATAAATCAGGCGCTTTCGAGATATGTTTTAATAACGAGGAAGGTACGCAAGCCCAGTCCAGTGGTCAGAGGGACGCGCTCGGAGATGGCATCTCCCACACCAGGCATACAGCCATCGTCAAGACTGACACGAATTGGACGCAGCGGCCAAGAGATTCGTGGAGCTGTTCTCGGCCAGGTCCGCAAACTCGGAGGCGTCAGAAGATGAGCCCGGCCCCGGTCCTTCAACGTAGGGTCCGGTACCGTACCCTCCGCGGGAACTTGTCCGTCCATACGCTCCATCGGCGGAAGGATCGCAGGCGACGTTCTAACTACTCCACGACGTCGCCTTGGCGGAATCAGCACTGCTTTGTTTGTTCGACGTCTGATGGGCAAGATTTCAGATTGGCCGCTCTTTTTGCTCGTCGGGCAAACTGATGTTCTTTGTAGTAATCCGATGCATTGATGACTGGGCTGGCATTGGAGCTGGGAGAATGTAACAACGCGATATGGCCCGAGGAGCCAGCAGGAAGTGCACATTCTTAGGTACCTGCATACAGTAGACTGACCCTCGATGGTGAGCAGCTCGGCCCGCTCACCGCGGCGTACAGTACCCTGTGAGCTCAGCGGGCACAGCACCAAACACGGAAATTGTGAGATGTCAGGCTGCTTGATCATGATCCACCGAGCACAGTCGATACGGACGGGCAAGCATAACGTGCTTGTAGCATCTGGTACAGTATAGCAGCCCACCAGGGTCAAGACGTGAGAAGGGGGAGGTTCAGGACTTGGTAAAACCCCCACACCTCGAACGGCGGCTTGTCTGCCACAATCCGCTGGTAGCCGAGGAGAGTCGGTAAAGCCTGAGCCGTCACCGGGGAGGAGTGGACCGAGTGTTGCGGGAGGTCGGAGGTCGGAACCCTGGGCCTCCGGCCTATCTGTCCCGCCCGGTGTGCCCTTTCCCCGCTCCACCCCGCGCCCTTCCTCGCGAGTCACCAAGAAACCGGCCAACTACTCACATGTGCTCCCTATTGCGCCGCGCATGGAAAGCATCTGGCCACGAAATTACTTCGTGATAACTCGCCATCCATCATGCCGACCACTGGATCGACGACAGGGACACCCTCCCCGCTGGCCGGCCCACCCCGGATCCTCATTATCGGCGCAGGCTCCAGGGGCCGGGCTTACGCGCGCGCCATCAAGTCGTCAACCAGCGGTGTCGTCACGGCGGTTGCGGAGCCGGATGACTACAAGAGGAACCGATTCGGCGAGTCCATGATATGGGGCACCCAAGCGCCGCCCGACGGTGCCTCCTTTGCGGGGTGGCGTGATTTCATCACATATGAGACCAGTCGCCGTGCCCGGGCCATGACCGGCGAGCAAGGAGTTCCTCCGGGCATCGATGCCGTCTTCGTCTGCGTGCTGGACGAGATGCACCGGGAGGTGGTTGTTGCTCTCGCAAGCCTCGGCGGACTGCACATTATGTGCGAGAAGCCGCTGGCAACCACACTCCAGGACTGCATCGACATGCACAATGCTCTTCGGTGCAACCGGGCGCCCGAGGGCCAGCAAGCTCTCTTCTCCATCGGGCATGTCTTACGCTACAGTCCGCATAACACACTGCTCCGCAAGTTAGTTGTCCAAGACCGCGTCATCGGCGATATCCTGTCCGTAGTGCACACGGAACCTGTCGGGTGGTGGCACTTTGCTCACAGTTATGTCCGCGGAAACTGGTGCGTTTCGTCCTATACTCTCTGCGGGGGGACATGGTGGACAACTACAATCCCCCCCCCCCCTCTTC
>Ga0247824_10000542_pt1 | contig 18822 bp, 23 predicted proteins | sample 13C_PalmiticAcid_FD_194412 | JGI IMG/M metagenome (GOLD analysis project Ga0247824, IMG submission 194412) | Soil microbial communities from agricultural site in Penn Yan, New York, United States - 13C_PalmiticAcid_Day48 | ecosystem: Environmental > Terrestrial > Soil > Agricultural land... | reverse complement strand
CCCCCCCCCCCCCCCGGACGAGGCTACTTACTTTGGCAGGAGAGGCTGAGAATGTGGGGAAGTACTGCATGGATGCCGCGCTCAGTTCGTGCAAGTTGGCGACGTAGGATGGGTATACTGCAGGCACTGATCCTGGTGCCAGTCCAGAATCTGATCCGGCTCCTGCCTCAGACCCAGCTCTTGTCCCTGCCTCAGATCCCTTGGGGGATGCATCGAGAGACGCGAGGCTGTCAGACAAGCTGTCGACGTGGCCCACAGAGCTGGAGATAATAGAGGGATGTTGTTGTTGTTGTAGCTGTGTCACCTTGTCAGCTGGAGCATCATAAGCTGAGGGGCTAGCTGAGGCAGGGTTAAGCGACGAAGGCAGAGGGCTATCAGGCTCGCTCTCGAAGCGAGAATACTGTTGTTGATGGTGCAGCAGGGGCTGGATCTTGTGTGTCTGCGAGGGGAGCTGTGGGTCCAAATGACCGTTGGAAGCCATGGTGTTGTGTCAAATAATAAGGTTGGTGGGTGTGCGAGGATGGTATGGTGTGGAATGGTATATGGGGTGTGGGGTATGGGAATGAGAGAAGGGGGGTGTGTGAAGGCGAGTGAAGTGCAAGAGTGCAAGAGTGCAAGAGTGAGAGTGCAAGAGTGAAGGTGTGAGAGTGCAAAAATGAGAGTGTGCGAGTGGGTGTGCGAGCGAGAGAAGAAAGAAGAATGATCGTCAGGACAAGTGCATCTCGTAAAATAAGAAGATCGGTGGGAAGAGTGTGGGGCAGAGGAAAGGAGAAGAAAAGGGCCAAGAGACGAAAGACGCGTGCCAGAGGTGGCAACAAAGAAAAAGAGCGTGCAAAAGCATGGGACACAGAGCAGGACACGCTCAGCGCAAATGATCGCCGCACACATCACTCCGAAGGTGGCAGGATCCTCCTGTTCCTGAACACTGTGCCGAAGCAGTATGTCCCTTTCACTCTTGCCTGCACTCTGCACTTGCACCTGCACCTGTACACTCCCGCCCTGCCTGTCCTGTGGGGTTGTTCTCTCATCCGTTGTCAACGCTTTTGCACCTTTGTCAGGTGTATAAGTACACCAGTGGAATTGGGATCCAGCAGCTGCGATAGTTTGAGATGAGATGAGATGGCCCTTGGTCCCGCAGGTAGTCGGTGTCGTACAAGGGCACTTGGACCACGATAAACATCTGGTTCGGGTGTGGTTTGGTTTTGCTGGGACAGGTTCCCACTTGACTAAGGTCCAGTCGTGCCCTCTCTCTCTCCCTGGCGCGGGTGGGTGGGTATAAGAACACCCACTTACACCATCCCAACCCATCCCAACCCATCCCAACCATCCCTCGCGGGAACACCTGCATGCAGTGGGATACCAGTATACTAACCCTCCATCCATGCACTCATGCTCGGTACACAGAGCAGGCAACAAACAGCGCTTGGACGCCAAGAACGACCCTGCGATAAGCGCAATTGCATGCGTTGCTCCATCCCCCACGCCCATCATCAGTGGAAAAAGGCAAGCATTGAACAATTCCCACATGAAAGTTGGGTCAAGCCAGCCAAGCCAGCACACCACATCCGTGTCCAACCATGCACGTGTGATTGCTCACTTTTCATTACTCGATCCGCTCTTTTCACACCCTTCCTACCTTCCCCACTCCGACGTCAAAGCACATGGTACACTGACCCTCCCTGCTTAGTCAACCACCCTTGGAGTCGGCATGCACAATGCCGTACGCATCCTCATCACACAGACACATTTGCGCACATATGAAAAGGACATTGGGAATATCGAGCACTTCGTAAATGAACCCAACATCAGGGCTCTCATTCATTAATGAATGATCGTCTTACATTTCCAGATCACCAACTTCAAGACACGCGATGTCGTCCTCATCGTCCTCGTAGCCATCGATTTGATCAAGCCTTCTGGAACCACTCCTAACAACTTGGTCAGGTTTACATACCGGACTAGATGACGGCTGCGGTGGTGACGGTGGTGGTGGCGTGTTGGTGGTGCCCCACTTCCCTGTCAATTGAGACCACCCTGCACACTCCAAATCATCGAGACGCTGAGACTCATACGATATCTGGAGAATTGAATCTTCCTCGGAGTCCTTGCCATACGGTGAAGCTTTCAATTGCTGGGTAGTTTCGTTCATCCTAGTGTCACTTTGGACGCTAATATGACCTTGCTCATATTCTTGCTCGTGTTCGATTCCATCCTCCTCTTCGCCCATCTCCCAAATGATATTACCTTCAGGTTCGTCGGCGGACGGTACTGGTTCAGACTTGGTCGGTCTCCAATGCGCTTCAACGACACACGTTCCTTCAGGTGATACATCCACGTTCTGTTTCCCTTTCAACGGGGGTACGCCACGTTGGAACAATGAGCGAGTCCGTGAATCCCATTCACGTCCCGCTTGTTGACGAGAGTAATTGCTCGTAGAGCCTGTCCCTTGTATTGAAGAGCTCGGGGATTGGCGTCCAACTTCCGCTTGCTCTATCAGGTTATACTCATCATCACGCTCTACCATGGACTTCGCAGAGTCGCCGTTGCGATAGAATGAGACTTGACGACTTGGTACCCCCATGTTGTCATGGTTGGTATGACCACGCGACATGTGTGGCGGGTTACCGCCGTAGCGACCTGCCGGCTGTTTTTGGTATGATGGCGCCGCGCTTTGCTCATCATGGCTACAATCGCTGTCGTCTTCATCTGCCTCATACAGCATGTATGTCCTTGGAAGAGGAGGTTTGTTCGAGCTTGTTTCCGAATGCGAATAGCCATTGTTCGACACACTATCATCCCCTTCGCCCTTTTCTTCCTCATCTTCGCCTTCATCCTCGTCCTCTGATTCTACCAGTGGCGCCTGCTCCACCTCAACCTGTCTAGACATCGGTTTAAGAGTCCTCAGCCTTTGCACAAACTGATCGCTGGACAGGAATCCGTCCGTTGATTCTAGTTACGCCGGTTTATCTTCGATTAGAATGACATGTTAAGCGCCTGATACACCTGAATACTAACCAACAATTCCTTACCACTGCAATGGTCTCGAATGATGGGGCCCCATACGCTGTTTGTGCTTAGCAATTGAGAATTACCCATGATAAAGAGGTGTCTATGGTGATAGAATCACGAGCTGTGTGAGAAACCATTGTTCAACAAACAAGGAGTATACTCGTGCCAATAGCATATAGTAATATCACCAACCGCTTGCCACGCGTCAGGGCGACGTTGACGCGCTGATGATTGTCAATAAATCCGATCGAGTCCGTCCTAACGGTCGACACGATAATCACGTCCTTTTCGGATCCCTAGAGACAGAATGGGTAAGTCTGCAGGCAACCAATTGGATATTGATAGATCTCTAAATAATATCGCTTGGCGTTTCCTCACCTGAAAAGCGTCAACTGTGGAGATCTGAACACTTCCTTTCATACCAGCGTTCTTGAGTTGTAAGCTTAGCTCGGCTTGGATACTGTCGGCCTGAGACTTGTCTAAGATCATGGAAAGCATGTACGTGAGTGAATATAATAGCATTCCACTTCCTTGGAGGATTGTAAGTATCATGTTGGTCACCCATGCTCTACGAGGCGCCGCTTACACAGGGAGATTACGCCAATGCTTGCTTCCGGGACGTAAAGGCTCAAGAGCCTTTGAATAATGGTAACAATCAGCCTGACTTCCGCAGGATTCGTAAACGACTTTGTTCGTGTATTCTGGATCTCCTGACCAACGTTATCAATGAACGTCAACGTTGGTAGACCATCGATCAAAGGGGCACGTTCTTCGGGACTGGTTCCTGTATTAAGCACATTGGAATAGAACAATGCGTTGCTTATTGCGGCAATCCTATGATGGCATCGGTATTGTGTACGAAGTATGATCGGCTGTAGGTTGATGTGAGTTACAACATCCACGAACAAGCATTGGTGGTGATGTGCGATAAGGCGGACTCGAGCGTACCTTCAATCCCATCTATTGCGATTGCGAAACATGGGAAATGTAACAGTCAGCAATCACATCTCATACAGGCGTTGAGCAGATACCACGGCGCCAGACCCATACCTCAGTAGAACGATCAAAGAGTGTTCGTGAGAGGCCCTTTCCTGCAGCAGAAATATCTCCATAGGTACTGATGGGTGGCGAGAGTTGGAGCGGATCTCCTACCAAGACCAGCTTTTCTGCTGCCGCCCTGCAAATCGGAATCAGCGACATTGCCTCTAGTAATTGACTTTTGTCAGAAACTCCGCGTCAGACCTACAAACAAACATGGACGATCTTGGCTTCTGGCGAACATGGCTTCACTCTGGGCCTACCTTGCTTCATCCAGGATCACTATTGGAAATGAACCATCATCAAGAACCTCAAATGTTGAAGCAATGCATGTTACCCCTACAACATTGGCACCTTCAACAATCCCCCGGTTCTCAAGTTTCTGGAATTTCTTTATGGCATCCTTGACATAGTGGCGTTCTTTTGGGGACAGACTCTCGTCTCCAAGTATCAGCTGAAGTTCTTTGACCTCTAACGGCATTCAAGAAATGGAGATGTGGCGTAAATACCAACACTAGGGGAACGAGCAAGTTATCAAACAACTGTTATCAGCGAGCGATAAACGATACCCTCAGCTGACCGGTTGCTCGTAGACTGTGCAGTGTATGGAAGCAATCGTCTTGTAACCTTCTTCAAGCTGCCGACCCTTACAAACTTGTTGTATTTGAGATCTAGCAGAGCCTGCACGAAAACGTCTACATTAGTTCATTCTGCAACATACAATGATTAACAAGAAAGGTGCATACGCGTCATGAACATTACCGTCAAGATCCTATCCACGGCAACATTCTATATCAAAGTCATCATTTTAAAATTGTGTTGAATGACCATTACCCAAGATCTTAAATACAGCCATTGTAAGCCCTTCAAGTAGATGTCCGTACCGTCATCGAGGCCACCAAAAACCGACAAGATCGCTCCCCGTTTGGAACTGGACGAGCTTTGTTAATAATGTTGTCAATAAAAACGATCAACACTGCGATAAGAAAACTATTGACGATCAAATCACTTCATTGTTAGCAGACAACATGTTGAACAGGCGAACAATGAGTCAATTGAGCCACGTTACTTGCCTTTTCCCTGCACCAAAGACGCCTGAATATCAATGAATTGGCAAATCGAGGTCAGTAGTTGCAGAAAGAGAAGAGCTTAGCAAGTGGATATAATTAAGAGCGATCGTATCGTACCATGCACTAAGAGGACGGGTGGAGAGTCTGACGTTTTTTGGACCCAACCAGGAGCTCGGATCACCATCCGAGCAAAACTCTCCAAGACTTTTGCCTGTTCCAGGTTCAGTCGATATTGATCTATCGTGTCTTGGAGCTCTGTTTCCACGTCGATTCCGTCTTCTTCTGTCAAAACAACGCACCCTGTCTTTTCAGGAACACGCGAAGGAACTTTGAACACAGAAGTCTTTGATGCTTTCACAAGCTCCGGGGGTACATAATTGAGCAGAGTCGGGAGCAATGGGGTTCGAGCCAGTCTCTCGGTAAGATTGTCTATGCCATGCGTATTAGTTTCATGTTAATATACTCCCTTCATCACCAAGGACTCAGGGCACTGAGAAACGGGAGTTGCTCAATTGCATACCTAACATTATGAATTCCGACATGGCGTTGAAGAGGCGAATGGCACACACTTCATTCGAGTTCATGACAATGGCCTTGGCGACAGTAGAATCTTTCGGAGACAAACATAGCACCTACAATAACAACAAAAGCATCAGTATCGAACCACTACTACTGTATAGCTAGGGAATCCGAAAACAACAGGCTTGTGCTCGGATCTCATACGGACCTCGATATCACTTCCAGAGGGTCCATAGAACACTGAGCGAGCAAAGAAGGTCGATGCTGCGTCGAATCGAGGTGTGGTCGATATTACCCAAAGATCGTCTTTGGAATATCTATCATGGATGATGTGTGAGATATCACATTCTCCGTTTCCAACACACAAATATGACTACGTGAACATACTTAGAGTGGTGCTCCTTGTTAGAGATAGTTAGGGTCAGCCCTTGCAAGGAAGAAGGTTGAACCATCGTCCCTGTGCCATTTTCTATTCCATTGAAGCCCCTTTCACTGAACACCGGAAATCCAACGTAGACATCGCCTCGTCTCCTCAACGTTGACAAAGAATGCATCGGGATCCCACGGCTCCTGTATAGTGCATCCAACGACTCTGCCTCCTGTACATTGGAACCTGTTTTGATGCTCCACATGGCAATAGCGATTTCGATAACCATGATCTGCAAATGTTCATATATCAGGTACGCCATCCCATCCTTGTACTGGTTGGTAGATGCGAAGCGAGATCCGAGAGCCAACGAACGCCGTAGCAGCTGGGTAGAGTTCTTTCCTGTGAAATTCGTGCAGCGGGCGGCGTTTGGGAACTCAAGCTGTGTACTTGGGGTTCGATTAGATACCGATGACTGTACAGGAAAGCCAAGAACACCTGACATCCTCGATAGCCCCACTTTCCGTCTCTTAGAAGCCTGTGTTGGTACAGAAGTCGCCGATATCGGTTTAGATGTGGCGGTGGTAGTAGGTGTAGTGTCAAGGGTTGGATATGCTTGAAGTGGTCCTGTCATGGATCCAAGGAATGTTCCTTGCACGTCTTGATGATCCTGCGCATCCTGGCCTACTTTGTTGAGTGATCTGTTAATAGTCGTAGAACTCAAGATGCTGGTGATAGGTTGTGGTGGCCTCCATTTCTTCCGCTTTGCCTGCTGTTGGACGGTAGCTCCAGAGTCAAATTGGGTATCGGTTATTGGTTGCTTTACAGACCCATTTGTCGATGCCAACGTGTTCGCTGAACTCGACAGTGATGTTGATGTTGATGTTGATGTTGAGGCAGTCGTGGATCCAACCACCGATGGTGTTGGCAGAGAAATCCTGGATGGAACAGCCGATGCGGATCCAAGGGTTAGCTGTTGGTCGATTGAATCGGTTGTATGAGCTACTGTCGGTTCCTCAATCGTAACCATATGCCTTTCCATGTCTACATCGTCGCCTGCAACGATAGTGCCTCCTCTGTGAAACGTGCTATGAGGTCCGTATACACACATCAGTTGAGGTTAGCGCCTTTGCTTCATCCTGTCTTATTCCCCTCCTTATTATCCGCCATTCAGCATGTTTGCAGTACCTGTCCAGGACTATGAACTTGGCATCATATAGAACCACCTATTCACGATCGATGATCGGTGCGTAGACCAAAAGGCGAGAGTAAGCACAGAGCAGTGATATACGCAATCCTACGGATACACGCAAGCAGACACGCACACATGAACACGCGGTTGCTTCAGGCTGACCTTGGAGTTGTTGTGGAAGTATCGAATATGACCTAATGGGCATACAAACAAAAAAAAGTGATTCACCCCATCAGTCTCAGCGAGATCCATGGTCTTGGTAGCGATCAGTACGAAAGGCGGTTCAAGTTTCCCCCCTCCCTTGACCGTTACCATCCTGCCAAGTCTTGGCTTTCTTCTGCTTCTGGCTGGTGTAGAGGCAAGTGAATTCCGAGTACGGGTTCATGATGCCGCGCAGACCAAGGAACGACAAAAAGAGGGGCCAAAACACTGGCTGTACAACAGTGATGGAACAAAAATGACAGTCCTTCTGGTGATTGATTGCTAAGCATTTCAATGCTCCTTCCCTCTTCAACAACACCTCACACACCTCACTTCAACACACTTCACATACACACTTCACGCACACACACACACACACACACAATATCATAGAGCATGGCATCCATTCAATACACTTTCAAAGGACAAAAGCTCAGCTTGGACATCTTGACTTCAACCACGGTAGCCGACTTTCTTGAATTGATAGCCGAACAGACCCAGGTACCCGTTTCCGGACTCAAGGTCATGTTCAAAGGCAAGGTCTTGCGGCCAGAAGAGTCGGAAGAGTCAAAACCCATACTGGAGCAACATCCTGTGCTGGCATCCGGAGCCAAGATCTTTGTCCTTGGTACAACCGAACAAGACCTTGCCAGAGTGCAGGCGATTGACCAGCATATTAACACAAGAAAGAACTACCGCCCACCACCAACAGCAAAGGTAATACACCATACATATATGGTCGCCTGTAAAAACTTGCTGCAGTTGTCTTTGTGCGAACACCCCTGTGCTAATGGCTCTTGATGGATGCTTTACTTAGCGATCACAACCAGTTCGGAATTTGGACGACGATGACAACAATTATGTATTTGGAGACATTCAAGTCTTGCCGCAATTCAATCAACAAGACAAAGCACGGGCGATCCTGGAACGACTAAGAATGGACAAGGGCATCGTTGGGATCATGAAGTTACATCAATGGCGGGTGGGTTCGTTGATCGAACTTTCACCGGCTGAAAAGAGCATTCTCGGATATAATCGAAACAAAGGACAGTTGATCGCCTTGAGATTACGAACCGATGATTTGGAAGGGTTTCGACACTACGATGCCGTCAGAAAAGTCTTATTGCATGAGCTGGCTCATAACGTAAGTTGTCCCAAAGTATCATACATTGAGGTTCTTCATGAAAGCATCTATGACGGACTACTCTGACAAGTAGCGATATTTTCTTCTATCCACTGTTGATACGATATGTGAATAGGTCTGGGGTGATCACGATGACAACTTTCATGCGTTGAACCGGCAATTGAACAAGGAGGTCCAGCAGCTGGATTGGACCGCACATGGAGGCCGCAATCTTTCGAAAGATACATTCTTCGATCCTGCGAATGGCTTGACTGGATATCATGATGATCTCGAGGACCATGGCGAGGATGCACAATCTTGGCGGGGTGGCGCATTTGTACTTGGTGGAGGCAGTCGCCGCGCCGAAGATTCCGGATTGACCACTCGAGAGTTGGTAGCCAGAGCTGCACAGCTACGGCAGATAGAGTCGGAGAAGGATGAAGATGGGATGTGCGGGGCAAAATAGAAACAGCGACTGACGTTCAGTTTATTGCAAATCAGCCCTTCTCCTCCGCACAAAATGTCTTGACACGACTGACAGCCCAATAGACTTTAATGACCTAAACTTCCGACTCTCTTCTAGAACCTATGGAGGCTGCGTGTGGTTGTTGTTGCTGTCGTTGCTGAAAGGCTTGCACATGTGGTCCGTGAATTGAAGATCCCATTACGTTGGATGCTGCTCCAGTTTGCTTCATGTGTATCTGCTGAGGATTCGCCGATCCCGGTGTGGTATTGAGAGAGTTCAGGAGATCGGCATGAAGACTTGAATCCATGCCGTTCACATGCGTCGATGCGTTGGAAATAGGTCCTGCGCCATTGGCTAAAGATGATCCCAAGGAGTGGGTGCTCGTAGTTGTGTTGCCGTTCGGGAGAATAGAGCCGACTTGTCGGCGTTCCTCCAGAGCATCATACATGACGATAAAGTCCTTCTTCACCTTCTCCCAGGTACTTGGATCAAAGAAAATGTATGTTCCTCGCTCAAAGGTCGGTGTTTTTGATTGCTCCGAAGACTGATCCTTCATCAACCACAGCCTCAGTTCCTTGTGATATCTCCAGTGCCGATTATATAGCTCAACGGCTGCTGCATCCTGTAGAGCGTCTCTGGGCATAGAATAGAATATGTAAAACAGTGTCTCATCCAGAACTGAGCTTAGCTTGGCCTGAGGAGGAGGTGGTGGCTGAACATTATAACATGCAGGCACATGGAACTCTGCCTCGGTATCGACTGAAGACTGTGAATCGAACCATGGAGACGCAAATGTGCCATACAACGGTCTATGAACAATTGAGTACACATATTCATGGAAACAATGCAAAGCTGATGTTAATCCACCATAGGACCAATCGTTGCCTTTGAGTCCCTAAAGAAAAAAGTGCGACGCTTACTCTGCTGAATTCAAACTGAGCCCCAATGATGTCAAGTCGCGACCGAGTGTAAGCATAGTTGAATCCTGATCTGCCGCACGGATCACGCCGAGCATTCCAAACAAACCAAAGCGATCGTGGTCATCCAATGCCAATCCGGAAGCCTTTAATTCCGCACTTGAATTCCCTGTAGTTGCGGATCCTAGACTGGAATCTCCTTGTCTTGTCGAAGAGAGTGCCCCGGATCCTGTCTGTAACAACCCCTGATACGTTGCATTACCACCCGACATGGGCGTGAGAGGGGCCCCTGCTGAGGACGACGCTGACATGGTGTTACTGGATGATGCGAGGAAAAGTCCTGATCCATTGCCTGCCTTTGTTGCGTAGCTCTATTATCGACGTGAGGGCGTGACAGGAAAGTTGAGGAATACATACAAGAAGCTGGTATTCTTTGCAACACCGTTACTGAGACGCAACCATCCGCAACCATCTCTCGCCCTCTGACCAGCTGACAAAGTAATACATTTCACGAGGGAAAGTACCTTGATAGCCTTTCCAAGGTCATTGGAAGAACCTGGAATATGAGCGTTAATCGATGAATGGGCGCCTATGTCCATAGGAATAGGTTCCTTCGTCAGTCAAGTTTGAAAACTCTTGTAGTCTCAACATGTATCAAAAATCTCGCTGGGTGTAGGGCAAGAAATTGAACGTCAAATACCATTCATATGTAGCAACTGTTGTTGTTGAAACATCATATCGCTCGCCAATTGTTGCTGGAGCTGCATCGACTGCTGTAACTGAGATCCTGAAGGATTGATCATGGAGGAGAACGTCCCCATCCCATCAAGCTGCGACTGCTGTAGTAAATGTTGTCCCTGCTGTTGTGTTGGGTGGTGCTGGAGGGTCTGTTGAGACCGGGATGAGGTTTGGTGGGATGGTTGTTGCTGGTGCAACTGCATGGATCCAAAATGACGACTTGAGTTTGCTGTATTAGACCTTGCTCCTGGCAATGCTGGAAAGTCATCTTCTATACTGAACTCTTGCGACAAACCATTTCCTGCAGCTGATGAAGTCGTGAGTGTTCCTGCTGTGCTAGCGTAGCTTGCTGAAAGACCAGGATTCGAGGATGAACTGTTCACACTTCCCAGAGCTGGAAAGTCGGACATATCAAGGATTTCTTGTTGGTGAGTGGAATGTTGGTGCTGTTGTTGCTGCAACAGAGACGACAGCAACACATTCGGATATCCTGACATGGGTGGCCGACCTTGGTTCATTCCAGGCAATGGTCCTGAGCCATGTGCCCAGCCTTGAGATGGTTGCCCTACACCCCAATTAGTGCGACAAGAGAGTAGATTCAAAGGTCAATTGTGATCCGCAATCGCAGGGAGACCACGGTCTAATGTGTCCTGTTGTCCACTCGTATCGCTCACCCATCTCAAATGATCCATGTCTGCCGTTGGGCATCCGTCCGGTAGCCTGCATAGCTGACGCTCGCTGCTGCAATTGTTGCTGGAACTGCTGTTGTTGTTGCTGTGGTGTCTGCATACCTAGAAACTGATTGAGGCGGTGAGGGGCCTTGATCGTTTAGATCACAACACCAGGATGTATGAATCAGCCCTTTGTTACTTACTTCCTGATGTCCACGGTGGTGATTTGTCGTAGACACGCTTAGATCTAGATCGAATCGAAGCTGAGGACTCAAACCCAAGTGTATGTGTCAATCCCGTCGACGCTGTTGATGTTGCGTGAGTGTGTCGCTGGTGCGGATGTGTTGGAGAGAAAGAAGGTGACAGTGTGAAAGACGATCGATGGCGAGGGTGGAGCACGAAATTGGTGTCGACGTCAACCGGGGGTGCGGTATGTACCTGGTCCCTGGCGCTTCCGCGGAGGATCGACCAACTCTCCTCTTCGGCATCCGATCACACCTCCACTGATCCCATCTCTTCCCCTCATTCTCTCCTTCTCTCTGCATCTGCCATTCCACTTTGCTTCGCCCACCAACGCCAGGGGATCGTATCTTCAACCTGTCTCTCCTGATCACTGTCTTGGGCGTTTTGCTTCGCCTTGAGCATGGTTTTTCCCTTGTCTGGCCCTCCTGATACTCTCGCCAGTACTCTACCCTCGGGAGTCTCTGTCCTCCGCAGTGCAGCTACTCATTCAGAAGGACTCTCAACATCGTTCAAACCAAGCCAACAAGGTCGATCAGGAAAAACGGGAACACCGGCCGAGAGTATCGTTGCATTCGCTGTCTTGGAACATGGCGAGAGCAAGGACACTGTCCGAGAATCCGCCACGGTTGGTGTGCCCACAGCCGTAGTGCGATCCATGCTGCTTCAGGGCCTTCAGTTCTGGTACAGAGTTCCCATCAAGGTATGTGGGCAATATCAAAAGCATGCTCTGACTTGGAAGCGATCTGGAACACTCAACGTGGTACAACGTCGCCAAATGCTTTTTTTTTTGACAGCTCTTCCGCCCCATGCGCGTCGACTATCTGGTCATGGCGAGAGCAGCGACCCTTGGCCTGATTCCTACACCCTCAGATCGCCTCGCCTTTGCCCAACCCGTCAATAATTCCAAACGTGCACAATTCTTTCGTGCAACATCCATTGGCATGGTTGCACATGCTGTCCGGACCCAAGGCGCTGGATTTGTCTATCGTCAAGTCTTCCCGCCATTACTTATGAACTCGTTTATCGGATCGGTGCTGTACACAACCTACATCCTTACATTGCCCGCCTTTCATCCAGCCTTCACTTACCAAAAGTCACGGACATTCCCGCCACCACCATTTACAGCAGTCTTCATGGCTGGGGCATTGGCTGGAGCTGCTCAATCCCTAGTCGCCGCACCGATGGATTCGCTCAAGATCAAGTTTCAGGTTCAGGATATGGCGCATGGAGGGAAACACAAGAGCATGTGGGAATTTGCAACATCAACACTCAGAGAACTAGGCCTAAAAACTGTTTATAGAGGTTTCGCGCTTACACTTGTTAAGGTATGGACTGCAAGGAAAAGAAAGAAAAAAAAGGGCGGGACTGACGTGATGAATGATACAACGATTTCTTATTCTTCGTTCGTGTCTCTGTGAAAACAGGATTCGTTGGCGTGCGGATTGTTTTTTGGGGTCTTTGAATGGGTGAAACAGCAGGGGTACTATTCTGCCATGGACGAACTTTTGCACAACAATCTGGACACACTAGAGCAGGACGATAAGAACGAAAAAACATTGGATTCATTACTGCCCTCAGCACCCCTATCACCCATTGCAGACGCAACATCACACCCGTCTTTCTCTCCGAGACCTTATATGTGGTTAGAACCCACGTTCGTTCTCCTGGCAGGCGCCGCAGCAGCAATCGCTTATCAAGCTATTGATTATCCTCTGGAGCAGGTCAAGAACATCTTTTACGCCAAAGAGACTGAACTCCAGGTTGAAAAGGACCGGCATCCATCACGACCACACTCTCAGCGGTTCAACGCTTCCTCCATGCGTTCAGGCACCTCAATCTCAACACAGATCTATAAGATGACATGGGATGAATGTCGAGCTCAAGCAAGTCTGTCAGGCGGTTGGAGAAGATTCTTGTTCTCAAATTTTGCAAGCACTGCCATGCGAGCAGTCCCTGCTGCTAGTGTCGGGTTCTTAGTGTTCGAGGTCATGAAACGGAAGCTGGATGCCAGGATGTATGAATCTGAGGACAGGGAAATGGCCTCTTTTTTGGATAGAATGGCGATTAAACGCAAGGCTGAGAGACTCGCAGACGCGAAAGCTGTCCTAGCAAAAGGACGGCTGGAATCTAAACCAGAGTATGAAAATCGAAATCTGGACTTTGAGCAGGAGCTTGAATACAATTAGACCAGGAAGCTTCGAAGCTCACCCTCGATAGAATAGAACATAGACATCCAATTCGTTTCTTGTTGAGAAGACTTCGTCAATGTGGACAGTGTACGGGCGAGAGAGAGTGTGTGTGTGTGTCTGCAGTGTCGTACACGCGTTCCATGGAATGCACAGGCCAACAAAGAGGAGGGAAGAGGGAAATGTATGTGGAATCACACACCTGGCCATTCTGCATGCTCTTTGATGTGGAAACAGAATGTAGAGGTATCCCAGCAGACTGGTGCCACAGGTCCATCACACCATTGGTTCTTTGAACGCTCGTTTTTCCTCTTCTGGTTTGTTTTTCCCAGGCTCTCCTGGCAAAACTCGATCGATTGAAGGAAAGAAGGGGAAGGAAAGGAGAAAGAGGGTAAGAAAATGGAGAACAAACAAGCGTTTGGCGACACCTATTAGTGCCGCAACAAGCGAAGCAAAGCTGGAAAAAGAAAATGTGGTTCATTCCACTGGAGAGGGCACAGGCGGCGGAAGTGCCGTGCGGATCAAATCCAAGCACTTAAAATGAACCATTCAGCTCGCCTGATCCATTCTCTCAAGGGACCCCGCCTCATCCGTCCTTTGCTTCATCCTTTTGTTAGTGCGCAGCGCGAACAAGTCTTTATTTCTCTGCAAGGATGTCCTCTGCATAGGAAAGGAAAGGAGATCGACGGTAGATTCAGGGAAAGGTGATCCATATCAATCAATCGCAACATTGGAGAAAGAATCAGCAAGCTAAGCTTTAGAGATAACAATGGGCATTGTGCAAGGAATAAAAGATGGTATTCTAGCAACACAGAGGCTTTCGTGCTTCTCCTGGATAGCGCTGCTTGTTTTTGGATCCAAATCAACAGCTGTGGATGTAGAACGGACCCTCTTCCCATCGCGAGAACCGTTTGGCTACGGGGAGGTGAGGACCCCCGTGGAGAGACATCCTTGAACCTTGATTACCAGTTAGTCGCTCCTGGGCGGTGCCACCTTCTTGCATTGGCAGCAATCATTGCAGTAAGCGCAATGGATACATAGCTCCTCGGGTTTGTACGACATACAGCTTTCGCAGAGCCCGACACCGTGAGCATCGTGGCCACGCAAGGTATCGCCACCACAATAGCGTATCGGGGTTTGGGTGCCCATTGTACGAGGAGGATCGTTCTTGGAATCGCGTGTCGCCTCGCGCTGGAGAGTATTTGGGGATTGTGTTGGTGTGTCGGTCATGTCGGCAAGGCAAGGCAAGGAAGCTAGAGGCCCTCTCTGATGTCTCGTTGCAAGGTACAGGAAGGTGGATATGTGTCCGTTCGACGAGGAGGGAAAGAGGAGAAAAGCAGCGGAAACAGAAGAGCGAAGGCGAAAATCCTTTGTATTCTTTTTTCCGTTGGACGCTCTTGCCAGATCAGGTGCCGATCTGATGGGTATCGACGCATGGGCCACTCCCAAAATACATGGCCTGTTGCCATGCCACTCTGTGTGCCACCACAGACCACAACCACCCATGAGACGAGTCTGGCCATGAGGGCAACCATCTTTAATGATCCATACCATGGTCAGTACCACACGCGTGTATCAGATTTTCCGCGTGTTCAGAATGATCTTGTCCACCATTGGTGCAGCCCATGGCCATCGCTCCACTACAATCCGTCGGATGCTCTCAAGCTCCTTCTTCAAAAAGTCGTACTGCGCCAGCCCTGTAAACAGCAGATCAAAGTCCTCTGTCCGCGGAGTCAGTCTCATCTCCCGACATTCTTCTTCTAGAAGTTTCTCGATCTCATTGAAGCGGTTGTGGGTCAGGAGTGCATTCAGGTAGAGTGAAAATACCTCGGGCTCGGGCCGAAACTGAACTTCCGGGGCCGGAAGAGCCTCCAGCGAGAATCCCGTACCCATAGACTCCATAAAGGGTGTTGCGCCTTGGTTCGAACGACTGCTTCCCCTAGTCGCCACGCGCCATACAGAATGTAGCACATCGATGTATCCACGCTCTCGACATGACTCAATCAGATACAGCAGATTGCTGGTTGTGGGGACCCAGTCCAAGACTTTCTTGAGGCTTTGGGCCTGGCGCCAGACTTTCACAACTCTATCAGGCATCTTATGACGACCAAAGGTATCCAGAAGTAAAGCATAGTACCGAGATGATGGCTCCAACTCCAGATCCTCCATGATACCCATAATCTCGTCGATTCGTCCTGTATTCAATCGCGGCAAGTCACTGTAGGTGTTGATTAGAGTTATGAGCATGATCGTATCGATTTTGATTTTCCTCTGTATGATGTCCTTGAAAATAAACTCGACCATCTCGGCATTGCCTTGCTGGCTGTACGTCTGCATGAGAGCAGTGAAGGATATGTGGTCCGGAAAGAGCCCCATGTCCGTTATGGTCTCCCAATACTCCTTGACCTTTCCGATATTGGATCGCAGCGAGTACGCATGGAGCATCGAGGTAAGCGCTTCCAATGTAGGCTCAATGCCACTCTTGATCATCTGCTCATAGGTCCGATCACATGCAGCAAAGTTCCTGACTCGGATGAAGGCGTTGATTAAGACGGTGTAGCAGTGCACATCTGGCTGAATACCTTCGTCAAGCATCTCCTGATAGTACCGTAGAGCCCCCTTGAGATTCCTACTGCTCGACATGTGTTCCATTAGCATGGTGTAGGTGTGAACAGAGATCTCCATCTTTGTGGTTTGCATGTGTCGTAGCATCTCTTGCGCATTCTCGAGCTGGTGGTACGCGAGGAAGAGTTGGATCATTCGGCTGCAGGTGGTTTTCTCCGGTTCGATATTGAGGCTGCGCATCTCATCATAGTGCCGAAGAGCGACTTTTAGATCTCGTTGCTTGCAACACCCAGTGATCAGAATGCTGTACACCCATGCGGTTGTTGGCTGAATACCACGGGCTGTAAAGTGATCATGAAAGATTTTGTACGCCGACTGGATCTCATTCGCGCGTACATATCCGTCCAGAAGTGAGCCCACAATCACCTCATGAACTTCGCGTCCCTTGGATACGATGTGTCGATATATCCCCATCGCTGCGTCGAGATCCTTGCGTTTTCCATACACGTTCATCAGCACTCCGAACGTGAGATCATTCATCTCTCCTGGCGGTAGCCCTTTCAAGATTTCCTCCAACTCGCCATCAATGTCAGAGTCCAGACGCACACGAGCAAAAACCTTGATCATACTGGTAATCATCGATGTGTTCGGATAGATCTTGTTGAGAGCCATCTCGGCCTGAATCTTTGCTATCGCCTCTTCGTCACCGTCATTCGCATAACCGTCGATCAGAATCGAATATGTGACGAGATCCGGTTTTAGACCAGACTCATTCATCAAAGCCAAAACCTTCTGAGCAGCTGTATAATCCTTCTGCTTAACAAAACGCTTGACGACCGTGTTGAAAATGTATATGGTGGGCTTAATATTGTCCTCGAGCATATCGTTGAGCATCTTGTCTGCTTCCTGGAATAGACCATTGTTACAATAATGGCTCACTATCGTCGAATACGTCGTGATATCGGGTCGATGGGGAAGTGATCCAGCCCGCATTTCTTCGAACATCTTTTGTGCCGCCTTGGTCTGGCCAGAGAGTACAAGTCCGCGCAAGATAATGTTGAGAGTTCGGATATTAGGTGAGAGGTTGAACGCGGACGCCTCGGTGTGGACAAAGTCAATGGTAGACCCGACATCCTCATGACCCATCATGTTATTCAGGACCATGTTGAGAACCTGAATGGTGGGCTTGTGATACTTGGTCATATCCTTGTACACCGCACGTGCCCAGACGGCTGATTCTGCGGTATTCGCACGGTTGAAGCATTGCAATATCTGGTAGTATTTACCCGCAGAAAATGGGCAACGTTTGATGTCCAGCATCCTGTCGGTTGTCTCTCTATAGATCTGCCATACCCGAAGGGTATCGCATGATTTGAGAGCATCGTCCATCGCCTTGCGAAGTGATTGTAGCGCGGATTCTCCTCGCCTATTTCCACCCTTTGAACTGCCCACGATGGTAGTGATCGGATTACTGGGCATCTCCGGTTCCGCAGACCCAAGCAATGCCAAGGAAGGATTCTGAGCTGATGGCGTTCGGGATTTCCTGCTGTTCTTTAGTACATCTTGATCCACAGTACCGCCTGCTCCACGGTAATATGTGCGACGAGAGGCGATTTTGGCCGTAATTGTGCAGGATTGCGTGCCAAGAAGAGCTGATCGGGTACCATGGGCGGGCTGATACTGGTGCCAGAACAACCTGATCATGTATGTGGCTAGTTGGCTGTCCCAAGACAAGAGACTTCCATGCTTGCTCAAGGCCAGCCTGTTTGGCCTGAATGCATGCATAAACGACTTTGTGCGTCTCCACGATGTCCCGACGGGCGTGTCCTGGATCCGATTCCTGAAGATCAAAAGAAGGGGCAATAGCGTTCGAAGATCAGCAAGGCTTGCTCATTTTTGACTGCTATATCCCTTGTGCCTATTCTACTATCTCTATGTAGCAGAAAAAGGCGGGATAAAATGTGACCGCAGGGTCGGTGCGGATAGGGGTATGCACTGATGAGCAAGTGCAAAAAAGGATGAGCAAAAAACAAAAAAGTCGCAAGCTTGCAGGCAACGACCTACACACACATGAAAAGCAAGCGAGGTCAGTTGGCAGCGCTTTACAGGTGGACGATGGCCAGGTTGAGGTGCAGTGGACTTACCACCACTGCCTCGGCGGGATGCCTTGGCCTTGGTGGTCGTGCTCACGAGGGAGACCGGCCTCTACAAAGGATAGGATGGACACAAGTACTTGTATGAGCACCACACGTTTCGAGGAATGCACTCAAACAGAAGACAACCCTTTTTTTTTGTTGCTTACCTTGCTTGTCGACCTGTGTCTACTCGCGGGCGGGCCTCCCCCGGGCTCCTCCTCCCTCTCGACCTCCCCACTGCCGGCAAGCAAACTAGACGTGAAAGAGTGAATGAGAGAGGAGTGGCGTTAGGACAAGTGATCAAGGACAGACCTCTGCTTGATCGGTGAACGAGGAATGAGCAATGGGGAGGTGCCTTACCGTATTGCTGCAACTTTTGGAC
>Ga0247824_10000541_pt1 | contig 18823 bp, 9 predicted proteins | sample 13C_PalmiticAcid_FD_194412 | JGI IMG/M metagenome (GOLD analysis project Ga0247824, IMG submission 194412) | Soil microbial communities from agricultural site in Penn Yan, New York, United States - 13C_PalmiticAcid_Day48 | ecosystem: Environmental > Terrestrial > Soil > Agricultural land... | reverse complement strand
GCTCTTGTACTCGACGGGAAGCTATTCGTACAAGGCGCACAAACAAAGAAAACGAAATCAGGGTCTTCCCGTTTGAGTATCCCCAGAGTCTACATTCGAAGATTTGCTCCTTCGTGTATATATCTAGTCAGGCCGAACGGGTCAACGGCAGCGACTAGCGGACCCCTGAATGTTATCGTACAGGTAGCACTCCTACGCATCAACATCCTTTGCTCGGCAACGAACCCCACGAATAGTTCGTGGTGGGGTCTTGTGTGAACTGCACACAAGCATGAACAATGGTTTGCTGCGGCCTGGCGCAAGCTTGCGCCGTGGATGAATTTTCACCACGGTGTGACAGAACAACGCCAACACTGCCAACACTGCCCTTTGCTCTAAGCCGATCCTCCTTCGTCCTTGCCTAGGCTTCAGGGCGAGCTTCCTGCGGTGTAAATGAGATTGTGCTTTGAGGGAAAGGCTCTGCTATCTTCTGCACCGGGTACCGCATCCCCCTCTGCAGGTAGAGACCAACCAGCGGAGGGTTGGACACCTGGCAGGCTGGTTGCATGAACACAAGTAGATGCACCGCCAACCGTGAGGAAAGAGGAAGCACTTACCACGCGATTCGTGTGGAAGACCTGGAGAAAGAGACGTCTGACGATCTGGGTGCACGGAGACAAGTGCAGCTCCATCAACGATGAGGGTGGCAAAGCGACCACATTTTGTGACTTCGGATCTTTTCGCACAACTGTTTCTCCACTCGCAGCAGATCGTTTGACAACCACGCGCTCATTCCCTTTGCAACACCTCCCTCAGCACTTTCTCAAGTTTGCCAGCGGAACCCAGCTTCAGGGGTCCTGATTTCGTTACATCTGTATGGCTGCCAACGATCTACCATTAGAGTTTGTCCTTCGACGGTCCCTCACCCAAGGCTTTGTCAAGACAGACGATCCAGAGCTTTTGCAGCTCCGGCGTTCACAAAGCAGCTCCAACGCCATGAAGGATCGCAGCAGGATTGAGCCAGGGTACAGCGGAAGCCTTGTTGTGCGTGTGCCAATGTCATCGAGCCTCGAGAGGAGCATTCAACACAGCGTTGTACCGTCTAACAGCACCCGCCAAAGCCTAGCACAGTCGAGGATGAACACGATCAACAGTCGTCGCGCCAGGAAAACAGGTGTTGCTCTATCAGGATACGGATTGGATGACTTTTCAAGCTCATCGGACGACGGCGAGACAGACGATAGTTCTGAGAGCGAGGACGATGATATTGACGCGAGAAAGTCGGACGCTGCCAATTACATCACTCATCTTACTTCGCGATTGGATCCATGGGAATGGAAGATACGCAAAGTGCAGGAAGAGACGAAGGTATCTCTCTCGTTTTCAAAACTTGTATTTTATTTTGCCCCAAGGAGACGACTGTGTCCTTATGCCTTTTATTTCCTTCCCCTCTCCTTTCTCCAGGAAATCGCCCCGAAAATCGCACAGAAGATCGAGCGCGATTTGAAGACCTTTGAGATGAGGCCTGCAACAGCACCCAATTGGATCAGGAACGTCGACGATGTCGCTCAGCAAATTAAAGCCATGGAACTGGAGACGCAATCCATCAAGGAGAAGCGTCGAAAGGAGTTTGAAACCAGGCAATTGGCCGTGGACAAGGTAACGAACCGACAAAAGCAATATCTCACCCTTTCCTCTAGGTCATTCCTAGATACATATGTATAACTATACAACTCTTTACTGCTTTCAATAGGAGGTCGAGGATTGCCTGAGAAAAGTGCGGGATGAAAGGGAGACTGCTATCCGTATTCGCGAAGAGGCTGTCAGACAAGCCCAACTAGAGAAGGAAAAAGCCGCCAAGGCTGAAGAAGAGAAAGCCAAAGCTATTGTGGCACAAAAACAAGCGCAGGACAAAAAGGCAGCTGAGCAAGCCGCCGCAGCCGAGAAAGCCCAAAAGGCTGAGAAGGACAAGAAAGTCGCGGCAGCCGCTGCAGCCGAGAAAGCCAAGAGTGCGGCTGCAGCTGGAATTGCGGACGCTTCATCCAACACAGGATCCAATTTTGTCAGTGAGACAGCACTGGTCGAATACAAACGCTATATGGATCTTTTGGCTCACCTCAAAACTGTGGCGGTGCCGGCGGTCGAAAACGATCCGGCTATCCGAAAATTTTGTGCTGGAATTCGGCGTGAGATTATGCCAAGCATCGGTCAACTCATCAACAAGCAACATGAGATTATTCGCGTGGTATGTGTCACAATTCAACCGCTCGTGTTTTATCCGCTGGACTATCTGGACATGTAAGATGGGTGTCTTACCCCCCTCTATGATCACTCTAGGCTATGGAAATCGACCAACAATTCAAGAAGGCGATGCAGACTCAGAACGAGAATGTTTATTATTGGGTCCTCAACTTTACAGCCAAAAAGTTGACAGTAAGTTGGAGGATATTTGCTCTTTGTCATTGCAGCGGCACACCTGTAGTCTTTATGTTTTCGATACTATCTGATAACACTGTACTATTCCTATTAGAAACAAGCCGAGGGAGAAGCCTTAGTGAAAGCAGCCCCGGCGTTTCCCCTCGCCCATGTCGCTGTCTTGCTCTTTACAAATCATCCGCGGTTCATGGATGTGCTTCTGGCGCGATTTGTAAAGAAATGCCCATACACCGCTCCATTGTACATGTCCAAAGAATCGGTATGTCTTTACGTTGAATGCTCATGAATTTCAACGTTTTGGTCGACTCTGAAACTATTGCTGGGCAGTTCGATAACAGGCTCTGTCGTGTGTTTGCCAGTCGGAATCTCCGGACGAGTTTCTTCATAGGCTTGGATACAAGAAGAAGGAAAAGAGATTAGAGAATGAGGCAGAGTACAATGGTCGGCAGTGTGCGATATTCACGTTATACTGCGCAATCATGCAGACGAATCCACCAGGTAAAATCTCTACACAAGGATTGTTACGCGGTGGCGGTGGGATCTTGCTCTTCGCGATAAAACCACTCATACTTACCCGTACTCCTTTGTAACGAAACCTGGACATTCACGAAATTACAGCAGGACGGAACTTATACCCACTGTCAAACGGATGGACCTGGATGTCGAGAGTTCTTAACATGCCTCCCCGACCGATCACTCCATCGCTGATTACTGTGTTTTTGGAGGTATCCTTACAGTCGATTGTATTGCGGGTTCCCATGACAAGCAAGCAACGTTTTTACTTACATGCCACGCCCATTCGCTTGCTCTAGGTCTGTGGAGAGAGGTACTTGAGAACATATGGAAACCAAGCCAGGAAAGTGATACAACTCTTAGTGAACGAATTCATACCGCTTATTCCACGGCAAGGAAAGGACGGAACTACTCGATTGAAGACATTGTTGGAAGAGTATCTCAGGACTGGCCAGTTCTCGGTTGTTGAAGGTCGGGAGTTCGATCGTTAAAAGCTCCCTTTTGTAATAAAGACTCTGGCCATGCTCCAGGGTCGGAACGGAGCATCGCCGCACACGACTCGAGTGATGGACCTCGTGTGGATGCACCCTGTGTGTGGTCAGAGATGCACCTTGTGGACCGTGCATCGACTGGGGTGATTGTTGTGCAACCATCTTTTTTTTTTTTTCATCTCCGGGAGGAGTGGCCCAGACTGCATGAATCAGGCGTACGTCTGTGGGAATAAATTGCTTCTTCACTTCACTCATCGTCCTTCCCGATCCCCATCCCTATGAACCCATTGCTCCTGCCAGAGGTTGTCCACTGTCTCGGCAACTTCCTTCTGCTGTCAACCCCTCCTCCGCGCGACCAGGCCGATGCCTCTTTTAGCCAAATAACTCTCCTCAACTGCTTACGCGTTTGCCGCACTTGGAACAAGATTCTCCATCCTCGTCTTTGGCAATACTTTGGCAACGCCCCATGGGCTCAACGGCTTAGCCTGGTTCCTCCGGAGACTCTCTTGAAGAACGCGCATCATATCCGCACTCTTTACTGCCGTCCTACCTTCAACATTATGCTTGATCTCCCGAACCTTGTCTGGCTTACCCTCGGAGCCCTCCCACATTTCTCGCTTAAAGAGGATGCCACCAGATCCAGAATACTCAAGCGCTGCCCACGTCTCCGCGTGCTGTCGTGGGATGGTCCCGAGCATCTCAGTCCCCTCTTAAAGCGACGCTTCAAGAACCTCCCATGCTTGACATATCTCCAACTTAACCGATGGGATGGCTCCGGCGGCGCTCTCAAACGAGTCCTTGAACATTTATCCGCCACTTTGACCGATCTGGTACTGTACAACATCATGTGCGTGGAGAGCGCCGAGCTCGAGGGTCTCGTGTTACCGGCCGTCACCTCACTCGACATTACCCTATCGTACCCAGCTACCGAGGGTGTCGGAAAGCTACCCGGTTGCTGTCCCAACTTGAAGGACCTGAAAGCGGCCTGCGATGAGATTGCCATTGTTTTCATTTACATCAAACCATATCTTCTGGTGGATTGGATCAAGGATACTCGCCTGGACTCCCTGACATCCTTCATGTTCCAAAACGAACTTCCGATTGAAAGCACCGTTGAGGGACTGATACAAAGCTTCCGGACGCTTACGATATTCGCCTACAGTGGATCGTTGACGCAGGAAATTGCTAACCTTATGGTGGGCTACCAGGGCAACAATATCCAGGAACTGACGATCATCATTTCAGAGAACAGAACTTTCAGCGCCTCGGCCTTGGCCACCTTGCTGGAGTCTTGTTTTAGTCTGCAGAGAATTTCAATTGCGTGTAGTGTTCCTGTCAGTGATATGATGCTTCTGGAAGCGATCTTCCGGGGTACATGGGGATGCCTTGGGTTGAAACAACTTCACTTGAATGGGATCATGATGACCCTGCCAGAAATGGATCAAATGATTGAGCCGCCTTCGTCGTTTGCGCCACCAACTTCATCCTACATTGGATTGGGATGGTATGCTCACTCACAAGAGACACAAGGGATCCAGGATCTTATTCCCAAACAGCGAACGGCGTTCCTGGGGCGACTCATCGAACATGTTCAAGGAATGCCTCAGATTCAAGATCTTCACCTGAACGGAGTCTACTACCATCCATCAAGCACTCCCAAGCAATGGTATGATCATGAAGTGCTTTATTGATGGGAGGAGGAACAAGCTCACCATTCGTTCTGCGAACCCGCGAGCGAGGACGCGTGTGCCGTTCAGGACTCCCCCACCTCTCTCCAAAGGGCGATATGAACAGATAGTTCCTTTCACCCATAACGTCAGTAGCAGTAGCTCGTTGCACCCCTTTCAGACAAACCATAAAGAACGAAGCAAAAAAAAAAAAAAAAAAAAAAGTCGCGACTGACGAAAAAGAGCTTCCTGAAGGCGCCGGCATCAAAATGATCCATGCAGGGGTCGAACCTGCAATCTCCTGATTCGTAGTCAGACGCCTTTCCATTGGGCCAATGGACCTTTCAACTTGAAGATCCCGGGAAAATCCTGATTACCAGGGTACCCACCACTCCGCTCTTCAAGTGCACGATCCACAATTGCAAGAGTCTACCCCTAAATGCAAGCACGGTCCTCTCCTTAAGAACATGACTTATCTGAGGATCAGAGTAAAAAAAAGTTCATTGGGTTATTGCATCCTCCAGCGTGGACTCTACTCTTTCATACTACGAGCGTAGCGGCCGTCAATGCTCAGTACAGAAATAAGTCCACGGTGGGCTTCTACTTGGTAAGGTGCGTACGGTGTGTGCTCGCCATCCATTGAGATATAGCCAGATTGGGCCTGTGGGGAGATCCTGAACGCCTTGACCTTCATGTAACGCACTTTGCTGTGATATACGTGCTCTCCAGTCTCCACACCGATCATGACTTGTAGTCCAGCACCACGCCCAATATTCTTGGGGAACACCAAGAGGTCAATCAATCCATCATTCGGCTGGGCAGCAGGGTGAGAGACAGAACCCTTAGAGATCCAAGGCAGCTTGGCACCCACAACTGTTATATAGTGATCCTTTTCAACAACCCATCCGTCCGACTCTTTGATTGGATCGGTGACCCGACCAAACCGGTCGACAATCGTTGTATGCTCTGTGTCCATTTCGTCGTGTGTCTGATCAGCCCATACCACGGGTTGGCTTCGGCGTTCATTGTATTGACCGCGAATCTTTTCAATGCTGGTTTCCTCAGGGATGTAAGCGAGTTCACAGGGATATGTTGCTTGTGACAGTAACTTGCCCACAGCCGATACTGTAAATCGGGCCTCGCCCATCCACCTCAAGTGCTCTGACCCCAAGTCAACATCTGCAATCAAACCAAACGACTGGAGTACAAATGAGAAGAATCTCGAGTCTCCTTGAGTCACCGAGCACAAGTCAACGGGCATGGGTCGTCCTTTGATGATTCCCAAGACAGCGTTTCCAACATGGTTTCCATGATCCTCGCCCAACAGTGAAAATGACAATGCATTTCCAGATCCTGTGTTGTTTTCCCAAGAGGGTAACAGGTCGTTTAGGTTAGGAGGAGGGAAAGGGAAAACAGTGCTAATTATATCCAAGTCGGTAAGGAATGGACATTCATACCTCCAGGAATAGGCCCAACTGGTAGTTTGTGGGCCACGACGGCGTCAGGACGTTCCATTAATCCATTGATCACTTCGTGCAGTACACCATCGCCGCTGACAGAGACAATGGCATCGAACGCTCTAATATCAATATCCCGCGCGATTTCCTTGGCGTGATAGCGATGGGTCGTGTCTAATCATAGTGGGGGTTGCATGTCCTTGTTAGTCTTTGCTAGTCAAACAAGCGTCCAAAAGATTCGGCGAGGAAGAGAGAGAGATTGAAGCACACTTACATTGAAGATCATATGTGCAACCAGCAGCCTTGAACAAAGGTTCGGCAGTTTGCTCCCAGATCTTCTTTGCATGTCCTTTACCGCCAAAAGGATTCACAAGAACCTTGAAATGCCGTGATCTCTTGATGTCTTTGAAGAACCGAAGGGGAACGCAAAAAAAAAAAAGGTCAGTCTTTTCCCCTTCCCGAAAGATGCCAAGATGTGTTTGGTGAGCGCGGGTGCGTGTATGTGTTACCTTTGTACACATGGCCAAGGACGTTAGATTGCCACTGTAATGCAGATGTCTGGTCGTTGATCTGGAAATCGATTTTCTCCAGTTTTGCTTCGTTCTTGGGGCCATTCTTGGTTGTGCAGGCCGAAACGGTTAGAGTGTTGTTGTCAAGAGTGATGTTCAAGATCTCGACCGTCCTGATAGTCCTGCGTCCTGTTGTGAGAGGATGGGAGAAGGAGTGAGTGCCCTGAAAAAAGGAGGCAAGCAAATAGACACACGCTGGTTTAAAATTAGGGTGCAACTATGCCGACGTGGGGTACACGCGCGTACCAGTTGCTGTTGGGCCACAAGGAAGACAAGATGTCGAGTTGGACTCTAATTTGAAGAGAGGAGGGCCTTGAGGTGAGTCGACTTTGATATCTCGGGCATCAATCATCAATCGACAGATGGTAGGAGGTTAGGTACCTTCAGATTCAGGGAGGTCGAACTCGAGGCACTGGCCATTGTATGAAAGTTCGAGCTGGTGATGGTCCTTTTTGACAGGAAGGGTAAAAGGGAAGGAGGCCATGATGTTATATCGAAGATATGCGTTGGAGAAAGGATGGTGAAGAAAAGGAGGAATGGACGAGGAAGGCGGAAAGAGGAGAAAGAGGAGAGGAAAGGGAGGGGGGAAAGAGAGTGAGAAAAAAAGAGGCACCCGATTGATAAAAATTCTGCCGTGAGCGTGCTCACACATGGGACGGAATGACATTCATTCCACCGCGTGGCTTGATATTGGGTGCTCTCCCGCCGGGAAGACGACCTCACTTCTTCATCAAGATCCTCCTTGGCGCGATCTCGATCTTGTCTTCCCATTCATCCTGTCGGCATCGCTTCTCTATGCCCACCTATCCTTCTGTCCCGGCTTCTTTCACAGCGTTGTCGCGTCGTGGACAAATTCTCTTCCTCTATCGCCATATTCTCAGGGAGGGTTCAAAGTTCTTCGATGAGCGTACATGGTAGGTATCCATCAGATACCTGTTCGTAATACCATGGCAGGCAGTTCCTTGTCTGCTATTCACATAAATGTACAATCAGTTACTGATCCTCCAAGTATAAAGTCAGTGGGTCCAATCCAGAGCCCAGGAAGCCTTCAGGAACAACAAGCACCACACTGCTGAGAACAGAGTCCAGAAAAGCTTGGGCGATGCTCGGAAGGTACAAACTTTCTCAGCTTCATTTGTGCTGTGGCACTGTATCACCTTTATCTTCATCTCATTACTCAGCCAACATCTGTTCATTCCATTCCACCACCGCATATCGCTCCACAGGCTCTGCGATTGCTCGAGCGCGCCAATCAGATGGATCTCAAGGCTGTGATGCGTCTTCTCCGACTGTCATATGGGATCCTAGGTCAGGAACGAAGAAAACTTCTCCAGCCATTTGTAGACTCTACGCGCTTAAACACCATGTCGCCTGAGAGGTTATCAGAGGCTATCTCACACTCTGGATCAAATACCTCGCGAATCGCGCCAAAAACGGCTATGCTTCCTGTTCAGCCTGTAACCACCACCACCGCCACAACGACAACAACAACAACAGCAGCAACAACACCGCCACGAGTACACATCTCAACCAGCCACGTAGCCAATGCCCTGTCACAGACCACGGAACGTCCCAAACCTCTCCACTTTGGATATCAAAGGTCAATACCACCTATTATATCCGCACCATTGGCGTCGCTAATCAGGAATGCCACCGGGAAAAGCGTTGAGCCTACCCTTCCCGAGCCACTCTATAAGCCATTGCATGGAAAACGAGAGGCTAACCTACGATGGCGTTCACTCATGAAGCAGATCGGAAAAGTAACTCCACCGCTTCCAAGTGAGATTCGACAGGAGATTGAATGGAAGTCTCGCGTCGGTCTACATGGAGCCGATAGAGAGGACGCAGCAAGTAATGCAGAGTACCCAGCGAATTGGGAAGAATGGGAGCAAGGGATCACAAAGACGATCAAGGCTTGGAACAGGAAAGGGACAGTGTCGAAGGAGCTGCGCTGGGAGGGTGGGAACTTTCATCCTAGTATTGGTGGCAAACCTGCGAGGCCCAATACGTTGACACCTAGGCTTTATCGGAGGATATGGCAGCATTTACTCGATGACTTCCCTGTGCTGGACGTACAGTCGGCCGAGTCCAACTCGGGACTAGTGAGTGGAAAAGAATCAGCCAGCATGGAGTCACTCTCATCAGCGCCAGCTACAGTTCCTCTCAAAATGGGATTCTCAGTGTCGAAAAGTGCACTTTCGTACGAATCGAGACTGACAACGAGTCTGAAGCACCACGCTAAGCTCAATACCTTTGATCAGATTGGAATAAGCGAAGACACCTCGGCACCAACCGTCAAAGGTGGACGTAAAGGATCAAAAGGTCATTCTTAAAAGCATGGTCTCAGGAAGCTCTCATTCATCTTTGAACATGGTTGGCCTTTGTGCTTACATTGGGGATATTATCGTCGTCATACTATGTAATCAAGATGCTTCATTCTACTTCATGCGTTCCTTTCAGGGTTTGTGAAAGCACTAGGGAGCACGTCCTGGGTCGGCTCCACCGATTTCACGACGCCCAGATCTTACGCCAGATAGATTTGCTCCGCCGGTGTATCCGTACTGGAAGCTGTTGACGATGTGCTTTCCTGCATTCAAAACCTCTTCTGTGAATTCCACCTCCTATGTGCATCATACCAAGTCAAATAATGAACGGGTTAGTACTGCATACGAGTCATGTTACGCTGAGGTCAGCCTTCAATTTTTAAACACAGTTAACATACATGCTTGTCAGCCAATTTTGGTCCCAGAATCTAGTTGTGTCGTTTAGGGAGCAATGGGTTAATAATCATGTATGATATTGCGCGATAGGTAGAGCAAAGTACGAGGCCGAGGCAAGGAGAGAATAAACATACAGGAACATCACATCCAGCTTTAGCAGCATGACGAGAGAGTGAGTGAATGGCATCGACGACTTGACCAAGGTTCTTGCTTTCATAAAGATCGATGGTCTGGAAAAGATCATGCTTGGGGCATCCGAGTCTCTCACATCCCTCCAAGAACTTGGCAATGTTCTCCATCTATTTTGAGGTACATCAAGAATATCAGCTCTTCCATGTCCGAACCCTGAGAGCTGAGCACCACCCTTAGATCCAATGCACAATGTCCCTTTTTTTCGCACGTACCTGAACAAAGGGCATTTTCGATGGCTTGATCTTGGTGAATCCGGGAATAAGTTTGTTCATCAACCTGGATGGAGGAGAAGCAAACGAGAGATGAGTCCTACATGCTCAGTGCAAACGACAAGCCGGTCAGTCACAGGTTCATGGTACTCAATGCTTACTTGCACAGAATGACACCGTCCTTTAGTGATGGTTGGAACTCTTTGAAAGGGAAATCTTCCTCGATAACAGCTTCAATCCACTCGCGTGCCTAATGTTTTGTTTTGACGGAAAGCGGAGTAAGGTTAGCTGTTGAGTCTCTTTAATTGCTAAACGCCACTTGAATGGAGGATGGGCAATCCCATATCGAACTCGTACCTCAACTTCTCGTCCAACATCGTACTTGGCTGCGAGCTTAGCAGCGATTTCTATCATCCAAAGGTGGAAAAAAAAAAGCTGGTGAGTGCCCAAAAGCGACGAAAAAGAGCAGCAAAAGGGTGCAGGGGTAGACGGAGGGGGTTGACCTGGCAGGAAAACTTTAAATGTCTCAGAGCTACAGAATCCGACGTTGGTGCATGCCTTTCCCTTACCTCTGTCAATACCGTACTTTCTAGGAGCGCTCATGGTGATTCTGTAGGGGAGGTGGTGAAGGTGATCGATGGCAAGAGGAGTGATGATGAGGAAGAGGGCTCAGTCCGCCGAGGGTCATACAAATGCTCTGTCACGTGGAATCTCTGTCGAGGACGCAAAAGACCGACACAGCTATGGCTCTGTCGACAACCTAAGAATAAGTATGTGTAGCTCGGCAACGGACACCATGACCGTGTGAGCTCGATGTACTTCGGGGGAGTGAGAGATCGGTTGCCAGGCAGAATTGAGTATTCTTGGGGTGATGCACTCGAGAGTCCTAGAGCCCTGTGACGAACGCTTGCCTGCCCTTGCTGCCCCCTGTCATCCAGCAGCTGCACACCAAAAAGATTTGCCCGTCGTATCTCCTTCCGTGCAGCAGCACTCAGTTTCAGGGCAGAAGGGACTTGTATCGATATCATTCGTGCTCAGAGCCAAAGGAGAGTTCACATCAGCGATGTGTGCTCTCACTCACTAGCTGCGCTGCTACTATCCAGGAACATCTACGGGGAGAAGACGCGTCCACGGATGGCGTAGTTCTCCGTAGTCCCCACGTTCGCTTTATGGTGGTTTGACTATCACGCTGACTGATGCTGTATCCGCCCAGTGTGAACACTGCAGCTCTCAAAAAAAAAGAGTTCATTGACTGTTACACAGTGCATGGTGCATGTTTCTTTCGACCCGAAGCGACAAACGTCCATGAGTACGCCACGGTTTCGGGTGCATGTGGGTAGCACATGGGGGCTTCAATTTGTGTTCGTCTATCTCCACCCCACCCCCGGCGATCCTTTTCATTTCTCTCGTCTTTCTTTCTCCTCGACCCCTGCCTCCCTTTTCTCCACAACTCCACAACTACCTCACATTTTTCACTCTCTCCAAAAAAACTTCCCCACAATGAATTCGTAGGTCACCTTCCCACGAGCCATTCTGATGCAGCGCTCTCCTCATTCCTTTCACTAACCGCGTTCGTTCCATTCCAGTTTGGAGTTCGACCTGCACTCCCAAATCCTCTCGAGCCTCGCCTCGACCCTCGCCAAGGATTCGACCACGTCCTCCGACGATGTCCAACGGCTCATCAGTGCTGGACCTTTGCTGCCTTCGCTCAGCCCACCTTCTACACCCAAACCCAGGACAGAGGAGTCAGCCCCTTGCGACCATGTTCTTTCGGAGGGTAGCCTCATGGTAATCACGACCACCACAACCTATAATACTACAGAGGGTTGGAATATAAGGCTGTATATTGACTCTCGTGGTCCCCCGCCTTGTATCATAGACCATGCGCCATCAACATGCCTTGATCGCCCAGGCAAAGTTTGCGGCCGAATCCACTGGCCAATTTGATCATGAGCTTGTTCCTCGCTTGAATGGATATCTGCACTCGCTGCCAAACTACAAGTTCAGCGACGGATTTGGCCTTCGAGGTACTTTTTTTTTTTTGCGCTTGATCCGACTCTAAACACGTCGTTTTTAGTATTCGGGACTCAAATCTCGTGTCTGTTCCTGCATTTATAGGCAAATCAGCTGCGGACAGCTTGACATTCAGCTTGGTCACACACCTTCTCACCATCGCAAGCAAGAGACCCACTGCTCGTCAGGAAATCCTTGAAGGAATCTGGACTTATCTCGACAAGCTTTCCACATTTGTTGTCTCAGATGACGGTAAATACCCCACGCTATTGATGAAGATCGCGTGCTGGACACGGAAAGAATGGTGACTGGATGCTGATCGTAGGACTTTTGTTTGTGCCCTTCAACAGCCGCCAAAATCTGCGAGTTCGTCTTGCCTTCGCTCAACGGCCTTTTGACGGCCTTGGAGACGTCAACTTTTGAAGTCGATACAAAGGGCTTCGCAGGCATGGTTTCTCACCTGAGCGCGTTCCTTTCGAGTGCGACCGCTGATCATATTAGACAGGCTGTCGAAAAGACGACGAAGCAGGAGAGCGGCAGTTCTTATGCTCGTAGAGTCCTTGTCAGCTATGCTCGCGAGAGTATCATTCTAGGCTCCAACAGAGTTGTCCTGCAAGTGCTCACCGTGAAGCGCAACATGATTGCGCGCCTCATCAACTCGTACGTCACCAAGCAACGACAAGTGAACGGACATGTCAACGGAAACCATACACGGGAACACAGTAGCGATGATGAGAAGCCCTCAGCTGTTTCTCGCTCTGCAGAGGAGCCCTCTTCTCTCGGTGTGGTGCTTGAATCGTTCGATGACATTTGGTCATTGCTATTGTCAGAACCTGTCAAGATCAAGCAGGAAGCGACACAACTCACCAAGATCATGCGCGCAGATTATATCATGTCCATGCAGTACTTTGCCGACATGCGCAAATTCGCCAATGAGCTTCAAGCGACAGGGGTCGTCTCTCACGACTTTTATAACAGCGAAATCATGGGCGTCTCCTTGGTAAGGAAACTTTCCCCCCCAGCTCGAGGGAATGGCGTGATATTCGGGCACCTTCTAAATGTCCTCTGTCATATGTTCTAGCAATTGGCTTCCTTGGCCAGCGTGTATATCCATGAGTTAGATGATGTCCTTCCCTCGCACATCTCCAATTGCTTGTTCGATCAAGTTCGCAAAGAAGATTTCTGGATCCATGCCGCGGCATTGGACTGCTCCAACGTCTTGGGAATCAAGTAAGTCGGAGGATTGACTGTCATTGATCATCGTAGATGTTGGTATTTTACAACATGCTCACCATTCCCTGCTGTCGTTCTTTACGTCTTAGCTTTGACGAAGAAAAGAAGGATATGATTGCATTGCAGCAGCAATTCTTGACAACACCTTCACCCGTGTTTGAGGGACCAGATGCCGCCCCTGTCCTGACTCGTGCAATTGAGCGCCTCGCCATGACTCTGAAGCATTCTGGTGCGAACGATGAGGTCGCCATGTCAACCGTCTATGCATTGCTTAACATTCTTTACAGTCACAATTCCAAGGAGAAGCTTCCTTCTCATGGCCAAGCCATTCTGATCCAAGAGAATGTGATTGCAGCCATCTCCAAGATTGCTTGTATCTACAAGAGCGAGAAGGTAGAGACAAGCATATAGTGCATGCTTTTGTTCAGAACATATCGAGGCATGTTCCTTGGCCAGCATTAACCACTCCTTTAATAATCATTGACTAGATCACTCCTTTGGTTTTGTCTATGTTGGCGCAACAAATCCGTAACCACAGCACTCGATTGGATTGTGTGATTGTTCTTCGACTGACGGACTTGGCTTTAGCTGGATCTCTTGCGTCTTTCAACGACATTACGCACACTCTGGTGAATCTCGCCAAGCAATCCATTTCGTCCGAGAGCAAGGGAACATCCAAGGAGTTGTCCGAAACTGTAAGTTCATGTTAGATCCTTGGAGCCCATCGACAATGGCTTATGTGGAATCTGTCGACCTAACATATCGTTCTTATGAAATTAGGTGTACGCATGCCTCATGCATCTGTCGAAGAAGATCCACACTCGTCCAGAGTTCTATCATTCGTACATGGTCTCGTTGCTCAGACTCTTTAACGAGAAAGGTATTCAGATCCAATCCACCAGTCATGCGAGCAAGCGTGGCCAGAACAAGGTCAATACACTCTCCACAATCCTCGGTGGACTGTTGCCTATCTTGGCCAAGTTGCTCTCTCACAAGGATTTCCAGCCTCATGTCAAGCCATCCAAGGAGGATGTCAAGCTCTTCCGCGATGTCTGGTTCCATTGCATTCTCTTTGAATTCGTGAAAGATTCACAGTGGTCCAAGGAGTGGAACAATGCTATGCAGACGATCGCGCTCAAGACCCCGGCATTCGTCTCTGGAGATCATGGAGCCGTTGCATACCTTGAAGGTGATCTCGAATACAACTCTGTTCTTCCCCGTGGCATCATGGATGCTGAGAAGGCTGCCATGAGGGCAACCCTGACCAGCTATTTGCCAGGACAGGCTGTTGTTATCAAGAACCTCAGCTCAGCCAAGGTGGTCTTCCTGTTGTCTGTGTACCATGTCGAGACCATGCGCAGCCGCCAAGGAGATTGCTCACACATGCTTGAATACTTTATGAACGCTGGCGTGAGCGATATTGCGCTCTCGACTTGCTTGGAGTCAATCGCAGACCAGGTCATGAACGTCTTCATCTCGGAAACTCAAACCTCTGTTCTCGCTCACGCTATCGACGACGCTGTGCGAACCCAGGTCCGAAATGTGATTTTGGGATGTGCCTATCGTCTGAAGCGAGTGAGCAGTTTGGCGAACAAGTGGGTCCACCGTCTGATTGCATCCTTCCCTCAGCTTATGTGTGATAAAGCATTGCTGACTTTGGCGCTTGAAGTCAGTGAACTGCTTTGGCTCAGCTGTGAGAACGAATTGTCGGATGAATACTGCCCCGACTACAGTTTCAGTTCCACCATGATCGATGTCACCATCAACGTGCCGGACTCTTACCCTTACCGTCGGGAATTGCTGGCCAAGTTTGTGGACGTTACACGCAAGTGGATTGCTGCCGCCATGGCCAACTCGCCTCAGGAGGTTGATGCTTTGCTCCAAGATTACCTTGCTGACTCGGAAAAGATTCATACTGGCATTAGCCGTGTCCATATGGGCAGGACACTTGCTGCTCGATCTGGCAAGGACTTGACCAAGGACCACAACGGTTTCCAGATCCTCAACAACATCCCTGGCGTGGTGCTTGATAATTCTTCTGTTTTCTTCCAGGAGTTCTCAGCTCGTCGCCGTTATCAGGGAGAGATTGGAGGCATCGAAAACTTCTCAAGGATTTACATTCAACAACCCGGGGCCGTGCTCCAGAACCAGCTGCCTGGTCTGCGAGAGAAACTTCAAGAGATGCAGCAGCAAGTCAAGAATGACCAGTTTGTTTCCAACAATGACTTGGCCAATGCCCTGCATCGTGCAGTGAGTGCTGTTGTGACCTTGGATAAAGTAGAGGCGGACTTGGTCAAGATGGTCGTCTGGATCCCTATCTATCTCTTCACGCCCGACAGTCTCAAGATTGGTACCTCTGCCTGGAACTGGCTCATCACTGAAAAGCCAGAGGTTGAGAAGCGCTTGATGTCCGAAGTTGCAGCAGGATGGGAGTGGGCATGTCGCAACAAGAAGGGTCTCTTCTCCTCACTGTTGGATTTCGAGGACCCATTCCGAGTTCGCATGGAGTATACTCCTACTGACAAGAAGGCTCGCCAGAGGAGCTACAAGATCGCATCCTTCCTGTTCACACCTCATGCCATCTGGATCGAGTTCCTTTCCAGCCGTTTCCAGGCAACGCGTTATCGAAACCGAGACATGGTGGACTTGTTCTCTCGACTTTTGCAGCTGACGTTCAGTGACAGCCAGAGGATGAGCACTCATCCTCTGGCTAGAGAAGGCCGCTTCAAGCTGCTCCTTTTGGGTCTTCGACTGCTCCAGAGCAACCGCATGGAGGCCTTGATCGAGTACAAGCTTCGCTCTGTATTGTATCGCTCGGCCTTGTCCTGGTTCGAGCTTTCGCCTAGATGGTCCTTTGGTGGCAACAAGATGCTCAGCAAGACTGAGATCAATCTTATGAAGGAGTTTGGAGTTGTGCTAGAGCAGGACAAGATTCACTTGGACACTGTCCTTTCGAGCATTCGTGTGGGTCGTGACAGCCAGTCTAGAGCTGGTGCGGAGTATATTTTCACGGACAAGTTGAACCGGGACGCCATCGTGCGCGACCACACTCAGAGCCGACGCCTGATCTCACTTTTGGCCGAGAACGAGTTGAATCGTTTGGGAGTCTGGAGCATACCTATCGTTGTGAATGGTACAAGCGCAGTGGTGAATACACTCGAAAAGAGCTTTACCGAGGAAGCATGGCGCACCATGGTCCGATTCGCATGGAGCGTTTCGTCTAGTCTCGCGCTGCAGCTGCTGAGCCGCTTCAAGAACAACGCCATTCTTAGCGAACTTGGTCAGCTTCTGGCCAAGGATCCATTTGCCGCTGTTCACGACGCCGATGCCATCCAGATCTTGCTGGGAGAGGGTCTTTTCCGATACACTACCGCGCAACTCAAGTACCTCTTGTTCTGGCAGCCTGTCCCCTCTATCACGGCTATCACATACTTCCAGCCAGCTTTCCACAACAACCCCATGGTGCTCCAGTATGCCATGCGCTCGCTTGAGCATTCGCCCGTTGAGGTGGTCTTCTTCTATGTACCTCAGATCGTGCAGGCACTTCGCCATGACGATCTTGGCTATGTCGAGAAGTATATCATGCGTGCTGCCCGAGTCTCACAGCTGTTTGCTCATCAAATCATCTGGAACATGAAGGCCAACATGTTCAAGGATAACAAGTGCGAAGTCCCCGATTCTCTCAAGCCCACTCTCGACAGAGTCATTGATAACATTGTGAACGGACTCTCTGGAGATGACAAGAGCTTCTATGAGCGCGAGTTCAACTTCTTCAACCAAGTCACTTCGATCTCTGGCACACTCATGCCCCTGGTCAAGAAGCCCAAGCCCGAGAAGAAGAAGAAGATTGATGAGGAGATGGCCAAGATTGTCGTGGATGTTGGTGTCTATCTGCCCAGTAATCCCGATGGTGTTGTTGTGGACATTGACAAGAAATCAGGAAGACCACTCCAGAGTCACGCCAAGACACCATTCATGGCTACGTTCAAGGTCCGTAAGACACGTCAAGAGTCGGCGATCGGAAAGGCGATTATGAAGCGTGGATCGGCAGAGGAAGAAGAAGAGGAGCAGGTCCCCAAGACGTACGATGTCTGGCAATCAGCCATTTTCAAGGTCGGAGATGACTGTCGACAGGACGTGTTGGCCATCCAGCTGATCGCTGTCTTCAAGAACATCTTCAACAGTGTTGGATTGGACCTTTACCTGTTCCCATACCGTATCGTTGCCACTGCCCCAGGATGTGGTATGATCGATGTCATTCCCAACTCGATCTCGCGTGATATGCTCGGACGTGAGAAGGTCAACAACTTGCAAGACTACTTTGTGACCAAGTACGGTGGTGTGGATTCGATCGAGTACCAGAAGGCGCGTAACAACTTTATTCAGTCTGTTGCTTCGTACAGTGTGGTCTCGTACTTGCTTCAGTTCAAGGATCGCCACAACGGAAACATTATGATCGATGATGAAGGACATGTCATCCATATCGATTTCGGTTTCATCCTGGACATCTCACCCGGAGGCAACATCAACTTTGAGTCCTCTCCTTTCAAGTTGACATCTGAGATGATTCAGATTATGGGATCCAGTGTTGAGGACCAAGGATACCGATGGTTCTGTGAGCTCTGCGTCAAGGCCTTCTTAGCGTCGCGTCCCTATGCTGAACAGATCATGCAGCTGGTTGCATTGATGCTCGAGTCCGGATTGCCTTGCTTCCGTGGAGAGACCATCAAGAGGATGCGATCTCGCTTCCAACTTGATCGATCGGAGCGCTCCGCTGCAGAGTTCATTCTGGAGAGAGTGGGCGAGTCTTACCTGAACAAGCGTACAGTTTTGTACGATTCGTTCCAGAAGGCTACCAACGGCATCCCTTACTAAAACCTCTTTTTTCCTTCCCTCCTCCCCCCTCCTCCCTCCCAGCTCACGACTGTGATGATGACAAAACCACTGAACCATTCTTCCAATTTTGAACGACTTTTCTTGAATAGAGAAGTGTCGCGAATGATAACAAAATAATGTTAAACCAAATAAACACAACCAGTTGTTCTTTCTCCCTCCTTCATTCTCTGGGCGCTTTTATCCCTTGTGCTATCTGGGCTATGCGTACAAAGCACAAATTGACAGTTGACGGGATAAAGGGTGACCACATTTTCGGTGTGGATATGGATATGCAAGTAGCTAGATGCAAGGCACAGATTGCAAAGCACGACCTATTCACAAGATGAAAGCGAACGAGGGTTAGTCGACCGAGCTTAGAGCTGTACCATACCCAAGTAGACATTCCATGAGCTTACCGCCCTGCCTTAGCGGGGAAGCCTTGGCCCGGGCGGTCGTGCGTATGAGGGTG
>Ga0247824_10000540_pt1 | contig 18836 bp, 17 predicted proteins | sample 13C_PalmiticAcid_FD_194412 | JGI IMG/M metagenome (GOLD analysis project Ga0247824, IMG submission 194412) | Soil microbial communities from agricultural site in Penn Yan, New York, United States - 13C_PalmiticAcid_Day48 | ecosystem: Environmental > Terrestrial > Soil > Agricultural land... | reverse complement strand
AGAGGCTTGATTCATCGTTGCCTTTAGAGTCATCGTCGCAAGTCGAAACTACAAATTGCACACGATTGAGATCGAGAATGATGCCAAAAGCCCCTGTCGTTTTCGTTTTATCGTGCAGTAGAGTTCTCTGAGAATGAGTTACAAACGTCTTGTCCTTTGATCCCCTTATAGTCAGGTTACCAAATGGGCTGACAATGACCTTGAAGACAGCAAACCGATGACTGTTGAAGATTGACATGCCTAGTGGTGAAGCCATGCAGCCGCAAAACGTTGTCGTACTACACCTAAAGCTTGGTTCTATCGTTGAACGCATTGATCACGAGCCTTCCATGGTCAAGAGAAGATGGAAACGAGGCGAAGAGGAGTCAAGGGCGGACGCAAAGATGACGATCCGATTCTCCTGAGCAAAAGTGGAGAAGTCACTCCGAGCCATGCTACAGCTAGCGGCTTTCCCTTGAAAGTGGTTTTTGTGGTTGGCAATTGCGTTGCTGATCCTTGGACTCCGATTCCATTTGCGAAAAAGGGTCCTAATCGATTGATGTCTGATAGTTTCTGGATCTTCTCGAGCAGCTTTGGCAGGCAATGATAGCGCTGGAACCCCGCGGTTGATGCGCGTCCAGGTCGTTTTAATCCGATGTAGCCGATATAGCTTTGGGCATCGTAAAAAACAGTTGTTGCGATTGATCTAGGTATGCCTCCACTGTATATACTGGTTTCTTTTCTTGGAATAGTGGTCGGCGACTACCCAGAGTAGTATACTGGCCACTAGCGCACCTTGTGTCCTACGGAGACCGCGTGGGGAGCCGTACGAGTCCCACACTTGCGCGACCTGCTTAACGCCTGAGCCATCTTCGCTTTTCCCGAATATCCAAGTACGCATGATCTTCACAGGAACAACGAAGCAAACAGCGGGTAGGTCCTGAACAAGAGGGATACCCGAACAAGAGTAGAAAGGAGAGACATGCAGACGCAGGTGAGGATAAGCTCTGTGCTGATTTGATGACCACGTCAACGAATTGAAATCCTCCTTGACAAGACTGACGCCATGATATCCATTACTTGCTTCACCAGAGTATTTTATTTCCTGTTGATGAGCTCTGATAAGACCCATGTAGAGTTGGATATTGATGCGGTGGGTCGAGCGAAAGAAGATACGCCTCCTGGTTTCTGGTAATGAAACACCAGACAAATCCAGTCGAACGTGGTATTACCCTTGGCTTCCTCAACTAGATCCAACGCAGACTGAAGGATAAGCGAGATCATCTATCCTTGATGCATCACCGCTGTACTGTATCTTGTCCGGATGTTGCTCAACATTGGGTAACAAATGTTGGAAAGGATTTCCTCGACCATGATACGATCGATGGCACACAGGCATGAGGAAAGCCAGCAGCAAGGATCAGTAATGACTCTGAGAGGTTGAATGATTGCCGCTGTCGTCGTTTTGGGATTGATGTCGTGGATCTTGATGGCCTGTTCACGGCTTGAGCCAACCGCCATCCAGTCTCGCGTACCCGTCTTACTTTGCGATCATCGATTGAGTCCTCGGCGTTTGGTATGCCGTAAATGTTGGTGGATTACCACTCAAAGGTCCTTCTGCTCAAAAGATAGGCTGATTCGCCAGCGGAGATCCGCCTCGAGTTCACTTGACATAACACATTGAGGCGTCTTTGGCGCTCCATGCGAAGCCCTGTAGGTAAAGTGGTGTGCCTTGCGAGCGATTCCCTAAAGCGGGTAAAGTTCCCGAGCAGGTGGTTCAGTCAAAGCCTGTCGAGCAGCCAATGGTAGTGTTGCTTCCAGACCATGCTGCAGTGACGACCTTTGAAAGTTGTTCTGTGATTCGTCATATTGACTCAAGTTCTTGCTACAAGTCATGGGCAAGACAGAGTCGCTTGCAGCTACAGAAAGGCTCCGTGTCTGTTGGCACTAATATCCATCATCTCCCGTTTGACGTAACGTTGGGAAAGTATGTGAGAGGCCTTTTGGTAGCCCGGCGGAACCACTCTTCCCGATTCCTCATTTTTCCTTTCACTGTGCAGGAAGAGGGCCTAGAGATCAAGTTGCAAGATCAGAGACCAGGGCATGATTAGTGTGTTGGTCCGTGTCTTCATAGTCATACTCGGGTCGGTCAAAGTGCCCCTCCTCCACACACACAGCAAGACACATTGGAAGGAATGAGAGGATCAGGATGTAATCAAGGAGCGGGCAACTAAACACGTCTGATCCCTAATAAGAAAAGAACATGGTTCGCAGGACGGCAACGTACCAGACTACCTGAAGATGAATCCTGTCGGGTATGGGACTACGTCCACGGTGGTTAGCTTGTGGGTACTCGTTGTGCTGATGTGGGTTGGTACATAGTGCATGCGTGAGCCTTGAAAAATGGATTTTCAGAGAGACGAGACGCTGTTATGCCTTCACAGCGCTCGGCTGAGTACCGAGTTCCTTGTTCCCTCCGAACATCTCTACCGCCATCTGACATGCCCGCAATTGTAAAGACTCTGATAGCACATCAAGGTCCTGCCGCATTATTTTTCTTGCCAAGTCAACTCTATGGTGGGCAATCCAGAATCAGAAAATGAGGTCATGCTTTAAACAGGAACCACAGTTGTACAGAGAAGGACTGGATGGGTCGTCAAATTGGTAATGCCCATGACAGTGAAGAGAACTTACCAATTCTGAAAGAGTGCGGCGTTGTTCTACTTGTATGGCCACCTTGGTCTCTGCTAGACTTTATCTGCAAGTGTTATGGAGCTTTTGAGTTCCGAAAGCTTCATGTCATCGCTGTCTTGACGTAGTGGCCCCGAATGTTTCCAAACTTGAGGTGTTGCGGTCGAGAGCTTATTCAACTCTCGGTCCTGCCTCCGATTCCGGAATACTCTTATTGGTGGCACATCCAGTATCTGGATCCATTCCATGATCTAGAAGGGAATAGGTGGTTGATGTCAGTGAGTTTTTTTTCCTTTGCTGACAGCGAGCCGAGGCACCAGAAACTCGATGACATTGCTCCATGACTGTCACCTATTAACGTATAGTGTACTCCGGTATGGTCCAGCTATTCGGTGAGTGCAATGTCAGATGTGTGAACAACTCCTCCTGAGATATCCAGATATACTAGAATTCCACCCGACTATCCTTGCCGACGCTTGCAAGCCGCATTTCTGAGCAAATAGCTCATGAGCATGAAGGCATATCGATTGCCATAGGCCTACTGGACGATCTGGATTGTGCTGGATACAACTGAGTATGTCGTGCAATAGAGTGTACGGCGCAAACCACAAACAAAAACTTGAAGGCACCACTAACCTTAGCAGAACATCTGACATATCCTTGTATGATTGCATCGGTAGAGGTGTGGGATGACGCCCTGGTTCACCAGATCTGTGTCGTACAATATCACTCCGCACCCAGAACGGCATGCTCCACCTGGGATGCTATAGTCAGGTCTGAAGAGAAGAGACTCGGGTCAGAATGAACACACTTCACATACTAAGCCTACGTGGCTAGAGCAGCCCGATATACATACCTCAGTCTTTCTTTGACGACTTGCTAGAGACGGTGATTCCAAGCTGAACAGAGGAACGGTGAATCATGCCAATATCGTTCCTGGGATTAGGGTAATGCTCCAACCCAACTTGTGTATGCGTTCGAGTCTCGTACTGCGGCGGAGATTGATCGCTTCCAAGCTGTTTCCATTTGCGTGAAAACCGATATAGAGTTGAGTGGTCTCCGTGAAGCTGGATGTGTGTCGGATTCTCTTTCCTGCTCTACCGACTTGAACTTTGTTGCACCTCCATCTTGGAATCTGATTGAGATGCTGACTAACGGTTGCTTTACACAGAAGCTAGTCGGTATAGTGAGAACACATTAGAATTGTTTGACTCTACAATCCACCAGCCTGAGAATGTGCAGTATCGTGCGCCCGCGTTTAACAAGCATCGCTTGTTAAACACGTATAAAATTTTTGAGCCCGCTCGCTGACTGATACGTACACGTATTTTGCACTGAGTGCTCCCTCAGTGCAATGGATACTGGCTTTTCGTTTAACAAATCCGTACTCGTTTAACAACGTTGTACGCATAGAATCAGAGGTTTGCTGGACGCTACCCTTGTTTCTCTTGGTGGATCAAAGTCCTGCTATGCCCTCTGTCTTCAGTCCCCAGTGTATTGTTCCTTATTCCTCAACTATCTATCTATCTATCTATCTATCTATCTATGTGTGTGTCATTGGTTTATCACTCCTTTCGCGGAAGGTTCTTGTGGTACTTGGATATGGAGCCAGCCTGTTCAATGGCCTCTTGAACTGTAGCAACGCCGTTGGTGATTCTATCACGTAGGGTACGACCCTCAGCCTTGTACACTTGTGTCATAACCTCCATTACCACCTTTTTTTTGAAGCAATAATGGGTCCTGTTCACTTGGCTCCATCCTGTGCGCCACTCTTTCCCGTAGAAGTTGTTCATTTTCCAAATCGAAGGCGGTCTTCTTGTTCGTTCACCTGCAAACCATTCATCAAAGAGGTCATTAAGACTGATGTCACGACGCTTCATCTGGAAGTCCTTGTTCCGAGGTTGAATCTGGTCCATGGTCAGGGCTATTTCATTCTCTAGTCGAACCAAGTCCTCTTTCGATGGGTCCACTGGCAGCTGGTGTTCTTGCTCATCCACGAGTTCCTGTCCCCCTGCTAGATCTTCAACGTCGTCATTTAACTCGTGTCCTGCATCGATCTGCGGCAATTCCGGTATCTGCTCCGGTTCTCCTTGTTGCAACTGAGGCTGTGGATTCTGACGAGGACGTCGCCTGCGTTGCTCTTGCCGTTGACGCTCCACTTGGGTCACCGTATCGCCAACAATCTGGGAAGCGTTGCCAAAGGCGTTCTGGATCGCTCGGGATATCGACAGCAGCTGATCACCAACTGCATCGGCATTGTGATCGGAGCAGCGCTCTACTCCATCAAACCGCTGTTGAATGTAAGTGTTTTGTTGTCGTATCAATCCATCCAGAGTTCCTAAAGCCGTTTTCACAGAACGAAACTCGTGGTGCAAAGCTGGGGCGTTGGCCGTAAGACTGTCGGTCAAGGGTGATCGGGTGTCTCTCATGCTCTGCTGCAGCTGTAGGCTATATTCTCTGAATATGGGTGATGAGAAAGCGGGATGTTTTGTGAACATATCGTGCTGGCCGTACACGCATGTTGAATCGTCTGTGATACTTAGCATGGCAACGGCATCCTGCAGGATAACCTTACGCAGGTGGGCCAAGATGATCATGAGCCTCATAGCAGGGTAGGATTCACTAAGGTAAACCGCCCTGGACACTTTCGGTCTGTTGAATTCTTCCGGGTTGTCATCCATGATGTTTTCAATCCATAGCACCCAATCCTGGTTTCCTGGGAACAGGTTTTCAACAAATGGAAAGATCATCCTCTGCAGCTCCTTCGGGGGGACAACGGTATTGCGCTCAAGCCAAAACTCCTCATTTGCCAACGTGAATCCGGCCATCTTATATGGAACGTCCTTTGATACCTGAGTCAGGTAGTGCGTAGCGAGACGGCGATGGTTCCAATTGCCATGATGAGCGATGTCTTCAATGCTGGCGCCACTAGCATGGGCATGCTGTGCCCCTGCCTTGCGGCCACCGTGTGTAACCTTGGACGACCTGTGGTTGATCGACAGCAGCGCACCCTTTTGGGACCTATGTGTTGTGTACGGAGGAAAAGAATGGCTAAGTCCATAGCCAGGCAGATAGACCATAGATATGTCAAGTTGCTCAGCCCTTAATAATGCTCATATAAAGGCGGGCACTGGGAGAGTTTTGTCTCCCATCAGCTCTTGTCCAGCTTGATCCGTTCTCCATACATTTTTCAGGACTACATACACTTCATTTTTTTCAAGCTGGAAGTTGGGTTCTTACTCCTTGACGCTGGGAGACAGCTCTCTCAGTCTATCTGCTTCAGTTCCACTGATTTGTTCTTGACCTTGACAAACACTTTATTGCTTCAATGCCTTTACGCGATCGACCTGCCCTACTACCTGTTCGACCGGTTCCTCTTTCACTGCTGGGTCTTTCGCCACTGCCTCTTCAATCGGTTCCTTTTTTACTGCTACACCTTCATCCACACCCTTACCTGTTCTTCGGCGGCGCTGCAAGGGTTCGTCTTCTTCCTCGTCTTCGTCCCTTGCATGCTTCCGGGTGCTGGATGGTGCTGGCAGTGGGACCTGTCCTTGGGCTTGTCCTTTGGCTGGTGCTTGGGCTGGTCTTTTGGCTCGTACTGGGACTTGTTCCTTGGCCGACGCCTTGACTGGTGCCTTGATCGGTCCCTTGGCCTGTTCCTTGGCTCGCGCCTCAGCTTGTGCTTTCGCTTCTGCCCTAGCCTTGGACATTGCATGTTTCCGCAAGCTCCTAGCATGGGACATCATGTCCTCTGCTTTGCGTTCGATCTCATCAGCTACCTCTGGCTGCCAATAGTGATTGTTGGTATGAGGACGCTCCACTGGATCACCTTCGACGCACAGGACGTCACACGACTTGGCAACACACCCATCAAATACGTATGACTTGAGGTATTCGGCACCAGCAAGAATGGCGACACTACTAGCCCGGTGATTGGCTTCCTTTGTTGCCTTCACTCTGGCATACAGACCGGCTAAGGACCTCGCTTCCTCCAAGGAAAAGGCTTCCTGGGTGTAGGTGACGGTAGCCTTTTCGGTCGCCCAGTTGGTTGTACCACGGCCCTTGATCCACACATTTACGGAGACTCGGGACTGGGCTGTCACTGTAACGGTTGCGGGTACTAGGTCTGCGGCGGTTGGTGGTCTTGTTCTCGTTGTTGTTTTCGTCTCTGGTTCGCTTGGCGTTGTTGTTGGTTCGGTTCTTGTGGTCACTTGTTCGGCCGTTGATGTCTTTGCTTCGGGCGGCGATGTGGTTGTTGTTACGGTCTTAATGGAGGCTCTCGACCTCGCTCTTGCTTTGGCTTCCTTAGCTTTGGCTTGGGCTTCATCGAGCTCGGCTTGTGCCTTTGCTTGCACCTTCTGGGCGATGGCGTACGCCGTGGCGCGTACACCATAATCGGTTTGGTTTGTGTTTGGCTTATCGATTTGTGCCTGGGCGGTTCGGAACTGGTCATACCACTTTTCTTTGAACTCCTGCATTGGCATCAGCAATCCTCTTGCTTCGATCCGCCTCTGTGCGATCTCATTGTCGTGCCAGTTGCCTTACTAGTGCGACGTGTTCTTGGGGGTGGTAATTATTCGGCTGGGGGTATACGTCGTCCATGTTGAGGCGTCCATCAAAGCCCTGCGGGTACCTTGCATTCTTTGCGCCTTGGTTCTCCTTTGAAGTTCGGCTCGTTTGGGTAATACAACTCGGCGAACAGGACGTACGATCGTTCGTCCTTAGGATAACAGGCTGCCACCATATCCTTATTCCTGGCGTCAAACGGCACGTCAATGTACTTGTTCTCCTCGATGTGGCGTTTTATCTGGCGCTCCTCTGTACTGTGGATTTGTGGGTCGGCCGGCGGCGCGACTCTCAAGACCTCTTGATACGGATCCTTGTGGGTCATCTTCCTCATACGTTGCGTTAGCCGGTAGGCCAGCTTCTTCTCAAGTTCGAGTAGGAGCTGTTTTTCCTTCTCCTGTTCCCATTCGGGTACTGGACTTTCGGGTTGTTCGTACCCTCGCTTCGCCCTGCCATAGCGCAGCTTCCGCAGCTCTCGCTCTTCGAGGTATTCGTGGGGATAGTGCTCGGGCTGCTCGGGGGGGAGTGGTTTATTGATGTTGCCACGGTATATGCCACCGTCTGCGGGGTAGTTGACGTCTAGGAGGTAGATGGGAAGTTTGGGCATGGTTGGGTGTGTTGTGGTGAAAAGAGTCGTTGGGTGAATGTGAACGTTGGTGCAGAGAGGGCGGAAAGAGAAAGGAGTGTCGAATCGCTTTCGCGATCGAGCATCGTTTTTGCATCATCGATCTTGTTCATCCTCATTGGTGCATCACTTTTTGCATGTGATCTCTTTTCTTCACCAGATCCTTTCTGTGTGTACGAAAGCAAAATCAAAATTCAACGCGCTGTGGAATGCCAATTGAGTTTATTCTTTTTGTGCTACAGCCCCATCCTCATCTTGGCCCCCACTCCCTTGTGGGTATCCTTCCTCCTCCCAAAGCCTATGCTTAATGAGCATCTTATCTCGCTCAGCAAGATCCGAGCTCACAACCCCCAACTTCCTACGCACCATCTCTATCCCTTCAAACATGCTTTGGAGACTGGCTGCGGTAGCAACGGCCCTATGGGCGGCGTTTATATGATCATCTGTGGGATCACAATGGGCGCGGATGGTCTTGTGGACACAGTGGATATAGGCCGTGAGTTTCTCCACTTCCAGTACGGACGCGGCGACCTCGGCCAGGGGCACCGTATCACGGGCGATATCACACAGTTCTTTCAATTGCCCTAGGCGGGACAATTGATCCACGGTGCGCATGGCGGGGATCTTGCCAAGACGGCGGCGCAAACTCGACACTTCTCTCTTCAATTCTGCGGGTTCCTTTTTGAGGGGGTCTTGCCATTTCCGCTTGGGCTCGGGCAGGACGGCATCTTCTTCGCGTGGGCGCTTCGCCACACGAGGAGGGGACCCCTCCTCGACTTGACTCGGAGGGTATGCGAGTGGGGTTGATGCAGCACTACCTGCATCAGGGGTGTTGTGGTCGGTGCTAGTAGGACGAGGGGAAGACATTTTTTGGTGCACGGTGGACTTGTTGTTGTGGTGACAAATACTAAGGGCGCACTTGCCTCGATTTATACCTGCGTCCTCTCCCTTGTCGTTTGATCTTGCTCGGGGTCAGTCATCCCACTTTTGCTCCACCATTCAGATCCTTTTCAGCGATCACGCAACCGGCTTGCGACGAATCAGTTTGTCCGTGGATAATCGCTCTCACTTTTTAAGGTTACACCAGTGTGGGTTTGGCAGCGATGGCGTGCTCTTTGCATCTTTCGAGAAACGATCGGTTGTTGAATGAGTCGCTCACCCTGAATCTTCTTTCTGTCGATTCATGCACTTTTTGGGTCATGACTAACGGGTCCTGTTTGTTTTGACGGAGATGACGTTTTGGGCGGAAGGAGTATCCTTCTCCTCCGGGGGCATCTGTGGAGCAACTTTTTAGCTCATTAGATGGGCTCTGCAATTGAATGTGGTGGACCTAGTTTTTTCTATTTTTCAGCTTCCTAGGTCGCGGACATGCGAACGCGTCGCGTACACGAAGCCTTTCTGATACTAGGCTGGTACCTACCCTAGTCCTGAACAGAGACGACACCAGTTCACCACAGTGGTATCCCAATTGCGAGCATCCGTGCTTCCTACCAGGTTAAAGCAGAAGGCTACGATGCAAGGAACACCACATCCGAACATCTTTCTTCCTCAATCACGACCTCATCTATACCTCGCTTTTCAGCATCTCATCCCTCATGACCAACAAGACCGGTGCTGATCCCCCAGACCCTAAAGCGTCTACCAGTACAATCCAAACTCGCGCACAGAAAGCAGTCGGTCCCGACTCACATTCTGAACCAGCCCCTAAGGTCGGCATCAAGAAAACACGCAAAACGGATCGGCCCGATCCCATTGAGCCAGCGGACGAGAACGAAGGGGGTGAATCTTCTGCGACGAAGCCCGTCGAGGAGAGCCTCGATCAAGACCATTCGTCCGAGGACGAGGACGTTGCACCGTCGTCTGACAAGAACAGCAGCTCAGAGGCTTCCTCCGGTGCTCACAAACGACGACGCTCCGACTATGAAGAAACTTCTCTATCCGACATTGAGAGTGCCGACCTTGAGGACGAAGAATTCCTGGAACAACTCAAGACACAGACTCGATTACTCAAAGAACTAGAGGAGGCCAGGTCCAACATGCGTTTGGCAGCAACCAATGTCAACGCTAACCCTGGGAACCCCATGTTCTGTGCCGTACTGGAATCAGAAATGAACAACCTGAACAGAATCGAGCAGCTAGCCATCGACCGAGGACTCATTGAGAAGCCCAAGCCCATGACGAGTGCCTCCGTTACCTTGGCCCAAAACACACCGAAAACCAACAAACCTTTCGATCTGAAGGGCATGCCTGTTTGGAGTCCCGATTGGAAAGGAACCAAAGCCGAAGTGCGGGCTTTCATCGGCCGGATGAAAGACGCACGCAACAAGATCCAGCGAGAGAATGTTCACAATGTGGACATTGACCTGATGCGTGACCTGTGGGTGCATGCGGTTAGCAAGATGGGAGGCGATAGCGCCGAACTCTCGGACGACTTTAGAGGTGCCAAGTCTTGGGAAGACTTGGAGGAATTCCTCTCAAAGTGGTTCTTGAGGATGCTTTTCCACTCCATGAGCTACTCAGGCTGACATGGGAAAAAGACGTTCCTGTAGATCGTTTTTGTTCCAGATTCAAGTCAGCAGCCAAGGCGGCGAGTCTCCTAGGCGAGGGTAACAGAGCAGCCAGAGAAATCACCACGGTGTTCTTTCTGCTGCACTTTCCCAGGTCGTGGTCCTTCTCAGAGATTGTGAAGGAGCATAAAGGAGCGCCCCCTCTGGACGCGTTAATCAAGAAAGCGCAGACACTTGCGATCGACAATCCAGACGTACATGGGTTGGGTCAACACTGTCGTGCTATCCCAGGCCTTCGAGCGTTGTTGGCTCCTTCGAATGAAGAAGCAACAAGTGCAAAAAAGGAAAAGACGACCAGTCCTCCACCCAGGGTGAGTGGAGGAGGTTCCACGGCCCGACCACAGGCACCTAGAAAACATGAACGTGACGAAGCCCCCGCGGACGTTGGTGACGCTAACAAAAAGGTTACCAAAGAAAGCGGCGCTTGTTACTCCTGTGGTGGTATAGGGCACTTTAGTCGCGAATGTCCTAAGAACAATCGCAACAAGATGCCACGGTACGGTGCAAGAAAAGACAACACGAGCAAACCCTCTGAAAGACGAGGTAAGTCCTTGCGTGTTGCCTGCACTATTAGCGATGTATCGCGAGAGCCACTCTCCGAGCGAGTACTGAAGTCATTGAGTACTGACCTATTCGCTATTGATGCTGAATCACAGGCTGACGTGCAAGAGTTGCATGACCATAGCTTGAGGATTCCGGTAGTCAATAAAGATGCGTATGACCCTGGGAACTACTTCATGACCAATATTGGTACTACTTTGTCGGGCAGTGTGCTTCGCATTGTTAAGTTGGCTTCCACTGTGGATAATCCTGAGTGTGTGTCTGTGCCCATACGCGTCAATGGTGTGCGCACAATAGCCGTGATTGATACCGGGGCCAATGTTACCTGTATCTCTCCGCGCTTGACCAAGGCTCTACAGCTCATGATTATCACTGCGGAGGATTCTGACAGACCTATCCAACTAGCACACAATGGGATGTCAGTGAAACGTATTGGTTCAACAGTACCTGTTACACTTGACACTTACAAGAAAGCGATCATGCATCCTTGTGAGGTGTTGGACATGCCGGAAGGATATGATCTGTTGATCGGTATGGATACATTCTATGAGTTTGGATTCGGTATATCTGACCTTCCAGGATTGGACCGAGGTGTGCAACATATGGCCCCACATCCTATCGAGGATGAGAGATCAGCGTTGGCTCCTTTGACCACCCCTGCTATCGAAGAAACAACCGGTTATAAGGCGCTTAGGGAGGTCGTGTTGGGTCATATTCGTCCCCTGTTGGATGAGAACAAGAAGATTCCAAAAGACTCCTTTTGCACACTTCCCGAATCTGTGGTGCATCTCCGTACGCCTGAGGGTGTTTCAGCTTGGAAGAGAGAATACAAGTTCCCACATTTCCATGAACCTATTGTACAGGAGGCAATTGATGAATGGTTGAGAAATGGCACTATCCGCAAGCTCACAAAGCCATCCGAATTCAACATTCCGATGATTTTGGTGGGCAAAAAGGACCTGAAGGGCAAGAAAACGGGTTTCCGTCCTTGCCTGGACCCACGGCACTTGAATGTCTTACTTCAGGACGAGGACTTTGACCTTCCGCTGATTAAGGACATTTTCCAGTCGCTGTCGGGCAGTGCAGTATTCTCTACCATTGACCTCTCCAAGGCGTATCATCGGTTCATGATCGCCGAGGAAGATCAACACAAGACAGCCTTCACTTGGAAGAATGCACAGTACGCGTTCCGTGGTGCCCCCTTTGGTATCAAGACGCTACCTAGCATCTTTCAACGTGCAATGCAGGTGTTGTTAGGAGACTTGGCATACGTCCGAGTGTTCATTGACGATATCATTGTGTTCTCGCAACACGTTAAGGATCACAAACACCATGTGCGTGAAGTCCTTCGACGTCTAACGGAAGCAAAGCTCATCATCAATGAGGACAAGTGTCATTTCTTTCGCACGGAGCTGAGGCTGCTGGGTTTCATTGTGGGTACGAACGGCATTCGGGTGGACCCCTCCAAGTTGGATGGCATCCATTCATGGCCTGAACCTGTTACCTCAAAGGAATTGCAGCATTACCTAGGCCTGTTCAACTACTTTCGCGAGCACATTCCGATGTACTCGAGGTTGGCAGCACCTTTGGAACGTCTCAGAAAGGCGCCTAACCTCGCACATGCATGGGGAAGGAGGGAGCAATGGGCATTTGATAGCATGAAGAAAGTGCTGTCTTCTGCGCGCATACTCGCTTTCCCGGACTTCTCCGTGATGTTCCATGTGGCCACTGATGCATCGAAACAAGGCATTGGAGCTGTCCTTTACCAAATCGTCAATGGTAAGATGCGATGGATCTCCTTTGTAGCACGTTCCCTGCAGAAGTCAGAAAGGCAATACTCGGCCACCAAGTTAGAGTTGTTGGCAGTGGTATTTGCTCTCGTTCGCTTTCGCCATTACTTGTGGGGTGGTCCCAAGTTCACCTTGTATACAGACCATCAAGCTCTGGTGTACATTCGTGATAAGCCGGATCCTCCTTCGATGTTGGTCAATTGGTTGGACACCCTCTTGGAGTTCCAATTTGATATTGTCCATCGTCCTGGGATCGCGAACGTGTTGCCTGACCACTTGTCAAGACTATTCCCAGCTTCTGAGAAGACCAACGACTCGGCAACAGGTCCAGCTGTGCAGACACCACCGTCTGACCAACCTGTCCGCAATAGCCCCGAGTTGCGTGTCGGATTTTTGAACATGGATCCCGAGGAGGTAGATCGGCAGCTCGTCCCTCAAGAGAAACGATCTGCTCTGTTGGAAAGGATCCATAATAGAGGTCACTTTGGAGCTGTATCCATGGTTAGAGCCATTCATGGTGAAAACATGACTTGGCCTAACATGCGAGAAGATTGCGTGAATCATGTCGCAAGGTGCGTGTCATGCCAGCGATTTAACATCGCCAAGAGAGGCTATCACCCACTGAAGACAATCCATGCAAGGATGCCAATGGACCATGTGGCAATCGACCTGGCAGGCTCATTCGTGGAGTCGGAACAAACGGGCAACAAGTACATACTCGTTGTCGTGGATGTTTGCACACGCTTTGTGTTCCTGCGGGCGATCCCTGATAAGTCGGCCAGCACCGTGGCAATCGAGTTGGGTAACTTGTTTTGTCAAGTCGGATTCCCGAATGTGATTCAATCCGACAACGGTACTGAGTTCAAGAATGAGCTTTTGAATGAAATTGCTGAACGAGCGGGTATTGAGCATCGCTTTTCCACGCCATACCACCCGAGGGGTAATGGACTGGCGGAACGATTTGTGCAAACGGCGAAGAAGACCATTGCAAAGTCGATCCAAGGAGACATATCTACATGGGATAGACATGTGCCCCTTGTGCAATATGCGATCAATACCAAAGTCGCAGCGATACACGGTTCTACTCCGTTCTCCTTGTTTTTTGGCCGTCCGTTGAGAGGGGCAGGAGTCCCTAACATCCAAAGTGCACTTATGTCAGAGAAGGAGTTACAAGAACGTGTGGACTACTTGACCAAGTTGGTTTTCCCTGCCATCTCTGAGGGTGTTCGGAACCGTCAGAAGCAGCAAGAAAGCAACTTTACCAAAGGTGTCAAGCAGAATCCGTTTCCGATCGGCTCATACGTTATGACCGAGGATCCGTCGCCATCAAATGCTCTACAACCGAAATGGGAAGGTCCCTACAAAAGTTGTACGTCGTACCAAGGGCGGGTCGTATGTCCTTGAAGACCTTACAAAGAAGCTTCTGGCATCTAACGTGGCTCCATCCCGGATGAAATTGATCCAACGTGATCCAGTCGAAGACGACACTGAAGTCTACGAGGTCCAGCAAATCCTGAATCACCAGCCAATAGAGGGAACTACCGAGATGGAGTACCTGGTTAGATGGAAAGGTTACGCTTCCGAACATGACAGCTGGATCCCCTTTAAGAATTTCATCGAGACCACCATGATTGAGAAGTACCGTAAACGGCGCGGTCTCTCAGACGAGTCTGATGATCTTTCTGGGCCTCAACCTGTCCGGCAAGCTTCTAAGGTGCAGAAGACTCGTGGCCATCCTGCGAAAGGATCGTTGTCGAGTAAGAGCAAAGGTCAGCGCGTGCAACGCCCCCCAAAGCATCGTCAAAAGCGAACGTGAGCGCCATACTCTCGGTTTGCGAACTGGTGGATAGGCATTATGCCTGAGGAGGAGGGGGTGATGTTGTGTACGGAGGAAAAGAATGGCTAAGTCCATAGCCAGGCAGATAGACCATAGATATGTCAAGTTGCTCAGCCCTTAATAATGCTCATATAAAGGCGGGCACTGGGAGAGTTTTGTCTCCCATCAGCTCTTGTCCAGCTTGATCCGTTCTCCATACATTTTTCAGGACTACATACACTTCACTATGTTCAACGATAAAGGTTAGATCAAGCCAAATGTATAGCTTCGTGCTTTCCATAGTGTACATATAATTGCCTTGCCTGTAAAGCGTGGAAGATGCCATCGCCTCTGTCTTCGAAGAGCCGTGCATGAGATACTCCAACTTCCATTCATTCTGCTGGAAATCAGGTACGGACTCTGGCGACTACAAGTTCCGAATAAGGCTTGTCAGAAGGCATGATAGACGCGCAATAATAGATAAAAATATGGATCCTTCAACACTCACCATCCATAGCTCTAGGAGATAGAATGCGAGACAGTTCACAGGGCATATCTCCACGTCCTTATTGCGGATGACACACGAAAACAGTTCATGATCTTGATTCGTCTTTCCTTGAGCGATCATAACAGCGATACAGAAAGTAAACTGCTTTCCACCCGCACCAGTCGCAAACTCATGTGGATAAAGGTGACTCAACTGAGCCATCCGTACGGTTTCGCCACGAGTGGTCATGTAGTGGTTCCATGCTAAGGACATGCGGTTACGTGCACCGATGATTCTGAACGTCCTGGCGCCTCCATTCAGGTGCTTGTAGTTCCGCGTCCAGCCTTCCTTAAGAGCCTGCCTCAAATCTTTCATTCTGTAGGCCGAATCGATTGTGAGTCGGGGGACGTCTCGGTTCTTCTTCCATTTATGATACCTACATGAGATGAGATTATCTCCCAGAAGGTCAGCAGGGCAGATACGACACGCCAGCTAGTGACACTCATCCAATACAGATCAACGACTACAACTCATACCGTTGCTTGTACCCCTTGATGATACCAAGAACTTCACTGGTGCGCAGATTGATCATCTTGTTTGAAGGTTGGCCTTCACGATTCAAAGCCAGCTGCTGGTTGTAGAGATCTATCACAGACTTGACATACGCGTCGATCGTCTCGGGCGAAGGCAGATCACCTTCAAAGCCGCCGCGTTTGGATCTGACGCGGATGGGCTTGACGCTGTGATAATCGTCGTCGTCTATAACGGGCTCCTCGGCCACCAATTCCCGCACGTAGGCCAAGAATTTTGGGAACAGGACGATGTCATTAGGATAATGTTTGCGGGTACACCAGTCCTAAATGGAAACAAGATGCGTGATCCATGTTAACAGCGTCACCGATTCAAGGAGCTTTCGACAGTGGCACGCTTCAAAGAGCTTACCATCCAATGGGCTTGGTATCGTTGATAGTGTCTCTTTGTTGAGGGGGCAAGAGCATCTTGACGATCCGATACAGATAGAATCTCCGCTTCCCTTTCAGCAAGGGCATTTGCCAGAGCATAGTTCCTTGCTTGGTTCCGGCGTGCTACGACATCTGCAGCGGTCAATCTACCATCGATGGCCCTCTGTTTACCCTTCCGTTGTGACTGATGCTCAGAGACATCTTCATCCACTGTCTCATCATCGATCCGCCGTTTGCCGTCCCTTGTCGACTGTCGTGCTGCTGCTCTTATCGCTTGATGTATCTCATTTCGCTTTTGTGCTCGCTCTACTCGAAAAGAGTGGGGTTAGATCGACACAGATAGGAGGAGAAAGCTCGGGGGAATGATGGTAGCCGATATCCATACCTAGACGAGATGCACTGGTGGAACTTTGAGGAGCGTTGAGCTGATTCATGTAGCTACTTTGATGGTAGGGTGGAGATGGAAGAGAAGACGACAAAGGTGAGGTGGAAGCCCTATTTATGTGGTTCAAAGCGGAATGGTGAACCCAGGAACTAGGAACCCCAAAAATCCCGAAGGCTATTCGTCCGGTCTTGGTCTTTAATAGGTTCCAGAGCTAGTGTCTTTGTGCCCTAAATCCATAGGTCCATGGAAGGAAGGACAAATGAGGAGAGAGCGGTGGTTTCGGAGAGAGACAGTGGAGCTGACGAGAGTGGAGCGAAGGCCGTGAACGAGAAAGAAAGAGGGGAAGAAAGAAAGAGGGAAAAAGAGGGTATGCATGCAGGGAGAACAAATCATGTAACAAACGGTCACATTCTCAGCGGGCACTTGTTAAACGCAGTGGGGGCATTTAGAGTTTGTTACCCGCTCACTGCGAATTACGCTTTCAGTAAAGGGCTCAGTGTGATTGTGGTAGCGAGGGACGCAGCAATGTCCACGTTCTAAATAAATACGTTTGGGTCGTCTTGATCTTGTTCGGCGGGAAACGAAAGGGAGAGGGTGAAGGAAAGCAAAAGAGGACAGAAAGGACATAACAGGAAGTGGCGCAGTGAATGTGAGGGGAAACAGCATTGGCTTGAGAGTCCACAACTCACATGCAGCATCGCCACATGCTCGGGTTGCATCAGAACGTCTGCAGCATCACAAACCATAACTTTATTCCTCAATCTAGCAGTTGGGCTCATGAAGGGTGGACCTGCCCCCCTGCGGACAGCCAGGCTCAAAAATACTTGCCGTTTTGCCCATCTCCTAGAGCAAGCGGTTGGTAAGTTGTACGGATGCGAAAGCGCGGGAAGTGGGGCGAGGCGTCGAGGAGAAAGTCCCCATAGGATCGGTACATCTGCACCACCAACTGTGGTCCTTGAGGAGCGAGGAGCGGGAAGGGTGAGAGTCAAGGAGCGAGGCGTTGATTTCGACCCCACGGCAAGGACCCTGGCTGGAATCAACCTTTCTTGCTCCATTCCTTCCCTCTTGCTCATGAGGAACCACTTGCACACACACTCCAACGGACGTTTCAGACAGACAGGAGTACCATCCTCCCGGTTCTTACTCAATGTTGCTCTTTGTTACGTTGTCATGTCGAAGTTGCAAACACGTTATGGCACAAAGGCTGGTCCTTTGATTTCCGCCTTTACTCCAGAGGGACGAATCGCGTTCCTCTTTGTGTCTCCAGTAAGAGGCGTGCTGCACTTGACTGATCAATTGATGTCTTTCGCCTCTATCCGGTCTTTGAGATTCTGATTTCGTTCGACCATCCGTGTCTACCATGACACACTGGTCTAGAGGTTGTACGCAAAGAACATGACAAGGTCATAAAAACGTCGATAGTAGATGTGCATATCACTGTACGATTGTCATAGTGTCAACTCTTACCGTCCTGAGTCTTTCTCCGCTTCTTCCGATCCTGCGTCTTCTCCATCGCCAGCTGCTTTTTCTTGGATACTGAGAATTCATGGAACGCGCTTAATGATGACAGGTCTCCGACCCTCTGTACTTGAAGTCCAGTGGCATCCGCAATCACTTCCGTTTGTATTTTTAGCGCCCGTTTGTGACAGTATCGCTTTGCTGATGCGTGGTTGCCTGTTGCTCTTCTTATGTTGGCTTTCTTACCTCTGCCGAGCCTATTGTCGAGATTGCTGTTGTGCTTGCTGTTATGCTTGTCGTTGGGCTTGTCGACCTTTTCCCATCACTGTGTATTCTTCTCAGACTTGAGGCGCTCTTGGGTGCTTGAACGCTAAGCCCATTCCACACTTACATCTGTGCCTTGTTTCCAGAACGTATCAAACGCTGCGCGATAATTGACGTCTGCCCAGTGAGATTCCATTTTCTGTCCCTTTCTCATCGTTGCCTGTGTGTCACATTGCAGTCGAGTAAGCATTTTGGAATGTATTGGCCGTTTCGTTGCGGTTTTGTTCACTACTCCCCCTTCGGGCGGGAAATGTCGCTTGTGCTGATGCTGTTTTCCTTCCGGATTGACCATTCCAGTTGTAGCACTTTCATAAATGTGTATGCAGTCGATCCCCTTCCGCTCTTTCGAATTCGTCTTTGAGGGCCCGTTGCGACGAGTTGTAGGACTGATCAATCGTCCAGAACCTCCTCGACCCTGACGTCGATTTATCAAGGTGCTCGGTTTTGTGTGGTGTAACATAGTCCAAGACGGTTTCCTTCGTTACACTTTTGTTCTCTACTAGAGGGTTGCCCGTGGCTCACGCCACGGAATGCCCCTCCACAGATCGCCATCAGTTCATCGGAGTGGTTGATTTTTTTGGGTGTCGTCTCACATCAACCATCCAGCCACAATACTCCTTGCGCC
>Ga0247824_10000539_pt1 | contig 18862 bp, 17 predicted proteins | sample 13C_PalmiticAcid_FD_194412 | JGI IMG/M metagenome (GOLD analysis project Ga0247824, IMG submission 194412) | Soil microbial communities from agricultural site in Penn Yan, New York, United States - 13C_PalmiticAcid_Day48 | ecosystem: Environmental > Terrestrial > Soil > Agricultural land... | reverse complement strand
GTACGAAATCCACAGAACTTTTTATTGTATGCATCTCTGCGTGTCCCACCTCTCTTCCCATTCCTCTTTTCCCCACTCTCAGTTGTTGAAGTATTTCTGTTTCATCTTCTCCAAGTCGACCTTCACGGTCTTTTTGCCGTGGGGACGGGTGGGATAGAACCGCACTGTTGACTCGATTTCGGACTCGGATTTCATGATGCTGTATATTCTCATTCTGCGGCATCGTGAAGTCTCAGGCGAGCGCTGAATGTGCCTCTGCACGGAGTATTCGTTGGAAAGGGAGCCTTGGCAAGCTTCGCAACGCACCGGTGAGTACTGTCCACGCCACTTGTGAGCTTCATAGTGGCGCGTTAAGGAAGGGAAGCTCGAGCAAATGATATTGCAATTCGGATGGTGGCACTAACATTGATTGATGGTTGTTGTTGTTCAGGATGAAGTACAACGAACACTCGAAAGACATACCACAAGGCACAACGAGGGAAAAAAAAACTTACGTGCAACGTGAGACGTGGCGCCTTGGGCTTTGTAGTAGAGGATTTCGATGGTTTCCGGACACGTTTCTTGCGCTTCGCGTTCGCAGTGGGGTCAAAGTCCTCGGCCAGATCCGAATCATCTGAGATGGAGCCGCTAAACTGTTGTTTTAACGGTGAGGGAGCGATGGGAAAGGCGGTCAACATGACGCTCTGACCAGCAGAACTCATTCGTGACATATCGGCGGCCATCGGGATATTCTGAGTCAGATTGAGGTTGGAGAGTCCCAGCTCGGCGAAGGAATTGGGCAACGAAGCGCTTGGAGAGACACTGGGTGCTAAGAACATGGGATCGTCATCTGGTACATCAAAGAAGCTGTGTTCTGGCGATGGTGACACCGAGCTATCGGAGATGGGAAGATCGAACATGGATGTGCACAACCGAGGGTAGCTGAGGTCGGAAGGGTCAACAAAGTCGTTGTTGCATGGGAGGAAAGGTTGTTGCACCAACGGAGACTGCAACTGTTGGGAGGTTGGCAACTGAGATGCGAAGAGACAGCTTTGGATAACCGTGGGTTGCAGCGGCTGCAAGGACTGAAACTGCGGTAGTTGCTGCAGCTGCAGATCCTGGAAGAGAGGAACATGGATTGGGGCCTGCGTTTGGGCCGGCACCAGTATCTGGTATTGCGATGACTGGCTATGCAGAAACTGGCTTACGGTACCAAAGTCGCTCGCGGTAGCCTGAGGGATTCCATTCATGACATCTGAACTGAGAAAGTCCTCGTCAAAGTCAAAAGTCAAAGGATTCGAATCCATGGCTCCGTTCGTGGTCAGATACTCTTGGGTATGGACTGGGATGGTTACGGAACCCACGGAACCAAAGGGGCTAGGGGACCCTGTCGAGTTCCTTGAGGAAAGGTCGAGTGCAGAGCCAATCGTTCCACTGTAACCTTGAAGAATGGGGAGCTGGTCGGATGAAAGCATGTCTGTAGCCTGATTAGTCGAACTTCTCGGGTAAGTGGTTCGTGTCGTTCTTCAAAGTGTGCGCAGATGTGTGTTTGTGTGCTTGTGAATCACTGGAAATGCGGAGTACATGGTTACAAGGTTGAGTCTTTTATAGTTTGTCAGGGCAGACAAAGCTCGATAGACGTGCAGAGTCGCTGCATGAACACTCTGAGAGATTTACACATCGTTAATGAACTGTCATTCTCCGAACGCTTCCAATTCATTAGCTGTGCTATAATAGCACACACACACACAAGACTAGCACTCCAAACAAGGGACACTTGGCTTCAAGGCTGCAGATACTGTACAACCAACTGAACAGTAAAGGTAGTCGAACTAAGAGGCATGACTGAGGCGTTTTGTTGTGTGAATTTGGTACGTCTGATTTACAGTGCTGCTCCGAAGCCGAAGGTACACATGGTCTTTGTTTGTTGCGATGATAGACACCATGTAGAAGCGGCTGTGTGGCACACCACCTATCCGTTCTCGGAAAGCAATGCAATGCATGAAGCCAAGCATCCAAGCATCCGGCGAGGACCGAAGCCAAGCTGCCATTGACGACTGACGCCTAACAACGAAGAGAAGACCCTATCTTCTTCCGTCCATCACCTCACCGAATATTGCATGGATGCACAACCCTGTGGTCCTATCGGTAACATTGATCTACTGCAGGCGCTCCTTATTGTCATCCGTTCATTGGTATTGGAGCAAGTCGTTGTACTTTTAAATGACGAGTTGTTCACTGATAATCTATTCAGTCGCGTCCGTGATGTCGAAGTAGTTGCTAGCTGGATCAAGCAGGTGATCGGGTTGATACTCCCCAACGCAACACCTCTTTCCTGCAGCTAATGTTCCATGTCATGAACAAGATGCAGGTAATGAACATTGCCTGTCCCTTGAGTCCGTCGAGTTGCCACATCATTCTTGTTTCCTGATATCCCTTCCTTGTCAACTCCTAGAATTCGCGTCAGAGATCCACCTCCAACTCCTTAGGTCCTACTACACTGTTCAATGGGACGAGCATTGAGATTCAAGGACTCTGACCGTGTGTGAATTTTGCCATCCTAAAAATGACATCTAGTCGTTTTGGTCCTCCGGCCATCATATCCGCCTGCAGATCGAGTACCAATGGCGACGACGTGTGATCAATGTCATCCTGCTGCTATCGCTGAGGTTGAGAGTCGAGGGGATGAATGTTCCATCAGTGGTTCATTGTGGACCTGACTGCGCTACAACGAGACTACACTGCAAACCCGCAGTACATCACCCCGTACGTACCATTGTCAATGGTCAGTCATCCCCTTGGAGCGGGGTTCTGAATCGACATTGGAACTCCCAGTCCCTTGGTAATCGAGTGACCCTAGGCAAAGCCCGTGTTTACGATCGAGTGTGCGAGTGTGCACAGGCAAGCCAGGCACGCGTCAAGGTTTGACCAATGAACATGCTGCTCTTTGACCCCCCCTCCCCCCTCCCTCACCTCACGGAAGAAACACAATCCAACCTTTCCTTGGATCCCCTTTCAAAAGCCATCTATCAGACGCAGGAAGAATCAGCCTTTATGTCCATCTTTCACTCCCAGTCTTCACGCCTTGTTCTTCGCCATCGAAACAAAAAAATAACCGTATAAATCTTCCCTTTGTCCAGGCAGCTAACCTTTATCGCACGTCCACATCCACACATCCACACATCCACGAATAGACACGGACCAGCTCATCCAGAACACCACACATACGATTCGCCTCCATGGTATTTTCAAAAGAACAGCCTGTGCTCCGTACGTCATTGCGTATCCAGGAGCGTACCCAAGCTCGTTTGGCTCATGAAGCTGCATCGAGTAAGGAATCCCAATCCAATGCGGTAGAAGCTGAGACCGACAACAGCAGCGCCTTGATGGCCGATACATCATCCAATCGGGGGAAAGGACGAAAGCAACGAACCACGAACACCTCGTCGAAATCTGCTGCGAAGCGAAAGGAAAGAAAAAGCCCTGGGAACAAAAAATGCAAGTATACCAAGGCCAGCAAGGCTAGCATGGAGCCCTCGGATGAACCGGAAAGCAGTGATGATAGTAGCGACTTTGACAGTTCTGTCAAGGAGGAGTCAGATGTTGAATACGGGGTGCCTGTCTCTCGAAAGCGGAAGCGAACAAGCTGCGTTTCCAAGAAGAGAGCTACCAAAGCGAAGGCATCTGATCCCTGGACCAGAACACTCTCCGAGGATGTGGATCAAGACTCCAATACTACAAGTTCGCAGGGGGAGTCACCTTCTCCCGAAGTGGATGTTATGATGCCAAAGTCGGATAGTCCGGTATGGTTGTCTTCCTAGCTATGGACATGTTACTCAGTTTCTCTGTCGATTGACTTGATTTGAAATCGGTTGTTCACCACGGTCTCTTTCTCCACTGCTTTGACAGACTTGGACACTTGAGCAGTGGATCCAGTTCACTTTGTCAGGGATGATTCATGCATTCATGGCGGGAAGAGAGCATTACAACTCCCCTCTTGCCACCGTCATCTATTGGATGCCTCGAGTCGCGCCGATTGACAACGCAGCGAGCCTCATGTCGACTGACCCAATGAGGTTCTGGACAATCCCAGTCAGGAGTATTGATCAACCGTGGGAGAGTGCATCAGTCACTCTTCATTTACGCACAGACCAGGTTGCACATTGGCTACACATTAGCATGCAGGACCTTGTGGGGTTCCTTACACTATGCTCTGTCAGGGAGATGTCAGCCCTCAACTTGTATTTGGACTTTAGACTGAAGCTCATGAACGTGATGAATGGTAAGGTCTATTAGCACATGTTCCGCGAGACGCTTCCATAGCGAATGATTCGAGCTGGGCTAACCATGTTCTCTCTCTTTTTTTTTTTTTTTCCTAGCGATGCCGAGTTGCTACAACTGGATTTTCGCTAAAACCATCCCGCAGCCTGGCGAGTACACCTATGAGCTCCTCTTGAAGCTTAGATCGGTCGACGATGAACAACAGCGTCTGCTGACAGTCGCTCTCCATGGATCAATTGAAATGCGCCGCAACCTTTTCGATCTCGCAGCCCATCCTCGAAACGCTCCTGTTGCTTTCGAGACAAAGACCCATAGCGCCATAGTTGACTACCACCGCAAGGCTTGGTCTCTCTACCGAACTGTGACATCTCCCTTGCTGGAGTGGCGAGCAGACACGGTCTATCCCGGTTTCGATGACCAACGATCGGTTCTTCGTTGGTTCAGAGTCGAGGACCCTTCCCTGGACACAATGACGATTGATCAAGTCCGAGATGTTATCGAAGCTGATATGCGTTTCCGAGCCATTGTCGAGAAGGATCGAAACGACTACATGGCCGGAAATTTGTTACAGGATGAACTCCACTGTTCGCGCCATGACATGAGAAAATTCTTCCCTCATCAACTGCCTTTCGAATATCAAGACGGAGACTCTTTGAGATATGACTCGTCCATTGACGACTATGTTTCAACACAAATTCGTATCAGACCTCAGATCCGTCCGGAATCGTGGTGGCAAGATGAACTACAGGATATCCAACAACGGGATCAAGTTCATGGGGCTCAGGAGGCATTTCAGATGGAACTGAACTTCCAGTCGATGCAAAGTTCCTTTGAGAATGACCGACAGGAACAGGAAGAAGAAGAAGAAGAAGAAGAAGACAGAGAACGAGAAGACGAACAGGAAACGGAAACGGAACAGGACGAAGAGGATAAAATGGAATCAGATGAGGAGAATGAGCAATAGCAGTCGGAGATGAAGAGGGGCCGGGGATCGAGATCAGGATACAAAGTAGCAACCGAAAAGCGATGTGCTTCGCCCCTTTGCATTCACATTGATTTTCCAATGCCGTAACAGGAAATAAAGTGATCTTCCAGTTGAGATAGTCCATGAACGTCATTTCAGATCAATGGTAGGCTTGGGTGTCCTGGGAATTTCTATTCAATCATTGAGAGCCTTTCCAGTCTCAACCTTCAATGCACCTATAGCGCTCAATTGTCTTTAACTTTCGACGACGACGTAATTGGTGACTTTGATGATGGAGGTGATGATTGTGATGATGATGATGATGATGTTGCTGATGATGACTGGGTGGCCCTGGCTTCCTCTGCCTCTTTCACGACACTGGGTTTGTCCTGTACTTCCACGCCTCTCAAATCCTCACACCAAACGCCAGTCTCTCGGCCTTTGGCATCCTTGCCTGGAATAATTGAGTAGGTATTGACATACTTTGTCAAGACCCGAACATCCTCTGGCTTGATGCCAAACTCGTTCGAGAGCGCTTGAACGGGCCACATGGAAGGGTCTTGGTTGCGCAATTGAAGGAGCTCCATAAGTTTCAGAGATGTCAGATTTGATCCCATGCTGGAAGGTGTGGTAGTTGGAGACGTGGAAGCAGCTGCAGCTGGAATGATTGGCGTTGATTGTGCAAAGTTTGGTGTGTTTGTGGATGATGAGGACGAGATAGGTTGAACGGGCTGTTTGCGCTTCAGAATCTCTTCGGCCTGTAGGAAGTGAAAAGAAAAAAAAAAAAAAAGAAAGGGTACGTGTTAGTGCGTGGGAGAAAGGGCCTTGGGTTGGTGTTTTTTGTGCACACCAAAAATTTGACGCGTTGATAGACGAAAAGTATATACCTCCTGATGCTTGATCTGATCTGGGTTCGGCACTTGGACTTGTCCTATGGTTCGTAGGTTCCCAAAGAACTGGAGCTCCGCTGCCGACGGGGTGTCCTCGAATGGCCTGCTCTCTCCACCTATGTTGTAACGATTGAAAATCAAAGAATGAGATTCCTGTTGTGAACGTTGTAGAGAAGACGAGAGCGGGAGAAAAGGACGTACTCTGCTTGCCAGACTGTTGCAGTTCCTCGTCATATTTCGCCAGTTCTTCTTCGAGTCGCTTTTGCTCCTTCAAGTAGTCCTGTTTGGGGGAGCTTTCTGCAGCCGCTGCTGCCTTGGAAACACGGGCTGCTTTGGAAGCTGCTGCTGCTGAGATCGCAGCCTTCTCCTGAATCGCATTCGCCGAAGGGAAATGACGAGCTGCAGACTTGGCGCTTGATGTTGCTTTTCAGGTTGAGCTACCCATATTCCTGTATCCTAGTTGTCTAGTCCACCTTTGTTGTCGTTCGAAATCGCGCGCAGGGTTAGGTTGCGTCGAGCTCGATCAAACCTGACCGTTGCACCGGAGAGCCATTTGTCCGAATGTCACGTGCTACCAGACCCACCCATGGAGGTGGTTAAAACCACAAGTTCGGTCGAAACCTCGATGCACCATTATGCAACAATTGTTTCTAGAAGTGAGCTTTCATTTTTAAGAAGAATAAACTGATGTGGGCAGAGTGTATCATGCATGGGTGAGGGAGAGGTGGGGTACGAGTGTGGGAGGGTTCGCGTCTATTTTCGGACAATGTCCTTGGCTGCAAAGTTGCCAAACAACTTGTTACACACAATCTCAATGACCCAGGCCACAAAATAGTCAAAGGCCATGATCCCCATGAGCTTTGTCTTGAAGTCCTCTGGGAAGGGCACCAATTGGAGCCATTCGTTGAACTCGGGAATGAACTCCGTCGCGCCAGCAACTGCCACGCCTCCAACTGCGAGCAATCCACGGTAGAGATACGTGTTCTCCTTCAAGCTCTCGCGGAAAGGATGACCCTTGTAGTTAATTGCAAAGGTTGATACCTGCATCGAGAGCGAGATCAAGTAGATGGCCGAATTCAAAAGTCCAGGTTCAAACGTGCGCTCAATGTCAATGGTGCGATCCGTCTCAATCAACTTTGCCTCGTGCGTGATGTATACGAGCGAGAAGATATGAACCGCAAACTGTCCCAGCACCGAAAGAATGATGTAAAAGTTGAAGATATTGGGCTGGGGGCGTTCCTTGGACAGAGTTTCGAGCGGTGTTGCCTTGGAGATGCACATAAAGCACACAGCCATCAGGATGCCTGTAATCGTGACCTGGAAGTCGCCAAACTTGATGCCGTCCAAATGCAACACGCTCAAGGAGTATGCGGTAATCAAGCAATTCAGTGCAAGAATCTTGTACATCTGCATCGTCGCAACGAGAGTGCAGCGTCCTTGACGGATAATATTGACGATTGCCATTGGGGTCGAGAGCTTGGAGGTAAAGGGTGCAGCTGCTGAGGCGTCTCCGAGCTTGATCGAGGGTGGGGCCTCCTCGTCCATGTCATCCATCATGTTGGTAATGCTATCCAAGTCCAATTGTGGCATCTGAGGAACCGGGCGACCGTTTGCATCCACTGCACCAATACCTGCCGCTTCACGAGCAGCCTGTTGCTTGACAGCAACAACCTCAGGAGGATACAAGTGAGCAATCTTGGCATGTGGGGGAGGAGGCTGCATGTTAAAGCGAGCAGTGAACTTGATCTGATTCTCGTAGACGTTCTTAAGGCGCTGTATCATGTTGTACTCGGCAATCCTGGCCAAATCCTCGGGCTTTCCATCCAATAGCGCAACACCAATGTGTGCCTGCTTCAGGGCGCCTACGTCGTTGGTTCCATCACCACACATCAGAGTCGTGTAACCGCAGCTCTTCAAGGTCGTCAAAATGGTCTCCTTTTGTCCTGGTGAGACGCGTGCATACACCCAAGTGTGGCGAAGCAGCTGTTCAAATGTTGGCTTGTTCTCATACTGTGCCATGGCAGGTCCTGTAATGCAAATATCGTAATCACGGAACACGGCTGGGTCAAAAGGTTTCGTGGGGTCGAGGTCAATAACTTTGCTCTCGTCAATCGTCTTCCAGATCAAATCGTCCTCCCCTCGTCCATCCTCGCGAACATCCATAATCAAAACTTGTCGATTCACAATGTCAACCTGACGAGCGACATGGCAGGCGGTCATTGGGTTATCTCCGGTAATCATCACGCAGCGGTGGGAAGACTCGTTGAGCATTTTCAGTGCCTGCACAGAGTCATCCTTGAGTGGGCAGTGGAACACAAGGAATCCGGCAAAGGTCAACTGTGCTTCGACATTGTCGCGAGTCAGAGCATTGATCTGATCAGTGTTCAAACCATCAGGCAGATACTTGTAGCCAAGAGCCAACACTCGACTTCCACGACGCGTGAATTGCTTGTAAGTCTCCTCGTAGTACTTGGGCAACTGAGTGTACATATGCTTCAACGTCTCCGGAGCTCCCTTGACAGCGACAAAGAGCTTCGTAGTCCTGAATTCGGGGCTCGTCAGGGTAGAAATGGTGGACATGCGCTTCAATGCAGAAGAAAACTGGAACCGACGACGAATCAGCATGTGTTCCGACTTGTTGTAAGGGTTCTCGGGATAAACATTGTCGTTCCTGCCAATCTTCCAGTTCAATGCTTCAAGAGTGACCCGCTCCATAGGATCGCCGACAAGTCCTTCTTCTTCCAACTGAACAAGAGCGTGAGCGGTGGCAAGGACATGACGAGTAGATCCGGGAACACTCACGGGAGCGATAAGTTTTTCTGGCTCCTTGACGTCAATACCACAGACACCTTCAACTACGAGATCCTCTCCTGTCAAAGTTCCGGTTTTATCGAAGCAGCAAACATCGACCTTGCCAGCAAACGGAATCCGGAAAGGTTCAACACAGAAGATATGATAGCGGGCCAAAGCAATCAAGGACGTGTTCACAGCCAGTGACAATTCCATTGGGAGCTCAGGTGGAACAACCGACGTAATAATCAGGATGCAGTCAAGCAGCAATTTTCCGCGCTTGCGTCCTGTCTCTGTTCCAACAACCCAGACATAGTATGCAGCGACGATGGCGAAGACAAGCAGGAACAAGATAAAGAGGAGTGCTTCCAAGTTGTTGGCGGTGACTCGTTCGGTAGAATAGACCATGGTGCGAACCAGCTTTCCTTGAGCAGTTCCAAAACCAGTGCGGACAACATAACAGACACAGCCACCATCAGGGGCCTTCAAATGTCCGGCAGCGGTAGGAGGGGTGACTTGTAGGACCTTAGTACCTCCATACAAAACGTTCAGCTTGTCTGCGCCATTCAGCTCAAGGACATCCTCGGCTTCACGAAGCATGATGCCTTCTTTCAACAGCGGTGTCGACTCTCCGGACAACATGGCCTCATTGAGGATACACGATCCATCCACAATAACCATATCACAGGGAACGCCTGAATCATCCTTTGTGCGCACAATCGACACTAGATCGCCAGGTAGAAGCTCGTCTGACATAATGCTTGTCCAGGAGCCATTGCGGCGGACGTTGACCTGAAATGGTTTGATCGACATTGCCTGGAACTCTCCGATAGTCCTGAGACGCTATGTTAGTTATAAAATAATAATTTAAGAGTCGGAAATAAAGTGCTGATGGGATTGTGGTATGAAAAGATCCATCAACAAGACTAGAGAACCAACCTGCCAGACGACTGTAGACTCAAAAATGACCAGCATGACCAAAGTAAAGATGGAGTAATACCAGTACTCGTCCAAACACCAGAGACCGACGCAGAAGATCTGGAAGATGAAGAATGGCGCGACCGCATGTTCCTTGAAGAGCTCCACGAATGTTGGTTTGGGGATGTCGAATCTATTCATGCCATAGGTCGCAGCGGAGGTCTTTGCCTGTGCTTCATTCAGACCTCGAGCCGTCTGGAATTCGGCCATAGTCAGTCCGAGGTCGGATGGGTACCTGACCTTGACAAACAACTTTTTGTTTGCATCCCAAACGTACTTTTTCTTCTGGAAAAAGAAGTAGATGCTTCCATCCTATCGTCCAAGTCGGGCATATCACGGAGTTAGAACCAGTCATGAATGGCCACGTAAGCTCTGCCCAATGATGAGCGCCGATCCAGGAGTTCACTTTGTTCGATCGCACATTACCTCATGGTGTAGATCACAGAGAGCTCCCAAGCCACGGTGCTTGTCGGGAATGATGCGAATGATTGTAGCCTTGGTAGGGTCCGTTTCCTGTCACCAAGTTCAAGTTCAGTATGTGAGACACGGGCCTTCATCCTTCCCTCCTTCCTTCGGAAAAGGTGTGAGAGCAACGAAGCACAAGTGGATCGGTTCAACTTCTTACTTTTCTGCAAGTTAGAGATGCCTTGATCGAGACACTCCATTGGCATGTCAAGAACAAGAGTGCATTGATCGTGAGGAGCGAGCCGAGGGTCACAAATGTGATCTCTTCTGACTTGATCCACTCATCGTATCGGAAAAAGTAGACGAAGCTCCAGGCAGGATACAGAAAGTAAAAAGGCCAGACGTATGCGTGTTGAGATCGGGGCAAGGCCGAGTGCAACGACGATGCCACAACCAGCTTGGTCTGGACAAGTGAGGCCGGCGCCCTGAGATGGAGGTCCCATATTAGTGTCCGCACCAGATCTGTGGTCAATGAAGAGCCAGTGCACAACCCTTCCCATGCCAGGGCATATAAATGGTTACACTGCATTCGACGAGCAGACAACAGCTTACATTTCAGCAGTCGAGTTCTTGTCAAACGTGCACAACAGCGGCACTAAACGATGATCTACTCTGGAAGGTTGCCGAATCAAGATGAAGAAAAGGCGGTGTGAAGGCTGATAGTTAGCTATGAGACACACCGCTACGAACAGCAAGTGTACAGGGGATGTGACTGATTGAAGCCAGGCTGGTGAAGGGTGCAAAGGTGTATTACCGAGTGATGCCGTTTGTCCGACAAAGGTGATGAACATGAAAGAACACTGGCCAGTCGCCGTGAAGTACGTCCATCAAATCAATACTCACGTGAGATGTGTTGGATGTGTTGAACCTAAAAGGGTGTCTTAGCGGACTGATCTCTTTGTTCCTTTGCAGTTTACCCAACATCAGCCATGGCAACCCAGCAAGTCCTCAACATTGGTTGGCTCAACGCACTCAACGCCAAGAAGGTCATTCTCGCCTCTTCATCGCCGCGTCGCAAGGATATCCTCTCAAACCTTGGTGTCAACTATACCGTTGTACCTAGCACATTCCCAGAGACCCTCGACAAGTCCAAATTCAACCACCCCTCAGAATATGTCAAGGCGAATGCGTATTATAAGGCTCTCGAGGTTTACGACCGTTTGAAGGTATGCAATGGCAGGATATGAATGTACCATCCATTGGCGCCATTTGCTTAGAGAAGCTGGAAACTGGAGGCGCAGCCTGGCTGGTCACGATGAGTCAACCTGTACTGAACTGGCCCTATTTGCTCCATTGATCCACCGCCGTTATAGAGTACAGGCGATACACCTGATCTGGTCATCGGTGCCGACACTGTGGTTGCATATGCCTCTCAGATCCTCGAGAAACCCATGGACGAGCAAGACGCCATCAGGATGCTGAAAAGCTTGTCTGGATCATCCCATATGGTCTACACAGGAGTTACACTGATCGCGCCTCCTTCAGACAATTCCGACACCCCAAGAATTGTGACAGAGGTTGAAGGCACTGAGGTCTTGTTTCAGACTCTTGAGGACGATGTTATCGAGGCCTATGCCAAGACCGGAGAGCCCCTGGATAAAGCTGGCGCCTATGGCTACCAAACAACAGGAGGCTTGCTCGTGAAAGGCATCAATGGCTGTTCATGGAATGTCATTGGTCTTCCCGCATCCAAGCTATTCTTCATGCTGAAAGAATTCACCGCAGAGCCATAGATTCTTTCCTCTTTGTACAGCCCGTACCACCAGAGACCATTCTAAAAATTATATTTGTTGCTGACTTTACAAAACGGCTATATAAGCGTGGTTCATCTGCTAGCGCTTAGATCGAAATGAACGGAATCCCAAAGCTATGGGCGCATGGCAAGAGAGAACACTTTCACTTAGATGACTTTGGGTGTTTGAGCCGTGGGACTTTGAAAGTCCCAGACATTCTGGATCCATGATTTCATGTCGACCTCCTCCTCAGTTCGTTTTGACGATTCCACAATAAACGGATGATCCATGATCTGCTCAGGTGTTGGTCGCTTAATGAAATCCTTGATGAAGCTATGTGCGGATCAAATGTTTGAGTGGATGTGAGAGATGCGTCCCAATATTGGATACTGCAAGCACATTTCGTAGAAAAGTGGTCCAACTTACCATTGACTTAGGAAGTCCCTAAAGTCACCTGACCACGGCTCATCCTCTGGTAGCGATGGCACGGGCTGGTTGACAATGTAGTGTAACAGATCGAAAGCAGCCAGGTTCTTTGGGAAAGGATTCTTCATCTGTGCAACCTCAATCACAGTTAGTCCCAGCGACCAAACGTCAGACTGGACTGGGTATTTGCCTCCTTGAATACGCTCAGGCTAATAGCATGCAATGTAATGCAACACAAGTAAGTACGATGTTGACCATACCATCATATCCGCAACACAGTAGCAACGGAGCAATTGTGTAAAGGAACTTACAGCCATGTAGTAACTTGTGCCAACGAATGTCTCGGCCAGTGAGTTGACGAGATCGCCACTGACGCCAAAGTCGCAGAGTTTGATCCGACCTTCCATGGTTACTACGATATTGGACGGCTTTAGATCTGAAGACAATGAAATCCACAAAAAAAGAAAAAGGCCTGTTTAGCGTGTTGATTTGTATGTCATCCGCATTGACCAGCAATTGCTATTCGGCGCTGCGCCTCACCTCGATGGATAACATGATGCATTTTGTGAAGATACACCAGCCCATTGAGAACAGCTTCGCTAATCTTGCCAAGGATGTTCTCGGATATTGTCTGGCCCTTTTCAGCGACACGTCTATAGACTGCCTCCATGCTTCCGCCTTCGCAGTACTCCATGCAGATTGCGAGTTCATCGTCCTCCATGTAGGCTCCATAGAAAGTTACAATCCATGGCGAATGACACCGGTCAAGTGTTTTTAATTCTCGTTGAAGCAATCTCTGAAAGTCGGGGTTGGGGTCGCAACGGACATGCTAAAGGGGGGCAATTGAACAATTGAACAATTGGTGAGACATTATGGTAATGCGTTATATAAAAATAATGACCCTCCTCACAGCAACAGACATACCTTCCGCGCCATGACGAATCCAGTGGGAACATGCTTGATTTTGCACACTGTCCCTGCGGTGCCTTCGCCCAGTTTCTTAATAGTGACCATATCTTCTGGTCGGAGTGTGTAGTTCATTAGTGGATCCGGTGCACGACTTCCCCCTGGAGTCTCGGGGATACTCCTGATCGACTGAATCTCATTGTCGGATCCTGCAGCCATTGTGTATTGGTTCTCGCGTGATGGATCCCGAGGGTTGCGCTCCAAGTACTCTGTTAGGGGTCTCTATTGAAGGAAAGATAACAGAAACGCCGTGCCCAAAAGTAAGCAAACAGGTCCTTTGCCAACCATCTACTCCTGATAAAAAACGGGGGGATGAAGCAACTCTTGAGGAGTAGGGCACCCAAACACTCCTTACGCTTATTATCGGTGCTGGAGAGTCGGTGACGGTGTTCGATGATCCGCCAACTTGTACTTGCAGTCCGGTTTTCACCCTGCGAGCGTGTGATCGTGCCAGTGACATCGTTATAACTGTGTGAAGGTGCTTGTGTTTGACGGTGAGATGGGGAAGAAATAATAAAGGTGTGGAAAGGGATGAGATGAGACGGGGCTGTTTGCGGGAGGAGTACGAAGAACGGGAGAAGACCCTTTTTTATACTGTCGCTATGTCGTTTGGTGCAATCGGCCAAAGTTGAACGCTGAGCAGGATCACCGCGGAGATATCCCAGGCAATAAAAAGGCGACGCCAGACGATGTTTTGAAGAGAATGCTCACCGCAGCCCAAAGAGCAGCAAGGTCGAGGTCTATATTAAGTCCACCTGTGTCGAGTGAGCGTTCAAGACGGGCGGTGCAGTGTTTGCAGTGCGCTGGAGTGACGGAAGGGCCAAAATCAGAAAAAAGAGGCGGTGCGAGTGCTGGAGACCAGTGTGACGATGAGGCTGTGTCGTTATGATCGTTGGTAATCGTTAATGATCCTTGCAACAGGTGTGCGATGAGATATGAAAGGTGTTGAGTGGGGGGGTCAGGAGCTGGACCAAGGAGCTGGTTGAGAGCTGGGATAGGATGAGTGGTTGGGATGGTTTGTGAGAGAGTGTAGTGTGAATGCTAAATGAACATGCAATATGACTGTGGAGCTGCACACTTCAGAGCAGGACGCGAATAGGTTGGTGCCTGAGCAACTCTCTCTCTCCATGTCACTTTTTCACACACACATCCTCCAGAACTGCAATGTGCATGGAGTACTGAGTCTCCTCTGGACACACTGGCCTGCGCCGAAGGTTGGTTGCTGGTCCTTGGCCAGGGCAGATCGAGATGGCGACAGGGAACGTTGAATGGAATATCGATGGTGCACGCCTGTCAAGACTCGTCGCCTCTTTGTTAAGCCTTCCAACACACCATCCATTTGTTTCGCTTTTTGTGTGCCTTCCTGGCCCAACGACCATTGTCGCTTTTCAACCCTTCCTCCTCTTCATCCAGCGCTACATAGAGATGAGAACAGCTATCGAATTCCAGCCGATCCATCATAGAAACGGCCTTTCTCAGAACCAGCTGAATTTGCCTATTGCTCGCATCCCGATCACCATCCAAAGGTCAGCGCCTACGCCAACGCCAACGCCTACGCCTACGCCGCTGCAGTCGATCACCATCCGATCTGCGACCAAGCCGATTTTGTCGTCATTCAACACCTCTCCAGTCAGCACAGTGCCGGCTGGATCCTTCCATGTCAGTTTACCCTCAGGATCAGTTGAAGTCCATTCGCAGATACCAACACCCGTGTCACCAACAAAGAACTTGAGTGCTGTGCAAGGTGAGGTGACAGAGAGGATCATTAACCTATCCTATCCGATTCTGAGGAAGCATGGTCCATGGGATGAAGCACACACACCCCCTATTGCACCCCCTCTTTGAACTATCAATCTGTGGACCACTTCTTCTTGGTCATGTTCAGACGAGATCACCAGCTTTCCACTTTATGTAGGCCCCTTTTTTTTTTACTTTATTTTGGGCAACTGACCCAAACCTTTGAAAGAAGAGTGTGGCAGGCGGACAATGGGACAAGGGTACGCAGGAGCTAGCTGTTGGTCAGGATCGCTGGTAGTGGCCATGAGGTCAGGTTGTTTCTCCTTCATTCCTTCACTCATCGCTGATTTCAACACTTTCTTCCCTTTTTTTTTCTCCCACCCCCTGATCCAGTCCAGCTCAACGAGCAGCTGCGAATATCGTCACCACGACAGCCAAAGGCTCTAAAGCTCAACTTACAGCTGTCAGAGGCCACTCGATTCTGTGAGCCGCATCCAAGCTGCCACGCTTCCCCAGTCCCTGGCAAAGCCAACGGTCGTCGTGTAAGCTGGAGTCCCTCGCAAGCCATTCCCGAAGGACACTACTCAAAAGGGTTCACACTCACCACCTTCCAAAAGGCTGGAGACAAGACCTCGTCGTTCTTCGTAGCCCCGCCTCTCTTTGCCTCTGCGGCGACACCTGCTCCCGCCTCCTCACTCAAGCGATCCAACACAGGCCATCATCAGCGAAAGGAAACTCTCGCTCCTTTTCGACGACTTGTAGGCCGCTCTAAATCCATGAAGGTCAATACCGCAGGGCCCTTTGCCGTCATGGAAACTGACAGTGTCATGGAGACGGAACGGGTCCCATCTTTTTGTGGCGACAGTCAGGAGAATACTACCTCGCTCTCAAGCAACGCTGTGGAGGTTTACGATGCTAAGCTTACGGACAGGAACACTCCTGGCGATCTCACAAAGCACGGCAATGGCATTCAACCCCAGCCACGAACATTCCTCCCAGCTTTTGTTCGTAGCCATAAACCCATCACGGATACACAGAGGCCAATTACGCCTGTTAGTGCGCGCCCTGCCTCAGCCCTTTCAGTAACAACCAGGCCAGATACGCCTTCTGCACCGAAAGTAGCTATATCGACCATGAACAATGGGCTCTGCAAACCACTTTGGCAACACACAATGACAAACGCAGAGGAGATCAGCGCATTAGGACTCAGTCAGCAGGACATTCGAAGGCAAGAGACCATCTTTGAACTGATCTACACTGAGTCTGAGTATCTTGATGACCTCAAGAACATTCACAAGGTAATTGAGCTTGTTGAATAACTATCACCATCACAGCTTCACAGAGGTTCGTATTCCAGTTTGCCTGACCATGTTGACAATGCGCCTGTAGATATTTTTTGAGGAATTGCAGGCCAAAATGGCAGAGTCCAGGCGGAAGAAACGGTTCAGCCCCGACAAAACGGATGTCAAGATGAATGAACGACTTGCACGACTCACGTCTCATATCAAAGACCTGTGGAATGGTCACCAGTCGCTCTTAAGAGTACGTTCACTTGGCTCTATTTCTGGTGGCGAAAACTTTGCTATATTCACACCATGCTCTAACCGTACCAACTCGGTTATATATACCAACCTACACCATGACCACAGTCGCTACAGAACAAGCAACAACAAGAGTCCCCAGTAGTACGAGACATTGGCAGCGTCTTTGAAAGTGTATGGTCATGCCCTTTCGACTTTTTTTGTTTCGTTGCATTTGCACCCGCCACCATTGCAATTGACAGGGGGTCTTCTCACGTTTCAACCCCTAGTTCTACATGTTCTCGATTTACGACTCGTACTTTGCTCAGTACACCACCACATCACGGGATTTCCAGCACATTGCAACTGGCAATTCGGAACTGTGCTTGATCATCAAAGTAAGCCTGGTTCAGGATTGTAACTATTGGATCTCAAAAGGCAGAGATACAAAGATTCTCATGAAAGGTAATTGTGACTATCCTTGTAGGATCTGTTGAAATCCCCCCGTTGCAAGTCCTTGTCATTGGAGGGTATCTTTCTCAAGCCAATTCAACGACTACAAAAGTATCCTCTTTTCTTCAAGGTAAGATATCCTATTGCTTCATCCACCAAGATGCTGTCGGACTATGTGCTAACAATAGTTCATGATGTGGCGACTTCTAGGACCTGCTCAGCTTGACACCAGTTTCTAATCCCGACTATATTCAGCTGGAACAAGCACTCAACAACCACCAAAGAGAATTGACAAAGATTGATGACCGGATATGGATTGAGGAGCACAACGAGATGTTGATGGATTTGCAGCAGCGCATCAAGGGTTTGCCATCCGTATGCTACTAGATCTCTGCGTTTCGCGATACATCCCAGAAAAGAAGGATTTGTTCTTATACTGACTCATGGTCATTGGTATTTATTAGGGCTTCTCGCTAGTTGAGAGACATCGATATCTCATTCTGGATGGACCCGTGCACCGGATCACAGTCCGTCAACCATCCAGATTCAACTTTAAAAAGTATGGTGTCGGCAGCAAGTCAGAAAATGCCGCCAATGAGACTTTGGAATGGAGAAGTGGATTCAGGACCCAGATGACGGGCATAAGTCCTAATGATGATCCACCAGCCGCTATTCATCGACCCAGCCAATTGGATTACCACCACTTGCACGCTAGGCCAGCGTTTCCATCACCACCGTCATCGTCGTCGTCATCTTCTTCCGGACAGGCATCGCCACTATCGCCATTTCCAAGTTCCCCGAACTCTCGACCAAAGAATCCCATGGATGTACATATGGGAAACCCTAGAAGGGCCAGCTTCTACTCTGTCAGTCCCACGTCACCACGCCCCGCTACAACCCTACAATCCCTCTCCTCTGCTTCCGGTCCTACGTCTACTCCAAACTCCAGTTCGTCAAAGCAGCTATCGACAGTATCCCAACTCGTATCCCAATACAACCTTAATCTCAGCTCCAGCTTTTCGAGTCTTACGAATGCCGGTCACCCCAGGAACATCTCGTCATCCGCACTTTATCTGCCTGGTCTCATTAAGAACTCGACGGACATCGAGGCCGAATACCACGTGTTTATCTTTACAGACATCGTTCTCTGGACCAAGAGAGTTATGAGTCGGCATCACCGCAAGGAAGGCACACCGTGGAACTTCAAGCTGGTTGAACCAGTCTCAAGGTTGACAAGCGTTTGTCACACTTCGGAAGGTGAGTAATGGATATGGACGAAAGAACGACGGGGGCAACACCAACGCCTCCCCATTGTAAGTTTTGTATACTTGACGCTAATACCCTCTCTTCATCTAAATTGTAGACAACATCTTTATGTGTACGTCGGTCAACACGAGTAGTACGAGCTATCTTGTCAGGACCGAAGACGTGATCGCAGCTAGGATGTGGCGCACGACAATCCCTACTCTGATTCCTTTCCACTGCTCGCGAACCATGAAGGATTACGGGAAAAAGTAGGACAATCTCATAGTATAGACGCGCGTGCAGCTTCACACCGATCGATCACCATAGAGTCGATCTATAAAAATCCATTGCCACGCCATTTTGTACCTTTTTTTTTTTTTTTTTTATTCCAAGCCAACACAATGTGATAATAAAAAGTGTTAAAAAAAAAGGGGT
>Ga0247824_10000538_pt1 | contig 18883 bp, 28 predicted proteins | sample 13C_PalmiticAcid_FD_194412 | JGI IMG/M metagenome (GOLD analysis project Ga0247824, IMG submission 194412) | Soil microbial communities from agricultural site in Penn Yan, New York, United States - 13C_PalmiticAcid_Day48 | ecosystem: Environmental > Terrestrial > Soil > Agricultural land... | reverse complement strand
AATCTACGCCTTCTTGAATCGGTCGTGAGCTCGAATTGAAAACTCACTCATCTCCCTGAACGCCTCATCGCGATCCTTTTTGGTCGAGATGTCGCTCAATAAAAAGTAATTGTGTGGTCGACCCTCTGCAATAACAGACTTTGCGTCTACGCCTTCCTCTTTGGCTCTGGCAACAAAGCTCTCAATGGACGGTCGAAGAATCTCAACGCCTCCAATGAAGAACAACATTGGGGGGAGATCTTCCAGCGAGGGGGTGCTGTGAGGGGATGTGTATGGGCACATCACTGTCTCGGGATGATCCTGCGTGTAGGCCTCTCTGTAGATCTCGCAACCATGCGCGCTGACAACATCGAACATTGAATTCTCAAGTGGTTCTGGATCACGAACCCATGGGCAGATGAGGATCAGTCCTGCAGGTGAGCCAAGGTCAGAATGAGCATCACGCAGCATGATGGATGTTCCCAAGCAGATGTTACCGCCGGCGGAGTCTCCAACTACAACAGACAAAGGTAAAAAACAAGGGTGTCAGCAATGTGGAGATTGTTGCTTGATGCATCCTGCATTTCTGCATCTCTGCGTCATTGCGAGAAATACGTAATGGTCTGGAATGTTGCTCGTGAGCATGCTGCTGATGATGCTTGATGCTTACGAAGGATAATTTGGCTGGAGTTGAGGTTATGATTCTTGATGAGTTCCTTGTATGCAGCAATGACCTCCTCCATGGCGTGTGGGTATACATGCTCCGGCGACAGGCCTTTGAAAGGGATAAATGACGTATGTGATCCATTAGTAGGCGGTCATCCCTCATGCCAATGCTATATATGTTCGCACATGCATTGCTCATTGTTCTTTTGGTGCTTCAGTGATCGAGGAGTTCCAAGCCCATGCATGATGCAATATGTCATCCGGGCTCTCCATGCCAATTTTTTTTTTTCTCTAACCATGGGTCACACAGGCAATTTCTTTCTTTCTTTCTCGATCACATACCGTATTGCACAGAGAGAATGCCGATCTTCAGGTTGTGGTCCTTTTGCGCACTCTTCATCCAGGCCAGGTAAGTGTGCATGAACATCAGAGCATCTCCCTCAATGTATCCGCCTCCATGAATCGCAATGGCCACCATGTCGCATCCACTTCCCAAGGGCACCGAGTTAGGGTCAATGGCCGTCGATTTTCTCTCGAGCTGATCCTGGAATGGAATCCAATAGCCGTGCCATCCTTCGCCTTTCACTTTGGCGGTCCATTTGTTCCGTTTGGCGACAGAGCCTAATCCTTCTCGAAAGTGAACCATCTTTATAGCTGTCCTCATGAACGATCGGTACTGATCGATGCTGAGGCACTCGATCGTCGGGAATATCATAACTGTCGCCATCCCGATCATGTAGGGCTGCTCCTTTGGTGTCTTTCCAGCGATATAGAGGGCCGTGTACCTAGTCATTCTGGCAACTATCGGGATGATGTACGCAAAGGAAACGTTAGAGACCTGAGGTCAACAAAGGTTCTGCGGATGCTTACTGGGAAAAATATGTCTTTGGCGAACAACATACTCATGGCACAACCCAAGTGGGCAAATGCTGTCAGTGCCCTGTATTCACCATGGACAAGAGGGGGTAAGTTCTTCGGTTCGAAAGCTTGGTCGGTGGATATGAAATACTGTCAGGGACTGATAGCCAGTTGCCATACCATCTCTTATCCTGGAGCTTGCGCTGAAGAACAGACAGCTCGCACGAATCTTGTACTGCCATTGTATGTAAATCAAAAAATTGTCGAGGGTGGGTTCGGGGTGGACGGGAAGGAAAGAGTTGAAATGAAGGTTGCGTGGGAGTTCAGGAGGGCTGAAGAAGAAATAAAAAAAACGATCGAAGGCACCACGTATCGTGTGGCTGAGGCTACAATGCAAATCCAACTGGTGGCCTGAGCTGAGCCAGGAACGTTACATCTGAGCTTTGCCCAGTTTTTCTCGTTTTTCTCATATGACATATGTGCTATGGATGCGACGACAGCGGCACTTGGAGAGAGTCGAGTCACATATTCTTCTTTCTAGGACAGCAGGGCCTACAAGGCACGATATACTCCGTGCAAGAATACAACCAACAACAATCTCACGACACAACAAGGTTATGGCTGCAGATGGAAGCTTTGGAGCAAGGTGTATGCAAAACGTGAGCGCCCCCTCTGTTTTCAGATCACGACATGTTGGGGTCCAAAGCGCCCAGGGCGTTGCTCACTCTGGAGGGGAACGAAACTCCAGAATGAGACAGCCGAGTTGTACTGTATCAGAGTGGGGGGATGGGGTGGTGTTCGACGGTGGACAAAGGACAGGGGTTGCGCAGAGAAAGACAATGTGAGAGCGAGCGCGGACCGAACAAAAAGCTTTCATGCCTCAAGGCCTAGATTGACAGGGAAACAAAGAGATGCTCACCAGCGCATAGCAGCCAAACAACAAACCAGGAGAGTGCAGAGGAAGGCTGGTTGGTGTTCACAGGGGTTTGAAAGAACCCAAAAAGACGCAGGCTTTTTATGCGTGCCAACAACAAGGCAGGACCCTTCTTTCCTTTGCCCCTTTGCTCTTTTGTGTCTGGCTATTTTTACCTTGCGGTGCGCCAGGAACCATACCGCCAAATCACCATGACAACACCCCCCTTCTTTGCTCCTCCTTGTCAAATGGCCTCTTTCCAGCCCAAGGTTGCTTCGTTGCTTTTTCTCCTCTTTTCCATCTTCACACTACTCCACGACTCTCAAAGTTCCATCCAACAGAATGCATCTGATATCGAGGTCTAGGGGACCGTTCAGTCTCCTCTCACGCCTCTCCTCAGGGAGACGGTCTCACAGAGTCTTTTTCATGCTCGTCATCGTATTGACGGCCCTTTCAGGGTCGATTCTTGTCCTCCACATATCCAGTCATCAATTAATCATGGAACCCGACGATAGTATTGATTCTACATCATCTTCTGTTACCCGCTGGACAGCACAACGGCTTGGCAGTAGTAGCCATCATCAGGAGAGTCACATCGGCACCAATGGCGATCCACAGGACGCAAGAGAGCAGGAGCATTCACATTGGGGGTTGGGTCGACCTCGGGTCCAACTTCCTCGTCACAAGCCGTTTCACGATGAGCGAGAGCAGGCAATGATGCAACGGCAACTCGAGCTGCAGGAGGAACAACTTAAACAGCTGCGTGTGCAAATCCTTCAACGACAACGGGAACTCGAACAGCAACAGCCTTCGGACAGTACTGACATGTCATCACCGTCATCACCGTCATCATTATCAGCACCAGAGTCAGACTACCAGAGCCCGCAATTAACGGCAATCAACCATATCAATACGGCCAAAATACGCGAAAGTGCACTTGCTCCCAGGCCGTTTGAAGAAACACTTCCAATGCCAAAAAAGGTTGAGGGGGAAGTACAGGCGCCGACGGAACAGTCAACTCTGTATATCACTTACCTTCCTTATGCCGGAATCACAAACCAATTCTACGGGATGCTCAGAGGGATGGAAGTCGCCAAGGCCCTTGGACGGACTTTGATTCTCCCACCCATCACTTCGTCCAGTCATGACAAATCCAAGCAGAACCAGCCTTGGTCCAAGTTCTTGGACTTGAAGAGGTTTTCCAAGCTGACAGGGATTCCAGTGGTTGAGTTCCATGAACTTCGAGATGCAGAACTGACAGAGTACCATGAGCTCCAATGCCGGATCACTTGTGGATTCGGATCCAAGAGGACAATTGACTTTACTGCCAAAGGGTTCTTGACACAGTGGCGACTAAACGCGACCTTGAATGCACTTCCACTGGACGATAGTAAGCTGGATAGCATCTTGTCCATGTTAGAACCTTGGCGTGAAGACAAGTACATCTGTCTTTCCAACACTTACAAGATTGCTGTCCAAGACAAGTCCGAGTGGGAGCGATTTGGTCAGCATCTTCATTTCACAGCCGAGTTGGAGGGGTTTGTTCAAGAGTTCCTGGATAATAACCTGGTCAAGAGTCAAGCAGAGGTCGATCCAGTCACCAGCAAGGACATCGTACCAGCTCATCACCGCTACATTGCGATTCATATCCGTCGAGGAGATTTCGTCAAGTATTGCGAGGGTAGCTTTGCAGGCCCCAAGATGATTCACTGTCTACCTTCCACGGAACAGATCGCGCAGCGGATCGATATTATCCAAGAACGATTGAATCCAACCAAGGATCCATCCAAGACACTGCCCGTCTTTGTAGCAACCAACGAGAGAGATCCCGAGGAACTCCGGCAGTTTGCAAACCTAGGTTGGCAGTATTTGGACCACGAGAAGATGGGCACTGATGCTGCTTTAGGTGTCTTTGGACCGATGATGGTCGATCAGGTGTTGATGGCATACGCAGATACGTTGGTTGGAATCCAGATGAGTACGTTCTCGCGTGTAGGTGCACTGAGACAGCGAGACTGGCATGGTCGCCAGGCTGAATACATGTAGAATGAATGAACCGCATCCAGTTTAATGCACATACAAGATAGCTAGATGGCATCGTGGGTGGAGCAAAGGCAGTTGCAGTCGCTGACAGGGCACTGTGTATGGCGATCGAACCATTCCGCCATGTGCATGGCATGACCACCGTGGCGACACGTTTGGCACCAAGTAAACCACAGGTCGAAACTTGTCGGTTCTATTAAAAATGCAGAGAGAAAAAGTATCCCGGTGGGTCAGTTAAGGTCATTTCATATATTTCATGCAATATCTCATGCAATGGGCCTATATTCACGACAGTCTTACCAGTAGATTTGCGACCGAGACTGGACCAGGGACCCAAGGCTGCGTTACCTTCGGCCGGCACTCCCAAATGGAGGAGACAAATAGCGCAACGTGGCAGAGGTTTGCTACAACTGGGACAGACCACAGCCTTATTCGAGTTTGAGGCGGATCCGGTGTTTGTTCCAGGAGCACCGCCCCCTGGTGCAACTCCAGCACCCTGGGCACCCATTGATCCTTGCTTGTCATGACTATGCACGCCCAAGCTATGACCAGCACCAGACCCTGGTCCGCTGCCACCGGGCACTATCAATCGACGCCCATCGCGGCCACGCACACCAGGAACAAGCAAATTCCGGGCAATACTCTGATTACAGAAATTGCAGCGCACGTAAATCTGGGTCGTCGTTATATCTGCAGGCTGCTGAAGGCGGCGGCCACGGGCGATATCAAACCGGGCCCGTGTATAATAGAGTTGCCATCGATCAAGCAACTCACGATAGCATTCCACCCATTCCTCCACGCGAGGGTCATTGAAATACCGTGGAACTGCGACGGAGGAGGTGAGAGCTACTGTCTGAATGTCTCCCGTTCGATTTACATAGTTCGTCAGCAGATCCAAGCCTGTCTCTGTAAGTCCAGTGAGGATGATGCCGTCGATCTCTCCTGCGTTGGTGAGGAATTCGGCGGTTGATTGAATGTATGTCATCAGCTATACTCACAGAAAGAGGCTCGTGTCAGATGGTGTTCAAAAGAGGTCGACAACACAGCAGGATACAAAGTGTTCTTTCAGTAAAGATACCTCGTCATCGCCCAAGAATCTCAACGCAACACCGACACGGTCAGCGAGAGAGAGGCTTTTTTCGTCCAATACATCCCTCCAATCACCCGAGGCAATGTAGCTGAAGATGGCTCGGATATATGGGTTGGTTTGGCCGTGGCTGTGTATCTTGCACTGAGTCTTCCATGTGCTGCTGGAGGGCTTCTCGTTGTTGCCATATACCGGCCCCGTTAAGTTGCCGCTGTTCCTGTTGAATCCCGCCACAACAATAGACATGAGTTTGAGTTTGTCATCTACGACGATAGGAAAATGAGACGGTAAGTTTGCTGTCGCTTGCAAGATCATTTTGTTTCCATTCCTTCCTTTGCCGGTTAACGACGTCTCATTCTCTCCTCACCTCCTCGACTTAACACCTCAATGGCAAGATCCAGCTCGCCATGGAAAAATGCCCATCCCGCGGCAACTTCATAACTTCCTTCGCTTTCGAGTCTGAACAACGGACAAGATGGGAGAGGATCTCGTAAGAACATAGTTGTATAGAGAGCGTTAATGTGTAAGAAAATCGAAGAATACCTTTCTACTGTTTTCTTGAGATCGGATCGATACAATTCAGATCCACATAGCCTTAGCGCCAGCTTTCGTTGGGCAAGCTTCAGTGAAGGCACTATCGGGATTTCATCTGCTTGCTTCGAGAGTTGATTAGACAGATCAGAGGAGGCTCGTGGAAGTGGTGACATCGCACGGGGAGTACCAGAAGGCGTCGGTCTCCGTGAAACTGTACAAGAATCGTTGTATGGAAGCCAATAGGTAAGCAATTGTGATGATGCAGCGATGGAGCATAGGCTGGAGAAGAAGAGTGTCTTCCCACACTGAACGCTCACCTCCGCTTCCTAGAACAACTGGCAAAACTCCCTGGTAACTAAAGTCGAATTTGCCTATACGAGCACCATCATTCTGAGCGATCTTTCCTGCACGATCCATCCATGCCCAAAGGTCCTGTAATGTTCCCGGTCCCACCAGTTTGATATTGGCATCAGCTTCCATAGAATATCCTTTTATGGCCCAGTCGCGCATGGTAACAGATATATCGTCCTCTAATCCCGCGTCCACTTGCGTGGCTGTGGTAGAGGTCCATCCATTGTTCATCGATGTCCGCCGGGAAGGGTTTGATGCTGTGCTTGCAACTCCATTCGCTCTAGGTGCTTCTGCGCCAGTCGGCCCTGTTAAACCGCTCGGGAGCATGATGCTGATCGACGGTGGTGGATTGCTGCTACTTGATGCAATGTTACTTGAGGCCTCACCGTTCGCTTTGCGACTGCTAGGGAGCTGGAGATTCAAGACCTTGGATCCACGTTTCCGTATTTCTGACAATGGGATTTGGGGCGCTGGCTCAGGAGCTGTTGCTTCCAAGGAGCGTTGGCTGGGGAAACAAGATATTGCGTTTCCATCAGCGACAACCAGTGCTCCTTTGGGCTCCCACGCGACCTGAGAGGTTTCTTTGAGGATGGTTGTTTCGATAAGCGACTCTTTGTTGATTGAGATCAAACCTGATTTGGAATTGGATATGATTGTCGGGATCCAAGCAAACGACTGGAGAGATTTTGAAGATGATTTTGCTATACGTAACCCAGAAAGTAAGATGTTAGTTTGAAAGGGTGCCCTGGAGAAATGAGAAATCATGCCGTAATGACTCTGGACTTACTCCTGCGAGACTTCCATAGAATCGGTACACCGACCTCTGATTCATCGGATATGGATTCACGAACAGTGTGGAGACCGTCCCTATCGTGGGATCTGGATAGCAAGCTACCGGGGTTTCCTGATCCTTGTTGCATGCTGGATTCGAGATGATGACTGCTATCCATCCTTGCAATGCTTTTCAGACCACCGACAGTTCCTTCCTGGATATCCCACATCATAAGACAAGAAGCGTCTTTGGTGAGGGAGGCAATCAGTCCCGAGCGTTTCGGGTTGAACTGTATCCTGATCAATGGGGACTTTTGGAGGCCAGTGTCGAACGATAGAATCGGCTGCGAAGTCTTCCTGATATCCCAGATCGAAATATTTCCATCGTCCGTGCAGGAAGCCATACGATCATCATGAAAAGGGTCCATGCAAAGTCCATGGACTGCCTTTGTCGATATCACCATAGATGCAGGCGAGTTTTGGTCTTCTCTCGTATCATACACTCGAATGTACTTCATCCCCATCCCTGCCGCAAGAACCTTGGGCTCGTGCATGAACCACGCACAAGAAGAGATGACCTCGCTAGATCCATACTGGCAGAGAGGCTTGTCTGTAGGCTGATCAAAGCTACGTGCAGTAGATGGGTGATGTTCGGTTAATGTTGATTGCCTGGAACATCACATGCGTCAGAGGCATTCCATTGTTACCTGGATGCATTTAGTGCTCGAGAGGTACCGGTGCCTTCAGCCAAAGAAAGCGGGTTCATCTGTAATCGTGAATCTACAGATGAAATGGAAAGGAGAGGAGTTTCACGTTGATTAATACTCGCCGTATTTGTTTCCTTGAACACGCTAGTACGATGCCCATTTAGATCTTACCAAAGTAGCTTTCTGCAATCTCGGTAGTCCTTCCAAACCGCGATGTCTGAGTGCTCCCTGTAATCGAGCGGTTGGATGCTGTAACCGCTCCTGAAGGAGTGTTGTTCGATTCTGCTCCTCTGGCCATGGCTTGCTCAATGTCCCATACCATCAAGCAATAGTCGTTTCGTACTTTGTCTAGTCCAACCGCCAACAGATTAGGCTGTCCTTTGGAAAATGCCACAGCGTTGCAAGCTCGTGAATGGCGTGCATTGAAATAGGGGTAGGTTCGTTGGTTTTGAGCTATAGAGACCTGTCTTGGTGTGTCTGGTCGAAAGTCGCTTCCTTTCCCTTCAAAGATCCAAGGCTCTGATCTGTGCATACGAATGAGTAGTGTCCGTCCTGTAGTCAACCCGACCGCTGTAAGGTCCATGTAATTTGGATCTGGCGACCATGTGAAGCACTAAAACGATATCGAGGCAGTTAGGTATGGGATCGTGATGTGCGTACGACCTCGGCCCTCGAGGACGCCCGCATGTCCATGCGTTACCTTCATGTAGTTGACATCTGTATTGACGGCGATAGGGGTGGCGTGCGGTTTTCCTTCAGCATCCTATTGATCCCAGTTGGAAACAGCTATGTTAGTCCTCTCCGCGTCCATAAGACACTTGGAAGACGCGTTGATAGAGAAAGGCTGTTAGAGGGGAGAGAAGACTATACCTCCGGGATCCACTCGAAGAGACGCAACTCTGTTGAGCCGATCAGGAACTGATTGTGGTTTGGATGAGGCGACCATAGCAGACGGTGGGGCTTTGCAGCAGCCATGGCTGACCGGGTTGATCGCGATGTACTTGAGTGGCGGGAGGAAGAGAGAGCGATGAAGCCAGGTCGTGGTCGTGACAAAAGCAGTCCACCCTGTTCAGCTCCCCGTTGCTCAGGTAAAAGTGCAACGGACAGCCCACCCCCAGCTCCACCCTTTGACCGCACTCACAACACACTTTGTCTATTACCTTCCCCTCCTCCTTCCACTTCACCCACAACACACTCGTCCGATCCCTCTAACATGGCCTTCGATCCACTCTGCGTTGTGTCGGATGGTGTATCGCTCTACACTGCTTTTTTCGGATACCCAGATGCCAGACCAGTGAAACGACCAGGACCAGACCTTGTCCTTGCTCGCTCCAATCCATACCCATCGTTCGGAAACACGACTTGGACTGTGGTCTCCAAGGTGGAAAACTTCAATAGGAATCTGACAAATATGTATCACAACCACTTGTGTGCCTGGAATCCTCACAGCTCGTCCATCGCCATATCCGCTCGCCCCCCTGGCCATCCAACCTTTGAAACACGCTACAACCTGGAACTGTCAGCCGATGGTCAAATTATATCGCTCCATAACGCCGCAGACTCTAAGGATGTTTATGGCAATGAAAATGGTCGTAGCTTGCTTTTGCATATAGACCCAGGCAGAGGAGATCCAAATCACCCTTGGATCCAGATTCGTGTCGACAGAATAACCAACCAGCTAGTATTCACTTATTTCGGGAAGGGTATGACCACAGCTGGAGAACCTCAGGGTCGATGGGATATGGTAATACGTCGTTGTCGATACGGCAGGGCTGTGAGCAACTCGCTGCATCATCCATGACGAGAAGAGATGATTCACTGACCTCCATCACCTTTGATTCTAGGATGTCGCAAAGACCGGAAGGAACTTGCTTTTGACATATTCCAACGACACTCTCTATGCACTGGGATTCAGGAGCACTGATCCGCCTACCTATATCATGTCTGTGATGCCGCTCGACACCACGACAACACCGCCTATACGTCCATCAGTCATCAACACAATTGACACGAACATCCCAGGAGACTGCGACTTGATCGACCCACAGACAACGATGCATCCTGACAAGGGCACAGTGTACATTCTGTGCACCGTACGTCCGGTAATACACCTACTATGTCTAAGGGCGAGTTTTGTGCTCGGCATACACTTTTTTTATTGTTTCTAACTCGACTCGATTGAACATGTCATCGCTGTGTATCGGATCATTAGAGGGCTTCGAAAGAGGTAGCAACTCTCAAGCTCCACAAGTTCGATGGGACAGCTACTGAGTATCTCGGCCAAGTGTCCATGGAATCAATGCGTAAAGGAATATTTGATTTTTACGAGTGGGCCCCTACCCCTGACAATGGATCCGCCTCCACTTGGGCATACTTTCTCGGTCGTGAAAAAGCAGCATGGCGCCTGAAATATTCCAACAGCAGCTCGACTTCCTTGGTAGAGCGCGAATTCCTTGTTACAAACCCAGGATATCGCACGATGCGGGAGTCTAATCAACATTCTGGCGGCGGCAAAGATGATAACAGTGGCAGCGAAGTGATTGACCCAAGACCGTCAAACGTTCCGGTTATGCAAATCATTGCAATATCGATCGGTGCGGTTGTAGCCTTGACACTACTGGCACACCTTATTTATCACTACAAACGTCGTGTGCACAAGGATGCTCCCCCCACTGCAACGGCGCCTAGTGCGCATCGCCAAGTCCACAATGAAATCCACCACGAGGACACGAGCGATCTTCTAGATTATGGGGCGCAGGACTCGACTGAACAGATGCCACCTTGGGTACACACTGCCAGTGAGCCACCAAGTTACAGTGTTGCCGTGCCTGTGGGTCCTACTTCTGTGACCGCAGGTAACAGCGGCGGCATAATCAACGACAACAACCCGAGTGCAACCAGGTGATCCTAGCAAGAAATCTAGTGCTTCATGGGATTAATAGACAGCATGGCGACTCATGTAATGGATGCGGAGCAAATCCTCGAATACTCAAACTTGTTCAACAACTCGGTGAAGTTAATACACGCAGTATGTATGGTGGCAGCATGGTTAGCGTTTGTCGTACTGCCTCTCGATACTTGAATACCGTAGTATGTAGAAGAGCGGACGACAATGGATCATCATCTTACATGCCCTGCCACAAGAGCCTTGGGACTGTGTATGAACCACGCAAGAATAATGACCCCGTCGGATCCATACTGACAGAGTGGAGTCTGAGGATTGATCAAAACCATGTCCAGTAGACGGGCGATGGTCAGTTGATGTCACACGATGTCGGCCCCGAGGATACTCATCAATGCGTTACCTTCATCAGTGTTGACGGCGATAGGAGTGGCGCGCGGTTTTCCTTCGGCATCTTATTGATCCCAGTTGGAGAGCCATGCTTTCACTCTCCACACTTGGAAGGTGGCGTTTTTAGGACAAGGCCATTGTTCTGGGATCCGCTCGAAGGGCGCAACTCTGCTGAACAAATCAAGAACTGGATAAGGGGAACACTGCCACACAATGAGGCAGTGCAACCCTAGCCGATTGAGGTATTCACGAGCTGCTTTAGGGAGGAGAGGAACCAATTGGAACATGCATGTCGGACTAGGTTCATGAGGCAAATGGGAACAAGGTTTCATGAGAGCATTCAGGGCTTAGCACATGTCCAGATCTGCTTAAAAGCTGTTCTCCGTCAATACGTTTCTTCTAACTCTCTCCTTAACCTCCTACACACAACACACTTTTCTAGTCTCCATCCAATATGAACATGTTCTTAGATCCATTCTGCATTGTGTCCGATGGCATATCACTCTACACTGCATTTTTTGGACACAAAGCCGATCGAATGGTTGAGCTCCAGCCTGACCTTGTCATCGCTCGCTCCAATCCGTACCCATCCTTCAGCAACGTAACTTGGACCGTGGTGGCCTCGTGAAAGGAGTTCAGGAGAGAACCACACCCAGACCAGAACTACCTGTGTGCCTGGGACGCCGGCTACTCATCCGTCGTCATATTCGCTCGTTCCTGTGTTTATCAAAACGACGATGTAGGCTACAACTTACGGATGCCAGTCAATGGTCAGGATTCAATGATAGTCGACTGGACATACTCAGGGCAGTATTCCAAGCAAGTACATGATCAGGAGGCTGGCCGTAGCGTGCTTTTGCGTTCAGGTTCAGGTGATAATTGGATCCAAATCCGTTCCGACCAAAAACTAACCGACTAGAATTCACTTATTTCGGAGGTGACATGTTTCCAGTCGAAGTCGGTGAAACTGAGAGTCGATGGGATATGGTAATCTATCGTTGTGGATGACTGTGTTGCGAGAAGCTCGTTGAACCATCCTCGAAGAGAGGAGAGAGAATATTCACTGGCCTCTTTTACCTTTTCATTGATCTAGGACGTCACAAAGACAGGAAGCAACCTGATTTTGACGCATTCCAACAACACTCTCTATGCATTGGGATTGAAGAATGCCGATACGCGTACCTACACCATATCTGAGATACCGCTCGACACCACGAAAATACCACTCACCCAGCCATCGACCATCAAGTCGACCGATATGATCATCGAAAGAGGCTGCGATCTGACTAACTCACAGACATCGATGCACACTGACAACGGTACAGTGTATATTCTGTGCAAGCCATCCTTTGAGGTAATACATCTGCCCCATCTAAGAGCGAGCCTTATGTTTGGCATACGTTTCAATATTGCTTCCAACTCGGCTCAATTGAATGTGTTATTGTTTTGTGGGTGGGAATTAGACAGAGCAACTAGTCAATCTCTACAGGTTCAATGGGATATCGACGGAGCATCTCGGTCAAGTACCTGGGGAATTGGATGCTACGGGAAAGCCGGTATTGTATCAGTGGATTCCTGTTCCTAAAACGAGATCCGCGTCGACCTGGGCGTACTTTCTCGGTCACAAAAGACAAGCCAAAACTCCTGAAATATCCCGACGTCAACTCGAGTTATTCGATAGCCGGGGATACATTCGAAACAGGATATCAAACACTTCGGGAGATCAACGTATACCCCCGCCGCCCAAGGGGCAACACTGATTACAGCGGTGGCGATGATAGAGATCCACTAAGAATCATTTCCATCGTCTTAGTGATCATCTTCGCGACGATGGTTATAGGACTGCTGGTGCGCTTTTTCCGTCGGCGTAGTCCCCAACCGACCGGCGACATTCCTCTCACTACAACAGCCTTGCCTGGTGTACATCGTGAGGACCACGGTGAAGATGGCTTCCAAAGCACCGGGTACCGGACACGGACACCACTGACTTGCCTCAACATAGAGACATAGAGCTGAACAAGTAAAGAACAAAATCTTTATTACCATAACCATGTCTATCGTATGATGGCAACGCGGGTAGTGAGTGCAGGAGTGCCACGCTAACCCTTTTTGCTGCGCCTAACCACTTCTTATTGAAATGTCGTGGTAGGCTGAAGAGGGATCCGCGAAGCTGACCGATGAAGAAAAAGATCACGTCGCATCGGCGAATCAGCCGGACGGTCGGTTGGTGTTGTGGTTCGACCAAGGGTTCTGAAATCCGTGAGGTTTCCCCAGACAAGGATAAAAGTGTGCTGTAAATGATGTTGCCTTTGTTTTGGATCTGCCATAGTTCAAGAGCGAGAGCGTCATGGGAGCGATATCCGTCATCCGTGCAAAGAACCATACGATCATGATCCACTGGATCCATGCAAAAGTCTGTGGACAGATAGTGGCGAAAGAAAGTTGCCTCGCTGAACTCATACCGACAGAGAGGCTCACCCGATTTCGGCTCTGGAAGGGGTTGTTGTGGGGAGACCGTTCTCCCGGGATCCGCTCGGAGACGCAACTCTGCTGAACTGATCAAAACTGGAGAATCTACAGCAAACGATGAGGCAGTGCAGACCCGGCGGCGATGGCGGTGTGCTTCTTGTGGCAAACGGTAATAAGGTTTGGATCATAGTCCAGCCGCTGAGTCGACAGAGAGCACTGAGCACTTTGACACCGATCTGCCATAAAAACTGTGCCCCGCCAACACCACCAACATTTTCTTTTCCATCCCTTCTCTCCAATCCTCCCACCTTTACACACAACACACAGGCTCCATCCAACATCCACTCTGCCTTGTATCCGATGGCATATCACTCTACACCACGTTTTTTGGATACAACGCATCTACTCCCAAGAATTACCAGCGCGACAACAGGCCTGACCTCGTCCTCGCTCGTTCCAATCCATACCCAGCAGGAAGGCCAGCCTGGACCGTGGTTTCCAAGATAGAACACTTCAAGCGGGATATAAGTCCAGTCCATAAGTATCTGTGTGCTTGGAACCCTGACACCTCGTCCGTGGTCATGTTCGTTCGTCCCTATCGATATCAACCCGACTTTGAAGGCTACAACTTTGAAATGCCAGTCAATATCAATAATCAGGATCCATCGTACGTCAAATGGACATACTCCAAGGAAGAATATGGTCAGGAGGCTGGCCGTAGCGTGCTTTTGTACAATGATGCACGCAGCGGAGGAGATCCAGTTCATCCTTGGATTCAGATCCGCTACGACGAAAAAGCCAGCCAGTTAGTATTCAATTATTTCGTGAAAGCCATGACTCCAGAAACAGTACAGAGTCGATGGGATATGGTAACCCATCGTTGTCGATGGCCGTGTTGCGAGCAACTCACTGCACCATTCCTGACGAGAAGATGATTCGCTGACCACTATTACCCTTTCATTGATCTAGGACAGGAAGCAACCTGATTTTGACGCATTCCAGCAACACTCTCTTTGTATTGGGATTGAAGAAAGCCGATACGCGTACCTACACCATATCTGAGATACCGCTCGACACCGCGAAAATACCACTCACCAAGCCATCGACCATCAAGACGACTGATACGATCATCGAAGGAGGCTGCGATCTGACTAACTCACAGACATCGATGCACACTGATAAGGGTACATTGTACATTCTGTGCAAGCCATCCTTTGAGGTAATATCATCTGCTCCATCTAAGAGCGGCCTTATGTTTGGCATACGTTTCAATATTGCTTCTAACTTGGCTCAATTGAATGTGTCGTTGCATCTGTGTGTGGAGAATTAGTCATACCAACCTGTCCATCTCTACAGGCTCAATCGGACATCGACGGAGCATCTCGGCCAAGTACCTGGGGAATTGGATGCTACGGGAAAGCCGGTATTATATCAATGGATTCCTGTCCCCAGGAATGGATCCGCCTCCACCTGGGGATATTTTCACGGTTTGGGAAGACAGGCTAAACTCTTGGCATATTCCAACGACAACTTGAATTATACGGTAGTCGAGGATATGTTGGGAGTAGGATATTTCACGCTTCGGGAGATCGGCGGATATCATACCGGACGTGATAAGACTAAAGTATCAGAAGCTATTCCCATCACCATCGGGATCATGGCCGCAGTCGTGGTTTTAACAGTGCTATCGTACCTTTACCGTCGGCGCAGTCGTCGTCGTAGGACTGGAGACATTCCTCTCACTGCAATCTCGCCTGGTGTACATCGCGAAGTCTACGGTGATGATGCGAGCGATGAACTTCCAAAGTACGAGGCGCAGAGCGCGACTGACCAGGTACCACAACCCTTGGTACGACATGGCACTATGAGCGAGCCCCCAGGATACAGTGTTTCCGTACCTTTGAGTCCCTCTGTAACCACAGATAGTGCAGCGACACCAATGGCAACATCAACAGCTATGCTCAACCCAAGCGCGCCTGGCGAACAAACTAGTGCCTCAACATAGAGCTGATGAAGTAAATAGCAAACCCCTTTATTGCAATAACCAGGTGTATCCATGCAGGGGGATGTTTTGTCACACTCACCCTGTTTGCTGCGCCCAAGACTTCTTTGATCTCAGTTGGAGATAGCCGTGGTATCACACCCCTTGTTCACAAGGACACTTGGAAGGGGATGTTATAAAAAGAAGGTCGTTTTCCCAGGATTCACTCGGAAACGCAACTCTGTTGAACCGATCAAAAACTGGAGGAGCCTACGGCAAACGATGAAGCAACGCAGTCCCGGCCCACCGTGGCGATGGCGGTGTGCTCGAACGAGTGTCTTCGGGCTAGGTTGTCAGGGACGGCAAGAACAAACAAGCAACAGCCCTTGTTGTGGCAAATGGTCAAAAGTCCAGCCGCTGAGGGCGACAGAGAGCACTGAGCACAGGGCGACTAACGCAGCTGACACAGCACCTTGATCTGCATAAAAACTGTCACTTCGCCAACACAGCCAACACATTTCTTTCCCCTCCCCCAAATTTACAGACTCCATCCAACATGGCCTTAGATCCACACTGCCTTGTGTCCGATGGCATATCACTTTACACCGCATTTTTTGGATATGACGCATCCAATCCCTCGAAAAACCGCTTCAACAACAACAGGCCTGACCTCGTCCTCGCTCGCTCTAATCCATACCCAGCAGGAAAACCAGAATGGACCGTGGTTTCCAAGGTTGAAAACTTCGAATGGGATATAAGTCAAGCCCATAACTACCTGTGTGCCTGGAACCCCGACTACGAGTCCGTCGTCATGTTCGTTCGTCCCTCTCAATATCGACCCGATGATGAAGGCTACAACTTTGACCTGCCAGTCAGTGGCACTGTTCATGATCCATCGTACGCCAAAACATACTCCAAGGAAGAATATGGTCAGGAGGCTGGCCGTAGCGTGCTTTTGTACAATGATCCACGTAGCGGAGGAGATCCAGTTTATCGTTGGATCCAGATCCGTTTCGACAAAAAAGCCAACCAGCTGGTATTCGCTTATTTCGGGAGCTCCATGAAACCACACACAGCCCCACACATAGTACAGGAGAGTCGGTGGGATATGGTAATCCATCGATGTCGGTGGCTCTGTTACGAGCAACTCATTGCACCATTCTTGAAGAGAAGATGATTCACTGACCTCTATTACCCTTTCGTTGATTAGAATGTCACAAAGACAGGAAGCAACCTGATTTTGACGCATTCCAACAACACTCTCTTTGCATTGGGATTGAAGAATGCCGATACGCGTACCTACACCATATCTGAGATACCGCTCGACACCGCGAAAATACCACTTACCCAGCCATCCACCACCAGGACAATTGATGCGACCATTGAAGGAGGCTGCGAATTGACTGAATCACAGACATCGATGCACACCGACAAGGGCACAGTGTACATTCTGTGCAAGCCATCCTTTGAGGTAATATCATCTGCTCCATCTAAAAGCGAGCCTTATGTTTGGCATACGTTCCGATATTGCTTCTAACTCTGTTCAATTGAATGTGTCGTTGCGTTGTGTATGGGAAATTAGACATACCAACCAGTCAATCTCTACAGGTTCAATGGGACATCGACGGAGCATCTCGGTCAGATACCCACGAAATCGGATACGGGAACGTCGATGTTTTATCAGTGGATTCCTGTCCCCAGGAATGGATCCGCCTCCACCTGGGGATACTTTCACGGTTTGGGAAGACAGGCTAAACTCTTGACATATTCCAACGACAACTTGAATTATACGGTAGTCGAGGATATGTTAGATGTGGGATATTACATGCTTCGGGAGACTGGTGGATATCCTGACAATTCTAAAGTACCAGAATTTATTCCCATCATCATTGGGATCGTCGCCGCTGTCGTGGTTTTAACAGTGCTATCGTACCTTTACCATCGGCACAGTCGTCGTTGTGCGACCGGAGACATTCCTCTCACTACAATCTCGCCTGGTGTACATCGTGAAGTCAACGGTGAAAATGCGAGCGACGAACTTCCAAAGTACGAGGCGCAGAGCGCGACTGACCAGGTACCACAATCCTTGGCTCGAAATGGCACCACGAGCGAGCCGCCGGGATACAGTGTTTCCGTACCTTTGAGTCCTACTTCTGTAACTACAGATGGCACAGCGATACCAATGGCAACATCAACAGCTACGCTCAACCCAAGCGCGCCTGGCGAACAAACTAGTGCCTCAACATAGAGCTGATGAAGTAAATAGTAATTCCCTTTATTGCAATAACCAGGTGTATCCATGCAGGGATGTTTTGTCACACTCACCCCTGTTTGCTGCGCCCAAGACTTCTTTGAGCTCAGTTGGAGATAGCCGTGGTATCACACCCTTCACACTTGGAAGGGGATGTTATATATAAAAAGAAGCTCGTTCTCCCGGGATTCACTCGGAGATGCAACTCTGTTGAACCGATCAAAATCTGGAGGAACCCACAGCAAACGATGAAGCAACGCAGTCCCGGCCGACCGTGGCGATGGCGGTGTGCTCGAACGAGTGTCGGGAGAGACCCGATGGAAACGACGCGCGTCAGTGGGTGGACAATGAGAGACCCAACAGCCCAACCTTGACCTCCTCGTTCTTCTTGCGGCAAGGTAAAACAAGGTTTAGAGCGATGGGAAAAATCAGAGTCGACTGAGAGCATCGAGGCGGCAGTTGGCACATGTCCCAGTGGATCTGCTCTCCGCCAACATTCCGTTCCCCCCCAAACTTTCCAAGTGGCCAGATTCATTCTGCCTTGTGTCCGATGTCATAACTACTTGTGTGCCTGGAACTCCAACACCTCTTCCGTCGCCATACGTATCCGTTCGTCCCCTTGTATCGACTCTCACGCTTCGGGAGGTCGACGAACATCCTGACGTAGAAAGCAGTAACGAGCAATAGCTCTCAACACCTGTATTTATTCCCCTTGCACTTGGATCCGATCGTAATTACAGCAGTGCTATCGTACCTTTTCCGTCGACTCAGCCCTCGTCCGATCGGAGACATTCCTCTCACTACAATCTCGCCTGGTGTTCATCGCATAGCCCTAAGGTGAAGATGCGAGCGATAAACTTCCAAAGTACGAGGCGCAGAGTGCGACTGACTAGGTACCACATACAACATGGCGCCATGAGCGAGCCGCGGGGTTAGTGTTTCCGTACCTTTGAGTGCTAAGCGCGCTTGGCGAGCAACCTA
>Ga0247824_10000537_pt1 | contig 18887 bp, 20 predicted proteins | sample 13C_PalmiticAcid_FD_194412 | JGI IMG/M metagenome (GOLD analysis project Ga0247824, IMG submission 194412) | Soil microbial communities from agricultural site in Penn Yan, New York, United States - 13C_PalmiticAcid_Day48 | ecosystem: Environmental > Terrestrial > Soil > Agricultural land... | reverse complement strand
GAGTGATTGTGGGAGACAAGTCAAGCCCCTTTTGCTCTCTCTCTCTCTCTCTGCTATTCTGTGCTGTGAATCCACTACAACCCTTTCTCCACCTTCTGTTCTAATCGCCATCATCAAAAAACGGGCATTATGAACTTTTGGTAGTAGTGCCATGAGGCAAGAGAAGTCTTGGTTTGTTTGACTCTGCAAATAAAGATCAAGCGATCCTTTGCCAGAGACATCGTTTTTGGAGCACATTCTCAAAGCCCAACCAGCAAGGATGGCCACGTTGGATCGCCATGATGTGATATTGTGCGCACCGGATCGGTTCATTGAAGATCAACGAAGGGGCCAATCCTGCATCGGCGCCGATAGAGTTCATGCATTTTGCGAAGTCGCGTTCATGCGCATGGCAAGCCACTCGCGATCTCGGAGATGAAGGGTCGCACAGGCACAGAACCCGGACAGACTTCCTTCGTCGTGTTGGCTTTGCTCTCCCTCGCTTCTTCGCTTCTTCTTCGCCCCTCAATTTATCTCTTTCTTTCTCTCTCACCCTTTCACACAATATGTTCGCCTCAGCAAGGTCGGCACTGCGGGTTCCTTCGGCTGCTTCGGCTGCCTCGCAAGTGTGGGCTCGTCGCCAGGTCATCCCATGCACAGGTGAGTGATTCGACGCCCTCCCCCTCTCGTCTCATCGGAATCATTCACACGACACTGCTCCCCCCCTGATCTATAGCGACTTGCTTCAGACCCTGACCATTTTGGTTCTTACGCGATATGATGTGATCTAGCGCTGCGCTCGTTTGCCACAGTAGCACCCACCAGCCAAGATACTCAACGATCTAAACCGTAAGAACACGCGGCTGTGAGATACCCAACGGCTTCAAACCACACGACGCTAGATTGACCCTCCCATTGCTCTGCTCGTTGTGTTGTCTTTTGATCACAGTAAAACCGCAATCGTACTGATGAACCTGGGCGGACCTTCGAAGCAAGAGGAGGTTCACGATTTCTTGCTGCGCTTATTCTCGGATGGAGATTTGATCCCTTTGCCGATGCAGAAGTACCTGGCTCAATATATTGCCAAACGCAGAACACCTCAGATCAAAGAGCAGTACAGTAAAATTGGAGGCGGATCCCCTATTCGTAAGTGGACGACGGAACAAGGCAAGGCCATGGAGAAACTTTTGGACAAGATCTCTCCAGAAACAGGTTAGAGTCCATGCCAATCTTCAGTCATGCCTGGGGACCAGCGAGCAATTGGGACTTGGCTGAATGCGCAAACACTCATTGTGTCTCGGTTTATCATCTTGGTGGATGCTAGCCCCTCATAAGCACTATATTGCATTCAGATATGCCAGCCCACTGACCGCTGACGCTTTGCAAGAGATGAAATCAGATGGTGTTGCGCGCGCGGTAGCCTTCACACAGTACCCTCAGTATTCTTGTTCGACCACTGGAAGCAGCATGAATGAATTATATCGCCAACTACAACATCTCGATCCCGAACGCAAGATGAAGTGGTCTGTAATTGACCGCTGGCACTCTCATCCCGGTCTTACTCAGGTAACACTCTCCCCGGCTGCAGGTCTCGTCAGCGGATGAGGAAGGCTCCATGATGTTATAAAACTAAGAAGCTGTTCTTTTGGGGGGGAACGGTTTACTTTCGTTGTAGGCCTTTGCTAACAAAATTGAAGCAGGGCTTCAACAGTACCCCGCAGAATCCCGCGACAAGGTCATCATCCTCTTTTCAGCACACTCATTGCCTATGGATATTGTCAATCGAGGCGATCATTATCCTTCAGAAGTCGCGGCCACTGTCAACGCTGTCATGGAGAAGCTCAACTGTAAAAATCCTTACCGACTGGTATGGCAGTCTCAAGTAGGACCAAAGCCTTGGTTAGGACCTCAAACCATCAAGGCAATCCTGGGATTGGGCGAGAAGGGTCATAACGATCAACTGCTGGTTCCTATTGCTTTCACAAGCGATCATATTGAAACGTTGTTTGAATTGGACCTGGAGTATGGAGAACAAGCACACGAGGTATGAACTCAACGGGACCCTTTCCCCTCTCGATCTGGTCTGCATATTCGTTGAATCGAAACTGATATTGTTTGCAATGGTGCTATGATAAACGTCGGATAGGCTGGGATCACTGGATTGAAGAGGGCAGAGTCCTTGAACGCAGACCCAGTGTTTATTGAAGCAATGGCGGACATCGTCAAGGATCATTTGAAGGAGACTGCAGGAAGCACATCGATCTCAGAACAATTCTCGGTCCGTTGTCCAGGTTGCACTAATAACACGTGCAAGGATATGAGAGACTTTTTCAAGCAATAGAGAGAGAGAGAGAGAGAGAGCGTGTGTATGTGCCACAACATGCGGCGTGCACAATGAGAAGACACGCTAGGTAATCGACGCTTCAGAGACGGTGTGATAAAAGATAGAAGGACCCGAAGATATGTCTTTCATTCAGCTGTACAGAATGCATTCGAGGGTTTTGACTGTAAAGGTGTTTATCAGGTTTGGTGTGCTTGTTCTTGCCATTGGTCGCCAGCGTTTGCAACACTCAAGGCTGCATAGCCTGAAGGAACAGTACACTCAAGCTCAAGTTTAATTCTGGTTTGTCACGCTGATATGTATTGGACATCAGCAACATATTGACGGTGCCGTGCCCCCTTAGCCTGTCTGGTAGATGTTTGGTGTAAGAGGACGGCGTAGTCGTCTTGTATGTACTCGGTCTAAAGCATCCGAAGAGGTAAACCCCGTTCAAACCCATCCCAGAAAAGCCGCCCTCAATTCAATAGATCTGCCGACTTATTCCTCCTGTTGTTGTGGCTGTTCCTTAGCCTTCAGTGACTTGAACGATTCTATAAAAGGAAAAACCAGGCAGGTCAGTTGCTGACGGCGACTTGTGGGAGCTCAAAATTGAAGAATCTGCACAAATGACCGATTATCGTACTGAGGGCTATCTCGGTGATGTGCCTCTCTGTGCCATCTTTGGCTGTATAAGACTTGTATTGAATCGCTCCATCAACGTAAACCAAATCGCCCTTGTGAACTTTTTCTGCCAGGGTCGGGTTCCTGAGTTGATCCCAAGATACGACCCTATGCCATTGAGTCATCTGGATCACATTGTCTATGTTGCATTCACGAAACAATCAGGCAATGAAACGGGCGAGAATAGTTCCTTGGTAAGAAACGCAGCCTTATTTCTGCATGGATTCAACAGATCGAAAAGTCGCCCTACCTCCTTCTCCTTTGCGGTTTTCATGCGTAGCCACCGAAAATGTCACCACTGTGCGGTCGCCAACGTTAGTCAATTCTGGATCATGACCCACACGTCCGACCAAAGTAGCTTTGTTGACTATGGAACAAATGAAAATATGACCAAATGTAATGTCAGCACCACTCGAGAAGGAAATATGGACAGTCCATACATGCTTCTGAGAGAGACGTTACTGTAAGTGCGGACGGATCCGACGGCAGACTATGGGCCGCGTGAATACGCGATAGGAGGTGGATCGTGACCAAAAAGAGCCAACTGTTAGCTCGTGTCGTGTTCAAGCCTTCAGGCAACGAGAAAAGTGGTGTGAAGCAGGAACTCCAAGCAAAGCAATCAGAGCCAGTCTTCATTACCACAGCAGCGCGCTTTGTGATGGGACTGAGTCTTGTAAGAAGCATCGTGACAACAATGGAAGGGTGCGTTGAGGTAACAAGGAGAGAAGGAAAAAGAGAGGGAAATGTTATGTAGTGTTTACAAGGCTTCCGAGAGATAGTCACACTCAGCCTGGCGTGCGACACGGACGGTCAGCTGACAACTCTTTGGTATCTGGCGCCTTGGGGCCTTCTTCACGCCAAAGACGAAAAGGGACATGCGGCGAGCACGGCAACAACACTGGTGCTGTGCGTGTTGTACAGCATACCTTTGCTGTCAGTCAAGACAGTCAAGAACGGGGAAAGCCCACATGGTGCATCGATTAAGGGGAAACCAATTGGCATGACGTGAATCGGCTCTGCCCTGCTCAGGTGTTCCCACCTCCCTTTTGTTGCATCACACCCTCTCTTTCTCCCTCAATCTCTCTCTCTCTCCACCCACACACCCACACACCCACACACCCTTCAAGACTTCAAGAAACACATAGACCACAATGTCTGAGCTTGTCGCCACTGAATTCTGGTAATAACCTCTGTCGTCTTGTTGGGTGCCAAAGCAATAGCATCTTCCACGTATTAACGCCCCGTCGCGTCTCTTGTGTTGCAGCCCCGTGTACTCTCCCTTCTTTGGAGTCATGGGTGCCACTAGCGCTATCGTCTTTTGCTGTAAGTGTTCGTTCGACTCTAGTTGTCTTGCACGGCAGGGATGAGTGCGCTCGGGAGACTACCGATCACTCCAGGAGTAAATAGATTCGACTCCTCTCCTCCCCCCCCCTCTGAGTGGTCCTCCACGGTCCCTCACACCCACGTCCTCAAACGCCCTCGTCTGGATCGGTGTCTGGAGCACTTGGTGAAGTTGAATCCAGCAGCGACGAGCCGTCCTAAGACTGATGGTGTGTGTGCCTGGGGCTCGTGATCAACCGTGAACTGTCGTGGTGCTATCACAGGACCACCACTGGGCACAAGGGATAAGGGGGTGAAAACAGAACCACGCACCATCTCATAGCGCATTATTCACGGCAGGGTCGACCTTAGGACCTACACTCTGCACTTGGGAGCTTGCCGCCCTGAATGACACGTCATTGAAGGATGCACTAACCGCGTCGTGTATTTCCATTTCCTTGGTAGGCTTCGGAGCTGCTTATGGCACTGCCAAGTCGGGCGTCGGTCTTACCTCGATGGGTGTTCTCCGTCCCGACCTGATTATGAAGGGTGTTGTCCCTATCATTATGGCTGGTATTATCGGTATTTACGGCCTAGTCGTATCCGTGCTGATCGGAAACGGATGTAAGTGACGTGCGGCCTTCAGCATCGTGGTTACTGATAAGTGTCTGCTAAGGACTGACCGACTGACTTGTCCCTCAACTTCCTATTTCCAACTAGTCTCGCAAAAAATGTCGCTGTACGCTGGTTTCATTCAGTTGGGTGCTGGTTTGAGTGTTGGACTTGCAGGAATGGCTGCTGGTTTCGCTGTCGGCATTGTGGGCGATGCCGGTGTCCGTGCCTCCGCCCAACAACCTCGACTCTTCACTGGAATGATCTTGGTGCTCATTTTCGCCGAAGTCTTGGCATTGTACGGTCTCATCGTTGCCCTGATTCTCAACACCAAGGCGTCAGGCGCAGCTTGCTAGATTCAAAACTCCCCCCCCCTCCCCGCAGGAAGGGAGAGCGCTTTGTTCTTTTGTTCACTCTTTGACTGTCATGAAAAGCCGTTGGAAGGGTGAATCACTTCATAGAGAGCTCTCCTGCATAAACGTCCTCACTTTTGGCAACACATAATTTACGAGTTGTAAACGGGTCGTCCATCAACCCTGAGAAATCAGGCACGCATTGTTGCACTTTTGGTGGCAACATCAAGACGGCACAACAATAGACCTGACAGTCACCGTTTCTTTCTCACTCGGAACGCTTCCTCACACTTCCTTTTGCATCCTACCTCGGTGCAAGCAACGCTGAACTGGTGCAGGGTACGGGAACAAGACTGAGATAGTCTCAACACGTCTCTCTCAAAAACGCGGACATTCGTTTGCCGATCAGCTCATTCTTTGTCACCATGCTTCGGACTGCAACCACCTATCGAGGCCCAGGATCCCTTCTATCCAGGAATGTGTTCGCCTCACCTATCCTTCCGTACTCTCGGACAACCCTGACTGCAGCCGCACTCAAGCCTCTACAGTTGCATACAAAGTCTTCAGGTACAACGGCATGGGTGCACTGGTCCCGTACGATGGCCACGACGACCAACACTCCGCCAGCAACCGGAGCAACAACACCTTCGAAAAAAGCACCCAAGGAGAAGCCTGCATCAAAGTTTTCATCCACCCTTCTTCTTCCCAAGACACCATTTCCTATCCGATCTGAAGGTGCGATCCGTGAGGCCAAGCTCCAGAGCCGATATACGACTGATCTCTACCCTTGGCAGGTAGGCGAGATTCACGGAGAACGAGACCCATGCTTCTGAAGGATTACTGACTGGCTCACACTGACAAGAGATCACCACTTACGGTTTTTTGACTGGCTGACTAGCGCGCAAACAATCCAGGAGAGTTGTTTGTGCTCCATGATGGCCCTCCGTACGCAAACGGGCATCTTCACCTTGGGCACGCGCTCAACAAGCTGATCAAGGATTTCGTGAATCGCTATCGAGTTATGAGAGGCTTCAAAGTCGAGTAAGTGCTCTTGTCCCAGTCTGTTCTTATCAGTATCCGTATCACCGTGACAGCTGAGAACGATCCTCCTTAATGAATACCCTTGTATTCCATCGCTGTAATCAAGCTACCGTCCAGGATGGGATTGTCATGGTTTACCCATTGAACTCAAAGCGCTTGCAGAGCTCAAAGTCAAGGACCGGTCTCAACTCTCACCAATGGACATTCGTACAGTTGCCCAAGCGTCCGCTCTTTCTGCAATTGAAGTCCAAAAGAACGAGTTTCTCTCGTATGGTATCATGGGCGACTTTGACAACGGATATGTGACCATGTCTAAGGACTTTGAGACGAGGCAATTGAAGGTGTTTCATGAGATGATGAACAAGGGCTTGATCTATAGGGCGAATAAGCCGGTTTATTGGTCCCCTTCATCTCAGACAGCTCTTGCAGAATCGGAACTTGAGTACAAGGACGATCACAAGAGTCGATCAGCATGGGTGGGCTTCGATATCGAAAAGCCTTGTAAGTGCGTGTGTTTTGTTGAAATATTGCCTTTCAACGATTGACCTGGTAATGGACAGGATAACTCACACTTTCTGTCACCTTCTGGTTCGGTAGCTGAAGCACTTTATAAAGTTCTCCCCAAATCAGCATCCCTCAAAGCTGTGGTTTGGACAACAACGCCTTGGACCTTGCCTGCCAACCGGTGTGTAGCGGTTCACCCAAAGCTCAGCTACACCCTGTTCCGTGCAAGCAACTCTCTCGATCCCAGTGCCGTTTATCTTGCCGCAACTGATCGTATGGGGGAAATGGAGAGGCGGTTTAATTCATCGACAGGAGGAACTTCAGGCACAGAAGTGACATTGGACACCATCGGTGAAGTTCTGGGTCAGGATTTAGTTGGAGCAAAGTACAAGCACCCACTGACCGCCGAACCACTGCCTTTCATCACGGCGGACTATGTAACCGCCGATTCAGGATCGGGATTGGTTCATACTGCTCCAGGCCATGGAATGGATGATTATAAGGCTTGTCTTCCGCTTGGAATCGAGGCATATTGCCCTGTAGACAATGTCGGCAAGTTCACAGCAGAGGCTGGAAAGGATCTGGAGGGCCTCCATGTCCAAACAGATGGTACCGCCAAAGTGATTGACATCCTCAAGGAGAATGGTAGTTTGATTCAGGAACAAGCCTATGTCCACAAATACCCTTACGACTGGCGTACCAAGAAGCCTGTGATTCTTCGCGCAACCTCCCAATGGTTCGCTAACGTCGGGACCATCAAAGAAGATGCACTCAAGGCGATCGAGAATGTCAGAGTAGTCCCCGAATCTGCACGCCGACGACTGGAGGGCTTTGTGCAGTCTAGAACAGAATGGTGCATCTCAAGGCAGAGATCGTGGGGAGTTCCAATCCCAGTTCTCTATGAAGTAGAGACAGATGAACCACTTCTGACAGGGGCTTCTGTGCAGCATATCATCAACGTGGTCAAAGAGCACGGTACCGATGCATGGTGGACCATGTCGACAGAGGAACTGCTTGCGCCAGAATATCGAAACAACGGCAAAGAGTATCGCAGAGGCTTCGACACAATGGATGTCTGGTTCGATAGTGGGACAAGTTGGACCATGATCGAGGAGAAGATGCCTCGACCTCACTTGCCGTTTGTGGCGGATGTATACTCGGAGGGATCAGATCAACATCGTGGTTGGTTCCAATCATCGCTATTGACTTCTGTAGCACTGACAGGGAAAGCTCCTTATGGAACACTGATTACGCATGGATTCTTGTTGGATGAAAAGGGCTTCAAGCAGAGCAAGTCTCTTGGAAACACTGTGGACCCTGCGGTTGTAATTTTCGGGGGCAAGAACCTGCAGAAGGATCCAGCATATGGAACGGACGTTCTTCGACTGTGGGCAGCTTCTTCAGAGTACACAAAGGATATTGCAATCGGAAAGACAATCTTGAGTCAGGTAGCGGAGAGTGTCCGCAAGTTCCGAATCACGGCTCGATTTATGTTGGGTAACCTGAATGGCTTTAAAGAGGACGAGCAAGTGAAGTACGAGGGCCTGTCGAGATTGGACAAATTTATGCTGGCAGAGGTTTACCAGTTCTCGAAGAATGTAACTTCCGGCTATGATGACCTCCTGTTCAACAAGGGTATGTGATTTGCGTGAGACGTTTGGCTCAAGTTCGCAGGTGTGAACATGAAACTAACTACGAAGCGTTACATCTTTGATAGTGTTTACGCAGCTCCAATACTTTACGAGCACAACTCTTTCATCGTTCTACCTGGACATTATCAAGGACAGTCTGTATTCCGATGCGGAGAAGAGTCATCAGCGTCGCGCTATCCAAACTGTCCTCTTTCACGTAAGTCTTCCATCGCTTTCATTGCCCTCGCATGCGAGCCAACAGTCGGGGGATTTTTTTTTTTTAACATTGGCTGAACTCTTGGTATACAATAGACCCTGAACGCATTCACTAGAAGCATCGCCCCTCTAGCACCTCATCTAAGTGAGGAAGTTTATGAACACTACCGCGATTGTTTTGCTACCCCACAACCATCGGTCTTCCGATCCGGATGGCTTCATGCTCCAGAATCCTGGAATAATATTCAACTAAGGGATGAGTTCTCTGTACTGAAGCAACTCCGAGGCGAAGCGAATCAATTGCTCGAGCAAGCGCGAGCCGCCAAAGTGATCGGGTCCTCACTTGAGGCTACAATTGAGATTCAGTTGACAGAGTCCCCTATCTCTTCGGTTGGCGAGGATGTGTCTCGAAGTCAAGGTCTGGGTCCGGATCAAGATCAAGATCACCACCAGCAGCAGCAGTTCAATGATAGACACCACAAGATCAGTGCGTGGTCATTGGACGAGCTGTTGGGCTCTTACGCGGACGAACTAAAGTCTCTGTTTATTACGTCGGATGTCAGTTTAACCCGCTCTCCTTCTGGTGCAACTTCAGGAGTGGATTTACCAAACATCAAGGACACACAAGTTTTCACAAGAGATGTGTTGGTGCCTGGACTTGGTGCTTGCAGGATGGTACTGCGCAGAGCTACGATGCACAAGTGCCCACGCTGCTGGACATTCACATCAGTAGAGGTGGATACATTGTGTGCAAGGTGCGTGCCCGTAGTCGCGGCGCTGCAGCCATGAGAGATGATGTTTCCCAGGCGTAATTTAAAGAGAGTTGAATAGAAACCCAATATTCTCCACGAGGGCTCTAACACTGTCAGAGTAGTACCTTGCTTTGGCGGGTTCGAGAAAGATAGGCTCACCAAGAGCCGTGGTTGGCCGCGCTACGAAGATCGGTCATGCCCCAAATCCGTTATCACTTCCTCAACCCGAACATGCTGCGTGCGTGATTTGCTGCCATTTCCGATGTGTGAGCTTTGCGTCACACAAACCTCTGGACAAGTGATTTGATTCCCATCGTCTCTGTTCATGCCGTCAACTAACCCCCTTGAGATCACCGAGATTCTCTCGCACCTGGTGCTATTCGTTCCAAAGAGCAGTCTTCTCTCCTGTGCGCTTGTTTCCAAGTCATGGTACCACGCATTCAATCCTATCATCTGGCATGATATCGTGTTAGACAAGAAACATCCGGATCCACCCCTGGCTCTCCAGAGTCATAGGCACCATGTCAAGGAGTTCAAGGTTGACTGCAAAAAGGCTACACAAGGGTATATCAATCTGAGATTCCCGAATCTCGCCTCACTGGAAATCGAAGCCGAGCGGGAGAACTCAGTTGTCGATGTCACGGAATTTATCATGCAGCATACAACTATAACGCGCTTAAGCATAATTTATCTTGACCCCGACCCTAAATCGATGTTCTGGGAGAAGCTGCTCGGTCTCTATAACCTGAAAGAACTCACGATAATGTTCATGAGAATCGATAACAAGGACATCGATACGTTCTGGAATCTGTGTACGCGCCTTGAGCGACTGCACTTCACGAGGTTACGGATACCGATCCGAAATAGCTTGCCATCACAAGAATTCTCGCACATCAGCAAACTTTTGATGTTGAATTTCAGACAAGAGGAAATCCCTACACTCCTGGAGTTCATGCGAAGATGTCCCAGCTTATCATTTTTCTTGTGGGACGTTCCAGAGGCCGACAACAAGGTTTTCATTTCCAGGTTTGCACAACTGGTCGCTGAGAAGACATGGCCCAACCTTCGCCATCTGCGCACACTATTCAGCGGGTTCACTCATGACAACCTATCCATGATCACCAGAGGCATGCAGCGGATCGAGACCATCGACATTTGTTGCTCGTCGCACTCCCTCGGACAAAACCTATTAGGATACTTGCAACAACACTTTTCCAGTCTCACAATTCTGAACCTCAGGTCCAACAACAGCATCAGCATCAGCTCAGTAGCCCAAGAAATCTTATCTTCCTGCCCATTGCTTGAACGGCTATCGGCACCTCCGCTGGATACTATCGCAGTCGTCAATGGAGAGCCATGGGTATCTCTGAGGTTGAAGTCTTTAAGACTGAACTTTTCGCTCCCCCTCGCTACCATCAATCAGATCCAACCTCTGCTGTTAGATCGCCTATCCAAACTGACACGGCTTCAGGAATTGTACCTATGGAATGTTGGAGCGTTCGGGTGCCTCAGTGAATTGGATCCTGAAAACACAATCAATCTCAGACTCGAGAGTGGCCTGGGCAAGCTTGCAACACTTTGGTCGCTTCGTATCATTGATCTTCGCGACACAATGCAAAGGATGGGAGAACAAGAAATGGACTGGATTCTGAATCACTGGCCGAACTTGAACAAAGTGGGTGGGAAGCTGAACGCTTGGGAGTCAGATGTTGATAAGACCCTGAAGGAGCGACTAAAGATACATGGGATCAGCGTATGAGCAAATACCCGACCACTCTGGCAACATTGTCAACTCACAGGAATCGCAACCGTGACAGTTTGACTGCAAAGGCAAGGAAGAGGAGGGGAGGATGTGATGGAGATAACGACCCCAAACCAAGCAGTGAGGAACTCGCTTCTGACAATCGTTGGAACCTCTCTCTCTCTCTCCCTCTTGACATTGACTTTTATCATCCCTGTACACTCCAATGGTCCTGGGTTGAAAATGAGTCCATACCCTTCCCACATAAGACTGTTTGAAGAACACATCAGTTGGGCATGAAAATGCCATTCGCTGCAAGCGAGCAAGCGCTGTCGCCTTCAAACATGGAGTAGTCCATAGTAAAACACTTTGGTGAGAAGAACCCGTTGACATCGATACCACATGAGAGGCGCAGCAGAGTTGTCTCCTCTGATGAACCCGACCGACATTGGATGTGTGCATAAAACACAATAAATAGCTCGCCAGTGCCCATTTGTTTCTCCCTTCGCCATCCCCTGCGACGTTTTCTCAGCCATGACCACCAGGCCTCCCTATTCAAAAACCTTTGATATCCCTGAACTCCGGGATGCCCTTGCATCCTACTTATCACCTGCTGACCTCTTCGCCTGCGTCCAGGTTAACAGTCAGTGGCACCAACAGTACATCCCAAAACTCTGGAGCACCATCGATGACAGTCTTCAATCGTGGGAGTTGATCCTTTTTACCTGCCATAGCGACCTCTCTAATGATAGGATTCGCTCTAGACTGAGTAATAGTACACCCTCCGCTATCACAAATGGCAAAGACGAAGACTGGATTCGATGGATCTTTGCAAAGTACGGTCGGCACATACGTACACTCAGGCTCCATTGGCTGATTCTCGTTGATGCAATCGCCACTCAAGGAGTATGCACGAATCTTCGAGAACTCACGATTGATCTTAGTTCGCAAAATGGCGAGGTAACATCCTGGGGTAGGAAACTGAAAGGTAAGAATGTCTTGAAAGACCATCGACCTTGTAAACCAAGTTGGACTGTGGCGCTAACAATTTCCTGTCATGGCATTCAACTCATACAGTCCCTGAACTATGCTCAATGACCATTCCTGTTGAACACGAAGCACGATTTGAGGTATGGGTACAACTTGAAGAGCTTTCAAGTATTAGGCAAGAGAGGAGGAAATGCCGAAACACCACTTAGCTCTATTAACCTCCATCTGTCTAATCATCAAGGGGGCGTTTGAACCACCTGAAAAGTTCAAGGACCCTTTTATGCAAACTCTCCGCCTGGTCGATGACAGACTCGCACATGGCTTACTCTTCACAAAGCACTATTGGTCGCTTGTTCTCAGCAATCCAGGCTTGCGGCGCCTCCGCCTATTACACCGCGCAGGGCACCAGTGGTCGGTCAAGTCAAAAGAATTCGCGTACAATCTGTTGTCGAGAATGACATGTCTCGAGGATCTGAATGCTTCTGAACTCCTGGACCTGACTGAAATCTGGGAGCTACATGAGCTAGTACCTACTCTCCGGACTGTGACATTTTACAAAGCCGCACCATTGCTCAAAGTGTTCAATATCAGTGGCAGCACATTGATCAAGGTGAATCCTACAATCAGGACACTAAAGTTCTCCAGGTATCAGTCCGATAGAGGCGATCGATTATTCCGATTGCCGTCGGTAAACAGTACCCATCATCGTCTGAAGGATGTGCTCCTGGCTTTGTCACTCTTCACAAACCTTGAATACCTGGCGCTGATTGGTATCACAAGACATGACGACGCGTCTCTGCCAATCATCCCCAACACCCTGACATTCCCAGACCAAGGATTCGCCCTCAAGAAACTTTGCATTTCCGATAGCACAAACTTGATACCCTTACTACATTACATCCCCAACTTGAGGACGCTCAAGATCAATCACTTGACGAGAGAGGCTTTCGAAGCCCTGGCCAGCAACTGCAAGCACCTTCGGATCTTGGAATGGATGAACAAATCGAATGAAGTCTTTCACACAGGTCCAGAGCCCGATGGCCTCCATCGATTTCTAACATCCTGCTCAAGCCTCAAAGCGTTGAACGGGATTGGACAATCCATCAAAGCAGACGATATGATTCGGGAACCATGGGCCTGTCGAGAGATTGAGGTACTGCGCTGCAGAGTCGTTGGGATCAAGCGATTCAACGAAGAGCCCCTCCACAGGATCGTGGAATTGGCAACGGAATACTCGCCAGAGTTCGTGGTCAGGGATCAATCTTGGAAACAGATGCACAAGAGCTACCAAGAACAACAGCGATCGGTTTACAAACGACTTGCGGGCCTGAAACATCTGAAGCAATTGGATCTCGGGCTCAAAAGTCGAAGGCCAAGAGAAGGAGGAGCCCTCTACCGGGTTTTAACCGGCGTGGAGTCGGCGGGCTATCCCCGACATTACGGTTCTGTTTCCGACACATTGGAGATTTCGTTAGAATCCGGGTTGGATGAGCTTGGAACGCTGAAGAATCTGGAAATGTTTGGTTTTGAAGGTGCGAACCATTGTATCCAAGAGCGGGAACTTGGATGGATGGCGAGGAGCTGGCCCAAACTAAAGTTGATGTATGGATTAGCGGAGGATCATTCCGGGTATACGAATGCATGGACAGAGTCGGACAAGAAGAAAGAGTTGAGAGAGCATATGCAGGCGTTAAGGCCTGATGTGAAGCACGGATCTATCCTTGACAACAGCCGCTAGATGGTATGGAGCAGAAACACAAGTATCATCAAACAGAACTCAACATTCTCTCTCAAAAAAAGGCCCCCGACATTTTCACCCGTTGGTCAGAGGAAGCCTTGTGGAGAAGAGACCTCCTCACGGTCGACACGGGGGTCCAAAACCAAGTGGTCAAATTTGCCACCGCCCCTCTGTGAGCCCATGTATGAATCCCCTCTCGTGGCACTGGCCTTGCATGGACTAAATAGGTGCTTCGCACAATAGCAAGTCTCCATTTGATGAAATTGAAGTTTTCATCGATGATCCACAGATGTCTACTACTGGGTTCCTAGATGCTAGAGCTCCCATTATCGCCGAGGATCATACACCCGACACGCTAGAACTCTCATTGGAATCGGGACTAGGCTTGTTGGAAGCACTGGCGAACCTGGAGACCATTGGTTTCGAAGGGGTGGATCATCGGATTGGCAAATTAGAACTCGAGTGGATGGCGAAAAGTTAGCCAAAGTTAAAATTGTATGGATTGGATTGAACCGGACAGAATTGAGAGAGTACTTGTAAGCATTAAGGCCGGGAGTGCACCATCGTTGATATCGTTATTAGCAATAGTCCTAGACTTCTTCCAAGTGTAATCTATGGTGCTATGGCTTGTTATGTAGAGTGGCAGGGGCTGAAAGAACTGCCTCCCGGAAGGTGTAGTTTTTCCTCTCGGGCTCAATGGCCTGTAGGAGAACCCTCTTGACCTCTTGCAAGTACAAATCACCGCGTTCACGGCTGGAGAAGGCAGCCTTTTGCCAAGTAGCAGTGACCGACAAGATGCCACCTGCTGTGGCAGCACCTAATGCGAATACTGAGCCGGTGGTTTCTGTGGACTGTGAGAAGATGGCATCTTGAACTTTGAAATTGATGGCGGGTCCTTGATTCGTTTCCGGTTGATCCCAGCCTTTACCAAGATTCGAAAGCATCAAGGTGGTGCTTCGACCATGATGCTCCTTGGTTGCTACTCCTCGAAGGAATTCTTCCCATCCACCAGGTTGTTTGGGCAGGTACTCGAGTAGACCGACATGCTGAAGCATTTCACTGACACCCTTGGGTGTGGTAGTGCCTCGGACGATTTGTTGGCGATATGTCTGTCCCAGTTCCCAGAACCCAGTCTCCAGGAGGATTCGAATGTCCCTTGTGATGATCTCGGATGTAAAGGTGCCCTGATCGGCAAGGTCGACGGCGGGAGTAAGCAGAGGTCGGAGGGAGACTGGAGTCGAAAACGAGAGCTTGTCCTTTGTTGTCGTAGGCTTCTTGTCGTTGCCACTTTTCCCATGCTCAATCTTGGATAGGAACATGGATTTGATGGCAAAGTTGGCAGCTACAAAAAGGATGACTTGAACCGTTGTCTTGTGCTCCTTGGCAGCCTTGAGAAGCTGTGATGTTTCCTCCCGAGTGAGATGAAATGCAGACGCCTGACACAGGTGTGGGACATCTAGCCTTGTATCGAACTCACCAGCCCAATGCTTTGGCCCAATGACCCTTTTGACAGGTCCAGGGAGCAAAAGTCCCAAGGTAGCTTCCTTGATCAAGGTTGATACGGATGGCCGGCAATTGTGACGCATTTCCAAGGAGGGTGGGAGAGGGTCATTTGGTGACACCACCACTGTTGGTAACTGGGCTGTGTCATTGTCTTTGGGAAGCGCTGTCTGTATATTGAGCTGCTGAACAAGTTGCTCCGTCAAAGTCTGGGCTGAGCGCCCATCTCCGATAACGTGTTGGAAGCAATAGAGCAAGTAGAAGGAGTCGTCCTCTACGACGTGGACGACGACAATACGCCAGAGCGGGATCTCATGGTTCAAAAGATCAAACTGAGCTGCGTGCTCATCCTCCAGTACGAGAGAGATCTCGGCCCGCTGCTGGATCCTGGCCACACGAACAAGACGTGAAAGGTCGATGCTTGGCAGTCGCAGAAAAGTAGGCTTGGCTGAGAGGTGGTCTCCAATGACCACGGAGAGTGCTGGGTGTTTTTGGATCAACCATGTCAGAGGGCCTGTAAGAAGTTCGAGCCACTGTGATTTGTCTTTGGGGAGTGTTGTCTGTGCGGAAACCTGTTGTAACCGAGCCCCGAGGACAACGTTGTAATAGGTTCCTGCGTTGGATCTTGCCACACTATAACGCTCGAGGTTTTGGACTTGACGGACAGGTGTGAGAGTCATTGGTATAATGGGTGGTTGGGTATAGGGATATAGAGATTGAATCAGCGGTAGAGAGATAGAGAGATTGAGAGACAGAGGATGGGTCAGAGGATGGGTCTTTATAGTGTGGAGCCTGCTCCTCTACCGGCTCCACAGATACCGAGGATACCGAGGATGCCGAGAAAATCTTTGTCATGAATCTGCCACAAGGGCTATTTTAAAGTGAGCGCAGTCGACAGGCAGTCTAAATCTTTCAGGCGCCCACGATCGATCAAACGCGATCTGACAGCCAAAGGCGCTGTGGACATGACACGATGTCGTCTCTCTAGGTGGGCGATGAGCTGCCATAACGTTGCCAAAGACGGAAGAGCCATCGTATTCCCAGACGGCCAACATGCCTCTTGACGATCTCCCAAGGATTCGATATCCTCATTTCCTGGCGAATGGATCAAGAGTGTGAGGGGAAGCCTCGAATGTCTGGACAGCCGGGACCGCATGCAAGAGCGATCAAAATAAGATGTACAACAGATGAACATCCTTGACACTCAGAATGTCCGCACATTGTCAAACCTATGCCGCCACAACTACTACGGCGTCACCACAAACACCAGCACCCATGCGTGAGAACAACTCAAGCATATGAATAGCACACACCCACTCTGACAAATCAGTACAAGCGCGTCTCCAGACAAACCTGGCAATTATCAAAAAAGTCATCAGTCAACATGGAAGTACTCTTCTCAGCTCGATTTTACAACGCCAGTAGCACGATTGCTACTTCATGTCTCAACACTAACCACTCAACTTTCCTCCCAGATATTGAACGACACCAAGGCAACATATTACAATGCGACATTCTGAATTACTGAACCTGCGATAACGACGGCGAGGATAAGATCCACACAGCAAAAAACACATCGACATCTATTGTGCACCAGTCCTTCCAGTGTACCTTCATTCGAATATCGATTTCAGTGTGATAGTACCGAGGGTATGGGCGCTTTCTTCGCGTCAGGTAGAGTCATGGATTAGAAACGGTAATCTTTATGAACCCCGGACGGACAACATACATAAATAACATTGCGATCTTGAAGGGAGGGATAAGGTCGGAACGAGGAAAGGTTGCAAAGTGAGAAGATGTAAGTGTGAACGGGGTGGATGGGATGGGAGGGAGGACAAGAGGTTGGGAGAGAGAGAGAGCATGCGAAAAAGAACAAGCAAAGAAGGAAAGGAAGCACAGCAATCAACTCCATCGCCCTTTGGCCCTTAAGCCACTGCCGCTTTCACCTCCTCCCTATCCTCCCCTTTTGACGGTTCCTTTGCCTCCGAATTCTCCACCGCCTTGGGCTCCTCTTTCTTGCTGGTCTCGTTAGCGTCGTTGGGTTTGTTTACCTCCTCAACCGAGCTGATCTCACTGGCCAACGTAGCGTCGCCCGTCTTGCTAGGCTCGCTAATGCTGTTGCTGGCCGTGTTTCTCCCTAACTTGGCGGCTTCCGCTTCTGCTAGCTTTTCCTTAAAGATCTCTGGGTCCTCGTCGCCATTAGGCCTAAGCTCATCGTCTGCTGGCCCAAGACGCACACTCACTCGCTTGGCAATGTGTTCATACCACTCCTCCAGTGTCCTTCCATTCAAGATCGCCACAATCACCATCGTCATGTTGTCGCAGCCGACTCCAGTCATGCCAATATCCGATGCCAAGCAGTTATCCATAGTCATCTCGCAAATGGTCTCCAAACGAGTGCCCTCAGCGACTGCCTTGCGGACAAATGTTACAACATCCTGAGAAGACATACAATCCCAAATACCTATTCAATTGAAATGGGCCGAGGTAAGTACTGTGTGATATGGTGGTTCGACGACACATCTCAGTAAGTGAAGCCCCATTTATCCTCATCCAAAAGCTGCATTGGACTTACCATCGCAAGCCAGAACGAGGAACTCGTCATCATCAGTCAACTTGTGCTCAACAATAACGGGGTTTGCTGCAGCCAAACATTGGAAATCAGTCAGGGCACAGTCAGTCTCTGAGATTGGCATGTAGTGAATGACAGTTGGTATCCGGTACACATTCCAACAATGCCTACCAGTCACGATCTGATCATCAGGACCCAGGGTTGCGTTCATCTTGAATTCGAAATCGCCCAATGCGCGAGACAAAGCAAGGCTGCCGTTCACTCTGCCGTACTCCACGAACCCTCCTGCGGCAACAATGCGCCTTGATTCCTCTAGAGCAACACAATGGGGGAAGATGCAGATCCATAGCCGTATGAATATGGGAGCCAGAAGAAACTAAACCGGTCTTCCTGGTACTTTGGGCGGGCTTTCCTGTCTGTTCAATTTGCATCTACAAGTCCTACCTCTGTTGACGGGCTTGTGGTCGTTCGACAGAACAATCGAAGTTCCATCGCTTCCAAGAACAGCACGCGAGTCTCCTGCATTGCCCTAATAACGGTCAAAGCATTCAGAAAAATGCAAGAAAAAGTCAAAAACCATGATCGACGCATTGGGATTGCAACATTCCTGAAGCCCCCCACACATCACGTCACGATTCGGTCATCGCCTGGGAGGGAAATGCTGAGACGATGCGTCCATGCCCAATTTCTCGGAAACAATCCAATTGTCCGTGCTTTGGAATGAAAAGGGCAATAGTGTAGGAGAGTACGGGACGTCTGGCTTACCACATAGAGAACGTTCTTGTTGGTGAATGTCGCAGTGATGGCCGTACATCCAGAAGTATCTCCGCCATACTCGGCATCTGTCAAATGCAAGCAACTCAAAGTCAATACCGGATCATAAGAGTTTCTGTAGCAGTCAAACAACTCTGGGATTTGAGGATTTCCTGTTGTTGAT
>Ga0247824_10000536_pt1 | contig 18992 bp, 17 predicted proteins | sample 13C_PalmiticAcid_FD_194412 | JGI IMG/M metagenome (GOLD analysis project Ga0247824, IMG submission 194412) | Soil microbial communities from agricultural site in Penn Yan, New York, United States - 13C_PalmiticAcid_Day48 | ecosystem: Environmental > Terrestrial > Soil > Agricultural land... | reverse complement strand
TAGTAGGGGTTGGGTTGGGTTGGGTTTGGTTTGTTTTAGGTGTTGAGTTGAGATAGGCTGGGCAAATTGGAGTGAGAGGGTTGGGGGCGATGGCGGAGAGATGAGATGGGTTATGATGACTTATAAGCTGTGTAAGTCGTCGTCACCTTCCCTACTGGTTGGTTGCCTCACTCGGGGTTCGTATCGAATTGATGGCACAGAAACCTCTGGTTCAACCCACGGCAGCTGCGGGCCGCCAAATCAGGTGAACAGTAACACAGCATTCTGCAGGTGACGGCGCTGGGATGAAGCTCTCGGAAGGGGCCCGAGAGCGGGGTGCGCGTCGTTCTTTCATCCGATGAAGACGCCAGCATGACATAAAGGGGAAGGACCGTGACGGGCTTGCCACCCCGGGGGACCACAGTGCCTTGTGTTCCGCCGTCCCGTGTCCGCCATCCCACATTTCATTATCCGCAGCCGAGTGTCATCGCCTGTCACAGGCTTGGCCAAGAAGGAGTGCATGCATTGGTGGACCTATGCGGGAGCTCTATTCGAAGCTTGGGTGCGGTTGAAACGTGCTCTCCCACATTCGACCCCTCATTCCCCCACGTTTGGCTAATGCAGCCTCCTGCAGCTGCCATCAAGGACAAGTCCGACTTGCCCGGGCGATGCACCTCCTGGTTGGTGGACGACGCAGCCTGTGAGCTTCGCCTCACTCCCAGCACTCCCACCGCAGCCCGGAGCGACCGCCGCTGCAGCGCAGAGCGTGGGGAGCGGCCCTCCTGACTGGCCACCCTATATCGCGGAATGTAGTCCTCTGTCACGCGCCCTTTGCTCGTCGTCAGGGAGCAACGTTCCGCCGCGGAAGTGCATACCCGGAGCCGGCTGCTCAGAAGTTGGCCTTGCCCGTGAAGCGCTCGTTCTGGACCACCTCGACCCAGTATCCGTCGGGGTCCAGGACGAAGGCGACATTCTTCATGCGGCCGTCGGTCAGCCTCTTCTTCCAGTTGACGTTGAGCGACTCGAAGCGGGCACAGGCGGCCTCGATGTTGTCGACCGAGACACCTACAACAATTAGCAACTTATGGTCAACAGTAAGACATGACTACTCACAAATGTGCCCAAAGCCTTGAGGCTGGCTGTTGCCGTCGTGGTACTTAAAGTCCGCGTCCTTCTCGGTGCCGTGGTTCCAGGTCAACTCGAGCAGGCCCTCGCGGTCCGCCGTCCCCTGGCCCTCGCCAGGCACTCCCTTCTCACCGGGGTAGCCCAGGAAGAAGAGGGTAAAACCGCCTGCCTGGCTCTCGTGCTTCCGGAAAAGTGACATGCCCAGGACCTCCTGGTAGAACTTGAGCGACTTTTCTGCGTCCTTGACGCGGAGCATGGTATGGTTCTGCGACATGTCAACACATCAAAGCTTCAACCGAGGAAGACAGGACATCACCCACCATACGATACGTCTCCACGTCCGTCTCCTTGACATCCTCCGTCTCCTCGACCGACTTCTGCCCAATAATCTCCACCCAGTACCCGTCCGGGTCCAGCGCAAAGGCAATATGGCGCATGCGCCCGTCGGACAGCTTCTTCTGGAACTTGTACCCGGCGTCCTCGATGCGCTGGCAGGCGGCCTGGATGTTGTCGACGCTGATGCACGTGTGGCCGAAGCCGCGGTGGGGTTCGACGTTGCCGTTATTGATCTTGTACTCGGCGTCGGTCTCGGTGCCGTAGTTGTGCGTCAGCTCGATGAGGCCCTCGCGGTCCCACACGTTGCGGCCGCCCGACGTCGCCTTGGCCGAGTCGTAGCCGAGAAAGTACAGGTCGAACTTGGCGTCGGGGAACTCGAGCTTCTGGATCAGGGACATGCCCAGGAAGGAGTAGAACTTGACTGGTGAAAAGAGGTGGTGAGTCTGCTGTTCGAGACGGAGATATGTCTCAAGTCGTGAACGCACCTGACTCCTTGGGGTCCTTGACCCTCAGCCTGCTTCTGTCTTAGCACCCGACACATCTCAACTGTCCACAGAAACTCACATGGAGTGGTTGAACTTGTAGTTCTTGGTCTCGGTCGTCGACGCCATGGTTGCAAATGGCCGCAGTGTCACTTCACTCATGAGCAACTGCCAACAGCACTCACCACTCTCACACAGCTTAGGCCAACGTACCTGGTCTCAGATCAAACGTCGGTTTCTTCTGCAGCGAAGGAATGAGAAATCTCAATCTCTGCGATGCGCGGAGTGCGTAGCTCATGTGGCTGCTGTGCAATCGGATATTGTTATGCTGCCTTGCGAGCCGAAGTGGGGGGAACTGGAAGGTGTTCGTGATAACAGACACGGCAGTCACACTGGTACAGATTACGTATCGGCTGTACGCCGTCCTTGAGACGACAAGACGGGGTTGTTACTGTTCTAAACGCTCTCTTAAGGCTCAAAAAACATCAATCTACATCTATGAGAAGGTTTACTTACAAGAACTAAAGAGTTATCTGTTTAAGAGAGCCCAGGAAGACCTCGGATCGCACGCAGCTCGAGACCTTGATAGCACATCCTCAGCTCAAGAGATTCATCCGTTCATGAACTTTACAGAAAGTTACCGTGGCGGGGTAGCTTGGAGCTTGGGCCCCTGAATCCACCCCACCTTTCTCCATTTCACGGCCGACTGACGTCAACGAGCCCAGTCCCAGCGAAGTCGTACGATCCACTGTGTCGCTCTGCTGTAGTGTGCAGAGCATAGCAGCACTTTGTTCACAGACCTCTAATTCAACAAACAGAGAGAAGCAACAAATGCGTGTTCTGTGCCATTTACCTGGCAGCAGTAAGCCACTATTCATCTAACATTTTGCCGTACACAATTCCCTACACTACAGAGTAAACACAACACCCCAAAGTCGCTGACGCCCTCCCCGCCCTCAATGCAACTCCCAACAAAACCCCTTTCACACGAAAAACAATGCTACATAACCGTACAAGCTCATGCCGTATGCCACACCACCACCGCCCCTCCCTACAACAACTCCCACACAACCAGCTCGAGCAGTCCCTCAACCTACGACTTGCCACCCTTACGCTTCTTCCTCCTATTCTTCTTCTTCCCGGCCCCACCACCACCGCCTGCACTCCCACCCGCCGACGGACCCGCCGGCGCCTCTTGCGATGCAGCCGCAACGGCAGCTCCCTTGGCAGCAGCCTCGGCATACGACTCGGGCGCCTCCTCGTCCCCGGGGACGGGCGACATCAAGTCTCCGTCTTCCTCCTCCTCTTCTTCCTCCTCTTCCACGTCCTCGACCTGGCTCTTCCCATTCTCCTTCTCCTTGCTGGCAGGTTCCTTGTTGCTGTCCCTCGTGAACAGCCCAAACGTAGTCCGGCCCAGCAGGCGCGGCTGCTCCGGCAGCGACGCGGCGACCGCCGAGGCCGACTCGTCGTCGGTGTTGGACCCGGTGGTCTGCAGCACCACCTTGCGCACGCCGCGGGACTCGACCACGTTCTCCGTGATGCTGCCGCTGCGCACGTACGGCCGTTTCGCGACGAGTGTGTTCTCCGTCTTGCCGCTGTTGGTGCTCTCGCCGCTTGACCTCGTTCGCAGCTGTTGCTGTTGCTGTTGCTGCGGTGGCGATGCTTGTTGCGGTGATTGCTGTTGTTGTTGTTGTTGTTGTTGTGTGGGAGTGACTGCTTCGGCGGAGGCCAGATTGACTTGGCTGCTGCGGGCCGATGTCTGTGTCGACTTGTTGGCGAGGTCTTCCGTGTCCAGTCTCATTGTGGGTACGCCGTTTGATTGCGGTGCGAGTTGCACCGTAATGGCGGGGCTGACGGAGCCGTAGGTCTGGCTCAAGGCCTGGATGCCGTCCTTGCCGCTCATTTGGGGCTTGAGTAGGCTCGTAGTTTCGTCACCCTCCTCCATTGCCATGTCCTCGTTCGCTGGCTCGGCAACCGAGGCAGAACGCGGGTGGGCCGAATGGACGCCACTGCCCGGCTTGACCTTCACAGTCGTTGACCTTGTCTTGTTGGGGTTCGTTGCTGGGTTGGAAGGTCCCAGATGCTTGAGATGCTGTCTGATGTCGTCGAAATTGGCCCGCACAGGGACCGTGGTCCTTACGAACTGGCCATCCAGCCCTGCCGAACTCCTCCGCAGCATCAGGGTTGCCGTCTTTGGACTGCTGGATAAAACGGGCGTATCAAAGCTCGCCGTGGCAGCAGCCTTGTGTACGTCCAGGATTGCGCTGTCACTTTCACATCTCGTGAGATCATTGTGCTTCCCATGCGGGTCTTCCGACAGTCGCCTTTGGACTCTTGCTTTGGGAGCCGGGGTGAGGCGGCGAATGGCTTTGTGCACGTCGATGTACACATCCGACTCATCAATGATTTCCCTATGTCAACGTCAGTGTGCTTTCTTTTTCAAAGCAGTGCGGTTTGAACGTACTCTCCAATCAGCTCCTCAATCACATCCTCGAGGGTAACCACGCCGAGCGCACCATGGTCCTCTCCTGGGTGCTCGGAAACGAGCACCATGTGGGACTTGCCCTCTTGGAAAAAGTTCACAATATCTAGGCAGCTTGTCTCCGGGCGAGTCTCGGGTAGAGTGGCCAGTGGGAAATCGCGAACGAGACTGCAATCTTCGGGGTCATATGTGATGAGAATCTTGACGAGTAGCATGCCGACAAAGTTGGTCGGATTCCCAGTTTCGTGAATGGGAATGCGCGAGTAGCCCGCAGACAAAATCATGTCCATCGTTGGCTCGTCGAGCACAGTGTCCTCTGCCATGACAAAAACGTCGTCCATCGGTGTCATCACATTGGCGACCGGCTTCTCCTTCAAGTCCAGGACAGCGCTGATGATGGTGACTTCGTCTTGGTTCAGGCGCTGGGACACGTCGCCGAGGCTCTTGTGAAGCGTCACCAGGGTCTTCAACCCGCTCTTCTTGTATACCGTGCCATGGTCTTCTCCGAGAATCCAGTCCAGAAGCTTCGCTGTCGGCCAGGCGAGGGGCGCCATCAAGTACATCATAGCGAGGACGGGTTTGGACATGTATCCGCCGATTTGAAGGCCGTATCGAACGCAGACAGACTGGGGAAGCACCTCGCCGAAGATCACTGGTTTCAACGCGTCAGAGAGATGCGGGGAGTCCGCGCTGAGACAGGCGGGCACATACCGATCAAAAATGTCGAACCCACAACGGCAGCAACGCCGCCACCGAGACATCGGTCGAGGACCACGGGGAGTGTCTCGTTCACGATGACATTGGCCAATAGCAATGTTACCAAAACCCAGTGTTTGCCTTTTTTGAGCAAGTCATAGACCCGCTTTGCGTTCTTTTGCTGCGGCTCGCTCGGGTCGCCGGCCATGACTTGAAGGTAGATTCCGTCCTGTCCCATCAGTCTGGTCAAGTCAGCCGATTGCAACATGGCAATTGGTCAAAAACTATCTTACGCAATGGTCAAACCGGCAAACGCGCCACCCGAGAGCACGAGAATGACAGAGGCCACGTAGAGAATCCAAAGACTCGCACCTTCGGCCTCGGGCTCGTCCCCGCCGGCACCACCACCGTGGCCCTGGGTGCCGAGCGGCGCGGCATACGCGGTCGATAGGGTCATGGCGAGAACGCGAGCGAGTCCGACGGCGGCAGACCGCACTGCGAGGAAGCCATTGGGTTGGTTGGGTATCCTGCGCGTGGGCAGGGTCGGGTTGGTCGCCATTGTCGTCATTCACTTGGTGGTCGCGCGTGCGCGAAGTGACCGGACAGGGTGCAAAATAAATCGGCGGGTGGGTGTAGATCCGGTCTTGTTGGCCAGTTAGTACATCGCACCGGGTAATTCAACGAAAAATTCAAAATGGGGTATCGACCCGTCGGCGGGAAAGAGTTGGTGCTGGGAGGCAATTCACGACCGGGACGGTAATCGGGGCCTTCTTGGTTTGGAGGATGGTGGGGCCGGAACGCCTTCGTCGTGTGCTCAATGCCCAGCAGAGTGGATATGGCTCTGTGGGGGTCCAACCGGGTTTGGTAACAGCCCGCGCACTCGATGACGCGCATGTGCAACCGCTGTTGCAAAAGGACAGCATTGGAGCCTGGAAGGCCAATGGAGATGACAAGTGCAAACACTAAGTTACTGAGTAACAAGAATATGACGATTGATTCGGATGAACATTACACCAGATGTCGTCGTTTGCAGCGGCCAGCATGGGTGTGCTGCAGCATCGGTTCCAGGTCGTCTCCGTTATCTAGATACCTTGGATGCCTCATAGCAGCTTTCTTCAGATTCTCACTAACTGTTCATTCCCAATTTGTATGCATTCTCTTAGCCTCTCTGCCTATCCAGATGTCCTGCTTTTGGGTTGCTAAATCAGAGTTGGGATGGCATTTTGAAGGTTCCATAATAAGGCTATGTTACCACTCACTGGCGCATTGCAAGGCAGGCGCCCGCGGGGCTGCGGGTCTCCCAATCCGCTAATGCACATGGGAACAGGGGACCAGATGCTTTGTCCCCCTGCCAACCACACCAGAGCAGCCTCGATCGCCAAACGCGACGCCGTTTGTGTCCACATTCCGAGCGCGCCATGAAATCCCATCAAAGCCTTTGAAGACGGTTGCACTATTCCCCTACTCTTGGCCGCACAGTATTCACCAGTCGCCATGGTCGCTACCACCAGGCGCAGCGCCCGTGCCCAGCGCCCAGAAGACGATGACAGTGGCTCCGACAGTAGCTCCGACAACGCCTCCATCCCCGCCCAACCCGTGCGACGTCGCGTCCCTACGAACACAACCCCGGCCACTCTTAGGCCCTCTCGAGAGCTGACGTCAAGCCGACCCGGAACAACCAAGAGAAGGCGAGACTCCAGCATTGCCGCCCATGTACCGCCTTCAAAGCGCCAAAGACAACAGTCCCCAGTCAGGGATTCGATCGAGGTGCAAGAGGAGGACGAAATCGTCGATGAGGCAATCAACGCGACCAGCACGCGGCCCACCTCTCGACTTGAGATCCAACTGCCCATTAGGCGACACAAAGGCAAAGAGGCCACGTCGACAAAAGGCCTATCCGAAGGTTCGACCACAGGCACATCCGGCCGCCCACCCCGCGCTCGCCGCATAAATCGCCGAATCAACAGTCTTGAAGTCTTTGGCGGGGTTGACTCTTCGCAACCACCGACGAGAGGGCGTGGACGCGCTGCCCAGGAAACCATCGGGGAAACCCCTGAGCCGGAAAGGCACCCTCGGTCGGCTCAACATGGAAGACACGTTACCGATCAAGCTCTGGGTAGTCCGGAGCTGCAGTCTTCGGCCACGAAACGCCGACCGGCGAACCGTCCGGTTGACATCTACGACGTCCCGGAAGACGAAGAATCTGGGCCTCCGAGCCCTGCTCAGCGTCCGAGGACCATAAACGGTTTAGAGAGCTTGAGCCGGTCCAAGGGAACCAGGAAACCAGCACGCGAGCCACGGAGACCGCAGAGAAATGCTAGGTTGTCCTCGATTCTCGAAGAGGAGCAGTCGCGGTCGGACAGGGCAGAACCACGCCATGAGACTCGGCAGGACACGGAAGACCGCGAGTTGGCAGAAGAGGAACGAAGTCGGGAGGAATTCGAAGAGTCTGACGGATTCGAAGAGCCATGGGATTCGGAAAACGAAGGTGGGGCAGACGTTGAGGAGCTACCCAGTGTGGCTATCCAAGCCCTCCCATACGATCCGACTCACGGAATCATTTCTCTCTCAAGCGCCCATCCCAACAATATGTGGGAGATCATGGGGAGAAGCGGGTGGACGGGCGCAGGCCGAAGGTGGGCGGATGATTTACTCCGCTCCAGCCTGTTTGAGGTTGGAGATGAACCCCCGGCTCGAACGCGACTTGGAATGGACATCTTCAAGTCCCTCAGCGACCTCCAGGACAAGTTGGATGACGTCCCCAATGCGCTGGACCTCGCTGGGCAAGCTCGGTTCCTCGCTAGACATACCCGCGCCCTGAATCTGGATATGTCGAACGTCGAGAGGGCAGTGCTCAAGATCAAAGATCAAGCAGCTCGGGCACAATTTGACCAGGAAGGCAAGATCGACCCCCGTTACCTCGACGCTCTCGCCAACGACCTCTCGACCTGTATCATCCCGATGCTCGTCTTGATCTTGCACGCCGCTTTCGCAGTAGGGGCCGAGGAACCCAATGCCGAGTCGAACGACACTCTCCCACGGGAGGGCGTCTTCACCTATACGACAGCGCAGTACATGCTGTGGATCACGGCGTGGCTGTTCCGCCTCGACAATGTGCTGATGCAGGATCTAACCGAGCAGCCCGACTCCACCCCCCCGGTCAACCAACAGAACGACCCGGAAGACCCAACACAAAGCCGCGAAAAATTCGGCGTCATGGTCCGGAAGTGGCGAGACCACCTCAAGGCGGGGGTCGACGCGTTCAACAGGGAGGCCGAGAGGAAACGAAACATTTACGAGAAGAAACAACGCGACCTCGCCATCAAGCGGCTGAAGGAAGACGCAGAGCAAAGACGGAACGCCGAGAACAACAGGCACTACGAGATATTCTGCGCGTCGCTGCGGGAGATTGCGGCCCAGCCCCGGCCCATGGCCGAAAAGTGGCACAAGGCGGCCGCGCACTGGGCCGGCAGCAGCAGCCAAGTCACCGGGCCCCCTGCCACCCAGGGCTCCTCAACGCCGAGCGTCGTGCACACGACGCAGTCGCGGTCTCACACCCTGAGCGCGGCGAGGGCACCGCAGCCGCGACCGCAGCCGCAACCGGCCCTGGTGCTGGACTACCCGCCGTGGCCGGAGGACGAGGTCGAGTGGTTCCTCGGCGAGCTCGAGAGGCCGGACAGGGCCAGGAATTATCTCCATGTGTGCGCGGAGGCGCTGGATCGGCCGCTGGAGGAGGTGAGGACGGAGATGGAGCGGTTGAGGAGGGCTGGGCTGTATCGGCCTCGGCCGGCTGGGAGGAGGGATTAATGATGGGTATGGGTCTTTGGGATGGTTTGCGACACCCAGTGAATGACCGGTGCTTGGGCTTTTGGGGTGCTACGGGATTTATTTTTGCTGGAGTTTCGGTTTGCTGGGTCTCACGGCTGGCAGAGATATACCCTTTTGCTTTGGACGGGACGTAGGGGGAGGTTCAGGTTGACTGGGTGAGGCATTGAGAAGTCGGTTGTGGAGGGCTACTGTGAGGGTGCGATGGAGTCTTGCTAAATATTGATACCCTTTGCTTTGTTTCTGGACTGTGCCTCCAGAGAATTGGTGGTGTCGGTAATACATCGATTGTCTTGAGCAAAATCTGTCTCCTTGGCATTGGTATCTGATGCGTGCTTGGAGAACGACGATTGCGGCACTTGTTCGAGTGTTTGACGGGCTTCATTAGTTTTGGCACCCAATGATGGCGCTTTTCCCTTGGGTGGCCCGTCTGCCAGCCAATGCACAGCATATGTTGAGACGAGTGCCTGGATTGAATCTCCATCAGCCTTACCTGTGGTGAGTTGTCCCGGATGACACACTGTGGTTCAACACCTGCCAACGAGGGAGTGACACATCACCAAACTTACCCCTGAGAAGCCGTCCCTTGCATCCTGCATCGTAACTTGGGGCTCACATGCTGATGCAGGAGATGTGGAGTTTCCACTTGTGGCATTTCCAGGATTTATCAGTTAGCCATACGGGCGGCATGGTTTTCGTTGTTTATGTGAGACGAGACAACTGATGGACTGGGATCTCCAACGGGAGCCCAGCGATGGGTCAGCCCTGTTCCATCTCCGTTTTCCCGGCGAGCCCAGGTTGATCCTCCAATGCCAGAGCTGCATCCGGTTTGAGAGCGAAGCAGACTGGAGTGTACTCTGTAGGTATGACGGCTTGTTATCCCGCACATGGTGCCCGATATCCAGGGGTTTCGAACATCGAGGCTTGCATTGTGCATTGCGACCTAAAACATGGCTGTCCGCCACGACCCGGGGGTGCATGTACGAATTTAAGATTCTGACAGCAACACGCTAGCGAATCACAAAAAAGAAAGGTCGTCCGAAGGACCCAACGAGGCCACTATCGAAAGGATCCGAAACAACCGCTGGCGAATGGATATGGACCGCCCCAGCCGTCCACAGTGTTGCGGTGCACTGGCAGCGTGACGAGGCAATGGTTTTGACTGGATGCAAGATGACGATGGGGAGAGGAAACAGCACCCTCACTGGCGGGAGCAGAAAGGGTCTGGCATGAACACCCCTGTCGCAACCCCCCCCACCAAGCCAGTGCAAGCCTCTCCTGCAACGTCCCCTGCCCGCCCACACCGCGCTAACGCGCGCACTTTGCCCGTCTGGGAGCTTGCAGCACATGAGAGCGGGCTCGGCTCCTCTTTTTTCAACCTTCTCCTCGTCCCGGTAATTGAGCTGAACCTCTCCTTGCCGCTGTCACCGCTGGGCGTCACTGTTGTCGTTGTTGTCGTTTGGAGAGTGTTACCGCTCCTTTGCGAAAAACTGCTGATTTCCTTCTTGTGGTTTTCGAGTCTACTGCTCGTCCAGTCCAAGCTTTTTGTGGTGCGCTCTCGGCACCGCGACTCATCGGACTTGCTTGTGTGGTGCGGCGGTCTGGGAATAGGAGCACAGACAACAGGGAACTGGTGAGTTGCCGCTCCTGCCCTCGAGAGCTTCAAGAAGCTTTCAACTTCCCTTGTCTCTGCCCTTGCACACTGGAGCTTCTCTCCTCGTTACGCACTTGGCCAAGGGGTTGTGTTGTCAAGCTTTTCCCCTTTTATTGCCCATCTGACAGCACTCCACTGCTCGGCTGCTAACTGTCCGTATTAGAGCCAATAGTCCCATTGTCGCTGGCTTGTTCTCGCCTCTCTCACTTTTACTCACCACTTCGCCCTCGTAGCCCATCATGTCCGACGTCGACAGCTTTGAGGTTGTCCAGCACACCGATGCTCCTGCGCCTGCACCCGCGCCCGAGCCTGCGTCCGAGCCCGCAGCTGCCGCGACGCCCGCCTCCCCGAATGGCGCTACCGCGAAGAAGCCGGCAGCCGGCGCTGCTGCCGTGAAGCGCACCACGGCCCCCGCTACCTCGGCCACCCGTCGACCGGCCGCGACTGGTACTGCGTCCACAAAGTCGACCGCAAGTTCCACCACAAGTTCGGCGACACGAACGAGCACCACCGCCAGTGCGAGCAAGCCGGCAACCAGGCCTGCCGCCGCCGGAACGACTGCCGCCAAGCGCCCGTCGACTGCTGCCTCGACTGTCTCGCACCGCTCCCGCCCTTCCGTCTCCGAAGACGAGAAGAAGCGCACGCCCATCTCCGCCGCAACGGGGACTTCGCGCCGCACCTCGACAGCAGTCGGCGGTGTCCCGAGCTCGCCCAGCAAGCCGAGGCCCAGCACCACTGCCGCCACCACTGCTGCCGCAAGAAAGCCTGCCGCAACTTCCGCCGCTGTGCCCCCGAGGGCGTCGACTACCACCTCGAGATCATCGACGACGAGCTCGTCGGCTCCCGCCGCCACGACTCGCACCGTTACGAAGCCCGCGGCTACTGGTCCTGTGGCTGAGGCCAAGAAGCGGTTGTCTTCGGTGGCTGGGAGCACGGTCAGCGGAGCCACTCGTCATGCGCCTCGCGCCTCGCTGGCCTCTAGTTCGTCCAGCGCCGCTGCGGTCGCTTCCGAGTCAGCGAAGGAGGTCGAGGATCTCAAGGCCAAGCTTGCATCGAGCGAATCCGAGATCACAGACCTGAAGGCCCAGATCGCCTCGTCCGAGGAGAAGATCGCAGAGCTCACCGAAAAGGCCAGCGCCGTCGATGGGGGACAGGAAGTTGCCGAAGGCGCCATTAGCCAGGAGGCTCTGGAGGGTCTGAAGACGGAGCACGCTGCCGAGATTGAGGCTCTGCACAAGCAGGTTGCCGAGATCCAGGAGAAGCTTGCCGCCGCCGAGACCGATCTCGTTGCCCAGAAGACTGAACTGGCTGAAGCTACCAGCGCAAACGAGGCTGCCGAGGCTGAGCTGGCCGCGCTTAAGACTTCGTTGGCGGATCTCCAAGTCGAGCATGCGACCAAGCTGAATGACGCCGAGACAAACCTGACCAAGGCGGCCGAGGACCATGGCGCCAAGCTTGAGGCTCTCCAGAGCAGCTTGAAGGGGGAGCACGAGGCAGCCCTCGAGGCACTCAAGGCCAAGCACGCCGAAGAGCTCGAGGGCGGGAACGCCACCATCGTTGCCAACCACGAGACGGCCATTCAGGAGCTCAATGCCAGCCACGAGAACGCACTCGCCGAATTGCAAAAGAAGATTGATGATCTCACTTCGGCTCAGGCGTCGCTCGAAGCGGCCCACGAGGCGAAGCTTGCCAATACTGCCGAGGCCGGCTCAGCGAAGCTTCAGGAACTGGAGGCAGAAATCGCGGGGCTCAAGTCCAAGCTTGAGGCGGCAGAGGAGACCGCAGAGGCCGCCAAGTCCGAGCTTGAGGCGAAGACGGCGTCTCTGGCTTCCCTGGAGGCTCGGGTTGCCGAGGCCGAAGCTGAGCTCTCGGCCGCCAAGGAGCAGGCTGCTAGCGCCACGAGCACCCACGCCGACCTCCAGAAGCTCATCGATAGCCTCACCGAGGAGAACAAGTCCAAGGATGCCACCATCGCCAAGATCAAGGAAGAGAACGCGATCGCCTCGGACCACCACCAGAAGCAGCTCCAGCAGGTCAGTCAGGATTACGAGAACGAGATTGAGAGTCTGCGCGGCGATGCTTTCTTCAAGCGGAGGTTCGAGGAGCTGGAGGTCAAGCACGACGAGCTCACCAAGGCCCACGAAGAGGCCGTTGAGAGCCACGCCAAGGCACTCGCGGCTGCCGAGGCCGAGCATGCGGCTGCCGTCAAGGCGCTGGAGGCCAAGGAGGCAGAGCATCAGCAGGCCCTGGACGCCTTGCAAGCCAGCCACGCCGAGGAGTTGGAGGGTGCCAAGGGCCTGGCCAGACAGGCGCAGGAGGTGAGCGCCGAGGAGATTGAGTCTCTCAAGGCGAGCCATGCCCACCAGATTGACATCCTGAGGGGCGAAAGCGAGGGCAGCCTGGCCAAGGAGCTCGAGGCCCTGAAGGCGAGCCACGCCGACGTTCTCGAGAGCCTGAGAACCGAGTCTGCGACAGAGAAGGAGCAGATTCTCGCCAAGCACGCAGATGAACTCGCTGCCGCCAAGGCTGCTGGTGATGATAGTCACACAGCTCTCTTGGAGCAGGTCAAGCAGGAACTCGTGACCAGGCACACTGCCGACCTGACCAAGCTGGCCACGCAGCTCGAGCTCGCCACCAGCTTGAAGGAGGAGCTCGAGGCCCAGCACGCGGAGCAGGTTGCCAAGTTGACGGCGGATCTCGGGTCAGCCAGCGGTCTTCAGCAAGAGCTAGAAGCCAAGCATGCCGCGGAAGTCGAGAAGCTCGTGGCGCAACTCGAGGCAGCCAGTGGCCTAAAGGGCGACCTGGAGTCTAAGCATGCCGAGGAAGTCGCGAAGCTCGTGGCGCAACTCGAGGCGGCTGCCGGTTCCAAGGAGGAATTCGAAGCCAAGCACGCGGAGGAAATCGAGAAGTTGGTGGCAGAACTCCAGGCGGCCAAGGGCCTCCAGCAGGATGTCGACGCTGCCCAAGCCAAGGTTGCCGAGGCCGAAGCTAGCCACGCATCCGCGCTTGCGTCCCTCAAGCAGAGCCTCGAGGACAACCACGCGGCGGAGGTGGAGAAGCTTATCGCCATGCACAACGAGGCCCAGGAGGCCTTGAAGGCAGAGGGCGCGACGGGCTCCAAGGCCCAGCTTGACGCGTTGCGCGCCGAGCACGCCAGCGTCCTGGAGCAGCTGACCGCCAAGTACGAGCTGGACCTCAAGTCGACCTCGGATGAGCTCGTCAAGGTGGAAGCGGCCAAGACCGAGGTCCATACTGCCTTTGAGGCCCTCGTGGTGGAGCATAACAAGGTGCAAGAAGAATTGGACGCCCTCAGCCAGCAGCTCGCGCTGGAGAAGATGGAGAAGTTCACGGCCCAGGCCGAGCTTGATGCCACCAAGAACGCCAAACCGGACACCACGGAGCTGGACGCGCTCAAGGCACAACTTGCCGCGCTCACTGCCGCGCACGACCAGGAGCTTGCCGAGCTCAAGGCCAGCCATGAGAAGGCGCTCGCTAGCGCCGGAGAGGCGTCCAGCAAGGCCCTGGCCGAGATCTCGAGCTCCAAGGAGGAGCTGGCCATGGCCCAGAAGGAGCTCGAGGCCCACAAGCTCGAGGCCGTGGCCAAGCAGAAGACTTCGGAGGCCGACTACAAGGACATGCACGACAGCATGACGCAGTTGGTCGAAGAGGCGCAGACCCTCGCGGCTGAGAACATGAAGAAGCTTGCCGACGCGGAGCAGCAGGTCGGCGATGCCGACAAGAAGATTGCCGAGCTCACGGCGCAGCTCAAGGTCCGGGATGCGGAGCTTGCCGAAGCGAAGGTGAGTTGAGCTTCCAAACTTGATAGCGGGAATACTTTGCTCACGGTAGTGTTTAGACCAAGGCGGAGCCGGCCACGCCCAAGGGCCTCTCAGCAAGCCGGTTTGCCAACCGCGACGGCGACGACAACGACGGCGACACTGCCAACCAGCCCTCGGAAGGTGAGGCAGAGCCGGACCATTCCTCAGCAGCTTTAGCGTCGGTGCGCTCAACCCTAGCTTATCACGCAGCATTCTTATAATACTATACTTTTTTCCACAACGCATGCTGACTTGACACTGGTGGTATTCTAGCTCGCTAAGGCGCAGAAAACAGTCAGCCAGCTCAACGAGTTTGACGAGGAGCTAGGCAACCAGCACCACGAGATGCTCAAGGCCATCACCGACTTCAAGAAGCCGTCATAAGCGGACCGTGGTAGATGCCTTGGGTTATTAGGACGGACAACAGCAGCCGCAACCGAGTCTGCACACACCGAACCGGGAGGCGCCGTCGGACTTTCCGGGAAGAGAAGCAGGAGCCGGAGGAGGGGTCATCTCTTTTCTCATCTTCACCATTTTCGACACTTTGCAATATACCGGTTGCCCCGCTCCACCACATCACGGGCAACCCCCCCAAATATCTTTAATCAATCCGGGTTGTTTTTGTCGAGTCAAGCCTTCGTCCCCGATACCCCTTGGCTATTTCCCCCTTTCGTTGCCCGTGGGAGATGGACAGATGGACAGATTGATTTGGTTGATGTATCTTGTTTGTTCTGCTCGCTTGTCAGGGTACTGTGAGAGGGGATTTTGGGTTTGTTAGTGGGTCAATCTGGGGCCATCTCCTCCCTCTGTTGCTTTGTTGATAGCTGTGGGAACATTAATACTGGCAGTTGTGGTCCCACACTGGGGACATGGTCTGTTCACTCACCTACACATTGCTTCGTTTCTCTCTCAGAGTGACATATCGTTTTGAGTATTCTCGAAGCCCTTGATTGCTGAATACCACATGTTCCAGTCGCCTCAACTGGGAACAACATCTACACCGAGCACAAGGGGTCACCGCTGGAATCAATCAGGGGGCCGTGCGTAAAACAGTGCCACTCACTACATACGCACGGTCTACTCCCCAGCCACATCACGCGCCACCTCGGATTTACCCAAGCCTCCCCAGGCTCTGTCTCACGCACAAGCTTTTTCCGCGAACCCGCAAGAATTTTCCGCCTTGCCAATCCACGGTGAAAACTCCTTCCGTTCCCTTCCCTCGGAGCTGTCAGTTCTTCCGCAGCGACAAAATAATCCCAGGTTCCAGATCCGACTGGGAATAGTTTCCCAACGAACCAAGGTACGTTTCAGGCCTTGTTGGTTTTTCCTCAACTGGCTCCATCGGCCTGTGGCTCCTCCCGCGTCGCAAGTGCATTTTTTTGCATTTTGCAATTGGGGATGGACGGATGGATGGATGGATGGATGGCATGTTCGTGGCTACACCTTGGGCTTTTGCTTGGGGTGTGGTGTTGGTCGGACATGCTGTCGTCGATGCCATTGTTGTTGTTTCTGTTTTTCTCAAAGATGTTTTATATCTTTCACATGATAGCAACACCAATTGAGCCATTGATCGGTTGTCGGGCTTTATTCTTTGTGCCCATGCTAATTGTCGTTGTCCAGAGTGAGTAGTTGCACACGCTTCCAACCAGCTTCGTGTGTAAACTGCACTGGGCCGAAGGTGCCTGTCGCATCTTTGGTTCCAACAAGGGCCCCCCAAGAGCGTTGGGCAAGGTAGTTGCGCTGCAGCTCGCCCAGGTGCTGCAACCCCATCATGGACGACAAGAAGCCTGATCCGGAGGAGGGGGATGCCGTGATGCAGCAGAGCTACCCGTCCCCCATGGTCGACAGCACCGAGGCACAGTACTATGAGCAGCTCACTCAGCATCGCGACTTGGAGCCACAGATGGACCATCAACCCGCCCAATCTGAGCACCACGGACTCCCCATCATCCCTGAGCACCAGGAACAGCACGAGCACCATGAGCTGCACCAACTTCAGGGGCTTCAAGACTCGCCAGCGCCACAGCAACAAAATTCCCGCCCGCCCGTCAGCGCAGATGAGCTGCAGCTTGCCGCCCAGCTGACCCAGGGCCTTGCGCCCATGATGGCTGCCGCCGTCCAGGATCAGACTCAAGAACAGCAGCAGATGCCGCAACAGGATGGCCAGGGTGGACAGGTGCAGGGTCAGTCGGAGCCCAACCTCCAACAGCAACTGGAGGCGTCGCTGCAGAATCACGAACGCGAGATGCAGTCCCACGAGCATGAGCTCCAGAACCACAACCACGAACTCCAGAGCCACGAGCTCCAAGACGTCCTGCCGCATACCGGCCAGCCTCAGGGACACCACTATGCACAGAACCCGCCGCCACCACCGCATCTGCCTCACCACATGTCCATGGAGCACCTCCCGCCAAGCCACCCCCAGTACCAGTTGCCTGATTCCACACCCCCTCGTAAGCGGTCCAAGGTATCCCGGGCGTGCGACGAGTGTCGCCGCAAAAAGATCAAGTGCGATGCGCAGTCGGAAGCCAACGAGCAGCCGTGCTCCAACTGCCGTCGCTCGAACGCACAGTGCCTGTTCAGCCGCGTGCCGCAGAAGCGTGGGCCAAGTAAAGGGTGAGTCGAGCTTGCTCTTGCCTGCGTGAGAGTTTGTTTACTCGGAGGGGTTGCTGACCCGCTTATAGCTACATCAAGGAACTTGCCGACCGCATCAACACGATCGAGGGCAAGCTCAACACCAGCGTCGAAGGTCTCGAGAGGAGCGCATCGAACGAGGCCTTTGCATCTCCCGGACTCGGCGACGACAGCAGGAAGAGGCCTTTCTCGAGCATCTCCGCCGACGGCTTCCAGACCCCGTCGCCCAACCGATTATCTTCGGCCTTTACTACTGATCACAGGCCGATTCTGCCTTATTTGCAGCCCGATTTCCGCGCGTCGACCGCGAACCAAACTGAGCTCGCCATTAAGCCTGCCGCGCCCATGCAGTTTCCAGGAGCGACAAACGATATTGGTCTCCAAGCCCAGCCCGAGATGATGGACGGCATCTCGCAGAACGGCCTACCCCAAGGTCCGTCGCATCAGGCGGACCAAATGCCCGAGATTGAGGACGCTGCGTTCAACCGGTAAGTGATTGAGTCTCGTGGCGTGCGCACCTGGATTTAAATCAGCTAATAGCTGTTAGTTATCTTGAGATCGTCCACTCGACATTCCCGGTCCTCGCAAGCACAAAGGCCAGGGTCCAGTCGCTCTTGTGGCAGTCTCCTTTGGGTCTCCAAAACGCATTTTACAATGCATTCTTCGCCATGGTCAAGCCGTTTCTCCCCGATTCCGACACTGAGATGGACGGCGACCCTGCTACGGCATGCCGCCTGCTCAGCGAGTGGGAGGCGGAGCGCAAACCTCGCACTGCCGTTACCGACCTGGTCCGCCTTCAGACTCTGGTGATGGCGCTGATCGCGGTCGACTGCCATGGCATCGCTTCCGCCAAGAACCAGGAGGGCGGTCCCTCGAAAGCCGAGATTCTTGGTCGGGCCATCGGGCTCGGTTACACCATGAAGCTCTATCTGCGGGAGGTCGACCCGGATCCGAACCCGGACTTGGATCCCAACTCGGACGACAATGTCGCTCTGCGGGCCTGGTGTGTTCTGGTCATGCTGGATCGCTGGAACGCCGTCGGGATGGCCATGCCTCTGTTGATCGGCAACGACAATGTTGTGGATCGGCCCGGCTTGATGCATATCACCGGGCCTGTCGTCTTCTGCCTCATTCGTAAGTTTTTTGTTTGCACATTCTCCCTCTGACACGTCCCTGACCAAGTGACAGGAATCTCTTACGTCCTCGGACATGTCGTTCCCCTCGCTATCAGCCCCGAGATGGACCCCTTGTCTAAGCAGAGCGCATCAATCACCTCGCTCTCCAACGCATCCACCCAAATGCTCAGCTGGATCTTCCCGGCGGGCCGCAGCGACCCCGTGCTCCACCTCGCCTACTGGCACGCCAGGCTGCTGTCGGAGCTCATCTCCCCCGACCGCAGACAGCGGCCCATCAACATCTTGCAGGCCACCAAGAACATCATCGAGATCCTTGCGGCCAGCCACGACCTCCTCAGCCCCATCACTCACCACTTTGGCACCCTCGCCGCCCTCGGCCTGGCGGAACTCCAGCGGTTCAAAGAGACGCGCGATGACGCTGCCAAGCTCACCAAGACTGTGCTGGACTACAGCATAGCCCCGTCGCCGTGGAATGCGGCGCTCCGCGACAAGCTGGCGGAGCAACAGCAGCAGCAGGCGCGTCCGGGCACGGCGTCGAGCGTTGTGGGGGGTGGTGGTGCGACGGGCCAGAATCTGCAGCAGCTGGCGGATCTTGCGACTGCTGTGGATGGGTCTGCTGCCGCGGAGGGCGGGCTCAAAGAGGATATGGCTGTTGAAGCTGGGGATGGGGTTGGGGTTAACAATGGTGCCATTCCCCAGGGAGAGGCGGGCGCCAAGCCGGAGGATGTCCCTTCGCAAGCGGAGGTGGATGTTCGGGCGGTGCTGATGGGGGGGTATCTGAATTGGTTTGAGGAGGAGGGGGAGGAGGAGGTGCTGGTTTAGGAG
>Ga0247824_10000535_pt1 | contig 19017 bp, 13 predicted proteins | sample 13C_PalmiticAcid_FD_194412 | JGI IMG/M metagenome (GOLD analysis project Ga0247824, IMG submission 194412) | Soil microbial communities from agricultural site in Penn Yan, New York, United States - 13C_PalmiticAcid_Day48 | ecosystem: Environmental > Terrestrial > Soil > Agricultural land... | reverse complement strand
GAGGTATTCTTTGCCGCAGTCCTTGCAGATCTCGCGGTTGTTGTTGCCGTGCAGCTCGGAGATTTTGTCCTTTTCGACGTGCGTCAGGGGTGGTTCAGAGAGTGGTAAGGGGTCACTTGAAATGGCCTACGGGCAGTATGCCGCTCCTCCTGTGCAGGCCATCGCAGTTTTGGCTGACGAGGTATTTCATCAAGCCCTGGTTCTGCAGCTCGACGAGGGCCATGTGGGTGGCGGTTGGGATGGCCTGCAGCGTGCTCACGGCGGCCGTGGTTCGCTGTCTCCCCTGGGCCTGGAGAGTCCATGCTCCTTCGGGGCCCCTGAAATCGGGGATGCCGGCGGATGTTGAGATGCCTGCTCCCGTGAAAACGATAAAGTGCTTGCTTTGTCTGATGAGATCGGCGAGTTGTTTGGCTTTGAGGCCGAGGTCATCTGAGGCCTCGACCAGCTCCGGCAGCGCTACTTTACCCGTGGTCCAGGCCATAATTATCGATGCTCGGATTTGTTAAAACAAATGTTCCCTCGATTCTGTCAGGTTTAGATCCCGCTGAGAATCGAGCAGGCGCAACTTGTCTGTCGGCTTTGGGTTCATTGGAATGATGGAACGTTGCCACAAATGAGGGGTTGCTGTTGGTTGCCCGTGAATCACCAAAGTTTCTCCAGGCAGCAACGGCGCCAAGGGCAAGGGGTCTCAACTCTCAAGTGCTCCAACTGGTGCTTGCTCCCACGATCAGAAACGCTGTGCTTCGATTTCCCGTTACTGCTTTCCCCAGAATATGGACGTCTCTCTGCCATCTTTTATGAATTGCGCGACAACAAAGCTGTGCTGAAGTATCTGTCTCCTGCTGGTCAACGGACCATTACCTGACTCATGAACACCATTATTGCCGCTCCAGCGCTTTGGATTTGAACCTCTCTCCAACCTCGAGGCACCATGACCTCGTCAACTTTCCGCCTCGCTCGCCTTCCCAGTCCACCGGCCCCGCTTCCCATTGTCCCGGGCCCCAAACTTGCCCCCTTTACTCCGACTGCTTATGCCGATAATATCGAGTTTGTCGAGTTTCTCGGCAACGAAAACGACAAGGACTCTCTTGTCTGGAAGGTCATGATCGACGGAGCCGGTCCCTTCGCCCTCAAGGTGGTAGGTCATAATCCGTGGCACGCCGATTTGACCGTGGCGTGATCAACTCTGAGCTCTGACTCGGCATGTCCTCCTTAGTTTTACTTTCGCCATTGGCGCTTCCTCCGCAAAAACCAGGGTCTTACAGAGCCCCTCGCCAGCCCGCAGCTCTATGTTGAGTATTTTGACCCTTTCAACTGCGAATGCCGTGCTTACGGCCGACTCAAGGCAGAGCGGCGCGAGGATCTGGCCGTCAAGGCCCACGGCTATCTCTTCCTCACGTCTCAGCAGGACGCCGACTTGGCCTTCCAGGTCACAGGCCGGCGCACCCCGCCTCCCTCCACCGATGCGGACATTCTAGATCATGGCAACAATTTCTGGAACCGGCAGGAGCAGCACCGCGGCCTGCCCGTCCGGGCCATCGTCAAGGACCTCGTCGCCAGGACAAATCCCGATCCGGTGCAGGCCCGGGATATGTGGCCGGACCTGCAAGCCCTCCACTCACTGGGTATATTCGTCATGGACACGCATTGGGACAATTACGAAGGCGGGAAGCTCGTCGACTTCAGCCGTGCCTGGACTATGTACCATCCGGCCCTCGACCAGATTCGTGCCCGCGCGTTCCGCGGTTTGTTGTTGGATGAGCTGCAGAGTCTCCTAGACTACTACTACCTGTTGACAAATAGTTCGTCAGGGGCAATAGCTGTCCCTGAAGATCTTGAGGCCCTCTGCTCGGGAGACCTTGACCGGTACCAGAACTTTCCAGGGGACTACGACTGGTTCAAATATGACAAGGACGCCGACGTGGCAAAAGCGGACGGGGGCTCGATCTCGGGCCCGACGACCTGTCCGTCTCTTGGCGACCAGCAGTGTCTAGCAGTGCCTCCACGTACAGGCTCCGTGACTGAGGATGATTCTACAAGATCGTCCCGAACTGGGTGAGAACTGTCCGCCGGCGCAGTGGAAGGGACCGGAGGCCGGTGATAGGGGCATGGGGTGTAATTAATTACATCAGGACCAGTCGGCTCAGTGGCAACTGCTCAATGGTTTTCGAAGCTTTCAAGCAAAAGAAAAATGGCAAACTGCCCGGCAAAGCCTTGCGACGATCGGTTCAGAGGCGCTGTGGCGCGGACCAGCGCCACTCCAGTGACTGGTCGTCCGTCTCAGCCTTCGGACTTGCCTGGCGAGAACGGGATAGTTAGGGCGAACTTCAGCTCCCGATTTTCAGCAAGAAATCTATGACCCGCCAAACATTTTATCGGGCCCAGGGCACGGAAAATGCGTTTAGAACCCATACTGATCGTGCCCGCTACAACCCTTGTCGCTGGGTTCGCGGGCATTCTGACGCTGTATTTGCAACCAGCACGGTGTTGCGCCGTCCTCCGCGTGGCCCGGCGGTGCTTCGGGATTAATATCGCATCCGAATGTATCGGATCCTGGCTGGCTCTGCTCGCTCGCCACCAGTACAAGCCGTTGCCATGCTGTGTGGCAGCAGCGGCGACGGCCGGGACATCGCAGCCAGGTGTGGAGTCAGAATCGTCGTCGCCAACGCACGCCTGTGATGCCATCCGGCTCCTGCGCGTGGTCTCAGCCGACGATGTCCACGGCGTTGAGTGCTCCCTCTCGCTGCGATGCCACTTCGAGGGGAGAAAGAATGACGATGACGGCGACAAGAACGACAACGACACGACCCCTGTCGCGGAGTGCGAGCCATACTACTGTCTCTCATACACGTGGGGGGAGCCGTTCGAGGGGGACGTCTTCTACAAGAACCACCGCAGCTTTTTCGAGAGCAGATTTGCCCGCACAGGCATCCCGAGTCTGTTTGCCAGGCTGGCCGAGTTTGTGAGGGCCTTTCTCCGCCCGAGCCGCTACTTCCTCATCCTCGACGACCGCATAGTCCCCGTGGAACCCAACCTCTGGAGCGCGTTCCTCCACCTCGCGAGCACGGGCGACAAGGAGCTCCAGGCCATCTGGATCGACGCCGTCTGCATCAACCAGCTGGACACAGACGAGAAGGACACCCAGGTGGCCGCCATGCACCGAATCTACCGCAGCTGCGCGGGAGTCTCAGCCTGGCTCGGCCCTGAGGACCCTGCGCGGGAGAACCTCGACCGCGTCGTGGCCATGGCGGCCGCGCTCCGCGAACCTATGGCCAACGTGCCCGGTTTTTCATCCGAGATTCTCGATGAGCCTGCGGCTATGGCGGCGCTCGCTCAATTTGGCTTCGAGGACTGGTTCCAGGTCAGCGTGCTTCTGCGGCGCAACTACTTCTTCCGGATGTGGATCTTTCAGGAGATCATCAGCGCACCCGATATCACCCTCTCGTGTGGCACAATCAAGTTCTCCTGGGACGACCTCTGCCACTTGTCTCGCGGCTTGAACAACTACGGCAACGACGCCCTCTCCAGGGATCCGAGGCTGGGGAGCTGGGCGGGCAAGAGCGCCAATGTCGCCGTGATGAACCACTACCGCGCATTGTACCGGGGCACGGGGTTGCGGAGACAGTTTGGGCCATTGATCTTGAGCCACAGCCGAAGCGAGTACCGGTGTGGCAACGCCCGCGACATGCTGTACGCACATGTGGGCGTGTGCGCGTACGACGGAATCAAACCCCAGTACAAAAGCTCGGTGGTGCAGGTGTACACTGAGTTCTGGTTTGGCGTCCTCAAACGCCTCCCGACCGGCATCAGCTTCCTCACCGCGGTGGAGGACCGGTCCACCGTCCGGCCCCTTTCCCGGTGGTGCTGGAAATGGCTCCTGTTTCCCTGGCCACGATCCGAGAAGGAACTACTCGAGGACGAAACCACCCTGCCGTCCTGGGTCCCCAACTTCCACAAGCCTCTTGAGCCCATGAGTCTCACGCTGCACTACGGAAGCGGCACGTTCAACGCCACTCGTGGCTTCGGCGACGACGACGAGAATGACGACGACGACCAGGGCACGGCGGCTGACAGTAAGTTCGTGGCGCGGCACATCGCCCTCGACCCGCACCTCAACGCCATCACTCTGAAGGGATACTACGTCGACACAATTCGGGCCTCAGGCGAGAGCGGCGCCGAAATCTGGGAAATAAACGACATTAGCCGCCTCCTTACCCTTCTTCTCGAGACACTACAGGAGCCAACGGCCGAGCGCCGGCCCTACGGCTGCACCCGCGGCGTCTTCGAGGCCTACTGGCACTGCATGGCTGTCCAGGCCGACGTGGGCAACGACGGCGACTGGCCCCCTGCCCCCTCGCGCCGAGCCGACTGCCGGGACTGGCTGCGACACACGCTCGCTCTGAGCCTGAATGCGACACGGTTCGCCGGTGTCGTCCTCGCCTGGCCACCCGCCCTCCGCCGCATCTCGGCCCTACCCAACTGGCGGCTCTCGCCTAACTATGCCGCCTTCAGCCGCCTCCGCGCCCACCTTGACGCGGAGGCCCGGTTGGGCAGGCTGCCGCCAGAGGAGGTGGCCGACTGCCTGGTTCCTTTGCCCGGCGAGGTGGATCGCCACTTGTACCATTATACTAACCGCATGCGCCGCCGCCTGCGTGTCCTCCGCGGGGACGCAGTCGGCGACGAGACCCCGCTCCTTGACGTCGAGGAAGACGCCGACAACGGCGGCGCCGACCTCGGATATGGGGACGTAGTCGATGCAAGTGTCTTTGGCGACGTATCGCTGAAAAAGCGACGGCTGTTCGCAACCAGAGGAGGATATCTTGGGAAAGGGACCCAAGCGCTCCGTGAGGGTGATGAGATCTGGCTGTTGAAGGGAGCTGAGGTGCCTTTCATCCTCCGCAAGGTGGAGGGCACAGACCGGCACCGTCTCGTTGGACATGCCTACGTACACGGCATCATGTACGGAGAGATAGCGGAGAAGCTGACGCAAGGAGTTCTGCGGACCGTAGTTCTAGAATAGGTGGCCTGCGAGATCCCAGCGTTTGAGGAAGCGTTCCGCTTAAGCCGCTTGCTGAGACATGGGACAAGCACATGAAGGGGCCTTTGATGACCATGTTAGTGTAGTGATACGGCAATATCATCAATTTGTCCCTGAGGTCCGGCTTGCACATGCACCACAAATTGTATGAGTTACTCCCAATGCCTCGAAGCAACAAGACCCCGACTGCCCTCGTCAGTTACATTGCCACAGCACCGCATCACTTGCCTGGGGCGGCCCAGATGCCCTGCAAGTTGCCCTCGGTGTCGATGAAACGTGCAAAGTATCCCATGCTGCCCCCGGCAATGGCAGTCTTCGGCCTGGAGTGTCCCAGCAAGTCAGTTCCGCGAACCCAGTCTCATCATGATTTCAAGAACACGTACACATGCACCCGCCCCCCGGAATCCTCAACCTTCTTGAGCGTCTCCTCGATGCCAGCAACATAGAACGACGTCAAAACGCTCGTCTTTGCAGGGTTGGCAGCATCCGCCACCGCCGCGACGCCCTCGGGCTTGCTCATCTTGACAAAGGCGCCGCTCAGCTTGGCGCTCTTGAACATGTGCACGGCATCGGTGCCCTCCATGGCGCCCGGCAACGCAGGGGTGGAAGCCGGGTCGGCGGACTCCCAGCCTAGCACGGTGGTATAGAATGAGACGACACGGGCGAGGTCGGTGCAGGGCACTTCGAGCCAGCAGAGCTCGCCGATGGCAGGGAATTCGTCCTGGAGGGCGTCGGATGACTGTCAGCTCTAGGTGCGAGGCGCCGAGGCCGAGAGTGAAAGTTGGATTAAACTTACTTTGCACTCGTCAGAAGCCATGATTTTGGGTGAGATGTCCAGTTGAGTGTTGGGTCAGGCTTCAGGTAGTCAAAGAAGTTCTTGATGAGCAACGAGCAGCGGGAGAAAAGTCGAGATGAAGACAAGGTTCTTATAGACGCGCTCACTGCCAGCCGCCGCACTTTCCCTCCCCCTTCCCTCTAACTAAACCATGCCGGCCATTGCAGCGCTCGGGCCATGGAATATTGGGAAAGATAGTGCCTTAATCATATTGGTCCGTCTCCTGATGGCTGCCTACGGGTGGCTTGCACCTGACTTCGTGTTTGGTTCGTGGCAGCGGGAAAATCCGACGTGGCAAGTTTGATTAGTGATCTCAGGGATGTGCTCGGCCACCACGCGTCGTTGACCACCACTGCTTGCGAAGCGCGACGCATGCCGCCCCCTGGCAGCCACAACCTCAAGTGTCAGACACGGGCTGATTCAATGCCGTTGAAAACGTTGAGCGCTGGGCTGGTCATTTCCAGAAGGAAGTCTGCATCTCGAACTCTCGGACAAGGTTCGCACGCCCTCCCCGGCAACCCGGTGGTCTTGATCCCAGTTCGTTAAGGTACTCTCTCTCGAAAAGCATCACAATGACGCAAGTCCAAATGCTATCCTTCCGCTACTTCCCTGGCATCCTTGCTGAGTTTCCTCAAGTGCTTCCCCTTTCACCTAAGCATACAATTTGATGTCCCCCTTCTTTCCATCAGCTACGTCCCTTAACAGCAGTCACACCCCGCCGACGACTCCCTCCAACTCCGTGCTGGCACGAGAAACACCTCAGAGATAAACCTCAGCGGTTCCAGCCACAAAAATGAGGGTCGATAACAGCCGATGGTCGAGTGCTGGGTTCGCTACGCCTCGGAGTTAACGTAGTGTTACAATTGAAGTTGAAGTGGAAAGTGTCCATTACTATCCACTAACTCACCTCTGACGACCCCATCTTCGGGCCCCGGCGCGAATAGTGCCTTCGTCTTCGCCGCGTATATGGGGGCGGTTCCCAAAAAGTTAATCTGGAGCATGGCGTACTCGGCCGAGGTCATCCACCTCAGGTGTTTCACGTACAGCCAGACGTGTTTGGGATGGGACCGCAGAATGAGCTCCATGAAATCGATGTGGGCTTTGCGACAAACGTTGGTGTCGAAACTTTGGCTCAACGCGGAGATGAGCGCTGCACGCTGGTACAATCTCCACGATCGCTCCAAGTCTTCCATAAATGTCTCCTTGGTTCCTCCTTTGACGTGACCGAGGCCATCAGCAGTTTGAATATGGTAACAACAGGCAGTCAAAGGATTCGCTTACTTAGTGTGGAATAGATTTTGAAGAGAGACGACTCTTCCAAATTCATCAGTCCTTCGGAGGCTTTGAACATGTCCAGCCAGATATCATCCAGCGACCTGACATGGCACTCCTGCCTTGCCTCCTCATTGTCGTGCCAAACAGGTGTTTTGTCGGATCCCAGATCTCGCAGGACCACGGACAACTTCTCCAGGCAAATAAGCCGGCTGGTCCTGGCGCCATGCTCGCCGACACCGAGGGTCTTGAACCCGTACGAGCCCGTCGTCAGATATGCCTCGAGAGCCCGTGTAAAAGGCGCCTCGGAGCGGAAGACGATGCTCTTGCAGTGGAGGACGTTGTCAAGGAAGATGGAGTTGATGATGTCAACGTGCTTCCGCTTGATGGGCCAGAAAAGAAATTCGAATTTGTCACTGCCCCGCCGCTGGCCCGTCTCTCCCGGTGCCAGCTCCAGCCGGCTGTTGACGACCCTGACCTGCGAGCTCATGGCCTTGGCAACCGGCAGATCGGCCAGGATGGATTTGGCCTTCTCGGGGTTCGGAAGTTGTACCGCAGCCGCCTTGAGGAACGTTTGTCGAGCATCCCTTATCCGTGGGTTGCCATCATCAAACGCTTGGGGCAGCACGAAGCTGCGGAGCACAATGATTAGCCGCGCAGACACGGGGCCAAACTCGTGGAAGCACAGGTACGTGGCTCCGATGTACTCTCCGGTAACGACCGAGGTTGTTTCATGGATCGGCCCCTCGAAGACGTTGTAGCACTGGTCAGTGAGGATGAATTCATCGTCTGCCTTGCTGGGTGTGCAGAACGCCATGTAGGATCCCTGTACATGGTGGGTAAACATGGCCGCATCGGCGGGGAACATGGCTTCCGGCAGCTTCGTCATCCACTCCCCCTCAGGGTCCATCTCGAGGTCCAGGATGGCGCGAAGATTGTGCAGCCAGACGTCTCTCGGGCTCTTGAAGTGCTTTTCCGCCATGTAGGCGCGAAGAAGGTTCTTGTCCTCGGCTCGGTAGCCAGACAGATCCTTGGAGGCGTATTTCCCGTAAAAGCCCGGGCCTCGATACTTCATGATGAACAAGAACTTGCGCAGACGGTCTCTCTCCAATCGGGTGAGGGCTATTCCTGGCTCCCCGTTCTCGTGCGCCTTCCTGACTTTCTGGAGGATCTCGGCAGTGCGCGACTCGAGCTTGCAGAGTTCGGCTTCAACGCTCTTCTTGCTGTTGATGGCATCAGCAGCGTCGTTGTACATGTCCACTTGGCCAAACCATCGCGACACGAGTGTCTCGCGCAGCTGGGGCTTCTCTGATGCGAGGTCCACGATGTTGAGAACATTGTCGTTCCTTTTCATGGGCTTTTCTTGGCCGGCGCCGTTCCGTTTCCGGGTTTCATTCCTCTTCCTGGAGGGCTTGTATTGGTGAGAGAAGTTGCGGAGGATAAACTGGGGAATGTAGTGCTGGTATTGCTCGTGGGGTTGCATGATGAATCGTTTAAGTTGCGCAAGACCGCCTAGACTTCAAGGTAACGAAACTGAAGACAGGGAGAGACACAGCAGACGCTGAAATGGTCAATATTTTGAAAGGTTGATGATAACAATGCCCCCGCATTTCCGTTCTTTTCTGCTTCTTTCGGAGGCAGACGCTGCTGCCAGTTTACCCCGCATGAAAGTGCATAATCATCAACCAACGGCCAGTCGAGCATGTAACGTGTGCGGCGATGGCGCCGCGAGGCTGTAGCTTTCGCTCTGAGCCTGTAATAAGCTTTCCAACTCAAGACTCCAACTACCTTACCGTCTAGGTACTTTGTCTTGAACAGCATCACAATGACGCAGGTCCAAAATGCAATCGTTCCGCTACTCCCCTCAAATCCTTGTAGTATCTAGTAAGCATCAGTGGTATGATAGGTAGGTACAGAGGATCCAATCACTATTACCGCTAGCCGCATGTGTTCCATCTTCTGGCCATTGTCCTGTATGTGCGACGCCTATCTGTACACATCTTACGCCTCAGTCACCATGAGCCTGCCCGCTCAAACCTTGCACGACTATGCCCCTGAAGAAGTGGACATGCTGTGCATCCCCTGACCGTCGCAAGGAATAGGCTGACTTCGATAGGCGGTTTGCAGTATTTCTCATCACACGAAGCCGGCACCGTTGGAGAGCGTACGCTCACAAATTTTGGAAGAATGAAGGGTCAAACTGCGGCTAGCATCATGCCCCTTCATTTAGGCCGCGACCGTTTCCACCCATCGATCAATGTTAGATTATTGAAGGATGTCCCATGTGACCACCTAGCGCAAAGATTTGTGCCCCTCGCAGGAGGGTCGCTGCTCTTTCGCTGTCCGCATCGAGGGCATCATTCTCGTCCAGATCCGACCCTGGTGACTCGGAGTCGGAGTCGGCGATTTGCTCATCTTGGGGAATCCCGAGGGTTTGGCTGCGCTCTGACACCGAGTCCGATCTGGGGTGGTAGCAGTCGTTTCCAAGGTAGCGAAGGATGTGGGCTGCCCATAATATCCGCATTGTTGCCATTTCGGTCCCGGGACCTATTGGGGGCGGGTGCGTGTTGTCTACCATTTTCGGTGCCATCGATGCACGAGAACCTACAGAGTTTCGTGATGTGCCGACCGCGAGTACTTCTAGAATATTTTTGACGCGGGGCTCGTGGTTAAACTTAACAAGAGGATATTGCTTGTGTCAGACCTGTAGAGGCTATAGGACTGTGTAGGACAAACGATTGCTTGCCTTTGGATCAGCAGCTTTCGATATGTAGTATGCTGGCCTATCCTGCGGCGGCAATACAATGGAAGTGTTGGATTCCTAGAATAAGATCGCGCGATGCCGATTGCGTGGCTGTCAGGTTGGGTGGTGCACTGGGCATGGTTCAAAGTTGTGCTGTTGAAGCCGGGCTAACTGCATCTTCATACCCCGCTTCCAGGCGCGAATCGGGTGAGCCCAACGTTTGTCGGCAGGAGGCACATCCCGTGCGTGTAGTATTGGTTGGCCATATCTTACACATTGGGCACCTCTTCCAACCGAGGAGGAATTGCGCGAGTATATACTACCGAAACTCGATGGCTATCCACGGTGTCGGCTACACAGTGTACGAGGGGGAGCCTTTCGAAATGCCTCCGCCCTGGAACGCTGGGCTACTTCGACGACGGCCCTAGCTAGTACCTGATACTCCATCTCACCGATACCGCCACCGTGTTGCGTTAGGCTACACGCCGGGGGCATAGGGTCGAGGCGGACAATCCGTACCGTCTACGACAGACTCTCTCCTTAGCAACTCCAACACCAGCGAGGCCGGCCCAGTATACCCTGGTAAGGTCTCACAGCCTTGGTGAGCGCCTCGTCAATCTCAACTATCAACAGGCTTTCCAGGTCACAACTCACGACTCCAGCGGAGTCCAGTCGACCCTCTAATTCCAGTCACCACCTGCAGCCAGTCGGCGCGCCGCTAATTCATTCAAGCCAATGTCTATGTGGCTGATACGCGCAGGCGTCTAAGATGAAGTTACCTATCCAGTGGAAGCTCTAGAGGGTGCGGGAGCGCAGCTTGTGTAAGTGGAGGTGCCTTCTCGGTTCGCTGTGATCCATGCATCTTGTGGAAGGCGCGCGTCCATGGCCCACATTTGCTGCCTGCAAGTGTGGATCCTCGGGACTTCTTAAGTTCTATCTGGCATGGTTGGATGCATGGATCTTTTGTTTTGCGAAAATCCAGATCTCCTCGAGACCCCCTAATTGAATTCACGGATTTCAAAAACTTCTCCCCACCATCGTGATCAAGGGAGAAGAAGTCACAGAGTCTCGTTTTTACTATTCGTTTGGAGCTGCTATTTCTGTGTTGTTTCGACGCTGGGTGCAGGCCGGCGCCATGTTTGGCTGGCTGTTTGCCTGTCTCCGCCTCCTGCGGCGCCTCGTCTGGTGGAGCTTCCTGATAACGCTGCCCTTCCACCTGATTCCCTTCCTCAATGGCTTGATCGAAGGCGTCTTCCTCTCCAACTTGGTCACCGAGACCTACTTCGCATCTCTGGCCAACTTTGCGTCCAATGTCGAGAACGCGCGAAGTATGGACTGGTTCTCGGTGCCCGGCGCCCCGGGGATCCACGATGTCGCCATGGCGCCCTTCCACGTCGTCCAGCTGTGGGATCCCCAGAGCTGGTGGGAGAAACTCGGCCTCTGGCGTTTCGACGTGGACGTCACTGACGACGCCGCCATGGACGCCATTCCCATCGACTCGTTTGCCAGCCTCGAGGTGCTGTACCGCAAAGCACCGAGGCACGGCCAGAGCCAGCCGTGGCACCACTTTGTCTACGCTTCTCCCGGCATCATTCACATAGAGGGTCTGTGGTTTGATGAATGGGACAGTGCATTCAATGAGCTTCTACAGTATCATTACGCCAACCCACCGCCGACGGGCGCCAAGTTTCACTACTTGTCCTGCCCGGGAAGCTTTCTCGGCGATATCTGGTCGACACGGGGACCGGCGCTGTTGCATTTCACCACGGAGTCGCCAGAGCTATTCGATGACTTTGATGAACCAGAGGAGAGGGAGCAGATCCCAGGTTACCTCCCCGTGACCGTCCGCATTATAGAGTTCCCTTTGACGGACCGCGAGAAACTTGGTCTGCCGCCGGGCCAATTCCCCAGCCCTTTCAACCAGCTGCGCAGCGTCACGTCGCACCGGCACATGTGGCAAGTCTATCGGCCGTTCAGCAAGGTGGCCCAGTTCATGGAACGCCTCGACGACAGGTGCAACGAAGCCGAGAAGACGTATGCGCAGACGTACGGTCGGCTCTTTCGGTTGGAGACTTGGATCCGAAACAAGCTTGGCCTTGAGGATTCGCTCTGGCCCGCTGTTGCCCGCGTCCCCGCGATTGCCATATCTTCTGCGGCAACACAAGCTCTGAGGGGAGTCTGGGGCCTTGTCAACGCACTGAGCACGCACCTGCGCAGGCGGTACTGGGGCAAGAACAAGGCCGAAGAAATACTCGAGTGGATGGAGTCAAGGACCGAGGAGAATCAGGAGGACGAAAAATACCAAGCCGACAACATGATGGCCTATGCGCTGAAAGCCTTCACGGAGTCTCTGCCGATCGATTTGAACGCAATCGCCAAGGACAACCCGGTGGTGCAGGGGGCGCTAGACAACATGCGGGAATTGGTGCAGCGCAAACCGGTTCCTGCGGGGGACGGCGAGGAGGAGGATGCACGGCAGGGCAGACCGGTGCGTGGTCTCTGGAAAACGTCCTTCCACGAGGCGGCATTGGCCTTAGAGGAGGACAACGCCGAGGAGTTAGAGGAGATGAGGAAGTCCAACCTCGGGGACAGCGAGGTGATCGACAAGATATGGGACATGGTGCAGAGGAAGAAGGCGAAAGACGGCAAGAAGAAAGAGTAGTAAGGGATAGGAACGTCAGTGTAGGTAGTTTAAGCTCAACTGTACATAAGTTACTTGGCGCAAGTCTCCTTTGCTGGCCGCTTCTTCTCCCGGCTTCCTAACTCCCCGTCGCCAACCGGCTCGATCTGGATCGATTGTCCGCACCTATCGACGATTGCAGTATACAATGCCCAGAGGGTGCGCCCAAGGTAAGTAGGTATTTGAATACAGCGAATGTATATACTGGCTGAAATGTTGCAAAATGAAGTATGAACACGAATCTCGGCCTGGGAAGGTGGGGATGTAACTACCCCTGATGCCTTGAACCCCTGGCTGCACCTCTTCACCCCTTTAACCTCATCACCACGATCACCAACGTCCCCACTTCCACTCTAGCACCAGGCTGCCTCCAAAGACAGCTCAACCTACGCTTGCTTACAGGCACTGCGAGTACCAGTTGTTCTGGAAGCTGCACGACGAGCCGGACTGGCAGCAGGTCGGGCCGGTCCACTATTGTCACCTCGTCAGTCACCCATCCCATAGAACCAGAATCAGAGCAAAGAAGAAAAGAGAACATACTCCAGACCCTCCACACTGTCCCCACTTAGCCGAGCACTATTTCAGTCCGTTAGCACCCCTCCACAGAGCGACAAGACCATTTTCCAGGGAAGAGACTCACCGATCCCGAGCCCGAGCCCGACGAGCTGGTGCTCGTCGCCGCCTTAGCCGTCGTCGTGGTAGTAGTCGGCTTCACCACCGCCGTGGTCGTCGGCGAGCCACCACCACCGCTGCTGCTGCCGCCATCACTGACGGTAATATCCGACGAGCCGCTCGAGAAGTACCCCTCGGTCGCGACAATCTGGTAGTCGTGCGAGCCCAGCTTCAGGCCCAGCGCGGCCCACGCGTTGAAGTGCGCGGCCGTGTTGACGGAGCCGGACGAGCGCTTGTTCTGCCGCACGGACCAGTACTGCTGGAAGGTGGACGTGCCCTCGATCGACGGCTGGTTGGTGCGCGTCGTCTGGTAGATGTCGTAGACGGAGCCGTCGGCCGTGACGCTGCCGAGCTTGGTCGCGCCCGTGGACGGGTTGTACGTGCCGAAGTTCTCGACGATGTAGTATTCGATGAGCGGGTTCTTGGTCCAGCCGTAGACGGAGAGGTACGAGTTGCCGTTGGGGCTGTAGGTGCCCGAGTAGTTGATCGTGCTAGAAAATAGGGGGAGTCAGTAAATCACGAGGCTGGAGAGGAGGGAGGATGTGGTGAGGAGACGTACCGGGCAGCGCCGGGGTTCCAGCCCTTGCCGCCGACAAAGTTGCCGTTGTTCCCGGACCACGTCACGCTGTACTCGCCCGCCGCCTTGTTGGTGTAGCTGACGGCTCCGGCGCCGTCGGTCCAGAACGAGTAGTAGAAGCCGTTGTTGGTGCCCGTCGAGCTGCTGGTCAGCGCCTGGCGCTTGGACATGCCCGGCATCTCACCGGGGGCGGCGACAGCGGCGGTGGCCGCCGAGGCGGCGAAAAAAAGAGAGGAGAAGGCAACCATTGTGGCAGCTGGGTGTGGCTGAGATTGGGTTGAAGGAGGTGGTCTGGTTGTTAGAGTGGATGGTGAACCCTTGGATGCAAATTCAAGTTCCTGAGGAAGACTCTGCAATCTTATATGCACAACCTCCGTCTTCCATTGCTTCTGGGGCCGAGCTGCCCTCCGCTCCTCTGATCCCAGTCACCGTGACTAGGTGCCCTTGCTCTCGACTCCCGAGTTCCTCATCCGTGTCAAAGCTCTGTCTCTCAATGTCTAGCTGCTTTCCAAGTGCAACCCTGTTCAGGCCCTACCCCAGCGTCCCACATACGCACCCCACCTTTGCCGCCCGCCTGACAAGCTTTCTCGGCGCGGCAATGCCGATCTGGGGTTGCCATTTTTGGAAGTGCCCAGTCTCGCCAACCCGACGCCCCCATGGTCCCCCAAGACCCAGGCAAGCAAGACAGTACCGTAGAGCGGCAGAGGTAGATACCCCGTGGTACTCCGTCCATTTGTTGGCTCTGATGGCAGTCTTGGATATTCAGCATGGTAATTTTTGTGACAGCACAGGTGATGCCGTCCCTGCGGACGCGCACACGCTTTCTCCCTACCACACGAACCCCCGATTTCCCCACACTGCAGCTGAGGTCAACAACCCCAGGGGAACCATGGGGAATCCTGGGCGGGCCAGGGCCTCCGGAGCACACACCCCTGGATGCCTGCATGGCGTCGTCAGCGCCACGGCCTCGGTTCAGACGAGCCGGGCCCGCGTCGCTCTTGGCCTGGTGAATGGCTCGAGAGTGGCTGAGTGGTAACCGGGCCATGCATCTTCTCGGCAAATATCAGGGGCCTGCCAGCCTTGCCGAAACACTGCCATCTCGCCAAGGGATCGAACTACCGATTCAACCGCCGGCTAAACTCCATCATTGCGACCCCAGCGCTCGCAACACCTGCACTGAAGGTGTGTTCGTTTTGTCTGTTTGTACCAATGTACCGTTGGGCAGCTAACGGCTTGTGGCCACTTTCAGTGTGTTCCGTCCCTGGCCTGGATCGGGAAAGTCGCTCCGAGAAACAGGGAAAGGGTGGAAGCAGAAGGTTCTAGAGCGTGGATAGTCTCCAACGCTTCCATGAGGGGGAGTTAGTGCTGTGCTTGCGAGAACGCGACAGCCAAGCAGTGTGAGGACGAGGAACGTGGTATCGAATCTTGCCCAGCCTTCGCACCTCACGGTCGGGAAGAGCCAAGGGCTCGGCGATTGCAGCCAAGACGGCATTCGTGATTGCCAAGTATCTGAGAGACAGCCAAGGGTACGGGATCCGCAATGAACTCGGGAAGGGTGGCGGCTGCTTGTTTGCACACCCGCAGGTTGTGACTCTTGGGACAAACCGGCCTGCCTACCTCGGCAGGGTGTAGTGCTGCATTCCGCTTACTTTAGGCTATATATTATCCAGCTTCGGAAACCGGGATTCTGGTCATGTCGACCTGGAGGTGTCCCCGCACAAAGACGACGTTTGAGCCCCATCTCGGGAGCATCCGAAGCCATGCAGGGCCGCCCGATCGAGAGACCCCTGGCCCGGGAGAAAGAAGCTAGTTTTACACCAACATTTTGTGTCCAGTGCGCGATACTTCACTGGAAACACAGGACCGATGGGCCCGCTAGCTCATCAGTTTGAAACCACCCGACCCAGGACTTGGTTTTATCCTAACAGCCGCAGAGCCTCAGCGCGTCCTGACGCGTCAGCATGCCCTTCCCCCGTCAGTAACCCAAAAAAAGATTCGGGTGAACAACATGACGAAGAGAGCACACGGGGGTACAAAGGGGGCAAAAAAAGAAGCTTGCAGCTAATTACACGGGCAAGAAAATGGTCAAGAGGGGGATCAGAGATCCCCTGGCCAACCCCTCGCATACCTAACTTGCAACGTTAGGAGACTCCCTAGCAGGGCGATTCGCCAACGCAATGAAATTACCAGACAGGAAGGTGCGGCTAGTCTCTACGATGGGCTCTTTGTTGCGCGCTACAGTCACACGCCGGGCTCTCTCAAGAGGTACTTCTGTCACGCCCGGCTCTGCTTCCTCTACCCGCCGCTTCGCTTGCTCGTCAGAACTTGTCTCCCCATCACCAATTTCAATGGTACACTCTGTCGGCTTGCGTAGACAGCGAGCCCTGCTAGGGATGGCCCCCAACCACTCGTATGTCAGAGTGATCGTGGTGTAGACTGGACGGTGTCGGAAAATGCCGGCAGATCCGGCAAGGTGAGATGCAGCAAGAGATGACGTTCGTCCCATGCGTCGGGCTCGCCGTGCCAGACATGTCTAGATGGTTGGGCACATTGTCATAAAAGTGCTGAATGCCTCCGCGGGCAACGCGGGCAAGCTCAGTACGGATCCGTACTTCAAGTTACCCGTGACAACGGACATCTAACACTCCGCCAAAGGAGTTTCTCGAGTTTATGCGCAAGGCCCGGATGCAGAGCGCGAACGGGTGAGCTAACTGCCTATCTGCCCTGATGGCGGCTTCTGTTGCTACCCGTAGCTTGCAAAGGTGCGCTGCTGTCGATGCTCAGCTTTCAACTAGGTACCTAGGTACCTTTGCAAGCGAGACCAGCTTAAGCTTCAGCAACTACTTAACCCGCCCAGATTTGATAGACTCTCCCGGCAACTTGGATACCTCAGCATATATTGCTCCGCGGTGTTATTGGGTTGTCGGCTGGGAGGTTCGCAGTCATCGCAGTGATGATTCTGGCAGAAGCTGTGCCGATACATACCAGGCATCACTGAACTTGCGTCCGGGCTCAGCCAGTTTTACTCAAGGCTCTCAATCGGCTTTTATCTTATTGGTGGGAGTTGTCAGGGGAGGAACTACACAAGCGGGGCAGAGCCACCAGCAGCCAACTCAATGGACTGAAGCCAGCGAGTAGAAGGCGGGAGAGCGAAGTGCTCAGATACATGGCGGCTAGGGATGGGTTTTAAAGTGCCAGCTGAGCTGCAACATCATCGTTAGATTTGTCGTGTCTCTTGAAACGGAAAGATGCCAAGGGGAAAGAAGTTCAGGGTGCCGGACGCACTTGTTGGATGCCGTGGGTTGGATGCCGTGGTAAAGGTTGAGTCCTTGTCCAAAAGGGCAATGAGCGAGAGTTCGAGCTTCTTTGCACTACACCATCTTTGCTTTGGCAGTGTCAGACAATGGCGAGGCTGCACTTCCTGTCCATCACGTCGTAATTCTCATCATACTCTCAGCTTGTACGTTTCCACGAGGGCCCGAGAACGGATTGACTTACAACAATCGCGGCACCAGATCGTCTCATGACAACTCCCTGGGGCTGCCTACGGTGTAATATGAGCGCACACGGCGTCACCGCAGAGGGGTCTGATGTACTAGTAGTCTCTGTGTCCGGCCGTGGCGACGTGTGGGAAAAGGTCGCCGCTGTGGGTACCGTAGTGACTTCTCAATACTCGATAGGTCAGAAAAAGAACCTCTGCGACGAAATCACTTGTTCTGACCGGCCTCGGATATACCACTAGCAACGGCCAAATGTCTCATCGACGCCGCTGTCGTCTTCTATCGTCGAGGAAACAGTTGTTTGGCCGCAAAACCATTTGTTCCACGACCAGTGGCCATTGCGTTTTCGTTTGCAGCTGTTCCACGTTCAATGATACTTGGTGTGAAACTAAACAACGCCGGTGCCCGCGGCACCTGAGGGAACTTGCTGTGCCGTGAGCCGTCAGAACACGTTCTTTACCAACCGGCGGGACATATTGCTGTTCCCTGCGACAGCAACTTTGTAATCTTGAGATGTTCAGGTCCGAGTTATGGTCCGAGTCCTTGGCTTTTTGATTCTAGATGTCGCGGTCCGCGGATCTGAGTCAGCGAGACTCGGCGAAGGACTTTGGGGATGACTGACGGCCTCATCCCTGCTTATGACAACTGCTACGCTGGATGGACGAACAACAGGCTCCCAGTTTGGAGTCACGGTATAGATGTAGACATCAGGTCAGGTCTTGTTGCCCACTGCCCTGTTTCTTCCTGATAACAACGGCCATCAACAAGTCAGTTGTCAACCGTCAAGACTCCTCTGTCTGTCAACAAAAAGTTGAGCTCTCACCATCCATTTCACTTTCACCCAACCAAAACCCACGTCTCGCACAACCGCCCCTCACGCCAACCACCAGAGCCCCCAGCAGTACTTGACGACAAAGAAAAGAATCGAAAAAAAAAAAAATGCAAATCACCCTCCGCCCCGCCGGTGCTGGTTGGGTTTGCTAAGTGGGTGTTTGTGCCGGAGGGGGGCGGGGGTGCCGGGGATTTTGGCTGTTGGGGTTGACTTACCTGAGTGTTATCCACACAGCGGACAACCCAGAAGCCTTGGCTCCAGGCAGAACCGCGCCAATATCCAATTTCCGGCCATTAATACACAAGTTCAACGCATCCCTCGCCCCTTTCAAAAGTTCACGCTGCGTCTTGTCCCTTTTGCCTTTCCACGCTTTATCTCGCTCTCTCCCAAGCACACACGCCCGACATGGCGACCCTTGACAAGCTCGCCACCGAGCTCATCAGCCACATCCTCGAATATCTCGAGCCGGCCTCCATCCACTCTGTCGCACTCGTCTCGAGGCGGCTCGCGGGCATCGCCACGGAGGAACTCCGCTTCTGTCGCAAGTACCGCGCCGTCTCGGACCAGCAGCCCACGACCGTGCCGTCCCTGCTCCGCGACATCCTCCAGGGGAACACCCGCGCGGCCAGCCGCGTGCGGAGCATTGAGATCTACGGAACCCGTCTTGCCTGGGACCACTGGAACGACGCTGACGTGTATCATCTCGCGTTTCCGGAGGGGCACGATGCACCGGCTGCGGATGCACATGCTCAGGGCTGCTATGGGCAAGGGTTCTTTAGTGAGACGGAGCTTGAGAGGTTCTATCATTTGATGGTGGACGACCTGAGCATGGCTTCGGAAGCGGCTGAGACATGGCGGGCCCGCATCG
>Ga0247824_10000534_pt1 | contig 19044 bp, 13 predicted proteins | sample 13C_PalmiticAcid_FD_194412 | JGI IMG/M metagenome (GOLD analysis project Ga0247824, IMG submission 194412) | Soil microbial communities from agricultural site in Penn Yan, New York, United States - 13C_PalmiticAcid_Day48 | ecosystem: Environmental > Terrestrial > Soil > Agricultural land... | reverse complement strand
GGGTTTCAGCTCGGCGTATTCTCCACGGCACGGATAGATCGTGAACCGCTCGCCGTCAAGTGCAGCCGACACGTCATCAGCGTACAACCCGGCGGCGTTGACGACGACTCGGGCGTTGACGCGCTCGCCTTCGAGAGCCAGCTCGAAGCCGTCCGGCAGCGGCATTCCGCGTACCAGCGACGTGCCGCGGACGAACGCGCCGCCGTTCGCCTCGGCCTCGCGAAGCAGCGTCGACACGAGCGCCTCGGCCTCCACGCGTCCGCTGTCGGGTGACCAGAGCGCGGCAACCGCGCGGACGTGCGGCTCGCGCGCCCTGACGAACCGCTCGTCCACGATCTCCAGACCGCGCACGCCGTTGCGCGTTCCGCGACTGCGGAGCTCCTCGAGCTGCTCGATCTCACTCGCCTCGCTGGCGGCGACAAGTTTTCCGCAGCGGTCGTGCGGCACGCCATGCGCTGCGCAGTACGCGTACAGACGCTCCGCGCCCTCGACGCAGAGCGTCGCCTTCGAAGATCCTGCAGGGTAGTAGAGGCCGGCGTGAATCACGCCGCTGTTGTGCGTGCTCGTCGCCATTCCCGCGCGCGGATGGCGCTCGATGATTGCGACGCTGTGACCGAGTGCCGCGACTGCGGCAGCCGAGGCGAGGCCGGTGACGCCGCCGCCGATCACGGCGACGTCGACGGACTCCTTATGCACGGGTCAACGATATCGCAGGACCCCTCGCCGCCGCGCAGGCTGTATTACTGGCGCACGTCGAGGGAGAAGACACCCACCATCACGACGCCATCGTGACCCGACAAGGACGCCAGTGTCGAGCCGCGCAGCGTGACCGTCGCGCCCTCGACGTGCTGCTCCGGCGACAGGTGGTGCGGTGACGTGTAGACGATGCCGTCATCACCCTGCACGAACCACGCATCGTCGAGGCTGATCAGGTGCAGCGTGCCCGTGACGTTGATCGTCCATCCTGCAGGCACCCAGCCGCCCTTGTAGCAGGTACCGCCACCCATCGACAGGAACGGATCCCGCGTTTCACAATTCATATCCACCGCCGGCGGTGTCGCGAACGACGGAGCCGATGGCGTCGATCCGCCCGATGGCGGCGTCATGCCTGGTGGCAGCCACCCGCCGTTATAGCAAGTGCCTCCACCTATCCCGGCGAACGGGTCAGACGTCGTACAGCCCTGAGACCCTTGTGGCGAAGACGGCGGGGGTGTTGACGGCGGCGGTGTCGCCGCCGGCGGTGTCGACGGCGAGCCTGGAATCGGCATACCTGGCGGCAGCCATCCCCCGTTGAAGCAGGTGCCGCCGCCCAGTGCAGCGAAGGGATCCGCCGTCGTGCAGCCCTGGGGCGATGAAACTGGCGGTTGTGTCACCGGCGGTGGCGTCGGCTTCGGGGCCGCCGGCGTGGGTGTCGAGGCTCCACCCGGAACCGGCATTCCTGGCGGCAGCCATCCTCCGTTGTAGCAGGTGCCGCCGCCCATTCCGGCGAACGGATCCGCTGTCTGACACCCCTGGCCCGAGGACGGAGGAGGCGGTGCTGGCGCCGGTGTGGGAGCAGGCTGCGTCGAACCGGGGACCGCCATGCCTGGCGGGAGCCATCCTCCGTTGTAGCAGGTGCCTCCGCCGATAGTCGCGAACGGGTCAGGGGTCGTGCACCCGGCAGGGATGAGCACTGTCGTGCCACTGCCGTCAACCGTCGCGATGACTTCATTCGAGTAGCCGCTCGTGAAGCCCTCAATTGAATACGCCTGAACTGCAAAGTAATACACGCCGTTCGGGATCGAGGCGATGGTGTACGCAGTCGCGTTCGCCACGTCGAGGCGCGTCGTGTAGTTCCTCGACTGCGTTCCGTACGCCACGATGTAACCGACGACACCCGACCCCGGGCTCGGATCCCAAGCGAGCGTCAGTGAACCTGCTTCCGTACGGGTTGCAAAGAAGAGGAGGAAAAGAATGCAGAGGAGGCTCCGCCAGAGCCGGATCGTACGCAACGCCGTGTGGACCATGTAACCTCGAAACGGCAAGAGGGATGCCCCGATCGCGGGACGACCGAACCTGTAAAAGGCGGCGGTTTTTGTCAGACGGGCGTAAGGTCGATGGGGGGCGGTGTTACAAAAAGCGGTGTTCAATTTCCAATCCGTGCTCGCTGCCGCGATAACGGCTGACGAGTTTGAGACAGCGGGCGACGCGCGCACCGCTGTGTTACGCTTACGGGCTATCCATGGTCAAGCGCGCAGTGATTACCGGGATCACCGGCCAGGACGGGTCCTACCTTGCGGAACTGCTCCTCGCCAAAGGCTATGAGGTTGTCGGCGTCATTCGGCGCAACAGCGCGCCGAACCTCTGGCGCATTCAGCACCTGCTCGGCCGTATCGAACTGCGACCCGCAGATCTTCTCGATCAGTTGTCGCTGATCCGCGTTCTCGCGGACGTTCGACCGACGGAGGTATACAACCTCGCGGCCATGTCGTTCGTGCCTGCGTCGTGGGACCAGCCAATGCTCACGGGCGAGTTCAACGCCCAGGGCGTGACGCGCGTGCTCGAAGCCGTTCGTCACGTGGACCCGACGATCCGACTGTACCAGGCATCCTCCAGCGAGATGTTCGGAAAGGTGCGCGAGGTTCCGCAAACCGAGCTGACGCCTTTCTATCCACGCAGCCCGTACGGCGTGTCCAAGGTCTTCGCGCATTACATCACGGTGAACTATCGCGAGAGCTACAACCTGTTCGCTGTCTCGGGCATACTCTTCAATCACGAATCGCCGCGACGGGGTCTCGAGTTCGTTACGCGCAAGGTGACCGATGGAGCGGCCCGGATCAAGCTGGGTCTTGCCGACTCGCTCTCGCTCGGCAATCTCGATGCGCAGCGCGACTGGGGATTCGCCGGTGATTACGTGCGCGCCATGTGGCTGATGCTGCAGCAGGATCAGCCCGACGACTACGTGATCGCCACCGGCGAAAGCCACTCCGTGCGTGAGCTGGTCGAGGTTGCGTTCGGGCATGTGGGGCTCGACTGGAACAAGTACGTCCGGCTCGATCCGAAATTCCTGCGACCGGCTGAGGTCGACCACCTCATCGGTGACTGCTCCAAAGCTCGTCGAGTGCTTGGCTGGACACCGGACGTTGATTTCCCCCACCTCGTTCGCATGATGGTCGACGCGGATGTCGAGCGGCTCTCGAACGCTCTCCACGCGCCGACCGACGTCGTCCGCTGATTTTCAACGGCAGGTGATCCAGATCGAAGATGCGAAACAGGTACGTTCTCGTTCTGGATCTTCCTCTCATCGCGATCGCCGCGATGGGCGCCTTTCTCCTCCGCTTCGACTGGTTCTTCGCGTCACGTCCTGAGTTCCTGCCCTTCGTAATCGCGGCGCTGGTGGTGAAACCCGCCGTCTTCATGGGGTTCGGCCTCTACGGACGGTACTGGAAATACGCGTCGGTCTCGGACCTGCTGGTGGTCGTCGTGGGGGTGACCGCCGCATCGCTCCTGCTCGGCGTCATCGTCGTCGTGGCGGTCAGCGGCCGTGTCATCAACGAGTTCTCCAGGTCTGTCCTCCTCATCGACTGGCTGCTCACGGTTGTCGCAGTCGGCGGCCTGCGCTTCACGATCCGCCTGTGGAACGACCCGAGCATCACTCGCGCCGCCGCTGGCGCGGGTCCCATCCGGAACGTGCTGATCGCGGGCGCCGGTGCTGCCGGGGCCGCGGTGCTTCGGGAGATCCAGCGCAACCCCGGGCTGCGGCTGAACGTCGTCGGGCTCCTGGACGACGATCCGGTGAAACGAGGCAAGCGCATTCACGGGGTGCGCGTGCTCGGAGGGCTGGCGAGAGTCGCCGATGTCATCACGGCGGACGCGATCCACGAAGTGATCATTGCGATGCCGACCGCGCCGGGCGGCACGATCCGGCGGGTGGCGCAGACGTGCGCAGCCGCGAATGTGATTTCACGAACCCTGCCCGGCATGTTCGAACTCCTCGATGGCCGCGTGAGCGTGAGCCGCCTGCGTGGCGTCGATATCACCGACCTGCTGCGGCGGACCGAGATCCTCGGTCCTGTCGATGCCGCCCACTATGTTTCCGGACGCGGTGTGCTCGTCACCGGCGCCGGCGGCAGCATCGGCCTGGAGCTGTGCCGGCAGGTGGCGCATGCGGGTCCACGCCAGCTGATCCTCCTCGGCCACGGCGAGAACAGCCTGTTCGAAGCAGAGCATCAGTTGCGCGCGCTGCCTGCCGACGTGCCGCTGGAAGTCGTCGTCGCTGATGTGCGCGACCGCGATCGCATCCGGCAGATATTCGAGCGCTATCGACCGTCCATTGTGTTTCACGCTGCGGCGCACAAGCACGTGCCGATGATGGAACGGAACCCCGAGGAGGCGATCACCAATAACGTGCTCGGCACGGCGAACGTGGTTGCCGCCGCGCTCGAGAGCGGCACGGCGCGCCTGGTGCTGATCTCCACTGACAAGGCCGTCGAGCCACGCAGCATGATGGGCACGTCGAAGCGCGTGGCGGAACAGATCGTGATGCAGGCGGCTCGCCGGTCAGGCCGGGCCTTCACGGTCGTCAGATTCGGGAACGTGCTCGGCAGCCGCGGGAGCGTCGTGCCGCATTTCAAGAGACAGATCGAGGCGGGCGGTCCGATTACGATCACGCATCCCGAGGTCACCCGCTTCTTCATGACGATCCCCGAAGCGGTTCACCTCGTTCTTCAGGCCGGCGGCATGGCGCACGGTGGGGAACTGTTCGTGCTGAACATGGGTCAGCCGGTTCGCATCACCGATCTCGCCCGCGACCTCATCGCGTTGTCAGGCTATTCGCCTGAGGAGATCGAGATCGTATACACGGGACTCCGGCCGGGCGAGAAACTCGAGGAGCGGCTCTGGGATACCGGTGCCGAAATCGAACCGACGACGCACCCTGACATCCTGCGGGTGACGGAGCACAACGAGGATCCGAGGGTTCCCCTTGAACGATTCGCCGAGGCCGCCAGACGCGGCGATCGGCTGCAACTCGAAATGCTGCTGGCGCAGCAGGTCTCGACCTACGTACCGCCCCGGGGCTCCGCACCGACTACCGCAGACTGACCCTATTCGAACGTGACGAATCTCATGGTTGTGGCTGCGGCGTGCCTGGTTGCATCCGCGGCGGGCGTGGCGGCGTTCACGAGTTGGGCGACGCGTGCGCGCCTGCTCGATGTACCAAACGAGCGGAGCTCGCATCAGGTGCCGACGCCGCGCGGGGCCGGCGCGATCATCGTCATTGTCGTCGCCGCCGCCGGATTGTGGAGCGCGTACGCGGGGCTGATCAACGCCGGTCTGATTGGCGGAGCGGCGCTGACGATTGCTTTCATAAGTGCGATCGACGACGCGCGGCCGCTGCCCAGCGCGCTGAGGCTCCTCGTGCATTTCGGCTGCGCCGCCATCGTCGTGCTGGCGCTCGTCGCTGATGGCCGCGAGGTGTGGTCGTGGGGTGTGATCGTTCTTGCCGTGCTCTGGATCGTCGGCCTTACGAACGCCTACAACTTCATGGACGGCGTCGACGGGATCAGCGGCGCGCAGGCGGTCGTGAGCGGGATCACTGTGGCCATCGTCTGCCTCCCGCTTCACCTGACCGGGTATGCGGTTGCAGGCACAGCCGTCGCGTCAGCGAGCGGGGGATTCCTGCTGTTCAACTGGTCTCCGGCACGTGTCTTCATGGGGGATGTGGGCGCCGCATTCCTGGGCTTCGTGTTCGCCGCGCTCGCGCTGCAGATCGGAGCCGTATCGTTCGCGGCGGGGATGGCCGTGGTCCTGTCACTGTGGCCATTCCTGTTCGACACGACGCTGACGCTGCTGCGGCGGATGGCGCGGCGCGAAAACATTTTCGCTTCGCATCGCTCGCATCTCTACCAGCGGCTCGTGATCGCAGGATGGTCGCACGCTCGCGTGACACTCGTGTACTCCGCGATGGCGGCCATCGGCGCCGTGACCGGGGTCTGGTGGTCCATCGCGGGCGTTTCCGGGCCGGTGCCGGTGGCGGTGTGGGTGCTCGCCGCCGTCCTCTACGTCCTGGTGCTTCGTGTTGAAGCCGCGCAGAGATCTTCACACCGCGGCGGCGCCAATGCCGCCGTCCGCTGAGTGATATGCTGCAGATCGGCCGGCTTCACTCCCCGCCATCGGCATGAAACAGGTTCTTCAATCGCTGCAGACGTCAGATCTGCTCGTCGCCGACGTTGCGGTGCCCTCGCTGCCGGACAACGGCGTGCTCGTGCGGACCGTCGCGTCGCTCGTCTCTGCCGGCACCGAGCGCATGGTGCTCGAGTTCGCGAAGAAGAACCTGCTGCAGAAGGCGCGGGCGCGTCCCGACATGGTGCGCCAGGTTCTTCAACGCGCGCGTCGCGAGGGCCTGCTCTCGACCTTCGAGACGGTGACACGGCGACTGGCCGAGCCGATGCCGCTCGGCTATTCACTCGTCGGTCAGGTGGTCGATGTCGGATCGCGCACCCAGGGGGCTTCGATCGGCGATTTCGTCGCGTGCGCCGGCGCCGGCGTTGCGAACCACGCGGAGTTCGTCGCCGTGCCTCAACACCTCTTCGCGCGCGTGCCGGCAGAGCTCGCAGGGCGCGCGCCGATTGAGCATGCGGCCTTCGCAACTCTCGGCGCCATCGCGCTTCACGGGTTCCGGCTCGCGAGCCCGCAGATCGGCGAGCGTGTAGCCGTCCTCGGCCTGGGACTACTCGGACAGCTGGCGGTACAGATCGCTCACGCGGCCGGGTGCAGGGTGTTTGGCGTCGATCTCGATCCGGCTCGCGTTCGGCTTGCGCTGGAACATGGCGCTGACACGGCCTGCGTCCGGGCAGAAGCGGCCGATCGTGGTGCCGCGTTCAGCGGCGGTGCCGGCTTCGACGTCGTGCTCATCGCCGCCGATACACAGACGAACGATCCCGCACTCCTCGCCGCGGAGCTCGCGCGGGATCGCGCTCACGTCATTGCTCTCGGCGCTTTCGATCTCACGCTGCCGCGAAAAGAGTTCTTCGCCAAGGAACTGAATTTCCAGGTGTCGCGCTCGTACGGTCCCGGCCGCTACGACCCTGCCTACGAGCTGCACGGCCGCGACTACCCCATCGGATATGTGCGATGGACGGAGCAGCGCAATCTCTCTGCCTTCGTTGAACTCCTCGCCGCCGGGCGGCTTACGATCGCGCCGCTCATCACGCACCGGTTCGACATCGCGGACGCGGCGAAGGCTTACGACGTCATCACTGGCAAGTCGAACGAACCGTTCCTTGGTGTGCTGCTGACTTATCCTGCAGATGCACCACTGACGCGGCGCGTCGACCACGCACCCGCGATTTCGATGTCACCCCGGACCGGCGACATCGGCGTGACCGTCGTAGGCGCGGGCCTGTTCGCAGGCGCCACGCTGATCCCGGCACTCAAGCACGTTCCGAACGTGCGCCGGCGCGGCATCGTCAGCGCGCACGGCCTCACCGCTCGCACGCTGGGGGAATCATCCGGGTTCGCGTTCAGCGCGACGACCCTCGATGAGGCGCTGCGCGATGAGGCGACGGACGCCGTCTTCATCCTGACGCGCCATCACCTTCACGCCGGGCAGACGCTTGCGGCGCTCGACGCCGGCAAACACGTGTTCGTCGAGAAACCGCTGTGCCTCACGCGCGAGGAGCTCGACCGCCTCCACTCCGCGCACGCAGCAAGACCGGACCGTCTCGTCATGGTGGGATTCAACCGTCGATTCGCGCCGATGGCCCAACGACTCCGCGAGTTTCTCGACACCGGCGAACCGCGGCTCCTCAGTTATAGGGTGAACGCGGGCTATCTCCCCCGCGATCACTGGACGCAGGATCCGGAACAGGGTGGAGGCCGGCTCCTCGGCGAAGGCTGTCACTTCCTCGATTTCGCGAACTGGATCCAGGGTGAAGGCCCTTCGCAGGTATTCGCTCGAGCGACCGCCGATGGGGGCAGGTACTCGCAGGATAACTTCGTGGTCACCCTCGCATACCCGTCGGGCGGAGTTGCGACGATCCTGTACGCCGCGAATGGAGAGAAGGGCGCTGGCAAGGAGCGGATCGAAGCCTCATCGGCCGGCCGCACGGCGGTGCTCGAAGACTACCGCGTCCTCGAACTGCACCGCGACGGGCGTGTCGACCGTGTGCGTGAGCGTCTCAAGGCGGACAAGGGCCATGCTGAGGAGTGCCGGGCGTTTCTCGCCGCCGTCCGCGGCGGCGGACCGTCGCCGATCGCGTTCGATGACCTCGCCACGAGTACGCGCACGGCGTTCGCCGCGCTCGAGAGCCTGACCACCGGCCAGCCTGTCTCGTTGTGAGTCTGCTGCCCCGACGAAATCATGTGTGGCATCTGCGGCGTGGTTGGACGCGCCGATACCGACAGCATCGCCGCGATGAACGAGCGGCTCTCGCATCGCGGTCCGGACGATGAAGGCACCTACGTCGATCGGGCGTCGAGGGTCGCGCTCGGGCACAAGCGTCTCTCGATCATCGATCTCTCGGCGGCGGGCCGGCAGCCGATGGGGAACGATGATGGGTCACTCGTCATTTCGTTCAACGGCGAGATCTACAACTACCAGGCGCTGAGGGCGAGACTCGCCGCAAAAGGGTATCGTTTCCGCTCGAACACCGACACCGAAGTCATCCTCAAGCTCTACGAAGACGAAGGCGCCGAAAGCGTAAAACGGCTGAACGGCATCTTCGCCTTCGCCATCTGGGACGACAGGCGCAAGTCGCTGTTCCTGGCGCGGGACCACTTCGGCATCAAGCCCCTCTACTACGCGCGGAAGAACGGCTGGCTGGCATTCGCCTCCGAGGCGAAGTCTCTTTTTGCTCTGCCTGGTGTCGCGCCTGAACTCGATACCGACGCACTCGGTCTGTACTTCTCGTTTCTGTGGACGCCGGATCCGGTCACGCTGTTCAAGGGCGTGCTCAAGTTGCCCGCGGGCCACTACGCCGAATGGCGCGATGGTGATCTCCGGCTCACCCGCTTCTGGGATCTGACGTTTCGCGCCGAGGGTTCACAGCAGGAGCGTTCGACTCAGACGCTGGTCGGAGAATTTCGCGAACGATTCGGCTCCGCCGTGGAGCGTCAGTTGATCAGCGACGTTCCCGTCGGCGCATTCCTCAGTGCCGGCCTCGATTCCAGCGCCATCGTCGCGGAAATGGCGCGCCGCACCCGCGAACCCGTCCGCACCTACACCATCGCCTTCCATCCCCGGCACCGGCGGGGCGAGGTGACGCTCGACGACCCCGCACTCGCAAGCGCGGTTGCGCGGAAGTTCGGATGCAAGCACACGGAGATCGTCGTGGATCCCGATGTCGCCGAGCTGCTGCCGCGGCTCGTCTGGCACATGGACGAGCCCACTGCGGATCCCGCCATCGTCATGGCCTATCTCGTCAGCCGCGAGGCGCGTCGCGAGGTGACGGTCCTGCTGTCGGGGATTGGCGGCGACGAGATGCTCGGTGGCTACAGAAAGTACGTGGCCGCGCTCGACGCGGACCGGTACCAGCGGATACCGGCAGCCGTTCGCCGCGGGATGCTCGATCCGCTGCTGCGAAGGGCGCCCGCGAGACCAGGGACGCCGTGGGGAGGCTACGGCCGGCTGCTTCGGAAGTGGGGACGCAGCGCGTCGCTCACACCCCGGCAGCAATTCATTACCAACGGCACGTATCTTCCGCTGACAGAGCTTCCGGGCCTCTTCATTCCTGGTGCAGTCGGTGCGTCAGCGTCCGCATCGGTCTGGCGCTTTCATGAGGCGGCTTTCGATCAGGTACGACATGCCGACTGGCTGCACCAGATGATGTATGTGGACGCGAAGCTGTTCATGGCGTCGCTCAATCTCACTTACAACGATCGCATGAGCATGGCGTCGGGCGTCGAGGTGCGCGTGCCGTTCCTGGACTGGGAACTGGCGGACTGGCTGGCGAGCGAGGTCCCGCCTGGCCTGAAGATCCATGGACGCGTGACGAAGTATCTGCTTCGCGAAGCCTATCGTGACACGCTCCCGGCCGAGGTCCTGAGTGCGAGAAAGGCCGGCTTCGGTGCGCCGATCGGCTACTGGCTGCTCAACGATCTGCGCGAAATGGTCGACGATCTGCTGCATACGGATCGCGTCCGACGCCGTGGACTGTTCAGACCCGAGGTGGTCGAGTCCTGGGTACGCGAGCAGCGTCAGGGCAGCGTCGAACGCAGTTGGAACGTCTGGCAGCTGCTGACGTTCGAATTGTGGATGCAGGCGTACTTCGATGGACGCGCGGGCAGCGACTCACGCGCGGCGGGCATCCCGGCACGCGTCACGCCCTGAAGAGGCGTCACTTCACGGCTTTGATGTACCAGTAGGAGCCGGCGGTTCGTCCGAGCCAGGCGGCGGCGCGGCGCGGCAGACGAGGACCGATCACCGGCAGCTTGTGTCGAGGGAAGTAGTGCTTCGCAAGCGTCACCCGCGAGAATCGCCCGAACATCGCGTGCAGCTCGCCCGCGGTGTAAAACCGCGAGAGCGGATTGCCCAGACCATCGGTGCTGTTGTTCACCGCGATCTGCGTAGGGATCCAGCCACGATGGTCAGCCGGCAAGCCGACAAATTCATTGAACTTCCCTCGCCCCATCCGTCGCCGCAGCGCGGCGAGACGCGCGCGGCCGAGCACGTGTGCCGCAGCGTAGCCGAGAGATTCGCGGGCGTAGAGCATCACGATCGCCTTGCCGCCGGGTTTCAGCAGGCGATGCACTTCGTTGATGGCGCGCTGCGTGTCCGGCGTGTGATGCAGCACCCCGTGGCTGTAGACGACGTCGAATGACTCCGAGAGAAACGGCAGGTTCTCTGCGTCGGCCTCGGTGAAGCCTCCGGGCAGACGTTCGAGGCGGAATCCCTCGCGCGCGAGTGTCAGGGAGTTTCTCGACAGATCGGCGTCGATGTAGCGGGCGCCATGCCTCGCGAACTGCCGTCCATCCGTCCCCAGCCCTCCGCCGATTTCGAGCACGCGCTCGTTCGTGTGTTCGGCGAACTCGGCGATCTCTGGGATGTGGAATTCCTGCAGATATCGATGCGCTTCAACGGTCCTGTAGAACTCTCTGGTGCCTGGCTCTGCCTGGCCGTGGCGCACACCGCAGGGCTGGTTGTCCCAGAAGCGGCGGACGCGGTCTTTCAGTTCTGCGGCGCTGGAAACCATCAGGAGTGTCTCGGAAGTGCTGGCGTGAATGTGCATTGTATCGCAGCCGTCCGACCCATCGCACGGCGTGCGCTCGGCAGAATCTCAGCGGTGACGCGCGGCGGCGATCAAACGAACCTCTTCGCGCACGCCCTCTGCGAACGAGCGCGGTGAAAACCCGAATGCATCGCGCGCGGCGCCGTGGTCGAATGCCTTGTCTTCCTGGAGCCGCAGCACCTGCTCTACGGTGAGGCGCGGCTTCGAAACGATCGCGTTATAGGCGCGCACGAGCTGGGCGACCGGTGTCAGCGGCAAATGTACGATGGCGGCCCGGCGTCCGGTGGCCGCCACTACTTCGCGGACGAGTGATTCGAAAGTCAGCGGCTCGCGACCCGACAGCGTGTAGGTCTGCCCAATCGTTTGCGGCGCAGTAACGCAGGCGACGATCGCTCCGGCGACGTCCTCCACGTGTACGGGCTGCTGAAGCGCTCGCGGGGCGATGACCGGTACAACGGGGGACTGCTGAACGAACCTGATCAAGCGTGCGATGTTTCGATCCTCCGGCGTGCCATAAATCATGGTCGGCCGAACGATGGTCCACGCGAGACCGCTCTGACGGACCAGATCCTCCCCGTGCTCCCTGAGGGGCCGTGACGTCACGGGAAGTTTCGTCAGGATGGCGGTCGTGCTCACGAAGACAGCGCGCCGGAGAGTCGAACCGGCGATTGCTGCGAACAAGGCATCAACCCAGCCGAACCCGAGCGAGGCGACGTTCACCAGCACGTCCGCATCCACGAACGCCGCCCTGAGGCTCGCCGTCTCGTGCAGATCACCCTCGACGAACTCGATGCGTGGTGCGTCGAGCCGGCGTCGGTCACTCGCCGGCCTGACCAGGCAGCGCAGCGTCGCCTCTGGAAAAGTTCGACTGAGCTCCCGCACCACGAACCTGCCGGTGAAACCGGTGGCGCCGGTCACGACGATGCAGCGCGGCCGCTCCATCGCTTTACCGGGAAGGTTTGGTGACATCGCCGAGCAGGTCGAGATACTGACGGGCGAGCACTCGCCGATCGTAGTGGCCGACTACGAACTCGCGGCCGGACGCGCCAAGACGGCGGCCCAGCGCGGGGTCGTTGCGAAGTTGCCGCACTGCCGCGGCGATAGCGTCGGAGTCTTCGGGATCAACGATGAGCGCGCCTCCGGAACGTTCGAGGATGGCCCGCGCCTCGCCGCGAACGCTGCCAATGATCGGACGTCCGCACGCCATGATCTCGAACATCTTCGACGGGATGAACGTTTCGAACAGCGGGATGTTCCGCAGCGGCACGAGCACCGCATCGCTCGCCGCATACCAGCTGGCCATCAGATGCTTCGGCTGGCCAGGGAGGAAGCAGACATTGCGAAGACCGGCAGCGGCGGCGTGATCCGTCAGCGTCTTCTTTTCCGCTCCCTCGCCGACGAACACGAAGAGTACGTCCGGATCGCTTTCGAGCCCACGAGCAGATTCGAGAACTGCCGTCAGTGCCTGCGAGATTCCGTGCGCCCCGATATAGAGCACGACGAACTTTCCCGTGAGACCGTGCGCGCGGCGAATGTCGTTCTCCGCTGGTCCCGGACGAAATGCCTCACCGTCAACCCCGTTGGTGATCGTCGTCACGTGCGCCGGCGACAGCCCGCGCCTGATCAGGACGTCGCGGAAGGAATGAGTGACGACCACGACCCGAGCGGCGTGACGGTAAAGGAACATCTCGACGGCTTCGAGGATCCGGATGATCGATCGGTTCTTCAGCACTCCGAGCTCGATGAAGATGCCTGGCCAGAGGTCGCGGACCTCGAATACGTAAGGGATGCGCCAGACGCGGCTCATGAGCCAGGCGGAGATCACCGCGAAGAACGCCGGCGACGACACGACGATGACGTCGTAACCCCGCAAACGTGGTGTCGTGAGCACCATCGTCGAAAGCATGAAGGAGACGTGCGACAGCGTCTTCCTGACGAATCCCTCGTTCGGCGTCGCGTAGAGCCAGTTCCGGAAGACCGTGATGCCGTCGAGCGTTTCCCGCCGAAAGATCACGCCGCGATATTCGGGCGGCACGATGCCCGTGGGGTGGTTCGGTACGCCGGTGACGACAGTGACATCCTGCCCCTCGCGTACCCACTCGCGACTGAACTCACTGACGCGCGCAGACGGCGCCCCGATTTCCGGGACGAAGTATTGACACAGGAACGCGATCCTCACTGATCAGCGCTTCCCCGTGTCGCGCGGTCGCGGTGCGACCGGCGGAGCATCCAGGCTGATCGCGAACGTCTCGCTCGCGATCTCGACGATGACCGAGTTCGCGTCAACTGTCCTGACGGCAAAGTCCTGAACCGCTTGCGCGCCGGGGACGAGCAGCCATCCGAAGCGAACCGGCAGCGGTCCCGAGCCAGCAGTGACAAGTGTTGGCGAGGCAACGACGCGTCCAAACGCAGGAGCATACCAGCCCTGTAGCGGGTCGCGCTGTCCGCTGATCCGTCGTGGAACAGCGATGCCGAACCACGTGATCCCGAGGGTGGCGCCGCCTCGTTGCGCCACCACGCGCGAGTCGTTCGTTTCCGCGAGCTCCACCCGCGGGTGCAGGTGCAGGAATGTCTCCCACGCATGTGCTCCGGTGCCGACCAGTTCGTCGATCACCAGCCAGAAGCGCCCGTCGACCAGGAGGAGGCGCCGCCGATGTCTCAGGGGATGCGGAAGATGATCGAACCCGGTGTGTTCGGCGGAGAAGCCGCGCGCGTTGCCTGTCTCCTCGACGCGTCCGTCGACGACGCGAGCGCGACGGCCAACGCGGAAGCTGCTCCAGCATTCGCTCTGCTCGACACCGTCGACCATCACCGTGCTGTGCGCGCGTGTGCTGCGGTAATAGTCGCGCCACGGCCCGCTGGCATACTCGGAGACTCCTGAATCCACGACGAGACGCACGCCGTCGACGCTGACTTCGAATCCGAACAGATCGGAGTGCGCGTGCGCCGGCAGATCGTCCGGGCATACGGGGCCGGCATCCGCGATGAGAAAGCCGCGCCGATCCGCCGTCGGGAGCGTCACGAATCCGCTGCTCTCGGGATCCCAGGAAGCGATGGGCGTGACGATCTCATTCGACGTGCTCTCGACCGATCGGCCGTCCGGAACGCGCGCGTTTCGGACCGGTTGCGCCAGTTTCGATGCGAGCAGGGCGTGTCGCACAACCAGACGCCCGTCGGGGTCACGGCCGCTCAACAGACGCGACGCGGCGAGAAGGGCAGCCGGCTCCGGTGTCATCCCGATCGCGGTATCGCCGAACTGTGCGAGTTGACCGTCCGGATGGCAAACGCGGATGAGGAACTTCTCCATGCGCCCGATCGCCTGCTCGAGCGCGTGATCGGCACTGCCTAGCTGCCGCAGCACGAACGCCAGCTCGATGGCGTCGCCGAACACCTGCGCATGGTACATGGGCGATTGTTCGTAATGGCCGCCGTCGGATCGGAGCTGTGCCGCGAGCGCGCGAGTGAACTCCGTCGTGAACTGCTGCCGCCATTGTTCCGCGGTCTCTCCCCTCCAGAACGCGCCGGCCATCGCGAGCGCCTTCAGGTTCTTGAGCAGGTGGTTGCCCCCGACGTCGGTTTCGAGGTTGTCACGCACGAACAACGTCTGAACGCGGAGGCTCTCGACGATCGCGTCTGATGGGCGAAATGCCCGCGGCGCAGTCGAAAGCGCCAGCATCCAGTTGACCGTGCGCACGGACACGACATACGGATGCCACGCGTCCCCTGTCGAGGCGGCGGCCATCGGAACGCGGCGTATCCAGTCCTCCATCATCGACGATGCGGCGTCGACACTGCCAGCCAGCACGATGTCGGCGAGGAAGTCGAAGTAGTGCAGGTGATACCGCCACAATTGCGGCGCGCTCGCCGCTGTCCAGTCGATTGGGGTGCCGAGCGTTCGCCGGTCATTGAGGAAGTCGAAGGTGCCGCAGCCGGCATCCGCCGCGTCGCGCTGCGAGGCGGCCAGCGTGGCTGGAGCGATCCATTCCGAGGCGGCGGAAGGCGAACCACGCAGCCCCCAGGGATCGGCGCTGAAATCAAGACCTGAGCGCGACGCCCGTGCCGCGTACCTGGCGCGCGCTCGATCGGGGGTCAGGTTGCGGGCAGCCGCACGGAGCCGCAGATCGACGCGCGAGACGATCTGAGAAGGCCGGAGGTATCGGACCGTATTCCAGTAGCGGTCGATCCGACGATACGCGCCCGCAAGGTCATCGAACGGCATCCGTCCGTTCCGCCGCCGCGGCATTCACCGTCCGATGCGGTTCCGGCTCGAGGATGGCGATGATGCGCTCGGCCGCCTTGCCGTCCCACAGCGGCGGTACGCGCGCGATGCGCCGGGTCGTTTTCACCGTCCGCCAAGCCTCGAGAATGCCGGCGGGCCGCACGCCGGCGAGCAGGTTCGTGCCGTGTGTGATCGTCGCGGGGCGCTCGGTGGAGGTGCGCAACGTGAGGCACGGGACGCCAAGCACGGTCGTTTCTTCCTGCACTCCGCCGGAGTCCGTGAGCACGACGGCACTCTCGGCGACGAGGCCAAGGAACTCGAGGTAGCCCATCGGATCGCTGAGGTGCAGCCGCGCGTCGTCACACAATCGGCTGACGGCCGGCGAGCGCGAGAGGGACGCTCGCGTTCGCGGGTGCACCGGGAAGACGAGCGGCAGGTCTCGGCTGATCTCGCCGATGGCGCCGAACAACTCGTCGAGCGCGCGAGGATCGTCGACATTGCTCGGCCGGTGCAGGGTGATCACGCCGTACTGTCCGGGCTGCAATCCCATCCGCGCGGGCGTGCCGAGCGCGAGTGCGGCATCGCGGTGCGCGAGCAGCGTGTCGATCATCACGTTGCCGACGAGAAAGATCCTGTCTTCGGAGATGCCTTCGCGGCGCAGGTTTTCCACACCGGACGATTCGGTCACGAAGAGCAGATCCGAGATCTGATCGGTCAAAACGCGGTTGATCTCTTCCGGCATGTCGCGGTCGAAGCTGCGCAGGCCGGCCTCGACGTGGGCGACGCGCACGCGCCGTTTGCTGGCGACGAGCGCACAGGCGATCGTCGAGTTCACGTCGCCGACGACCAGCACGACGTCGGGCTTCCATTCGAGCAGCACCGGCTCGAACGCGGTCATGATCGCGGCAGTCTGCCGTGCATGGGTGTCGGATCCCACTTCCAGATCGATGGCCGGCCGCGGCAGTCCCAGCTGGTCGAAGAAGATGCGCGACATCGCCGCGTCATAGTGCTGGCCGGTGTGTACGAGGATCGACTCGAACAGGCTGCGGCGGCGCTCCAGCTCGCGGGCGATCGGCGCGATCTTCATGAAATTGGGACGCGCGCCGGCGACCAGCAGCACCCGGTACTTCGAGGACATGAGTGCCACGATTATCGCTGCCTGAAGCGCATCGGTTCAAGCCAACCGCTGCCCGGGCGCCGGCGGGCGCTGTGCTACAGTGAAAACCGCTCTGCCCGCGCGGTCACCGTTACACACGGCGCTCATGTTCGTCGAGGTGTCGCTGCACGCGCCGGATGATATCCCCCGCGAATGAACAGCAGCACGCTGCGGCTCAACGTTCTGGTGAACGTCCTGGGATCGGGCTGGCTGGCGGTTGTCCAGTTCATCGTCGTGCCGATCTATCTGCAGCTGCTCGGTATCGAGGGATACGCCCTGATCGGTTTCTTTCTGACCCTGCAGGGCGCCCTCCGAATCCTGGATCTGGGCCTCGCCTCCACCGTCAATCGCGAGCTTGCCAGATATTCGGTGAGCCCCGCGCTTGCCGTGGAGTCACAGGATTTCGCGCGGACCTTCGAGGTGTTCTACTGGATCGTTGCGGCGTTCATCGCCGTCGGTCTCTGGGCGCTGTCACCCACGATCGCGCGGCACTGGCTGCAGGATGGCGCCCTGCCGGATGGGATGCTCGTCAACGCTGTCCGCAGCATGGGTCTCCTCGCCGCGGCGCAATGGCCGCTCAGTCTGTACCAGGGCGCGCTGCTCGGTCTGGAACGCCAGCCACTGCTCAATGCGATCCGTGCGTCGATGGCCACGATCACGGCCGCGGCGGGAGTGCTGGCGCTGATCTTCATCCAGCGCAGTGTCACCGTGTTCTTCCTGTCGCAGCTCGCCGTCGCGGTCGTTCACGTGCTGGTCATGAAGCTCGCCCTCTGGCGAAGCCTTCCCAGAACAGGTACTGCTCCGCGGATCAGGGTCCGCTTGTTCAGCGGGGTCTATCGGTTTGCGCTGGGTGTCAGCGGCATCACCATCTGCTCTCTCGTTTTGACCCAGGCGGACAAGGTGGTGCTCAGCAAGGCGCTGACGCTCGAGCAGTTCGGTTATTACTCTCTCGCCAGCGTTGCGGCCAGCGCACTGGCGGCGATGAACGCGCCCGTGTTCAATGCGGTCTTTCCCCGACTGACCGTGCTCGTCGCGCAGCGTCACGAGGTGACATTGCGGCCCCTGTTCCGGCTCGCCTCGCAGGCGGTTGCCGTGGCGACGGTGCCTGTCGCATTGGTGATCGCGCTGTTCGCGTCCGAGATCGTGACGCTGTGGACCAGGGAGGCGGCGACGGGGTACCAGGTCGGGCCGATTCTCTCGATCCTCATCATTGGCACCGCGTTCAACACGCTCATGAACCTGCCGTACGCGCTGCAGCTCGCGCATGGATGGACCCGCCTCGCCTTCGGCATCAATTTCGTTTTTGCCTTGCTGATCGTGCCGGCCCTCCTCACCGCCGTCGCCCGGCACGGCGCCCTGGGTGCCGCCGCCGTCTGGGCCGTGCTCAATCTCACGTACGTGCTTGTCGGTGTACCTGCGACTCATCGACGGCTGTTTGGCGATACCGGCTGGTACTGGTTCGCGGATGTCATGCGCGTCCTCGTTGCGGCGCTCGCCGTAGTCGGCCTCTGGCGGCTGTTATACTTCGTGCAGCCAGTCTCTCCTCTGACTCTCGTTGTGGTGATCGCAGCAGCTCTGTCCGGAACACTTGCGGCCGCCGCCGTCTCAACGCGTCTGCGTGAATGGACCCTGACGTACCTGTCCGCCCGAATGTCCCATCCCGCCTGATCGGAACTTCGCGTGCCCGGATATCAGGTTCTTCTGTTCGTCACGATCGTCGCGATTCCCGTGTGGCTCATGGCCACGCGCAACGGCGCGGCGCTGCTTGCCTGGGTGATCCTGGTGACCTGTCTGGACGTTTTCAACGCCAAGGGAGCGGTGAACGTCTCTGCCGCATCCATCACCGGTCTACTGCTGGCGCCGTACGCCGCGCGCATGCTCTTCGCGTTCAGAAAATCGCCCGTGGTCGCGTGGATCGCAGCGCATTACGGATACCTGGTGCTACTCGGGCTGATGTTTGGCCTGGCGTTTCCGTGGCCCGACACGCTCGGGCGTCCCTTGAACCTCCGTGCTGAAGGACGGACGGTTCTCTACCTGATGCGCGAAACGGCGGCTCTGAGCATCGCTGTCTTCGTCGCGCAGCAGGTCGCGAAGTCTGGCCGCCCCGATCGAGTATTGAACGGCATTCTGTTGGCCGCCTGCGCGACGTCCGCCTTCGCCGTTCTGGAATACGTAACGGGCATCAGCTACTATCTGCTCTTCAACGAGGGCGTGCTCGCGCCCACGTACTGGAACTTCCGGGTCCGCGGACTGAATTTCGAGCCGCGAGGTCTCGGGCTGGTTGGTGCTCACGCGCTCGTCATCGGCATCCTGTATATCGCCTCCCGCCGCCACGTGTGGTCAACCGCCGCGACGCTCGTCACGACCGCACTTGCGATGCTGCTCGGTGCGTCGACCTCGGGCATGATCGCCGCCGCAGCCGGTGCGTCCACTGTCTGGTTGTCCAACCGCCGGGTCCGCCG